>ENA-ORXR01000764-ORXR01000764.1-marine-metagenome-genome-assembly--contig:-NODE-764-length-39720-cov-129.820145_pt1 | contig 39720 bp, 31 predicted proteins | sample MGYA00237866_ERZ511479 | MGnify/ENA metagenome assembly ERZ511479
TGGTTAGAATTAGCGGTTTAAGATTTGTGGTATCTGTGCTTGGAAATCGCCATGAGGAGGAGCCCAAAACAATGAAGTCGCGAAAGCTCGTGTTTCTCGTCGGCCTGCTGCTCATCCTTGCCGCCATCGTCCTGACGGTGTTGCACCCGGTAATTCAATGGCACCTGAACAAGGAACGAATTCATCGACTCGGTGGACAATGTAGATGGAGCGGGCCCTTCCAAATCTATGGTCGATACTGGGAGGTCGCAGAAAAAGTTGTTGGGCAGGTACGGTTCAATACCGTCTTCTTCTGCTCAACCGACGCGACGGATCAGGATCTGTTATTCCTCACGGATATAGACGGGTTGGAATCGATCACGGTGCAATTCACGACCAACGGCGATGACCTGTTTGTTCCTTTGATGAAGGCTCATCCTAAAGCGTCCTTTAATTTTGATGGCAGTGAAGCTGGTCTCAGAACGGCGCAGCACGTTCTGACTGCGCCGCCTTGGTCCTGCAGTTTGGCATTTACGCCCATCCCCGAAATCTTCGGCGACAAACTCAACAATCTTCCTGACGAGCTCATCGAGTGGAGCCCTGGCTCGAAAGAATTGCGAGATCAACTACGGGACTTGAATCCTGGAAACGATGTTGCGGCATTCAGAGAGCCTCCCATTCATGAGATATTGGTTTATGGCAGGAAGGGGACGGATTGTATTGTTGACCTCGTGTGTCTCGGCACTCCGAAATTGACCACGCAACAGATCAAGATTATCTCCGAATTGGACTGCGACTCGGTTCGGGTATCGGACGGGTTTCCACAGCTAGGGTTGAGTATGCACGAGCCTCTGCCCGTTGGATTGCTGAACTCCTTGAGTCAGCATCCGGCCTTTCACGAGCTGAAACTGGCAAGACATGTCATAGACGAACCCGACTTGCTCGGTATGTGCTCTGCGCTGGAGAAACTCACATGCAATGAGTTCACTCCCCCGCTCACGAAATTCCCGCCGAAACTACATAGGCTGATAACGAGATTAGACCTGCACGGCTTGCACACGCTTCAAGCAAACGACCATTTGCGCACATTATATCTGTACCGATCCCAAGACGCACCTCCCGAACCACCGGATATCCGGCCGCCGCCCGGCCAGGAGGGCGACGACAGCGCCGCCCCCCTGATGTGGATCATTGGCCGCTGTGCCGGTCTGGAGAGCCTATACTTGGAGTGCAACGAGCTCGGGCAGGCCGACGCCACTTATTTGGTGGAAACCCTCGGCCTGAAGGAGCTGTGCCTCAACTTTCTGGACCTGGAGGATCGGGCGCTGAAAGCGCTTGGTCGGGAATCACAACTAGAGGAACTCCGGCTTGAATCTGTGCTCGAACCGCAAACCTTGGCCGTCGAGACGGCCACAGCTTTGGCGAAGCTTCCAGCGCTTGAACGGCTTATATTTCTGAAATTCAGGATCTCTCCAGAGGCCGCGAAGGCTCTTTCAATATCACGTTCGTTGAAGAAACTCGACCTTCTGGAATGCGAGGCCCCAAGCAAAAGGATGTTCGCTCCGATTGAGGTTCTACAGACCGATGGCGATTGGATCCACTAGGTGCGGCGGGGTCCGGCTACATCGGCACTTTTTCGACGACCTTGTCGGGCGCCGGTTTCTCATCTTTGGCGACCGCTTTTTTCTCGATCCAAGACAGTTCACGGAAAAAGGCGTCCATCTCCATGATGGTTTTCAGGTAAGGTCGGTTCTCGTAGCGCCCATGATTGAAGAAGCCATGGGGCATGTCGTCGAAGCCGATCAGACGACAATCATTTCCGGCGACCGTCATCGCCTCGGCGAACTTTTCCGAGGTCATGTAGGGCACGGTGACATCCGCGCGGCCGTGAAAGATCAAGGTAGGGGGGGCCCCCTTGGTCACGTGGTGGAACGGCGATAAACCGATGGGGTCGACGCCCATCTGTTTTTTTAGATCGCCCATTTTCTTTTCATCCAAAAACGGCATCCCTTCGACGGGGGCGAGAACACAGGCGGGGTTGAACAAAACCATTGCATTGGGAACGGAAGAGATGTCGTGCTTTTCCTTTTTGCCTTCAAAGCCTTTCACCGTTCCAGTGCAGGCGGCGAGATGTCCGCCCGCCGAACCGCCGCCGGCGGCCACTCGTTTGGGATCGACCTCAAGGCGCTTCGCGTGTTCGCGGATCCAACGCACCGCCGATTTCGCATCTTCCACGCAGGCATCCGCGGTGGTTTTATGGCGGGAGAAAACGCGGTAATCGGCGGTCATTGCGACAAAGCCGCGTTCGGCAAGATGCTTGCAATGCTGTTGAAATTGCATCGGCGAACCACTTCGCCAGCCGCCGCCAAAAAAGAACACCACGGCCGGACGCGGTCCCTTGTGGATCGTTTTGTCGGGCTGGAAAATCCAGACCTTCAATTCACCTTGCGGCGTTTTCTTATAGGTCTCTACCGTCGCACCCTTCATCTTTGGCGGATAGGTCGGCGCCGCGGAAACGGCGAAAACCATCAACGCCAAACCGATTAATGCCGGCAAAAAAGTGGAAACGGGTAAAATGTGCATTTGAAACACCTACCAAGGAACATGACGTTTTATGACAGGAGCGCTCTTCCGCACTTGTCGCATATGTGTTGTCAGCGCGCTTAGGCTTGGCGTTGCAGCACGCGTGCAACCACATCGGCCAAGGCCTGGCCGAGGGCAAGGTGGGCGGCGCGGTCCAGATGAATCCCATCCGTGTCAGGCACCTTGGCAACGGTGGCCGCGTCGAAGAATGCGATCCCGTATTCGGTTGCGATCTCCGCGAAAGCGGTTGCGAATTCCTGCGACTTGGCGATCGCCGCGTCGAACTTATGCCCGAACGGGTTCGCGGTTTCTGTCACTTCAGCGGGCGCGACGAGCAGAACTTTTGGCGGCTTCCCGTCTCGTCCGGCGGTGCTCTGTTGCACCATGTCCACCAGCGTCGCGGCTCCGAGGGCGATGTCGTTTGGCGCGAGTCCGAGATAGTGTTTGAGGTCGTTGGTGCCGAGCATGATTACCACCAGATCCAGCGGCATGTGCGACTCGAGTAGAAAACCCAACTGCTTGCGACCGTTGCGGTCCTCCCAGCAGGGATCGTCGAAACTGGTCGTCCGTCCGCACAGGCCCTCTTCGATAATATCCCACCCCGAACCCAGTTCGCTCGCCACCACGCCAGGCCAGCGCGCGTCCGGTGGAAAGCGGTGCATCGCCGTTCCGGGAATAAAGCCCCATGTGTTGGAATCGCCGAAGCAAAGAATGGTTTTTGTCGTCGCTTCCACCCCAGTTGTAGTGGTGTCGGCCTCGGTGTGTTTATCGTCCATGACTGGCCCGTAGCACAATAGGGCTGCGCCGAACCATGACATTTCTTTTACATCGCTTTTACCGCTTCGTGACGACTGCCGATCCTCAATCGCCATACAATTGTCGGCATGAAACCATTTATACCAACCACGAACACCGTCCGCCTCCTTACCGCCTCTGCCTTCGGGCTGGGCATGTTCCTCGCCAGTCCGTTCAGCCTCGCCAAAGAGAAAGCGGAGCCCGCAAAGCTGGCACCAGTTCTCGAACTTGAAGTCGCCCCAGCCGCAGCCGTTGCAGTCGCCGCGAACGCACCGCGAATCCAAATCGCTCTTCTGCTCGATGACAGCGGCAGCATGGGCGGACTCCTCAAGCAAGCTCGCACCCGTCTCTGGGACATTGTCGGCGATCTCGGCCATGCCAACCGTGACGGTCAAAAGCCCGTCCTCGAAGTCGCTCTCTATCGCCACGGTGGGCCCGTTCGGCAGATCGTCGAATTCACCCAGGACCTCGACGACCTGTCCGATAAACTGTTCAAGACCACCATTCAGGGGAATGGGTCCGAGCATTGTGGGCAAGCGATCCAGCAATCGGTCGACTCGCTTCAATGGAGTGAGGACCCGCTCGACCTCAAGATCATCGTGGTCGCCGGCAACGAACCCTTCACCCAGGGCCCGGTGAACTACGTCGATGCCTGCAAGGCCGCGATGACCAAGGCGATCGTGGTGAACACCATTTATTGCGGCGACTGGGTAACCGGCATGAACCAAAAATGGAAAGACGGCGCCGACATGACCCAAGGCGCTTACGCCAACATCAACGCCAACCAAGCCGTGGTGCATATTCCCGCCCCGGCTCACGACAAGCAATTGGTCAAACTCAACGCCGACTTCAACGATACCTTTATCGCGTTCGGTAAACAGGGCGCCGCCTTGCAGTTGCGCCAAAAAGCGCAAGACGACAACGCCAAGAACGCCAACGCCGAGGTGTTCGCCAACCGGGCCATGTGCAAGGGCGGGGCGTACTACAGTAACGCGAAGTGGGACCTCGTCGACGCCTGCAAAGATCTGTCTATCGACCTCAAAACCGCCAAGCCCGAACAGTTGCCGGAGAACATGCGCAAGATGACCGTCGCCGAACGCGAAGCCTACGTGAAAGGCATGCAGGACAAACGCACCACCTTGCAAAAGGAGATCCAGAAGGTCACCAAAGAGCGACGCGAGTTCGTCGATACCGAACGCAAGCGTCTCGCGGAAGCAGCGAAGAAGACCGGCAAGAAAACCGAACAAACACTCGACCTCGCTATCCGCAAAGCGGTCCGCAATGTCGGGACCGAACGCGGCTTCGCGTTCTAATCTTGCTCTTCCACCAAGCAACGCAACCAACCGAACAGAACGGGGGTCGGCCCGTTCTGTTTTATTCTATCGAACCACACGTCCGGACGCCGAACCAGCCATCAGTGATTCCACCTCCGGGCGGGTCATCATATTGAAATCGCCTTGGATGGAATGCTTCAGGCAGGACGCCGCGACGGCGAAGCGCAAGGCGCTTTGGGGTTCGTTGAGTTCGGGGGTGATGAGGGCGAATATCAATCCGCTGGCGAAGGCGTCGCCGCCACCGACGCGGTCGACAATGTTTTTTATTTCGTAGGGCACGTAGTTGCCGTCGGCGTCGAGCGGGGCGAAGGTCGGCTGGTCGCTGGCCGCGTCGTAAAGCATCGCGCCCCAGTTGTTGTGGCTGGCGGACCGACTTTCGCGCAGGGTAATGGCGACGCGGGATACGTTCGGGAATTGTTGGATCACTTGGCGGGCCACGTCGGGGTAGCGACCGATCTCCAGTTCGCCGGAATGGACATCGGTGTCGCCGGCTTGGATGCCGAGCATGTCGTGGCAGTCTTCCTCGTTCCCGATCACTAGGTCGACGAACGGCAAGATGCTGCGCATGGTTTGTTCGGCTAATTGGTTCTGCGATAGGGCCGCGTTCCACGTCCATAGTTTGCTGCGATAGTTCAGATCGATCGAAACCTGCGCGCCCGCTTGCTTTGCTTTTTGCGCGGCCAGTCGCGTGGCCTCTGCGGCATGTTGGGAGAGGGCGGGGGTGATGCCGCTGAGATGCAGCCATTGGGCATCGGAAAAAATGGCGCTCCACTCATAGGCCTCCGCTGGCGTCGTCGCGATGGCGCTGTCGGCCCGGTCGTAGACAACATTGCTCGGACGTTGGTTGGCGCCGGTTTCGAGAAAGTAGAGACCGAGGCGTCCGCTCTCGGTTCGGAGAATGTGGCTCGTGTCGATGCCGATGGCCCGAACCGTATCAATCGCGGCCTGCGCGAGCGGGTGCTTGGGCAGGGCGGTGACGAAACGGGCGCTGCCGCCAAAGTTACAAATGGACGCAGCGACGCTGGCTTCGGCGCCGGCGTAAACCGCGTCGAACGCGCGCGTCTGGCGCAGGCGCACATGTCCGGGGGCGGCGAGGCGGCACATGATTTCACCGAAGGTAACAACGACAGGATTCATGGTCGGCCTCATTCATTGGCGCTCGTTGAAACACCAGTAAAAACATGCAATGGGGCAGGGGAGCCCATGCAATTGAATCGATAAACGGTCCCCGGACTTCCGCGTCATCCCGAAACCATTATCCAGTTCGGCGAAGGCAATTTCCTGAGGGCGTTCGTGGCTTGGACCATCCAGTGTACGAACGACCAAGGCGTGTTTCATGATTCTCGAAGGCTTGCACGACGGTCAAGCGGTCCGTGGGATCCATCGCATCGATTACCTTTCGCGCACGATCAATCCGTACACCGAAACCGAGCCTACGAACAAACATCACGGCTGCTGCTTCGTTACGAGGCGAACTGGAAATACGACCTCAACCTGATTCCTGGTCTCAGCGAAACCGTCACCAACCATCTTGTCGCCATTCTCGAACTCGGTCCGCTTGAAGCGGCGATGAAATTGTCGTCCGCCACAATACTACGATTGATCATCAAACTGACCCATGCGTCATAATTGGAAATTAGCTAGACGCGAAAGCCTCGTCACTCGCTCATCTGTAACGTGTGGTTCATCTGTATTAAGACACAATTCTCCACTGTTCGTCTCGATTTATAAAAAATGAGAATCAACGGCTTTACAAGCTAGGATATAGTACTATTCTGATCTTCCGTTTTCTAAAAATAGAAGGATTTTTCCCTATATGTCCCGCATTTTAATCGTCGATGATGAAGCCCAGATCCTGGCTTTGCTGAACAACATTCTTAACGCGGATGGCCACGAGGTCGTTCAAGCCAGTAATGGAACTCGAGCCAAAGAGATTTTGGGGGAGCAGAAATTCGACTTGATGATTAGCGACATCCAAATGGTGCCCATGGACGGCCTCGAACTGCTCCGTGAGGCCAAAGCCTTGGCGCCAAACATGTCGGTTCTGATGCTGACCGGCAACGCTTCGGTCGCCACTTCGGTGGAAGCGATGAAACAGGGAGCGTTCGACTATGTCACCAAGCCGTTCAAGCCCGACGAGCTCCGTCTTACCGTGCAGCGTGCCCTTGAGTACCAACATCTGATTTTCGAAAACCACAAATTACGCGCCGAACTAGATATCCGCCATGGGTTCGACGGCATGATCGCCGAGAGCGCATCGATGATCGAAGTCTGTGAAAAGATCACCAAAATCGCGCCCACCGATCTGACTGTTCTGATCACTGGCGAAAGTGGCACCGGCAAAGAAGTCGTCGCGCAAACGGTTCACAAGAACAGCATTCGCAAGCGCCAGCCGTTCGAAGCGATCAACTGCAGTGCTATTCCTGAGACATTGCTTGAGTCCGAACTTTTTGGTTTCGTCAAAGGTGCCCACAACAAAGCCGACCGCGACCGTGATGGTTTGTTCAAGGCGGCGAATGGCGGCACCCTCTTTCTGGACGAAATCGGGACCATGCCGATGAACTTGCAGGCCAAGTTGCTACGCGTGCTGCAGGAAGGGGAAATCCGTCCGCTCGGCAGCGACAAAGCCGAGAAAGTGAATGTGCGGGTCATCGCCGCCACCAACGAAAAGATCAGCAAAAGCATCGAGCAAAACGTGTTCCGTGAAGACCTCTATTACCGGCTCGCGGTGATGGAAATCGATCTGCCGCCGCTACGCGAGCGGACCGATGACATCATGCCGCTCGCGCTGCACTTCCTGCGCAAAGTCAGCCAGAATCAAGACGCGACCATTGACCCCTCGGCGCGCGGTCTGCTCGAACGCTATCCTTGGCCCGGCAACGTCCGCGAACTCGAAAACGCCATCAGCAACGCCTGCATCTTTTCCCAAGACGGAAATATTCTCGCTGAACATCTGCCGTCGAAAATCCTCAGCCAATTGCCGCCATCGATCGCCCGTAGCGAACAAATCACGATGGCGACCGCTGCGCCGGAGACCTTTGTGGTAAAATCGCTCAAAGGGTTCCTGCGCAAGAAAGAGGTCGAGTATATCGTCCAAGTGTTGGAACACTTTAAAGGCGACAAAGAGCAGACCGCCAAGGCCCTCGGCATCAGCCTCGCGACGCTCTATCGCAAGCTGCCAGAGCCGAACGACTGATTGGTCCTAGCCACCGTCCCAAACCAGTACCCACAACGGTGAACTTGGCGGCCCCGCTGAGTCCGTCGCATCGAATAGCTCCAAGACATCCGCGTTGCGCATGCGGATGCAACCATGCGATGCCGGTTGGCCGATCAGTTGTTCCTGGTTGGTCCCGTGGATGTAAATGTAGCGCGACTTGCTGTCGATGCCTCGCCCACGATTCACACCCTTCTCCAAACCGTCCAGCCACAGGATCCGAGTCAGGATCAAGTCTGTGCCGGCGGTTTCATTCTCGAACGCACGCACGCGCTCCGCCGGCTCGCGCGAACGAAACACCCGGCCGGCCGGTTCGCCTCCACCAATCCAAGCACAGACTCGATGCCAGCCCGGCGGCGTTTTGAACGAACCCGACTTCGAACCCACCCCCGCCGCCGCCGTCGACACCGGCCAGGAGCAGAACCACGTCGGAAAATCCAAGACCAGAACCTGCCGGGCCACATGTACTACCGCGATCGGATCATTGGCCGCCGCGCCCAGCGCCTGCGCTTCGGCCCGCCATGCCGCCCAGTTTTTCTCGTCTATTCCCACTTGCAATTCGCCCATCCTGTATTATCAATATTTTCAGAAATTTCTGAAAAATCTATAAGTAGAGCTAGAATTAACACGACTCATGAGTGGAATCACCGACAATTCAGCGACGCCTTCACGGGTTGATGTATGGAAAATGTTCGACCGGATCGCCCCGCGGTACGATCTTCTTAACCGATTGCTATCGCTTCGGCAAGACGTTGCCTGGCGGAGAAAATTGGGCGGCATGTTGCCGGATGGTGAAACGCTGGAGTTATTGGATCTCGCGACTGGCACCGGCGACCAAGCCTTATTTCTGATGGAACGCTGCCCGCGCATCATCCGCGCGGTCGGCATGGATTTGTCTGAGGGCATGTTGGAACGCGGTCGGGAGAAAGTGGCTGAAGCCGGACTTGCTCACCGCCTCGAACTAGTCACCGGCGACGCCACCATCGTGCCGGTTCCCGACCAATCTTTTGATGTGATCACCATCGCGTTCGGTATCCGCAATGTCACCAGTGTCGAAACCGCGCTGGCCAATATGCAGCGGGCCCTCCGGCCGGGCGGACGCCTGCTCGTTTTGGAATGCTCCCTGCCGGCCAACGCGCTCCTGCGTTCGGCGTATTTGTTTTACTTCCGGCACGTCCTGCCGCGGGTTGGCGGACTGATTTCAGGCGACGCCGACGCCTATCGTTATCTCAATCAAACCGTCGAGTCGTTCCCGTACGGCGAAGACTTCTGTGCCTTGATGCGTGACGCCGGTTTAACCAAAGTAGGCTGCACGCCGCTGACCTTGGGGGTCGCCAGCATTTACCGCGGAGACAAACCATGCGCCTGACCTCCACCAGACATTCGATCGCGAACGCGGTCAGACAACTGCAGCAACTTCTCGCGCAAGCATCGCTCGGTGACAGCCCCGCCCGGTTCAGCGTCCAGATCGAACCCGTCGAAGCCACCGCCTTCCTCGCCGCGCTTGGCGACCGGCATTTACCGCACATGGTTTGGGGAGACCGACATGGACAAGGCCGGCAGGTCGCGATGGCCGGACAAGCGCTGCCCGTTCGAAATCGGCAGGATCAAGCGGATCAACTGCGCGGCCTGCTCGGTCCCGCCTCGCTCGGCCTGCGCGCCTACGCCAGTTTTCCGTTCGCCTCAGACCACGCTTCGTCCGCCGATACGCGGTGGTTGCTGCCACGGGTCGAATGCGACGGTCGCGAAATGTCGCTCAACGTCTTTCCTTCCGATGACAAACAAGTGGTCTTGATGCAGCTCGGCGACATGGCCGCTTGCCTGGCTGCGGCCGCCGAACCTGAAGATGCGGTTCACGACTTGCCGACCATTCAGGACACCACGCATTGGCCGGACCGAAACCACTGGCACGGCAAAGTGTTGGAGGCGCTCGATCTGATTGAAGGTAAAGCGTTGGAGAAAATCGTGCTCGCGCGGCGCACCGATCTGCGTCTCAGTGCGCCGGTTCCCGCCTTGGAATTGTTTCAACGCTTGCAGCCCGCGACCCCGCGTTGTTTTCATTTTTACTGCCGGTTCGCATCTGGCGAAACGTTCTTCGGCGCGTCGCCCGAACGCTTATTCCGTCGCCGAGCCCGAACCTTCGAGACGGACGTGCTCGCCGGCACCCGCCCGCGGGGTCGGACCGCGTCCGAAGACGAGGCCCTCGCGGCAGAGCTGCTCGCCAGTGACAAAGACGGCCGTGAACACGAAGTCGTCCGCACCGCGATTCTACAAGATCTGCACCAGCTTTGCCGCCACGTTGAGTCGGGGGCGCCGGCCGACGTGCTTCAACTGGCAAGCAAGCAGCATATCTACTCGACCATCAGCGCCGAACTCGCCCCGGATGTGGGCGACAACACCTTGCTTTCTCGGCTGCACCCGACCCCGGCTGTCGGTGGCTATCCGACCGGCAACGCCTTGGCGGAAATCCGCCGACTGGAACCGTTTCCGCGCGAATGGTACGCGGGTCCGATCGGTTGGATCGCAGCCGATAGCGCTGAATTCGCGGTGGGTATCCGTTCGGCAATCGCCCGCGGTGATGTTCTCTCCCTCTTCGCCGGTGCCGGTATTGTCGACGGTTCCGAACCTGGTCGCGAATGGGACGAAGTTGAAAACAAGATTGGTGATTTCCTAAGCCTGCTCCGTCCTTAAATTAAGGCCTCAAGGAGTGGCAAAGTTTGCTCGCTCCCAGAGAAAAATTTCTCTAAAGGTGGCTGAACTATACATGGCCATCGAAGAACCAACTGAAAAGCTGATCGATGTGGCACGCGCCACGGCAGGACTCAACCGACTCTGGGGTCGGGTGGTGGTGGACGCGTGCATCCGCAACGGACTCAACCGATTTTTTGTTGCGCCTGGATCACGGTGCACGCCACTCACGCTGGCCATCGCCGAACACCCGAAAGCGAAAGTGACGCGCCACTACGACGAACGCGGCCTGGCCTTCGCCGCCCTCGGCTACGCGCGGGCCTGTGGCAAGCCGGGTGTGTTTGTCTGCACCTCCGGGACCGCCGTGGCCAACGCCTTGCCGGCGGTGGTCGAGGCCTCAATGGAGCACACCCCGATGTTGCTGCTCACGGCCGACCGGCCGCCAGAGTTGCGTGGCAGCGGCGCCAATCAGACGATTGATCAAGCCAACATTTACGGATCGTTTGTCGTCCGCTTCCACGACTTGCCATGCCCACGCAAGGAGATCGAACTGGATACGCTCGTCGATTGGATCCAGCAGGGCATCGACGCGACCTATGCTGGGCCGACGCATCTCAACTGCATGTTCCGCGAACCATTGACGGCGCCGGATCTCGAACTGCCCGAACTGCCGAAGTGGCCGCGTTCGCGCTATTTCAAAACGACCAACCTGCGTCCATCCCATCTCGATAAATCCGTGTTCGAACGACGCGGCTGGTTCCTGCTCGGCCGTGGCACCACCGCCCCGTTTGCGATTCACGACACCGCCGCCGCCTGTGGCTGGCCGGTGTTCGGCGATGTCATGACCGCCGACCACGAACTGTCCCTCGAACGGCTACTGCACAACGACCACTTTGCCCACGACCTCGCGCCAGAAGTGATCGTGCACACCGGCGAGCGATTCGTTTCCAACACCTTGGATCGTTACCTTCGCGAGCGCCCGCACATCGAAATTTTCCGTTATCCCTTCGGGCCAGCGCCAAAGAAACTCTACCCGCGTGAGAAGATGTGCGACGGTGAGTTCCGCGGCGTTCTCGCTTGGCGCAACGGCGGTCCGGAACAACCGCTCAGCGACCATGCTGAGGTTGCCGACGCCATCGATCGTAACTGCCGCGCCTATCTCGATGCCGTTCTCGACCAATCCGGCCAGCTCTCCGAACTTGCGGTCGCGCGGGAAATTTCGCGCCGGGTGGATTACCAGCATCCGATTTTTCTCGGCAACAGCTTGCCGATCCGCCTGCTCGACCTCGCCGGTTCCTGGGAGGGTGGGGGACGCGTCTTCAAGTTCGGCTGCAACCGTGGCGCCAGCGGAATTGACGGCCTGATCGCATCGGCTGCCGGCTTCGCATCCGTCCATGGTCGCACCACCGTGTTCATCGGCGACATCTCGCTGCTCCACGATCTGAACTCCCTGCCGCTCGCTACCAATTTGGTACTGGTTGTTCTCAACAACGATGGCGGTGGTATTTTCCATCGATTGCCGGTAGCAGAGGAAGCCGAACCTGAGGTTTTTGAAGACTGGTTCGGCACCCCGCACGGCATGCACTTCGAAGCTGCCGCCCAACAATTTGGACTCCGTTATCACGCCCCTGAAACACTCACCGAATTCACCGAGATCTTCGACGACGAACGTGAGGCGGATGGCGGTGTGATTATCGAAGTCCGCACCGACCGCGCACAAACCCAACGCGAGTTCGAAACTGTCACCTTCAATTTCCGAGAAGTACAACCATGAGATCCCTCACCGATTTACAACGTGTTCCCCTTTTACTGTTCCACGGCGCCCTTGGCGGCCCCGACGACTGGCGTGGCCTCGATTGGCCCGACCCCGTTGAAGCCCAAGCCTTAAACCTGTCGCAGCCCCCCTCTTCCATTCCCAAGAGCGCGGTGTTGCTCGGCTACAGCCTCGGCGCACGTGCCGCAGTCGACACCGCCCGAAAAACCATCGCGGACAAAGATGCGGGCGAATCGAGCATTCGCGCCCTGATTCTCGAATCCTACCATCCCGGTTGCGCCGACAAGGCCGATCTGAAACTACGCACCGCCTTTGATGAAACCGTCATCAAGGCCGTGGAGAACAACCGCGCCGAGCTGTTGGAAACCTGGTACGAACAAGACGTTTTCAAATCGCTCGACGAAGAAGTGATCGCCAATTTGCGCAAGCAAAAGACCAAGCGCGATGCTGGTTACATGGTCCGCGTTCTGGAAAGCTGGGCGCTCTCTCGCTGCCCGCTCGCTGGAGCAACGCCGATGCCCGCCGTACCGATTCTCCTGATCGCCGGCGAGCAAGACCCAAAATATGTGGAACTTGCGAAGCAAACCGCCGCCCGCGAAGAGAACGTCACGCTCGCCATCATTCCCGGTGTCGGTCACATTCCCCACATTGAAAAACCGCCATTGTTCATTGAAGCCGTGGCCGCGTTCCTGCAATCGCTGCCAACCCTGCCCGATCCCGGATTGTAAGAACGGCGAGCCGAAATGGGCCACTCACGCAACCAGCGCACCCCGCGCACTTCGCGCACCCCGCGCACCGGCTTGAGTTCGAGAACCCTTATGGCAAGCGCGTGCCATAAGGTGGCAAGGATCTGCCATAAGGTGGCAAGCGTTTGCCACATTATGGCAAACCTTTGCCACAAGCTTTGCTACACCTGCCACAAACAGCGGAGGCATTGCCGATGCGTTTGAGGCAAATTTTTGTCGCCGCATCGGCGCTGCTGTTCATCGCCATCGGTGCCGCGTTACTGATCAATCCAGAATTCCTTTCCGCGGTGGACATGGCCCCGACCACGCCGACTGGCTTCGCCGACGCGCGGGCGGATTACGGGGGCGCCACCTTGGGCGTCGGTTTGTTCCTGATGCTCGCAGTCTTCCGTTCCCCGTGGATCACGCCCGCCCTGTGGGCCATCGGCATCATTCTGGGTTGCTACGCCTTGGGTCGCGTCACCAGTCTTATGTTGGACGGTAAACCGCGGCCGATCATCTATTACCTGCTCGCGTTCGAGGTGGTCGGGAGCTTGTGCGCCTTCGCCTTGTTGCGTTTTAAATCATGAGAAAATTATTCTGCTGTCTGCTGCCGCTTTTGGTCTGTATTCCGGTCGTAAGCGCCAAATTCAATTTCAAGCCTACTGACATTGCTTGGACCTATGAAGATGGAGTGTTCGAGATCGTCCTGCATCCCAAATGGTGGCCGAAAGATTGCCACGGGGCAACTGCCACATTGTTTGATCAGGCGGGAAAGGCGATCGACGTCAATCAGTCACCGTTGTTTTTCCGAGCAACCAAGGAACTAGATCTTAAAAACTACATTGTCGGGGCGCCAAAACTGCTGGCGAGGGTGGAAGAAGCCCAGAAAGCTTGGTTTGCGAATGAATCTGAGTTTTTAAAGCCCCCGGTCGAATTGGGCAAAGTGCACCTGTCGTCTAAGTACATAGAACTGATGCTGAAGCAGCCGGACGCCTTCTTTATTCACGGCGTTCGCGCTGCCGTGAAGGTGCCTTCTGGGGAGTACTCGTTGCTGGTCAAACAATTAAATAATGAAGGTGGCACAATCAGAAAATTGGAATTAAAGGAGCTGGACCTTACTTCGCCTCCTGTGAGCCCCGAAATTTCAAACTTGCATCTTAGCGTACTTGAAAAGGAGCAAAGAATCCGTACCACGTGGCAATTCAAGTCAACTAGATGGTTTACCAACCAAGTCTTGCGGGTGGAAGTCGGCCATTTGGACTCTCAAGGACAATTTGTACCGGGAACAGAGCGGCAAGATTATGATGGTCTTGAAAGGTTTTCCGTGCGTATTAAAGTTAATACGCTAGGGTTGAAGGATGAACAGTTGGCGATTCGTGTCACCGATTACTTTGGCAGGATGGACGTTTTTCAAGAAAAGGATGTCAAAAAGGAAAAGAAATCCAGCCGCTTCATTCCGAAATTGAAAATTGACCGCCTTTTAGCGGGGACCAACGGACAGGTCGTCGTGCAGTGGAAGTTGGTTAACGGCCAACCTGGTGATATGGACCATTGTTCGGTGCGGCTGGAGAGGGAATCGATGATGGATTCTGAGTTGATGGAGGATCCCGAATACCAGCCACTCAGTGTTCCGGTGGCGATGCACCCAGGGAACTCCCTCGCGTTTATTGACCAACTCGACATCTACCAGCCAACGCAGGTATTGTACAGAGCGACCGTGTTCGATGGGACGGAGGCGATCTCGAGCGCATTCTCTGACTACCGACACCAGGGCTATTTCCGTCCGCCGCGTGCCGTCATCGATAGGGTGGAGACTAATTTGGTCGACGGTCAACGGATCATCTCGGTGATCCCAAAGCAGATATACGGTGATACCGCGGTTGCCCACTCGGTACTTCTCCATTACAAAAAACGACACGATCCCCTGCTGCAGGCCACGCACAACAAACAGCGCGTCATACCAATCCCCCCCATTCACTATCAAACGGAATTTGGCATCAGTATCTTGGCGGAGACGATTCCAGAAAGAAGCCCGGATGACGTCCGCACCTATTTGGAGGGTGCTGAGAGCGAGATTGTCTGGGTGCGGAAACCACTGGTCATCGACGAGCCCATGGTCAACGTCAGGAAAGAAGACACGACGCTTTTTGTGACCTATGTCCCGACTCCAGGTTTAGAGAAAATCGAGGTTGTGGTGGATGGCGAAGCGACCGTGGTGGGCGCCACACGGGACTTTCCGATTGACACGTTCTCCACCAACGGCTCGGCAATTGTACTTCATACGCATCATGAGGGAGGCGTCGTTGTCACCTCCCGCACTGAACGGGTCCGGACATATCTCAGCGGCAAGGTTATCCTGTCCGAAGTCGTGAAGACTGCAGATGCCCACCGGGTGAACTTCTCGCTCGGCCGCCATCACGGGCAATACAACAACGCCGTGCTGTTTGTGGATGGCAAGGTTTTCGCCGAGCAAGCACCCGCGAGCGCTTCGAGTTCATTTTCTTCGGTCCCTTTGACGGATGGAAGCACCCTGCAACTGATGTGCGTCGGGGCACGAGATCATATCGTGGCTTCTCCCGTGTACACCCACAAACCATGAGTTCAGCGGCCCAAAAACGAAAATTGAAACGGACCATTCGGTCTTACTTTGCGTACTTCGAGGAGGAGTATGTCCCAGAGAGCTTGTCCAAGACCAAGCTCATGGAATGGCTCACGCCAGAAATGCGCAACGATTTCGATGATTTCGATCCGCTGGTGCAATATTTCCTAAAAAACTGCCTGATGGAGTGCTCGGACCGCGTCATTGGCCCCTCGCATCTGCCGGTTGGCCGGCATCGGAAAAATTATAAACGGCATGACGTTATTCCGGTTCAAGGCTATCATCGAGTGGTCGATGCCTTTAGTGGCCAGGTCATCCGGATGGATCATGATCGCAACGAATTGCTTAGTAGTTCTCACGAAGATTTAGCTGAATATTTCTCAGACCTGAGTTATTTCGAGAATCAAGCCGTGCCGGTTGAGGGCATTATGGACGTGGAGGAAATGGTCGGCTTAAATGACGCGTCAAAAATACGAATTGCTTCCGAGGCGGTCACCGCCTCCGACATGCCAAGACTAGAGGCGGTTCTGCAGGCGGGGCTTCCCGACATTGAAAGCAAGCCGGTTCTTGCGTGGTTGTTGATGGCCGAGCAACGTAGGACCAACAGTTATAACGCCACCGAATTGATTGACTTGCTATGCGGCAAGTACGGGATGAAATTTTCCCGTGGGGGGGTTGAGCGGTTGATGCATATTTTGCCAAGGACCGAGAACTTGGAGGCTTTGATTAAGCTCATTCAATATAAAGCTTTCAGGGGCACGTCAGATCAATATCAGGTGATTCGAGAGGATGTTCAATCTGATCAGGGATTTGATGTGGATGAACGTGCGAAAGGAGAATAACATCATGAAAAATAATATTTCCGGTGACCATATTAAATCCCGGTGTTTACTCCTCGTGTTTCTTCTCGCTGTGCCGCTTCCCTTTCTGGGCTGCGGGGGAAACGCACCGGAGTCCTCGGCAACTCAAGTGCCGGTTCAAGCCGCGCTGTCAATCGAGTTGGTGGAGCCCGAACCAGTGGCCGCCGAGGAGTCTGAACCAGCAGTGGCGTCTGAGGAGTCCGAACCAGTGGAGCCCACGATGGCGGAACCTGAAGGGGATCTGATCACGAGGCAGTTTGAGCCACGCGAAGTGTTCCCTGAGTCCATGGATTTTCTGACCAATCCTTCTTCGTTCAATCCTGCGGCTGAAGGGGTGACCTTGCCGGGCCTGCAAGCCGCGATCCAAGCCATCTCGGACAAAAACTACGCAGCGTCGATCGAGAAATTCCGCGCCCTTCGAGAGGAGTCCGGGGATCATTATGTGCAGGCGCTGTCCACTTGGCGGCTTGGCTGGCTGCTTGCGATTGAGGGACAATCGAAAGAATCCTTCGCCGAATTCGAAACCTATTTGACCGACTATGCCTTCACCGACAATCAACGCGGGCATTGTTTGCTGAAAATGCTCAATGTCACCAAGCAGGGTGGAGCCAACTATCAGGAGTTCCTCGCTATGCTCGAACGGACCGAGATCGACTTGGACACGTTGAAATTTTTCCGTCTACCTTTTTTAAATACCGAGCTCTCCTTTCTCAAGATCCGATCCGAGCCGGAGACGACTCCAGAGAACGACCGATGATCCGCCACCAACCTCTGGCAACTTGTGCGCCTTCACTTTTTGCTTGGTTGCGGTTTAATAAATGAACCACGAGTCGCGTGTTCGGACTTGGCTGTTGGCATCGCGACCGAAGACTTTGCTGGCGATTGTGGTGCCGGTGATGTTGGGCAGCGCGATCGCGTTCCGGGACGGGGTGTTCGATCCTGTGCGGGTCTTCGTCGCGTTCATGGCGGGGCTGTTTGTCCAAGTGGGGACGAACTTTTTCAATGATTACGCGGATTACAAACTCGGCGCGGACACCGATGAGCGCAAGGGCCCGACCCGGGCTGTGGCTACGGGCCTGATTTCGCCGCGTTCGATGTTGATCGGGACGTTTGTGGTGTTCGGACTCGCCTTGGTGTGCGCCGCGTTGCTGGTGCGCTGGGCGGGTTGGCCGATGTTGGTGCTCGGTTTGGCCTCGGTGATTTGCGGGTTCTGGTACACCGCCGGCCGCTGGTCATTAGCCTATCTCGGACTCGGTGAGATCTTCGTCGTATTCTGGTTCGGACTGGTGGCAACCGGGGCGACTTACTACGTTCAGGCGCTCGCATTACCGTGGTACGCTTGGGCCGCCGGCTTGATGCCGGGCTTGCTGAGCACCTGTCTGATTGTGGTTAATAATTGGCGTGATATCGCCGAAGATCGGCTGGCGGGGAAAAAGACCTTGGCGGTGCGATTTGGAGCTTCGTTCGCGTTCTGGGAGGTTTACCTCTGTCTCGCTGGTGGATTGTTGACGCCCGTTGTGGTCTTGCACTTTGCCGGACAGCGGTCCATCTATGCCGCGTGTTTAGCCTTGTTGATCTTGATCGTTCCCGCGCTGTTTTTCGGCTGTTTTTGCGGGACGGGACTGCGGCGGCACTTGGAGGGACGGGCCTTGGTGCCCTTTCTCGGATTCACGGCAGCGCTGTTGTTCGGCGTCGGCCTTCTTTTTAGCATTGGCTGGATCATTGAATGAGTTTGAAATTTTATCGATACGAGTTGCCGCTAACCCGGCGGGTACATTTGTCGCGCGACCGCGAACTGGACAGCCGGATTGGCTTTCTGGTTCGTCGGAAGTCGGCTTGGGCGGAAGCGTCGCCCCTGCCTGGATTCAGCAAAGAAGGCGAAGCGGAGGTCTTGGAGGATTTCCAGCGCTTGCTTGATGAGACCGAACCCCAGACCGCCTCGGTGCGTTTCGCTTGGCATTGCCTTGAGAATCTTCCCGACGAGGGCGTGGACATTACGATCGCTGCCTTGCTGTCCGGCGAACCCAACGACATGCTCGTCCGCGCCGCCGAACTGGTGAAGCAAAAATGCCCGGCCGTGAAATTGAAAGTCGGCACCAGAACGGTCAAGGAGGACGCAGAAATCGCCCGGGAGGTGTACAAGCGGCTCGAAGGCAAGTGCCGGTTCCGCTTGGACGCGAATCGGCAATGGACCGCCAAGCAGGCCTTGGCTTTTGCCGACCTCACCGAGGACCTGTCCTTTGACTATGTGGAAGAGCCGGTGAACTCCGATTTCGCGCTCGCGGATGTGCGCCTCAAGGCGAAATGGAGAACGGCCTACGACGAGACCTTGCAAGCGAAGGAAGGCGTCGTGACCATTCTTGAAACCGCGACCAGCGACATGCTGGTCGACAAACCAACGCTCACCGGTGGACTGCGGTTCGAAGATGTGGTCGGCAAGATCCGGGTCACTCACAGCGCCGCCTACGAGTCCGGCGTGGGACTGTACCGCATTGCCCAGATGGCCTCGGCGGCGAAACTCAAGTATCCCGCGGGTCTCGATACCTACGCACTTTTAGCGGACGACGTGTTGAAGCGACGCCTGAATTTCAAAGGCTGGAAACTGAAACTTAAGCGCATGCCGCCGGTGGACCTCAGCAAACTCGAGGAAATCGAGCTGTGAGTCAGGGCGCCAGGTTCGAGGTTCTCGATGGACCGGAGGACCGCGCCTTTGTTGAGACGGTTTTCCGCTGCTTGGATAGCGGGATACCGGTGGTTCCCTTGAACCGGCGCTTACCTGAGGCGACGCGCCGCGAACAGCTGGGCTTTCTCAAGAACCATCCGTTGTTTGAAGGCGCTGCCACGGTGTTGTTCACCTCCGGGAGTTCGGCCCGTCCCAAGGCGGTGGTTCATGATTTGAACGCGCATGTCATGAGCGCGCGCGGCGCCAATGAAAATATTCCGCTCGGGGTAGGGGACCGATGGCTCGTGTCCTTGCCACTCTATCACGTCGGTGGACTGGCCATTCTATTTCGTTGCCGCGAGGCGGGCGCGGCGGCGGTCCTGCGCGATCCCGAACGCGCGTTCGGCGAACAGATCGAAGGTGATGGCATCACCCATCTCTCCTTGGTGCCGACCCAGTTACAGCGTCTACTCGATGACGGTGCGAATCTCTCCAGCTTAAAAGCGGTTCTGCTCGGCGGGGCGCTGATCCCGCCCACGTTGGTCGAACGCGCGCTGGCTGCCGGCGTTCCCTTGCACACCACCTATGGCATGACCGAGACCGCGTCTCAGGTGACCACTAGCTGTCCCGGAGCGGACCTGATCGAACTCGCCACGGCCGGTTCGGTCTTAGCGCACCGCGAACTATCGATCGATGCCGGGGGGCAGATTCTCGTTCGTGGCGCGGTGCGGTTTCTCGGCTATGTCGGAGGACCACGGCTCGAGCCCACGGCTTGGTTCGAGACTGGCGATCTTGGACAACTGGACGAGGCGGGGCGGCTCTGTGTGACGGGACGACTGGACAACCAGTTTATTTCGGGCGGCGAGAACATTCATCCAGAAACGATTGAGCGTGCCTTGCTGGCCTGTCCGGGGGTGCGCCGTGCGGCGGTCGCTCCCCGCGACGATTTGCGCTTCGGTAAACGCCCGGTGGCCTTTGTCGACGCCGTCGCGTTCACGCCGGAAGCCTGGACCAGCCACCTCCAAGCTTCATTGGCGCGTTACATGGTACCCGATGCATTTTTTCCATGGCCGACCGACTTGCCAGATGGCTTGAAAATTCCCCGCTCAACCTGGGCAGACCGTCTTGTAGAGTTGGATAAATGAGACCGATTTCCGCCCTTGTGCAAAACGGCGATTCGGGCCACGTTCATTTTCGTAATACCCTTTATATCAATAGGTTAAGAAAGTTTACAAGGCGATTTGAAACAGGGCGGATTCGGGGTTATATCTAGTAATGACGCTTAGGGAATTCCGATGAAAATTTTATTAGTTGAAGACTGCGAAATTAACCGCGCCATGGTTTCGAAACAGCTTAAGCGTCGGGATACCGACGTCATCCTCGCTGAGGACGGTGTGGAGGGCGTGGAGAAATGTATCGCGGAACAACCCGACCTCGTCCTGATGGACATGGTCATGCCCCGTCTGAACGGCGTGGAAGCTGCTGCAAAACTGAAAGAGCACGCGGAAACCAAACACATCCCGATCATCGCGCTCACCGGTTTTTGTTCCCTCTCCGAACAACGCGAAGCCATGCGTGCTGGTTGCAGCGCGGTGGCCACCAAGCCGATTGATTTTCGTCTGCTAGGAGAAATGATCGACGAGCTGATGGCGCGCGCCAAAGCTTGATCCGGGTCCGCGCTTTGCTACGGCCCATGCGTGACCGAACCTGATACCGAACCTGACAACTTTCCCGAACGCATCGCTCGCGTTCGCAGCCGCATCGACGCTGCCTGTGCACGTGCCGAACGCGATCCCGCCTCCGTCCAGTTAGTCGCCGTCAGTAAGCGGCACGCCGCCGAGCGCGTTCACGAAGCCATCGCGGCCGGGTTGCAGGTCTTCGGCGAGAACCGCGTACAGGAAGCGGCAGAGAAGATTCCAAACTGTCCTCCCGCGGAATGGCATCTGATCGGCCATCTCCAATCGAACAAGGCGCGCGCGGCGGCCGGCTTGTTCGACACCATTCACTCGGTGGACTCGCTGCGCTTGTTAAAAACCTTGGACGCGGAGGCAGCCCGAGCCGAACGTCGGTTCGGCGTGTATCTACAAGTCAACGTCTCCGGGGAGGAAGCCAAGTTCGGCATGGCGATTGCGGATCTCGACGCTTGCTTGGAACGCAAGCTCGAACATCTAGATCTGCTGGGTCTGATGACCATGCCGCCATTTGATCCGGATCCGGAACCGGCTCGGCCTCATTTCCGCGCGTTGCGAGAACTCCGGAACGCCGCCGAACAGCGACACGGAATCTCTCTACCGGGGCTGTCGATGGGCATGTCTCTGGATTTTGAAGTGGCGATTGAGGAGGGCGCGACCAGCATCCGCGTGGGATCGGATTTGTTCGGCGCTCGCCCGTGAGCGCGTTGGTCGAGATCACCGCGGCCTCGTTCAACCGCGGCATCAAACCGGCACTCGAAGGCATTCACTGGACCGTCCGGCGCGGCGAACACTGGCTGATCAGCGGAAATTCCGGTGCAGGCAAAAGTACGTTGATCCAAGCGCTCTCCGGTGCCTGTCATCTGAGCGAAGGAACGCTGTCCTTTCCCGCATTGGAACAGGCCGGTCCTTCCACTTACGAAACGCGAACGCGGTACCTGCGCGTGGTTTCGTTCCGCAACGACGCTGGGGTGTTTGATCCCTCAACCCACTTTTACCAGCAACGGTTCAACAGCTTCGCCGCGGATGGGACGCTGCGTGTTGCCGAGTTTTTGCAGGCGGTGGGTTTTAACGAACGCGAACCGGCGCATCGGGCCCTGATCGAGCAGATGGGACTCACGGCGCTTCTTCCGTCGGAATGCGTGAAGCTTTCCAGCGGCCAGTCGCGACGGCTCCTCCTGGCGAAAGCCTTGGTTCAGGAGCCTGAGCTCCTCGTTCTCGACAATCCATATCTTGGCTTGGATGTTCCAGGCCGGCAGGATTTCAACGAGTTTCTGGATCGGCTGGTGGCGTCCGGCGAAATCCATCTGATCTTGGCGTCGACTGGTCGTGAAGGGCCGTCTTGCATGACCCACCGGCTGCATTTGGACGGCTGCGAAATCACCGCCGCGGGCCCGCTGTCTGGGTTCGGGAAAACGGCGGCTGATGCAGTCGACGCCAATGTTTCGGGAGCCGCGCTGGATGCATTGCGGAACTATTTTCCATCACCGAAAGAGGTCGGCGGGGTGTTGTTCGATCTGTCGCATGTCGATGTGCGGTACGGTTCGGCAACGGTGCTGAACGACGTGACTTGGCAGGTTCGGCGCGGAGAAAAATGGACCTTGCTCGGCGACAACGGCGCGGGAAAATCCACCTTGCTCGCGTTGCTGTTTGGCGACCATCCTCAGGCTTACGCGAACCAGATCCATGTGTATGGTCACCGACGCGGACCCGGGCAAAGCATCTGGGAGGTGAAACAGCACACTGGCTTCACCTCGTCCGAACTGCATCAATCGTTTGCGGCCAAGGTGAGTTGTGCTGAGGCCGTCCGCTTGGGTTTGTTCGACGATGTGTACCGACGCGATGAGGTGACCGCAGAGGAGCAGCAACGGATGCATCTATTGTTTGAATATTTTGACATCGTGGCGCTCAAGGCACGACCTTTTCATGCGGTTTCCACTGGCGAGCAGCGACTGGTTTTGTTGATCCGCGCCTTGGCCAAAAATCCGGTCCTTCTGTTGTTGGACGAACCGTTTCAGGGGTTCGACGACATCGCGATCCGCCGTGCGCGTCGGTTGCTGTCCGAGGTGCTTGGCCCCGAACACAGCGTGGTCTTCATCACTCATTATCCCGAGGAGATTCCCGAGGGAGTCGACCGCTTGGCCACCTTGGTTTCAGGTGAACTGTCCGTGAGTTCTTGAACCCGCACTCCTAGGTTAGGAGTCTGTCGGACTTCGGTTGCACAACGGGTTGCGACAAAAGCTCGGGCAGAAAACCAATCCTATTGTCGTGCCACGTTGTGGCACCTCATCACCCCCACCTCAACCCGGGGCTGCGCTCATCCCGCTAACGCGAGATTCGCTTGCACCGGGCTACATTGTCTCGCCCACTTTGGGGCTTTCTCCCCCGCCCTAGGATCGCGGTGAACATTGTCTGGTAAAGCGTCGCCCCGGTTCTAAGTTCGACCTATGTTAAAAAACGCAACCATCACTTTCATCGGTGCCGGCAATATGGCCGAGGCGATCCTTGGCGGATTGATCGACAGCGGGCTGTGCACGCCGGAACAAATTCGTTGCTCGGACATTTCCGAAGAGCGGTTGGCCCAATTGGCCAGCGACTTTGGGGTCGGTACCTTTACCAACAATGTAGAAGCGATTGCCGGAGCCAACGTGGTGATTCTCGCGGTGAAACCGCAAATCATGCCGGCGGTTTTACCAGGGTTGAGCGATCACTGGCCGGATGATGTGCTCGTCCTTTCCATTGCCGCCGGACTTACCTGCAAGGGGCTTGAAGGCGATTTGCCGGCCGGCACCCGTTTGGTTCGGAGTATGCCGAACACGCCGGCGCTGGTGAAGCGGGGCATCACTGGCATCAGCGGCGGAACCCACGCCACGGCGGAAGATCTCGACCGCGCCGAGGCCTTGTTACGGTCGGTCGGCGAGGTCGTTCGGGTCGACGAACCCATGCTGGATTGCGTCACCGCCCTCAGCGGCAGTGGGCCGGCCTACGTATTCTACCTTGCGGAACACTTGCTGCGGGGGGCGTCCGAATTGAACGTTGAACCGGCTACGGCGCGCAAGCTGGTGGTGGAGATGATTAGCGGCGCGGCCGCACTTCTCGATGAAACGGGCCTGCCCGCCGAGGAACTGCGTCGACGCGTCACGTCAAAAGGCGGTACGACCGCCGCGGCGATTGCCGCCTTCGATGAACACGGGGTGGGCGATGGTCTCTATGCTGGCGTGATGGCGGCGCATGCGCGTTCGCTGGAACTTTCCGGCGCTTAGGAGCGGAACATGGCGCGTTCGCGGTATGACGACCGGTATGACGACCGCGAACACGGTCGGTCCTCTCGCCGTAGTCGGCGCCGCGATGATGACGACCGGGAACGCCGAGGCTGCTCGTTTCTCTCGATTGTGGTGCTGGCGGTGCTGGCCTATCTGCTGGCGATTGGCCTTTCGTTTCTGCCAGGCTTCACAGACCAGGTTCGCAATCGGTTGGAGCGCTCGCTCGATCGAAAGATCCAAGTCAAGCGAGCGTATCTCGACTACCGATTCGATGTGGTGGCGCGAGATGTGGCTTGGTCTGCAGGGAATGACGAAGTGGAGGCGGCGACTATCAAGAAGCTTGCGATGCGCTGGTCCATCTTCGACTCGGCCCGCGCCGGAACGTTCCGCTTCAACCGGGTTGAGATCGATGAACTCACCGGGGTGGTTGGCGTTCCGCAATCGAGCTACGAGCAACAGCCGCGCGCGCTCGCTGAACTACTCTCCCATATTGCCACGAAGTTCGGCGGGGTGGCATCGGGGCGGACGACCGCCATTCGCAATAGTCGGTTGAGCTGGAGCGAACCGAATATCGACGCCAACTATCTCAACTGGCAGGATTTTGAAATGGCGTCACGACCGCTGGCGAAAGGTGACACCGCACGCGACTACGTCTATTTTACCACCGTGGTCCACAAGCCAGATGCCGAACTCGGAACGGCCTTGGAAGGTGAGTTTTTCGTACTCGCCGGAGATACCAATCAGGCGTTTCGGGTGCGCTTGATCGAGTCTGCCGACGCGCCCTAAGCGCCGCTATTGTCTGTGGAATTCGGCTTTCAAGCATTTCGGACTTTCATTCGTTCCGCCCCCATGCTGTGGACCGTAAACGTTCGAATTACTGTATATGGCTAAGTTTGTGTTCATTACCGGAGGGGTCATCTCCTCCCTTGGAAAGGGGATTACCTCTGCCTCGATCGGCTCTCTTCTCACCAGTCGCGGGCTACGCATCAGTATGCTGAAATTGGATCCGTATCTGAATGTCGACCCCGGTACCATGAACCCGTACCAGCATGGTGAGGTCTACGTGACGGACGACGGGACGGAGGCCGATCTCGACCTCGGCCACTACGAACGGTTCACCGGTCAACCGACCAGCAAACTGTCTAACGTGACTGCCGGTAGTATTTACTGGGACGTGCTGCAAAAAGAACGTGCCGGCGAATATCTCGGTGGCACCGTGCAGATGATTCCGCACGTCAGCAACGAGATCAAACAACGGATCTACGCTCTGGAAAAAGACGAGGAGGTGGATATCATCCTCGTAGAGATCGGTGGCACGGTCGGCGATATTGAAGGCCTGATCTTTCTCGAGGCGATTCGCGAAGTCGGTCAGGAGCGGGGCCGCGATAACGTCATGTACATCCATTTGACGTTCGTCCCGTACATCAAGTTTGCTGGTGAAATCAAAACCAAGCCGACCCAGCAGAGTGTCGCCAAGTTGCGTGAGATCGGCATCATTCCCGATGCGCTGGTTTGCCGCACCGAACTCCCGTTGACCGAAGAGGTCATCGACAAGCTGTCCCTGTTCTGCAACGTCCCGCGCGACTGTGTGGTGGAGGAGCTGGATGTTGAAAACACGATTTACGAAGTGCCGGTCGCGCTGTGCGAACAAGGCCTCGACGAAATCATTCTGGTGCATTTCCGTCTCGCCCGTCCACGGGCCGATATCGAACCGTGGCGCAAATTGGTGAAAACCATCGTCGATCCTGAAGGGGTCGTGCGTATTGGCGTCGTCGGAAAATATCAGGAACTGCAAGACGCGTACAAATCGATTTACGAAGCCCTCGAACACGGCACCGCCGCGCATGGTCACGCCGTTGAGATCGTAAAGATCGCGGCTGAAAAGATCGAAGAGGGCGACACCTCCGACTTGGACGATGTGGACGGGATCCTCGTTCCCGGTGGCTTTGGCCAACGCGGCTTGGAGGGCAAAATTAAAGCGGTCCGTCACGCGCGGGAGAACAAGATTCCGATGTTTGGTATCTGCCTTGGATTGCAATGCGCGGTGATTGAATATGCCCGCAATGTTTGCGGCTTGGAAGGGGCCAACTCCACCGAAATGGATTCGGACACCAAACATCCGGTGGTCTGTTTGATGGAAGAACAGAAAACAGTGGTCGATCTAGGTGGGACGATGCGCCTCGGCGCTTGGACCTGCCGTGTGGCCGAAGGCACCTTCACCGAGAAGGCCTACGGTACGCAAACCATCAGCGAACGACACCGTCATCGTTACGAGGTGAACAACGATTACCGCGAGCAATTGGAAAAGGACGGCCTCCGGCTCGCTGGTACCACCGAAGATGGTACCTTGGTCGAGATTGTGGAAGTTCCTGACCACCCGTGGTTTGTGGCGACGCAGTTCCATCCAGAATTCAAATCGCGTCCGCTGGCGGCCCATCCCTTGTTCCGGGATTTCGCCGAGGCCGCTATCAAATTTCAAAGCGTCCGTAAGCCCAAGAAATAGCCGCAATTCTATCGACGCTGCCTGCCGACTGGTTTAAAATCGCGTGAGGGGATTTCGAACTAACTGGCGATGAACAATTCAGACGGATCAAGGAAGATTCTCGAAGAGCTTGTGCTGTTCGTTCCCGAACCCACTGCAATTTATGATCTGCGCACCGAACGAGGCGTCAGTTGCAACCAGGCCTTCTCTGAATTGTCCGGCATCTCGCCGCAGGACATCACCCGTTTTCATCCGGCGCAGATTAGTTCACTCGGAAACAAACCGATCAACACGGACCGTATGAGCGAATGGTTCCGACGCGTTCGGGCGCGTCATTCCGATCGGATCAAACTGCGCTGGCACCTGCGTTCCCTTGAAGGGGATCTGATTCCCTGCCAAGTGACCCTGAAGATGATCGGGGCCGGGCGCCATCTGATGGTGGTCTGTCTACACGACCTTCGTCAGGAAACTCAGGTGCGGGAGGAGTTGCAGGCGGGCCGCCTCCGCTACGAGATGTTGTTTGAGAATTCGCCGATCGCCATGTTTGAGGAGGACGGTTCGGCGATGAAAACCTTTCTCGATGATCGGCCAATCGAGGATTTCCATGAATGGCTCGCGGCCGACCCGAGCGCGATTTCCAAGGCCATCGCCAAGATCAAAATCCTCAACGTCAACAAGGCGGTTCTCGAACTCTACGGTGCGAGCAGCAAAGCCGAGATTTTCACGCGGCTGCCAGATTTGTTCACCCCCGAGGCCGAACGCTCCATGGGCGAAATGCTGATCGAACTCTACACAAAAAACCGGACGGCGTACCAAGGGGACTTTGTCAGCCGGGATCTGTCCGGGCATATTTTCGACGCGCAAGTTCAACTCTCGATCGCGCCCTCTTCCCGTGGCAACTGGGACCGACTATATATCTCCGTTGTCGACGTCAGCAAACGCACGGCGCTCCGCAAGTCGATCGCCAAAACGCGGGATATGTATCTGCATATGCTCGATGCTTTTCCCGCGCCAATCTGGCGGACGGACAAATCGGGTACCTTCGACTTCTTCAACCGAACCTGGGAGGTATTCTTCGGCGACGAAGCTGGAATGCTACGTCAAAATTGGACAGATCATATCCACCCGGACGATCTCTCAGAGGCGCTGGAAGCGTTTCAAGATGCCTTTGCCAACCGGACGCGCCTGCACCGGCGTTTCCGCTTGAAAAACAAGTCCGGAGAATACCGAAACATGATCGAAGTGGGCGAACCCTTCTACCACTCCGCAGGCGGGTTTTCCGGCTACATCGGCTTCTGCCTCGACGAGACCAACCACATCGAGTTGCAGCGCCAACTCACCCAAACCCAGAAAATGGATGCGTTAGGGCGGCTGGCCGGCGGTGTCGCCCACGACTTTAACAATCTGCTCACCTCGATCATCGGCTTCGGTTCCTTTGCCAGTTCGAAATTGACCGAGGACCATCCCGCCCATGAAGATTTGAAGATCATGCTGGATTGCGCCTCGGGAGCCAGCGCGTTGACCCGGCAATTGCTCACGTTTTCCCGACCAACCGACGCGGTAGTGAAACGGATCGAGGTCAACGAGTTTATCCGCGGCAGCCACCGCTTCCTCCAGCGAATCGTTGGCGAATCGCTGGAAATCGTTTGCTTGCTCGCTGATGACGCGATGCATGTCCGCGTCGACAAGAGCCTGCTCGAACAATCCTTGGTGAACTTGGCCTTGAACGCCAAGGATGCGATGCCCAGCCATGAGAAGTTCAAAGGTAAATTGTTCCTCACGACAACTTGGGTGAACCGTTCGCAATCACCCCTTGTCGGCGACGAACAAAGCATTCTCCTCTCGGTTCGCGACAACGGCTCCGGCATCCGTCCTGAGCATCTTGATCTGGTGTTTGATCCCTTTTTTACGACCAAGGAAGTCGACCGTGGAAGCGGACTCGGATTGTCCAATGTCTATCGTATCATCACGGCAGCCGGCGGGGAGGTCTTGGTGAAGTCCAAGCTTGGGCAGGGCACCGAATTCCAACTGTTCTTTCCCCGAGACACGATTCGTTCTCAGGGGCCGCAGGAGCAAGCAATCCACGTCGATTACTCCGGCAACGAACGAGTGCTTCTGGTCGAGGACGATCCAGGGGTTCGTACGTTGTGCCAACGATATCTGACGCACTATGGTTACGATGTCCGTTCCGCATCCACCGGTGAGTCTGGACTGGCCTTGGCTCGGCAGGAGGCGTTCGATGTGATTCTGACTGACGTGATGATGCCGCTGATGGACGGTCCGACCATGGTCAAGCACGTGCGGGATATTCAACCGGGATTTCCCGTTCTTTATATGTCGGGGTACACGCCAGCGAACTTGAAACATCTCGAGCAAAACGACCCGCTCTTGCCCAAGCCCTTTACCCGGGAATCATTAGCCCACGAATTACGTCGATTGTTGGATACCCGGGAAGAAGGATAAAAAAACGGCCGCTCGAAAGCGGCCGTTCTGATTCGGAAAAGCACGGGTGCTTAGTAGCGGTAATGTTCCGGCTTGTACGGGCCTTCGACAGGAATACCGAGGTAGTCGGCTTGTTTCTGGCTGAGCGTCTCGAGCTTGATGCCAAGTTTGTCGAGGTGCAGGCGGGCCACTTCTTCGTCGAGGACTTTCGGCAGGCGGTAGACCTTGTTCTCGTAGTTGGCGTGGTTCTTGTGCAGTTCGATCTGAGCGAGCACCTGGTTGGTGAAGCTGTTGGACATCACGAAGCTCGGGTGGCCAGTGGCGCAACCGAGGTTCATCAGGCGACCTTTTGCGAGCAGCAAAATCTTGTTGCCGGAGGGCAGGGTGATCAAGTCGAGGACGTTCTCCTTGATCTCTTCCCATTCGTATTTCTCCATGGCGGCGACTTGGATTTCGGAATCGAAGTGACCGATGTTAGAGACGATGGCGCCGTTCTTCATGGCGAGCATGTGCTGTTCCGTGATGACGTTTTCGCAGCCGGTGGTGGTCACGAAGATGTCACCTTCTTGGCAGGCTTCGTCCATGGTGGTGACCTCAAATCCGTCCATCGCGGCTTGCAGTGCGCAGATGGGATCGATTTCGGTGACGATCACGCGAGAGCCTTGGCCCTTGAGTGCTTCAGCGCAGCCTTTGCCGACATCGCCGTAACCGGCGACGACGGAGACTTTTCCGCCCATGAGGACATCGGTGGCGCGGCAAATCGCGTCCGTGACGGAGTGGCGGCAGCCGTATTTGTTATCGAACTTGGACTTGGTCGCCGAGTCGTTGACGTTGATGGCGGGGAACAGGAGTTCGCCGCGTTCGGCCATTTGTTCAATGCGATGAACACCCGTGGTGGTTTCTTCGGAAACTCCGACGATGCCTTTGGCGATACGAGTGAAGCGTCCCGGGTCGGCGGCGACCGCTTTTTTGAGCTGGGCGAGGAGCACGCGCTCTTCTTCGCTGCCGGGTTCCTTGTCCAAGATGCTCGGATCTTTCTCGGCTTGCACGCCAAGGTGAACGAACAAGGTGGCATCGCCACCGTCGTCGAGAATGATGTTCGGGCCTTCGCCATTGCCCCAGTCGAGAATGCGGTCGGTGAACTGCCAGTATTCTTCGAGCGACTCGCCTTTGTAGGCGAAGACCGGGGTGCCGTCGGCTGCGATGACTGCGGCGGCGTGGTCTTGGGTGGAGAAAATGTTGCAGGAAGCCCAGCGCACTTTGGCGCCGAGGTATTCGAGGGCTTTGATCAGAGCGGCGGTCTGCGTGGTCATGTGCAGGGAGCCGGTGATGCGGGCGCCGGCGAGCGGTTGCTCGTCTTTGTATTTGGCCATGGTGGAGGTGAGGCCAGGCATTTCTTCGAACGCCATTTCGAGTTCTTTGCGGCCGAACTCTGCGAGTCCGATGTCGGCGACGACATAATCTTGCGTCGCGATTGCTTCTACGTTGGTGGACATATGATTTCCTTTTGGAAGGGTGGGGGTGGTTTGTTGAATTAAAATTGGGGTGTAACGCCTTACTATCGTTTGGTCCCGACGGCGAAGAGCACGGGGAGTTCGGGGACGGCGCCGTTCATGCCTTGGTTGAAATCGACATGCAGTTTAGCCGCGTTCATCCATTTGCGGACGGCGTCGAGCGGGAAGCCCAGCCATTGGTCGGCCCACTGTTCGCGAACCCATTCATGGTTATGCTGAACGAGGTCGAGCAGGACCAGCCGTCCGCCTTTGCGCAGAACGCGGGCGGCCTCCATGATCGCGCGTTCGGGCTGGGCGGCGTGGTGGAGGGCTTGACTGAGGAAGCAGGCATCGAGGCATTTGTCTTCCAGCGGGAGATCTTCGAGGTCGCCTTCGGCACGGTAGATTTTATTGGAAAGACCGGCGGCGGCGGCGCGGGTCTCGACCTGGGAGAGCATCGAGGGCGATTGGTCGATCACGGTGACGGTGCGGGCGAAGCGCGCCAGCAACAAGGTGAGGTCGCCCTCACCTGCACCGAGGTCAGCGACGTCCATGCCCTGGAATCCGACCGCCAGCGCTGCGGCCAGGACCGGCCATCCTCCGCCCGGTTCGGTGAGCGTCCCGTACTTGCCGGCCATCTGTTCGAAGAAATCCTTGGAGCGGCGCTTGCGTTGGTCGAGTGCTTTGCGCACCGCCTTGCGATCCGAGATGGATGCCGGAAGCGATTCGAGCCGGTTGAGTAGAAAGTCGCGCAACACCGGATCGCGAAACGCAGCACCTTGTCGGTAGAACACGGAGGTTCCGTCGCGGCGGGTCTCAACCAGTTCGACATCGCGTAGCGGCTTGAGGTGGCGTGAGACGGTAGACTGTGGCAATTTCAGCACGCCGACGAGTTCGGCGACGGACAATTCCGAGGCCGAAAGGCATCCGAGGATGCGCAAGCGCACCTCATCGGCGAGGGCTTTGAATAGGCTGAGGGATTCGACCACGTTGATATATCCGTTTGTTCGGATAAACAGATATATGTCAGGCCGGAGAAATTACAAATATATTTGTTCAGTCGGCAAATCTCTTTGAATTCAGTAGCTTTTTGAGATTTGGACCGTGATTTGATTTCGGTCGTAGTCGTTGAAGCCGATATTCGAACGGTTGTCGATCAGGGTGAGACCGAGGGTTCCCTTGGTGTCCCACCATGGCAGGTCGGTGCCGAGATTGGCGACGAACACGACTTGATCGTCATCGCGAACGGCGCTGTTGGCGGCTTCCCGTTCGTCGAAGTTGATACCCCGGTAGAGCAACTCGGTGTATCCGCCAAGACGCGGCGTAAAGTCGTGATACACGCCCAGCCCCGCTCCATATTGGGTACTGGCGAACACCCCTTCATCCGCGTTGTCCAAGGTCAGCGACACGCGTGGTAAAATGCGCGTGCCTTGCGGGGTGACGCGTTGTAGCGCGCTTTGCCAGCCGATCGTGCTGCCGGAACGACCTGAAAATTGGTCGTTGTCGGCGAGTTCGATGGTGAGCGCGTTGTTGAGGCTCCAAGCTGTGTCGAGACGGCTGCGGGTCCACGCCTGGGCGGCCAAGGAGGTGTAATAGATGTCGCCATCCAGAAAACTCAGATCGACGATTAATTCCGAACCGATGGTGGACGCAAAGCCGAAGAGATCGCGGTCGATGTTGGGTCCGCCGCGTAAGTTGAGTGAGGTAAAGTCGAATTCACCGTTGTCCAGATAGGCGATATGCGAGAAGGCGGCGGACAGATCCACTCGCCAATCCGGGTGTTGCCAACCCTGCCTAAAAGCTCGGGCATTGAGCAGCAGGGCGAGATCATCTTGCGGGCGGCTTTCCGGTGTGAGGGTGAAGGGCAGTTCGAACACCTCCACGACATCCCGGGTCGGACCGATGTTGACGTTGTCGTCATAGAGCAAGCCCACCGAGTAGTTTTGACGTACCCGCTGGCGGGTTTTAAGCGCTTCCGCATACTCCTCGAGTTGCCGAGCGGTCTTCTCTGGTACGCCCTCGACTTGATCGAGTTGGCGAACCGCCTCGCCAGCCCGACCCGATTGCTCCAAGGCAGTGGCGTAGTCGAGCCGTGCCCGTGGCAGGTTGGGAGAGCGACGAAGGGCCTCCTCTAAGAAGGGGATGGCGTCGTCGGGTCGTTTGTCTTTGAGTTCGAGCTGCGCACGGGCGAGCAAGGTTTCAAGCGACTGCGGACTTTGCAGACGTGCGCGCGCGTCGTCGAACTGATTGGAATCAATCAGCCGTTTCAGTTCTAACAGTTCCGCTTGCGACGGCGCGCGGCTTGAGCGTTGCGATGATGTTGATGGCACCATGCGCCCCTCGGCCATGGATGGAGGGGGCGTGGAATCGAGAGGATAGGTTTGTGCGATAGGCAGGTCGCTTGTTTGGCCGAAGACACTTGCCGCGAAAACCGTCAGGAGAAGAAGCAGGAGGTTGTTCAAAGGTCTTCCTTTACGGATTGGTTACGGGCGCGCTCGGGGTCGGGAGCGCGGTGGTGCGGCGGCCTGCCCAGGCGCCGCGTAGATCTTGGTTCTGGCTGCTTGCCGAGAGACCCCCGCCGATTTCCTGCACGTTATCCCCGTAGTAGTGGCCGTCCATCGTGCCGGTGAAGCCGCTCCCATTGACCAAGCCGTTCATTTGATTACCGACGGTCGACAACCTGAAATTCAGTTGGGGAATCGGCCCCATGTTGCTGATGTTTCCGGTAACGGTTCGGTCGTTAAAGTTCGCGGTTGCATTCAATTTTCCGACCACACGCCTCGCCACAACGCCACCACCGGCAAGCACACCGATGGCTTGCCCATCGTATTCGGCTACCCCTTTATTGGGAACCGAGGCGCTTGGAGTCTTCGGGCCGAGGATCTGAGGCTGGCCGATGCCAGATGCCAAAGACTGAACGTCACTTGGTACACTCCCGGGGGCGATGGCGAGGAAACTGAAGGTGTTGTCGCTGTCGCGATAGATCTGAGTCCGGCTGGCGGGAGCGACCGGCGACGGCTCTGTCGGAACGATCTCTGGCGCGCGTTCTGGTGCAGGCGACGTGCCCACGGGCCGCCATTCGCCAACGGTCACGGCCTCGGTCCGGGAAACCGCATTCCCGATTGAGGCGGTGGCGCCGAGTTCCGTTCCACCCTCTCCGAACGTGCGGCCAGAGGCGGTACCGACACTGCCGTCGGATCCGGTTGCGGCACTGTTGAAGGTGCCGTCGAAGTCGGTAGCGGGCACGTCAATTAACAAAGAGCCGTTCGGGCCTTCGAGGTTGAAGCGTCCCGAAATTGAACGCTCGGCGATGTTGGCTTGAAAGGTTGCCGTGCCGGCTAGATCGGTGGTCGCCCCGTTGTCGATCGGTTGCCGAATGGCGTGGGCTGGTCCTTCATAGACACCGATGGCGCGAGATTCTAGGTCCGGTGGTACATGGAAACCTTGGACATTGAAGGCTCGAATACTTCCGCCCTCATCCCGTTCGCTGGTCACGAGGATGGTATCGGTCGAGAGACTGGTAAAATCTGCGGGGCCTTCTTCGGGGGCGCTTTCTTCGTCGGTATCGCTTTTTTCACCGTCTTGAACGAGGTCCGATTCCACCTCCTGAATTGCCGTCGAAGCAGGGCTGTCAACCAGCTCTGTTTCGGGATTGCTGGAACTGATTTGGCCAGAAACAACGGCTTCTGATCCGGGTGCGGGTTCGGGCTCGATTTGGTCTGGAACCAGCAGAGGAAGGGGCGGTAATTCGACCGGAGTTGGAGCGGCTGCCGGGGCCTCAACCAGAGTTGGAGTGGCTAGTGGATTCTGCACCGAGCTAGCAGCAAAGGCTGGGGCGGAAACCGTGGGCAGCTCGGGACTGAGCAAGGTGTTTTCAAGAACCGGAGCGGCTGTTTGGGGTTCGGGCACAGACACGACAGGCGCACCGGCGGGTCCGGCGCTGGCGCGGCGGCTAAGTTCGGCTTGGTCCGTATTCGCAGGATCGAAGGATTGATCGCGGTCCGTTTTTGATGCCGCAGGTGGGGCCGCGACGATTCGTGTCAGCGCACGGGCGGCGCGCACCCGCTGTCGTAATTCCATCATGTCGATGCGGTGAAACAGGTCGTTGAAGGCTGGTGCCACAGCGCGATCGACGATGATGTCGACCCCTTGGGGTTCGGCCTTGCGGACGCGAAGATCTGGTCGCTTTGCTGCGATTGCCGGCGCGATCATGGCTGTCGCCACGCTGGTCCGTGGCGGGACCGTCTCGATGATCGGGGGCGTTGTGGTTTTCCCGATTGAGGCGATCAGAGATGTGCTGGCGGGCGCGGGCATTTCCGGGACGCGGTTGCGCGCCATCGCGGACCATGCCCCGATGTCGCCGGCGTCTTTTTGGAAGTTATAGCTCACCTGACGATCTTCGCTGACGTGCAGCTGTTCTAGATTTTGAAGCAGCGCCGGTGGCAGAGGGAGCGCGTCGAAGGCGATCGCGGGTACATTGTGTTTTGTTGCAAGGTAGTTCGCGATGGTGCCGCCCCAGGCCGTGCCGGTGATCGAGATCCGTCGGCGGTCGTTGAGGGTGGCCTCGACCACTTCGGTAAAGAAATAGTCCGCTTGATCCGCCATAAGCTCCGTGGCGGCGGAATCGACGGTCCGGGTTCTCAGGGCGTCCAGAGAAAGTTGGTCGATATTGAAATAGAAGACGAGTTCCTCGTCCGACTTACGCATGGCCAGCATCGATAGGGCTCCGTCATTGCGGTGGTTGCCAACCAATTCGAATCCCTCGGGAATGTACGGTTTGGCCTCGTCTCGAATCCATGCCTGATTCTCCTCACAAAGTCTGACGTAGGGTGCCACATGATCGACGACTTCGGCTGCATCCTCGGAGTTGATCGCCTCCATGAACGCGTTCCGTAACTCTTGGGCATTGAGACTGGGAAAGCTCAATAGGCCGAGCAGCGGAAGGGCGAGAAGAATGAGACGACGACGTGAACAAGAACACGTTCGGGAACGACATTCGCTGCTTAGAAGATTCATGGTTTGCCTTTGTTATGGTTGTTGCGGTTGCCTTTGTTGCGGGAGATAAACACGACGTTTGATCCGAAATCCGGTATCCGACATCAGGACATTGGACGCGTAGCTTTCGCGAAAAGAAACGCGGCATTTGTTTGCGGGGTCGTTAAAGGCGCCACCGCGGACCACCTGGGATCCGGCACCTTTCGCGATATAATCGCCAGGAACGATGCCGTCTTTAAAATCTCCGTAATCGAACAGAATGCCGTCGACCCATTCGGCGACATTGCCGTGCATGTCGAACAGTCCCCAGGGGTTCGGTGCGAATTGTCCAACGGCTACCGGACTGACGTGATCGAAACGGGCCTCCTTTTTGTCCAAGGACGAGGTGCCGTTGTGGAACGGGGTGGCGGTGCCAGCGCGCGCGGCATATTCCCATTCGAGTTCGGAGAGCGGGACGTAGGTGCCAGCTGGGACGCCAAGCTGTTCGCACAGTGTTTTGCAAAATTTTTGCGTATCGTGCCAACTCACGTGCTGCTTGGGCCGATTGCCAAGGGCCTGTTCGTTGCCGCCCATCACTCCGTTCCATTGCGCGACAGTGGTTTCCGTTTCGGCTACATAAAATGGGGCTGAAAATTCGACTTGGAGTGTCGGTCCTTCGTTATTGTTGGCGCCGATTTTCGTGCTGCCGATTTGCGCCGTGCCGGAAGGAATCAGACGCAAGACGATTTCGTTGGTCTGTGTCTTTACCACGGGAGTGAGATCATGACGGCCGGCCCAGTCCGTCTGGTCCGGATGTGGTGCTGGGAGCCTGTTGACGCCCACGATGTCTTCCCGGCTGCGGAAGGTGTACTCGGCCAGCTTTGCTCCGATCTGCTTCAACAGATCCGAACGGATGCGCTGAACGCTTTCGGGCATTTTCTTGCAGCGTTGTTGGAGTGGCAATACGTTGGCCACAAAGTCCTCGGGTGAACGATGAAAGTGCTGGTCGAGCGTGGAAATTTCCGCACTCAGCTTTTCGCCTTGCTCCCGTGCTAACTCGGTGCGGACGCTTTCAAGATACAGATCAAAATGGGGGATGTTGATTTTCGACTCCACTTGATCTGCGGTGGCCACCAAGGTTTCTAGTTGCTGCAGCGAGAGATCGTCGAAACCGACACGGAACGGACGCAGCAGCGCGAGCTCCTGTTGCATTTGCAGGAGGCGGCGGCGCTTGTCCGGCCATGCTCCGATGGCATTCACGGCGGACAGGAACGGCGCAAGCTTGGCCATTTGGTCTTCGAGATCGGAAATTTCTTGTCGCCTCATTGGATGAAGCATCGCCGGAACTTCGGCGCGCCGATCCAACCAGAAGTTGAGATGCTCGCGTGCGCTATTTGGCTCGAGGCGCCGTGCCGCTTGGCGTTCTGGAAATCCAGTCAGGTGGTCCAAGATCGATTGGATTTGCAGATGCAAGTCCAGCGCATCGTCGATCGAGTTCGGTGGTACGGGGGGGGGCATTTCTGCCAGTCGACGCAGGAAGTTTTCCTCGGCCGACAACGCGTTTAATAGAGGGCCGAGTTTCGCCGCCGCGAACCAGTCCGGGTGTTCTTCCTCGTGCCGATCCAACGTATTGCGGAGCTTGGCCAATTGCTCTGGCGATGGAGCGAGGGGAATGTCGATGGCTGCCAGTTGTTCCTCGTAGGCCTTGCGTTCAGGCGAAACCTGTTTCGGCTTGGTGAACTCCGTTCGCAGTTCGGGAACGGCACCGGCGGCGATATCGGAGCTGGTAATCTGGGGTTCCACCGAACCTTCAAGGACTTTTGGCAAAGGCGCTGGCATGGCTGCTGGTGCTGGACTCGGAACAAGTGCTGGCGTTGGAGCTGGCGCTGGCGTTGGAGCCGACACAGGCGTTGGAGGCACAGGCGTTGGAGTCGGTGCTGGCGTTGGAGCCGCTGCTTGAGTTGGATCAGGGACGGGTGCCGGGTCGTCAACAACTGCGAACTCTTGGAGGTCTACTGGGGCAGGGGGCGTTGCGTTCGGCTTGACGAAGTTGAAGAGCCCCCAGATCAAAATTAGTGCGGTTCCAAGTAGGGCGAGATTTCTGCCGTTGGTGCTTTTGAATCGGGTCGCGCCGATTGGTTTGGTCGAGGTGTTCGGCGTCTCGGACGTTTGCGGGTTCTCCAAATCGAAGGCATCCCCATAGCCCATAAAGCTCGATTCTTGAACGGTCTGCAGCGTACGGGTCTCGGTCCAAGAGGCCGGCTCACTACCGAGTGATTGCGACAGCTTGGTGAGTAGTTGGGTGTCGGTCGTGACGGGATCTTCGGTCTCTAAGTAGTGGCGGTGCGAGACCCCGGTACACGACTCAAGGGCGAGCACGACATCCTCCAACATGGCGCGGGTTTGCGGATAGCGTTTGCGCGGATTGTGGCAGACGCTTTTGCGGATCAGGGTGGCGATCGAGGGATATTCGCGGAAGATCGGTTTGTCCAAGTTCGGCGTCCGCTTGCGTGAGACACGATCCAGCCAAGCGGCCTCTTCGGGGCCATCGAAGTCCCGCAGCGGGGTCATGGCGGAGCTGCCGGTCAGTGCTTGATAGAGACAGAGGCCAAGTGAGTAGATGTCCGATTGCGGCGACCCGCGGAATCCCGCTTCCAGAAATTCTGGCGCTTTGTACTCCCAGGTTCCCGGAACGACACCACGGGTCATTGAGGAGTTCGAGTCATGCACGATCCCGAGATCGAACAACTTGCCATCTGCTGGACGGTGTCGCGGCGCGTACAAGTTGGCGGGTTTGATATCCCGGTGCACGATGTTGCATTCGTGCATGCGTTCGAGGCCTAGCAGGTAGTTGGCGAACACCTCAAGGGCCTCCGGCACAGGCATTCCGGAACGAGCCGCCCGGATGCGGTTGCGCAGCAAAGCGCCCGGCATGCCGTCGAGTAATTCCATGACCAGATAGTAGCTGCCATCGCCACTGACTTCCGGATAGATGAGATCGATGTACCGAACGATGCGCGGACTGGTCAGCAGCTGCATCACCTTTGCCTCCTGTAAAAAGCGGCGTTCGGCGCGCGCGTAAATCAGGCGTTTAACGGCCACGTCTTGTCCATCTGCCAAGCGGCCGCGGAACACTTCGCCGAAGCCGCCACGTCCAAGAAAGGCGACGAGTTCGATGTTGCCTCGCTCGCACGGGAGCCAGCGGTTTTTCAATGACAGCAGATGTTCGCGCATCTCCGCCGCGTTCTCAAAGCGATGTCCGCAGGTGGTGGAGAGGGCGCGGCGGAAAAAAGCGTCCAGACCGGGGATGAGATAGATGTGGCTTTTCAGGCGGGCCCATTGATCGGGGTCGTCGATGTTACGCAGCGTGCGCAACTGGAACAATCCTGGCGTTGCGCTGCGCTTTTGCGCGTAGAGAGGTGTGCGCCCGGCAAGGCATTGGAACAAGATGACGGCCACGGCATATAAGTCTTTGGCCACGGCACCGGTGTTCGTTCCACCCGGCCAAACGCCATCGAATTCCGTTGGATCGTAGGGACTGTCGGGGCCCATCTCCACCTCTTCGCCAAACCCGTCTAGGCAGACATGCTGACCATCAGTAGAGAAGCGAAAGTGTTTCGGTTGAATCCCGCCGTGGTGGACGCCGACCGCATGGGCAGCCTCCAAAGCATCCAGAACCGAACGAAACACCCGCCGAATATCCGGCAACAGGAAATGCTTCGTGTGAATTAAGACCTGCGCCAAGCTTTCGTTCGCGACAGGACGGTAAGCTAGGGCCAGCTGGGGTTCCCCGTCTTGTTCCAATTCCTCAATGAACAACGGGCGCCGGACCGCTGGGTGATTCAGCGTTTTGTGAAGTTCGAAAATCTTGATCGCCTGTTCCCGGCGTTCGCCCGAATAAATGTGGCGCTCGATCTCTTCTCCCTTATGAATCCCATCCTCCTCCCCTGAGGCTACACTAATCGTTTTAATCACGCTGTTTACACCAATCTTGCCCTCATTTTCGTCATTATGTAATGCAGGGGGCATATGACGACGTAATATCGCTTAGGGGGGAAATTCAAGTCACAAACCCGAGCGAGCTTTACAAAGACTTCCCTTCCAATCGGTTGACCCAATGCGCCCGCGCCGGGAACTGCCCCGGAACGGCTTCTTGGAG
>ENA-ORXR01000765-ORXR01000765.1-marine-metagenome-genome-assembly--contig:-NODE-765-length-39617-cov-4.581968_pt1 | contig 39617 bp, 51 predicted proteins | sample MGYA00237866_ERZ511479 | MGnify/ENA metagenome assembly ERZ511479
CGAAGACCACGATATAGATTGCAAGATTGACGGGATAGGCGCGATGAAGCTCAAGACGATGTTTGTTAAGAAGGCTTGAGGCACAGAGTAATGTCATTCCGACTCATCGTGAAACGATGGCGGAACCCATGCCTTAATCTCTCGCCTAACGGAAAATCGTATTTAGGCAGAATTTTCAGGCATGGGTTCCGTCAGCGCTATGCGCTGTGTCGGAATGACAAGAGTTTTATTTTGTATTAGAATTTAATCCAGCCGATGATATAATTCTGCCCAGTTGGGATTATCTTTCTCTATCAGTTTAATACGATAGGCACGCGTCTTCGATTTTATCAATTTCTCACGGTCTATCGCCGCTTCAGCATCTTCATATTGCTCAAAATAGACGAGGCGCGTGATATTATATTTTGACGTGTGGCTCTTGGGATCAACTTTGTTTTTATGCTCCCAAACTCGTCCTGCAAAGTCGCTTGTTATACCTGTGTAGATCGAGCCATTCTTAGAACTGGCCATGATATATACGAAGAATTGTTTTTCTTTCATGTCCCAAACTCCCCTCCTTTGTCATCCCGACACACGGCAAAGCCGTGACGGGACCCATGCCTTGATATCACGTCTAACACGAAATTTTTCGATAGACGAAATATTAAGGCATGGGTAGCGTCAGCGCTACGCGCTGTGTCGCTATGACAAGAGTTATGTGTTGGGCGAAATACTAAACTGCATCGCCGCGGTCCTCGCTTCGCGAGGCAGACCCTACAGGGCCACGTCGATGTTAAACAGCCACCTTACCCGCAATATGCGGATGCGCCTTATACCCAAATATCTTCACGTCATCATAGGTGAAGTCATAAATACTCTTGATATCCTTATTGAGCTTTAACCTTGGCAACGGCTTAGGCTTTCGGCTTAACTGCTCTTTCACCTGATCAACATGATTAGAATAAATATGCGCGTCGCCAAATGTATGGACAAAATCGCCAACCTCTAACCCGCAGACCTGCGCCATCATATGCGTCAGAAGTGCGTAGCTCGCGATATTAAACGGCACGCCGAGGAATATATCTGCGCTACGTTGATAGAGCTGGCAGGAGAGCCTCCCATCCGCGACAAAAAACTGAAACAGACAATGACAGGGCGGCAGAGCCATCTCATCGACATCGGCGGGGTTCCAGGCGCTGACAATATGACGGCGGGAATGGGGGTTGGTTTTAATGGCCTCTATGACCTTATCGACTTGATCAATCACAGCGCCATCAGGCCCTTCCCAGCGCCGCCACTGTTTGCCGTAAACAGGACCAAGGTCGCCATTCGCGTCCGCCCATTCATCCCAAATACGCACCTTATTCTCTTGCAGGTATTTTATATTGGTGTCCCCTGCGAGGAACCAAATCAGCTCATGGACAATTGATTTCTTATGCAGCTTCTTGGTGGTGACCATTGGAAAGCCATCTGCCAAATCAAAACGCATCTGATAGCCAAACACGCCGCGCGTGCCCGTGCCTGTTCTATCCATACGGTCCGTGCCGTTTTCCATAACATGAGAAAGAAGGTCGAGATATTGCTGCATGCCGTCTCTTTAGACATATTTTAGCGATTCGGAAAATGAAGCTTAGAGTTCATCCACGACCGCCAACATGGCGTCCAGCACTGCCGCGCCCAAATCCGCGCTGCGGTCTGGGCTCCAGCCAAATTCTGCGTCTGGCGCGTTGGCATTATCTTTAAACGGCATTTCCAAAGTCATGGCGAGGCAATCATAGGCGTGGGCTGTGTAATTGGTGCACATGGTCAGGTTAGCCTTTCCAGGCTTGGTCAGCGCGTAACCGTGCGTCGTCTGAAAATCAGGGGATGCCGTTTTGTAGGCCGATAAAAATGCGGCCAAATTATCAGCTTGCTTCTCCGTATATCCCGGAATGCCTTCGGCACCCGCGATAAAATTATATGGCAAGCTTTCATCGCCGTGAACATCCAGGCAGAGGTCAGGCTTCGCTTCATCCATCGCCTTGATTGTGTGATAAACTTCGGGCGCGGATTGAATGGTCGCCACTCCCCATTCGCGGTTGAGGTTCGCGCCGGTTTCATTCGTGCGCAAATTACCGTTACGGCTCCCGTCTGGACACATATTCGGCACAATATGGAATGTCGCTTTTTCGCGCAGCGTCATCGCAACATCATCCTCAGTATCGAGCAATCGAGACAGAAACCCTTCCATCCACCATTCGGCCATCGTCTCGCCGGGGTGCTGGCGCGCAATGACCCAAATGATTTTATCACCAGTGCCTACAGAGAGACAATCCAAGTCCTGACCTTGAACGGTTTGGCCTAAGATCCGGAGCGAAACCCCATCTTGCAGCGCGGCTTCAGCAACAACATCCGCATGGCGGTCTATAGGATATGGCGCGAAATAGGCATAATATACGCTGTCGATCTCTGGGGTGTGCTCGATAATCAACTGCCCGTCCACATAGCTCGTAGTCTTAACACGGAACCATGTCTCGCGGTCATAGCTGGCACAGGCGTTATAATTTTCCCACCCATCCGTGAAGGCCGCATCTTTGGCATTCTCCAACACCATTTTGATGGGCTGCCCTTTTGCGCCGGTTACGCGGTAATAAAACCACTGAAAAAAGTCAGAATTATTGTCTGGCCGTATAGCGAGGCGGATATTGGATGGGTCTTTGGCGTCGCGGACAATAATATTGCCGCCGTCATAAGCGCTAGTGATATTAAGGTGAGTCATATTATGAGTTTCTAAGCAGTGTTGTTAGTTTACGATTCAGACCCATGATTGGGTTGCCGTATACCGCAACTTTACAGCGGTCAATCACTCAATGTTATTAAATGGACTTTTGCCTGAAAGCCATGTCAGTTTTATGACGCTTTAATAGGAATTAGGCCGCTGGTTCAAAGTCATCAGGTGCTGAGGAGGCAGCAATAATAGCTCCGGGGACTTCAGGGGCATCCAAGCCCTTCCAAAAGACGCGCCAATCCCCGTTAATTTGCATGCCCTCACAGCTGCTCATATACCAATCATTAAATGGGTTTTCCATTCGCGAACGCCAGAAAAAGGCCGGAATTTCGCTGCACATAGTGTCCCAAATATCACGCGCTATACCCTCGCCTTGCGCGGCGCGGCTGACCCAAAATTTTGACAGATATGGTAATCCTGCAAGCTGCGTAAAAATAGCACCGCCTCGATAATCCTCTTCGATAAAGGCCTGATGTATCTTGTTGCGCAAAAAGACAGACTTGACCTCTTTGCCAAACGCTTCCTCGATGCTTAATTTAAGCTTGACCTTATCTGTTCGCGCGAGGGTTGGCACAGTCATAATCGGCGCGGCGCGGCGCAATAATGTTCCTGATCCCTTTGTTGTGAAAAGCTCAGCCAACAAGTTAAGCGGCGAGGCAATAACATAGACCGCGTCGTTCATTTTATCTTGCACCAACTCCTGAACCAAAGAGATAAACCGTGCTTGCCCAATTGTCAGACTGTCAAAGTCTATAGTCTCGTCCAAGCGATCAATGTTTAAAAATGACAAGCGCTCATCCCCGCGGCTGAGCCCACCCGAGGGTTGCAAGAAAATCACCTTATTAGGTTTTAGTTCTTTGACCAAAGTCATTAGGTTCATCTTGCCGCGGCGTTCCGTCATTTCGAGAATAGGAATCTTGCCCTTGCGGGCTTTCTGGCGAACCTCAGGTATGAGCTGATAACTAGCTGTATTTAGCTTTGCGGTACGCACTGAGGCGAGATCTAGATCTTTCGCTAATCTTTGGCTTTGAAACTTTACGGATGTGCGGTCTTCATCCAGCGCGCCAACAAGCAAAACAGGGGCCAAGCCTAAGTCAGATAAAATACGCAAGTTCGAAATCAGCGCCTCAAGCAGCGGGTTTTTAAGGCAGCGCGGGTCTAAAACAATAAGCGCAAATCGTTCAGCATCTTGAGCGGTAAACAGCTCAGCGTAAAACTTGGCCTCCTTCGTCGCGCCAACCGCGGAGAGACTTCGCAGTACCGTGTCTCTTATGCCGACCTTACTCACAGTTGCGCTCCTGATAGCGCGCGGACATAGGCGGCTGCGGCGGTCAGAAGATGTGCTTCGGTGACATATTCATTGGGCTTATGCGCTTGCTCCACATCACCAGGGCCATAAACGACTACATTTAAACCCGCCTCGGACAACATCGCGGCTTCGGTCCAATAAGGCAGGTCAACAATTGGCGTATCTTCAAAAACAGGCGAAAAAGCTATCGGGTTTTGAGAGTCAAAAGGCTCGAAGGCGACAATGGTGTCCAGCACAGCTTCGGGCGTGACTTCACCTGCAATGCGCAGCAAGGCCTCGCGGCGGGCGCCGACATTATCTCCGGGCGGCGGCCTCATAGACGCCCAAAGTTTTGAGCGCGTGGGAATGACGTTATAAGCGCCGTCATTTTCAATATCTCCGATATTCAAGCACAAGCCCTTATAAGGATCCATCCCGAACCCCAGATGAACATCATTATATTCGCCCCAGGCTGCTGCTAATCTGGCCGCCTGCAACAAGGGCCGTTCGGTCACATCGGAAAGCGAACTATGCCCGCCGCGCCCCGTGAATAATGCATTGAGGGCCAACATCCCGCGATGCCGCCGCCCAACTTCGCAACAGGTCGGCTCGCAGACAATGGCCATTTTTGCTCCGCCATAATGGCCGCGCGCTATCACGGCGGGCATAACCTCGCTGCCATGTTCCTCATCGCCTGAGAACAGCACCGCGACATCTTTGGGCGGGTTCGTCTCCATCGCCGCCAAGATACACGCCGCAGCGCCTTTAATATCGCTTGTGCCAAGGCCAATAACCCGCTCACCTTCGCGCCGAAGCTTCAAAGGATCAGACGTCCAGCCCTCACCGCTGGGAACCGTATCAATATGCACATTGAGCAGAACTTTGGGCTGCCCCCACCGCGCCATAACATAGCCGCTATCGCTTTTACCCCGCGTTCGAGCCACAGACTCCACGACAATCTCATCAGGCATATGCGCGGCCAAAGCTCCGCGTAAATATTTCACACAAGCCATCTCATCGCCCGACCCATTACGGGTATCAAAGGCGACAAGTTTGTCTAAGCTAACGAGGATATGGTCTAATCTGTTAGTGATAAAAAGCTCCTACACCCTTGGGATAGAAGCGCATTGTGGCGGTATCAAGAAAAAGCACAGTTTTTATTGTAAAATTCACACAAAAACACTACATATAAAGGGCTGGCTTGCCAGCTATGATGATAAACGCGCTTGTCATAAGCGGACTGGACCCGGGGGCGGTACCCGGCGGCTCCACCATAAACACATTGATTTCGGTGTGTTTTTGATGGGGCCGAAATAGGATCGACAGACGTCTAAAGAAGTTAGCTTTCATCCGATTTGGTATCGTTAAATGCCTAATTTTAGTAATTGCAAATGACAATTCTAATGAAGGTTTTGCACTCGCAGCGTAAGCAGCGCGTCTAAACCGCACTTTAACTCCTAACCCGTCATACGGTTAGGCGGGCTTCGCAGGGTAGCTGGCAACAGAAACCCTGCACTTACTCATCAGAAACCTAGCTTATCATTGACATTTAAACCTATTGTCATACATGTATGACAAGGAGAGTGCTATGCTTAGCGTTAGATTAGATAAAGACCTTGAAGCCAGATTGGACAAGCTTGCCAAGGAGACCGGGCGTAGTAAAAGCTATTACGCCCGTCAGGCTATCGAAGAAAAAATTCAAGATATGGAGGACATTGCCCGAATGGAGAAGGTCATTGGCCGCATCGAATCTGGTGAAGAAGCTGTTTTCATACTAAAAGACATAAAAGAAGAACTGGGTTTGGAACGCTGACACGTGACTTACACTGTCGTTTTGTCTGCGAGCGCTCGTAAAGACCTAAAGAAAATTTCCAACCCTGACCAAGCCCGCATTTTGGACTTCTTAGAAGACCGTGTGCAAAATTTGGATGATCCACGGCAATTAGGCAAAACTCTAGTCGGGAAGAGATATAAAGGGCTTTGGCGTTACCGCGTTGGCGATTACAGAATATTCGCGCGGATCAAAGACAATGTGTTGACGATAACAGTCATCGAAATTAGCCACCGGAAAAACATATACCGCTAAACCCGCACCATCCGCGCGGGAACCCCACCTTCAGGCCTCAACGTGACCGTCATCAGCGGCCTCGGGTAACAATCATCGGCTATCTGAATATCGTAATCACGCACTAATGTTCCGAGTGCCATCACCGCTTCCATCACCGCGAAAGCCATACCGACGCATATTCTGGGCCCTGCACCGAAGGGCATATAGGGCGCGCCTTTGGCTTTTAACTCAGGCTGACGGATGAAGCGGTCAGGGTCAAAAGCGTTAGGGTTGTCCCAGAGCCGTTCTGTGCGGTGCATAATATAATTACAGAGCAGAAATGTATCCCCCACCTCTATCTTACGGTCATGGACTTCGGTCTCTTCATGGCATTCACGGTTGAGCATGGGCGCGGGCGGATAGAGCCGCATAGTTTCGTCCAGCACGGCCCGGGTGAAGGTTAGTTTCTCTATGTCGTCATAGGTAATGTCATCGTCGCCGCAGATCTCTTTCACCTCGGCCCGAATACGCTCTGCCGTTGGTCGATGCATCCCTGCTAGGTAAAGTGCCCATGTCAGAGTCAGCGCCGTGGTCTCATGCCCCGCAATAAAGAACCCGATCAAATTATCGCGGCGTTCTCGGCGTGAGAGTGGCTGCCCTGTTTTTGGGTCTTGTGCCGAAATAAGCAATCCCACCAAATCATCACTTGGCTCATCCGCATCGCGGCTGTCGAGTAAATCATCCGCCGCCGCTTTAAGCCTTTTAAGCGCACGCGAGCCTTTAGGCGAAATCGGACGCGGCACCCAGCGCGGAAAGGGGAGCAGGTCATCTGGCCGCAATGTCCCTGCAGAGGTCACAGCATTACGGGTCGCGAATTTAAGGCGTTCTCCGTCAAGCCCCTTCGGGTCGCCGAGCAAAGCTTTGGCAAGCACATCAAATGTCAGCTCCGCCATACCTGCATTTAAATCAAGCTCAGGCTCGGCATTTAACTTGGCCTTAAACGTGTTTAGCACCTCTGTAATCAGCGGTGCTAAATTGACCATATGGCGCTTGGCAAACATAGGCGCGACGGCGCGTCTTTGGCGTTTCCACTGATCGCCATGTACTGAGAGCAAACCCTCCTTGGTCGCAGGGCCGAGAATGCGCGCATCAATCGCCGTCTTGGTGAATTTCTTCGCCTCCAGAGCCAGAACCTGCATCATCCCTTCAGGATCTGTGATGACATGAAGCTTCTTGCCAAAACTCGGCACACTGACAATAGGTTGGTTATAGGCCATAGGCCCAAAGCCTTCGATAGGGTTACGCAAGAACTTCCACGTCGAATAGATAAACCCCTCATCACCCTTTAAAGGCTGCGCGTGGGGCGGGTAGAAATAGCCCGCATCTCGTGTCTCAAGCGTATTCGGCATATGGTGTTTACGATAGCTGGCATTGCGTAGATGGAAAGCCCTGACTTATGCGACCATTTTACAAAAACGACAGTTGACGCCGTGCAACAGTGATTTAGGGTAGAGATATGAGTCAAGACTTGATGAATTACGAGCAAATGACGCAACTCGCCCTTCGCGGTGTTGTGCGTGATGCCATTCGCCGTGTTATCCGCGAAGATGGTCTGCCCGGCGCACATCATTTCTACATTACCTTTTTGACCCGTTATCCGGGCGCTGAAATCGATGAAGGTTTGGCGAAGAAATACCCTGAAGAAATCACCATCGTCATCGAGCATCAGTTCTGGGACCTTCAAGCCCATGCCGATGAATTTGAAGTGACACTGAAATTTGGCGGCGTTCCGAAATACCTCAAAGTGCCCTATCACGCCATTACCCGCTTCCACGATCCAAGTGTCGGGTTTGCGCTGCAATTCGATCCGCCCAAGGAAATGGAAACAGCCGCACCTGACGTGACACAGATAAAGCCTGCCAAAGCGCCCAAGGCCAAAACAGCAAAAGCGAAAAAATCAGATAGCGCTAAGGCCGCGAAGCCCAAAGCTGACAAATCTGAGAAAACTAACGAGCCGGCGAATAAAGTCGTAAGCTTGGATGCTTTTCGTAAAAAATAATTTCCCACCTAAAAGAGCCTCTCATGACAAAAATGCGTACGGAAACCGATAGCTTCGGCCCGCTTAAAGTCCCTGCGGATAAGTATTATGGCGCGCAGACGGCTCGCTCACTCATCAACTTCCCTATCGGGATTGAGACCATGTCGCCTGCCATCATTCGCGCGTTGGGTATCATTAAACGCTCTGCGGCGCTGGCCAATAAGAAGGCCAAGAACCTCGACGCGAAAACGTGTAAAGCGATTGTGGCTGCCGCGTCTGAAGTCGCAGAGGGCAAACTTGACGATAATTTCCCTCTCTCTGTCTGGCAGACGGGGTCGGGAACGCAGTCCAATATGAACACCAATGAGGTCATTTCCAACCGCGCCATTGAGATCATGGGCGGCGTGATTGGCTCAAAGGATCCGGTCCACCCGAATGATCATGTGAATCGCAGCCAGTCCTCTAACGACACCTTTCCCACCGCCATGCATATCGCGGCGGCTGAGGAAATTCATCACTCCCTCCTCCCCGCGCTGCAATATTTGCGTAATGCGCTGAATGACAAAGCGGGCGCGTTTAAAAAGATTATCAAGATTGGCCGCACACACACGCAAGACGCCACGCCGATTACATTGGGTCAAGAATTTTCAGGCTATGTCGCGCAGTTAGATAACGGCATTAAGCGCGTCGAGCGCGGACTTAAGGAACTCTATCCCCTCGCCCAAGGCGGTACAGCGGTTGGCACGGGCCTAAATGCCAAACCCGGTTTTGCCAAAGCTTTCGCCGAAGAAGTCGCCGCCTATACCAAGCTGCCCTTCAAAACCGCGCCGAACAAGTTCGAAGCCCTTGCGGCACATGATGCCTATGTCTCAGCACATGGCGCGCTAAACACAGTCGCTGCGTCGCTCTTTAAAATTGCCAATGATATTCGCTTCCTTGGCTCTGGCCCGCGCTCTGGCCTTGGCGAAATCTCGCTACCTGCCAATGAGCCCGGCTCGTCCATCATGCCTGGCAAAGTCAATCCAACGCAATGCGAAGCGCTGACCATGGTGTGTACGCAAGTCATGGGAAATAACACAACTATGTCTATGGCCGGCAGCCAAGGCCATTTTGAACTCAACGTCTACAAACCCGTCATGGCTTATAATATGATGCAATCCATCCAATTGCTTACGGATAGCTGTATGAGCTTTGCCGATAAATGTGTGGTCGGCATCACCGCAAATGAAGAACGTATCGCCGACTTACTGGGCCGTTCACTGATGCTCGTCACCGCCCTCGCCCCGACTATCGGTTATGACAACGCCACTAAGGTCGCCAAAACGGCGCATAAAAACGGCACGACTCTGCGCGAAGAAGCAGTCAAGCTCGGCTTTGTCACAGAGAAAGAGTTCGACAAAGCCGTGCGGCCTGAACTGATGATTAAGCCGCGGTAATGCCGGACAACGTCGTCAATTTTAACAAGGTTCGCAAATCCAAGGCGCGGCATAAAAAGGTGCTGCGCGCGGCTGAGAACCGCGTGAAATTTGGGATAAAGAAATCTGAGAAGGAAAAGGCCAAAGCCCTAACCGAAAAATTGCAGGGACATCTGGACGGGCATAAGCGAGACACATCTAAAAGTAATGATGACAAAAGTTAGCTTATGTGTTACTTTATGCGCATGAACTATGCGCATAAAAGATTCCCAAAGAAAAAAGCCGTCAATCTTAGCCTGAGCGAGGATTTGATTGAGACGGCCAAGGCCAATAATATAAATCTTTCGGAATATGTTGAGCACCGCATTCAGCGCGAACTGCGCACCTTAAAGCTTGAGTCTTGGGCGAAAGCTAATGCCTCTGCGATACAGTCAACAAATGAGTTTGCAGAACAGTCTGGCTTATTGAGCGATGTGTTTTGGTCCGACGATAAAGTTGACTAAAGCCTGTGAAAACTCTCCAGCAATATTGTGTCTACGAAGCCAAAGGTTTTTCGCGCCTCATTCCATATCTTTTGGTGCTCCAATATGACGGACTATACGACTTAAACGATGTTGTCGCCGCTCCCGTCGTTAAAGCCACACGTATAAAAGGCATACCCGTCCTAAATCCCAAAATCGAAATTGATGCCCAGCCATTTTTCGTTCAAGTCGAAAAACTCAGCGCCTTAAATAAAAGAAATTTTGGCGAGTTGGTAGGCGATTTTGACGAACAGTTTTATGAGTTTACAAAAGCTATAGACCGCCTTTTCTCTGGTATCTGATGATTAAGCGATCTCTATCCATCCACGGCCACCGCACCTCTTTGGCGCTGGAGGCTGAGTTTTGGACCGTTATTGACGCCGCCGTTGAAGGCAGTGGAAAATCCTTTGCCCGCTTTATTCGAGACCTCGACGATGTCCGCACTGAAAACGGGACAGAGCAGAACTTGGCGTCATATTTACGTGTTTGGGTTTTAAAGCGGGTTCAGGAACACACCTCTTAAACCCACTGTAAATTTCAGCAAAGTGTCATAAAAGCTGCACAAAAAAAGAGCATGGACTGCGCGTTACATATAGATCTGTTGCTCTCAAGCATCTGCGTGAAGTCCTCATGCTATGGGTCTTTTAAATTTGGACCCAAGCTATGTCTTTTCAATATCGCACCCGTAAGCTGATAAAGCCCGAAGATTTAAACTGCCGCGGCGCGCTTTTTGGCGGACGCCTGCTGAGCTGGATTGATGAAGAATGCGGCATTTATTGCGCCTGCCAGATGAAGCATACCAATATCATAACAAAATATATGAGCGAGATGAATTTTATCTCCGCCGCCTCTAATGGCGAAGTTTTGGAAATCGGTGTTAAGACCGCCAAAATCGGGCGCACTTATATCTCGGTGCGATGCCATGTCCGCACTATGCAGGATAAGCGCGATATCATCAAAATTGAAACGGTGACATTTGTGGCTCTGAACGCGAAGGGCAAACCTACGCGCCATGCTCTCGCCCATCATGCCGGCAAAGACCCTGAGACCATCGCCACGCAAGACCACGGAGATTTAACTCACCTCTCAGTGGCGGTCTAAGCTAAGCAATAGGCTCGGAAGGCTTATTACAGCTAAAGTCTTTTTTGGCATTTTCTTCGCCGTTCTTGAAAAATTCGTCGATATCAATTGGCTCTCTCACAACAGAGTCTTCGGTTTTAGGCTGACTGTCAGATTTTTGAGTTTGCTCACTCGCCTCGGTCTTTGGCTGCTCACTTTCAGCGGCGCTGTCCTGCGGCGCGGTGGTTTGAGCTTGGGCCGCAAAAGAGAACCCGAATAAAAGAATAGAGGTAAAGAATATGTTTCGCATATGCACTTGTAACATGTATCAACGCCAAAATTAAGGCAAGGCCTGTATTTTTCTCGGCCCGCCCATAGCCAAAGCGGAATGTTGTCCTTATGTTCTGACCATGTCTGTCCCCGATTCTAAAAACAAGGCGTTTCAGCCTGTGCCGCCGCGACCCGCACCAACACTATCTGCACAAGCCATGCCTGTGCGCGAGGTTCAAGGCGGGGACTATTTAAACGGCCTGAACCCAGAGCAGCGCGAAGCTGTGCTGACCACCGAAGGGCCCGTCCTTGTGCTCGCCGGAGCAGGCACCGGGAAGACGCGGGTGCTGACCTGCCGCCTTGCTCATATTTTGCAAAACCGCATGGCTTTCCCGTCTCAAATTCTCTCTGTGACCTTTACGAATAAAGCGGCGCGTGAAATGCGCCATCGTGTGGGGACACTGATTGGCGATGCCGTGGAAGGCCTGCCATGGTTGGGGACTTTTCACTCTATTGCCGCGAAAATCCTGCGCATCCATGCCGAGCTTGTCGGGCTGAAATCCAGTTTTACGATTTTGGATACGGACGATCAAATCCGCCTGCTTAAGCAAGTCATCAAAGCGGAGAATATTGACGAGAAAAAATGGACCGCTCGATATATGGCGGGGCTGATTGACAGCTGGAAAAACAAAGGCTGGACGCCTGTTAAAATCACCTCAAATGAAGCCTTTAAATTTGCCGATGGTAAGGGCCAGAAAATCTATGAGATTTATCAGGCCCGCCTTAAGGTTCTAAATGCCTGTGATTTCGGCGATTTGCTGTTGCATAATCTGACGCTGTTTATGGACAATCCCGATATTTTGAAACGCTATCATTCCAAGTTTAAATATATGTTGGTGGACGAATATCAGGATACCAATGTCTGCCAATATCTCTGGCTACGTCTGCTTGCCCAAGGCTCGCATAATATCTGTGTGGTCGGGGATGATGATCAGTCTATTTATGGATGGCGCGGCGCGGAAGTCGACAACATCCTGCGCTTTGAGAAAGACTTCCCCGGCGCGAAAGTCGTTAAGCTAGAGCGCAATTACCGCTCGACGGAGCATATTCTCGGCGCGGCCTCAGGCCTCATTGCGGCCAATCAAGGCCGCCTCGGCAAAACACTTTGGACTGAGGATGAAGGCGGGCACAAAGTCACCGTCACAGGTGTTTGGGACGCCCCCGCCGAAGCGCGAATGATTGCGGATGAGATTGAAAGCTGGCGCCACAAGAACCGCAACTATAATGATGTTGCTATTCTTGTAAGGGCGTCGCGCCAGATGCGCAGTTTTGAAGAACGCTTTATACAGCTTGGCCTTCCCTACCGCGTTATTGGCGGGCCGCGCTTTTTCGAGCGCCTCGAAATTCGTGATGCCCATGCCTATGTGCGAGTACTTAAATCCGACACCGATGATCTTGCCTTTGAGCGCATTGTCAACACGCCCAAACGCGGCATTGGCGCGACGACGATACAGAAGCTACAAACGGCGGCGCGGATGATGAATGTCAGCCTTGAGACGGCCACGCGAGAACTCACCAAGACAGATGAAATTCGCGGCAAAGCCCGCAGCGCTCTTCGGGCCTTTATCATGGATGTAGACCGCTGGCGGCAGGAGGTTGAGACTATGAGACACATAGAATTGGCTGAGCGTATTTTGGACGAGAGCGGTTACATTCAAATGTGGAAAGATAGCAAAGACCCTAAATCAGACACTCGAGTAGAAAACCTCAAGGAACTCATCCAAGGCATGAGAGAATTTCCCAACCTCGATGCGTATATGGAACACGTTAGTTTAGTAATGGATATCGACACCGAAAGTACTGATGACAAAGTTTCGTTAATGACTCTGCACTCAGCCAAAGGTCTGGAGTTTCCGCTGGTCTTCCTCCCGGGCTGGGAAGAGGGCATGTTTCCGAGCCAAAAGAGCATGGACGAGTCGGGCATGGCAGGGCTCGAAGAAGAACGCCGCCTCGCCTATGTCGGGATCACGCGCGCGCGCGAACAAGCCAAGATTTACTTTGCCGCCAACCGCCAAGTTTACGGCTCTTGGCAATCCTCATTGCCCTCGCGCTTTATTGACGAGCTTCCGCCGCATCACGTCGAAGCGGGGTCTGAGACGGGCTATTACGACAGCAACAAAATTGCGGGAGAGGTTGCAGAGCGATTCACTGAAAGTTTTACCTCGGCCCGCAGCAATTATAATTCTCCTGGCTGGCAGCGCTATAAGACTAACAAAGGCAAAAACTTTGGCCGCGCGCCCAAAGATATAGAAGGCCATGCCGTTAAACGCCCCGCCAAAGGCAAGGCCTCAAACTTTAATGTTGGCGAGCGTATCTTTCACCAAAAATTCGGCTATGGCACAATCGAAACAGTTGACGGCACGAAACTCGAAGTCGCCTTTGAGAAAGCCGGAAAGAAGAAAGTCTTAGACGGATTTGTGGAGCGACCGTGATGTGGCGTTTAATTAGCCTTTTATGTATTGCCCTAATTTTTGCCGGATGCGCAACATCGTCAAAAGTTCCGCTTAAGGTTCACCACATTAATTCTCTGATGTCCGAAGACGGAAATGATGGTAGCTTTAAGGGGCTGGAATATTTGGCCGACCCGATACCAGGTAAGCTAAAAAACCGCGTGAACATCATCTATCTGCACGGCATTGGCTGGACGGAAGACCGCACCAAAGGTCAGCTCGCCGAAGACTTTTTGGGCGGAATCTCTAAGGCCTATAATCTTGACGCATCTGACGGCTTAATAACAACGCTTTGCGGCGAGGCTCCTTACGATAAGGCTGATAAACCCACACCGCATATCTATATCAAGGGCGATCAACCCGCTTATTTCGATACGGCCCTCCCCGGCTCCCAATTAAAACTCGACGAGCTTGTTTGTATGGATAAGCAAACACTCGACATTGATGATAATCTTGAGTTCGTGGTGTACCGCGTATTCTGGGATAATATCTTTTGGGACAACATCCAGTTCGCCCATGTTGGTCAGGATGATAATCGCGGCGACTCACAAGACATCGCCGGACTGCGCCGTAAGTATAACGGCATCCTCAAGGACGATTTGGTCAATTACGGTTTTAGTGATGCCGTCATGTATCTGGGCCCAGCGGGCGCCGAAATTCGAAAAGCCATTCGCGGGGCAATGTGCAGCGCAGCCCTTGATGCGGCGGGCCAAAGCTTCGCCGGCCAAGGGTCATCTGTGAGCTATAATGCCATTTGCGACACAGCAAGCCATAGCTTTCTCAAGACCAATCAATTTGCTTTCGTAACAGAAAGTTTGGGAAGTAAAATTACCTTTGATGTCATGCAAGAAGCCTTGTCCGATGGGCGCGAAACCATTCACGATGAAATGATATTGGGCAGTGAAACCTATATGCTGGCCAACCAATTAGCGCTTCTTTCCCTCAGTGACCTTGACCGAAAATACGCAAATCCCATCGCGAAAATCGGCCCCAAAGACCGCCCGAAAGTCATTGCTATGTCAGAGCTCAATGATTTTCTTAGCTATGAACTTGTGCCTTTTTACGAGCAACTTTGGAAACGCACCATCAGGCCTGAGCAGAATAATCTGCAATATATTGACACTCGCATCCGTGAAAAAATGACCGAGGATATCGGCTTTGAAATGATTGATATGCGGTTGGAATTTGCCGATAAAATTCTTCCCATGTTGGGCAGCTTTGTTGACCCCAAAGACGCCCATAGTGGCCATGCGGGCGAAAAAGAATTGATGCTCTATTTGCTTTGCGGCGCTGTCAATGGACAACGAAATGACAAAGAGTGCTTGGCCACAGAATTGCAGGATTAAATGACAGCCTCTCCCCCCTTCGCTCTATTTATTCGCGGCACCAAAGATGCAGCCTTTGAGGCTTCAGACCAGTTGGGGTTTGAAAACGAAATGACTGCCTTGGCCGTCTCATTGTTTGAAGACGGACCTGATACGATGCACGTTCAAGCCTTATTTGAAACAGAAAAGCAAGCGCAGGCCTGTTTGAGCGGGTTAAAGGTCGCAGATGAGATGGAGAGCTTTATTACCCAACTCCCTGATGAGGACTGGGTCAGTAAAAGCCAAGCCGGTTTACCGCCCGTTAAGGCGGGACGCTTCTGGCTTTACGGCAGTCATGACAAAGACGATATCCCGGCCGATATCCCTTTTCCGATTGAGATTAATGCAGGCCTCGCTTTTGGGACGGGGCATCACGGCACGACCAAAGGCTGCTTATTGATATTTGACGATTTGTTGACGGGCGGGTTTGACCCCGCGCGCGTTTTGGATTTGGGGTGCGGCGCGGGCGTTCTCGCGATTGCGGCGGCCAAAGCGCTGAAACGGGACATCCTCGCAACGGATATTGATCAGGATGCCGTTGATGTAACGCTGCAAAATGCGCAGGTAAATGACGTTAAAGCTTACATTCAGAGCCATCAGGCGGATGGGTTTGACAGCCCTGTCCTTGCCGGACGGCAGTTTGATTTAATATTCGCCAATATCTTGGCCGGGCCTCTCATGGCACTTGCCCCCGATATCGCAGAGGCATTGGCGCCGGGCGGACAGGTTATTCTTTCGGGCATACTAGACGAGCAAGCCGAAACGGTTACGCAGGCCTTCATAGAAAAAGGGCTGAAGGTTTCCCCTCAGCCCTCTCTGTCTGGTTGGACGAGTTTGTTAGGCCAGAAGCCTTAGTCGCCCGCGCATAAAGCGCAAGGTGTTTGAACCGTTGAAAGATGCCTCAAAAGAACGAACTAAGACTGTTCGTTTTTTGAGACTTCATGTTCCTCGGGACAACAATTCAAACTAGATCGCGCGATTGGCACGACGATCGCGACGTGCATTACGACGACCAATAAGGTTCATTGTAGCGTGCTCACGACGTGCTTGAGCGCCTTCGAAAGTTGGACGGAAAGTCCGTGTTTCGACGCTTGTAAACTCTGTTCCGTTAAATTGCGTAGTCATTTTAGTCTCCACATGTAGCGGCGAATTCCGCTGTGTTTCATGAGGACTATGTAGATAATCCAGAGGTTAATCTCTACGGCCAAGACAGCTTATAGAGCTATGCACATATGCATAGATAGTCATAAAAACTTAACTATATTAGCTGTGATCACTGAGATCGCGGTAAAAACTAGACTCAGGAGGATATTCGAAATCTGCAATATCTAAGGCGGGTTTTATGGGCTTAACCTCACTGACTTTTGTCTTGCTGTCAGCTATTTCAATTTTACGTCGTTCAAAAATGGTGCCGAAGAATTTTTGCGCCATGTCACTCTCCTTGGGTTAAAGCCTCCCACAATAAGTCTCATAACACATTTTCGTAACAATTATAAGTCTCCTCTGGCGAATTAAGCTGACCTCTATTACATGGGGGGGACAAAATGAGGATTTCAGATGCGCCAAGACTTTGACATGATACAGAATTTTGAGGTTCAGGGCGGCCCTGAATATGGGCAAATAAACCTGCCAAAACTGCGTAAATCCTTAGAAAAACAAGGGTTAGACGGCTTTTTAGTCCCGCATGAAGATGAATATCAAAACGAATACCTGCCCGATTGCAATGAGCGCCTCATGTGGGTGAGCGGTTTTACGGGCTCTGCCGGAGCCGCCGTGGTTATGACCGACACAGCCGCGATGTTCGTGGATGGCCGTTATACGCTGCAAGTCGCCGCCCAAGTTGATAATAATCTATTCTCTTACGAAAAATTAGATCGCGGCGGCGTCGCGGCCTGGCTGAAAGACAATACAAATTCCGGTCAAATTATTGGCTACGACCCGCGCCTGCACAGCCCCGCCGCTTTAGATAGATTTAAGAAATCAGTGGCACTTTCAGGCGCAACGCTAAAAGCATTAAACATTAATCCTATCGATGCGGCGTGGACAGACCGCCCCGCAGCGCCAACCGCCGCGTTAACTATTCAGCCCAAAAATCTCGCGGGAGAGAGCCATAGCGATAAGCGAGCGCGCATTGGTAAAGCCTTAAAAGAACAGAATGCAGACGCCGCGCTTATCACCTCTCCGGCCTCTATTGCGTGGCTGCTGAACATTCGCGGCGGTGATGTCATGTGTACCCCCCTGCCCCTCTCGACGGCTATTGTGAAAGCCAATGGGCAAGTGGACCTTTTCGTAAATCCCGAAAAGCTCACAGACGATGTCCGCAGCCATCTTGGCAATGATGTGTCCATCCGTATTGAAGCGGACATTACCGAAGGCATAGAGGCGCTCAATGGCCAGGCCGTCATTGCCGACCCAGCGGTCAGTTCAACCTTCTATTTTGAAGCGATTAAAGAGGCGGGCGCAAAAATCATCAAAGCCCAAGACCCTGTGGCTCTGCCCAAAGCCTGTAAGAATAGCGCAGAAATTGCGGGCACAACAGAGGCGCATAAGCGCGATGCTGTGCCGCTGATTAAGTTCCTGCATTGGCTCGATACTGAAGCCCAATCTGGCACCGTCGATGAAATAGACGCGGCGGGACAGCTCGAACATTTTCGCCACGAAACAGGCCAGCTAAAAGACCTCAGCTTTGAGAGTATTTCAGGCGCAGGCTCTAACGGCGCCATCGTCCATTACCGCGTCAGCAAAGCGACAACGAAAAAGCTCGCCAAAGGTTCGCTCTTTCTCATCGATAGCGGCGCGCAATATCAGGACGGGACAACAGACGTCACGCGCACAGTGCCCATCGGTAAAGCGGATGCAGAAATGCGCGAGCGTTTTACGCTTGTTTTAAAAGGTCACATCGCACTTGCGACTGTGCGCTTCCCAGAAGGGACGACGGGCAGCAATCTGGACGCCCTCGCCCGTCATGCGCTTTGGCAACATGGCCTTGATTATGATCACGGCACAGGCCATGGCGTCGGCGTTTATCTGGGCGTGCATGAAGGCCCGCAGCGCATTTCCAAAATGCCCAATAAGGTCGCGCTTAAACCCGGTATGATTGTCTCTAATGAGCCTGGTTATTATAAGACGGATGGCTACGGCATTCGGATTGAGAACCTTCAATATGTGACAGAGCCAGAAGCCATTAAAGGCGGAGAACGGAAAATGCTTGGCTTTGAGAATTTGACGCTAGCGCCTTTGCACAAGGGTTTGATTGAGGTGAGTTTGCTGACTGAGGCAGAGCGTGATTATGTGAACGCCTATCACGCCGATGTCTGGGCGAAGGTTGAGGGCAAAGTCGAGGGTGATGTGAAAGCCTGGCTTAAAGAGGCTTGTAAGCCGTTATGATTAAAGACCTCGGGATTCTGTATAAGTTAACATCGCAAAACTCCTCAAACGGATATTGAATTGAACCTTTTTCTGATAATTAGAGGATAAAATGAATCCACCCAGTAGTTACTTTGATCTTAGGTTCGAAGTTATTTCTTCTCTCGAGGAATTAGCAAAAATTACTCATGGCGTTGTTGCTGCCTTGGAAGAAACACTTTGTTTAAACCGTAATTGGTTTCAAGTCGCACCAGAAGGTACTCAACCAGATCCTGACGGATTGTCACCGTTAGAATTACATTCTGAAAACGACTTAACATACTATTTCAAAAATCGCGGATGGGCAGACAGGTTTTCCAAACCGCCAACAGAGAGAACAGGAATGTTCTTCAATGAAACAATAATAACGCAACTTTCTCCTAAAGAATTCAGTATTAATTTTGAACACATAGCCCCAGACGAACCAGGGGGATGGCGCATTCTAGTGGTTGCAAGAGGACACAAAATAGATAGAAGGTTGTTTTTGAGTTGTGCGAAGTTGATTCACAAACAAAATGAAGTGCGAGATGGATTAATCCACTGTAGCTATAAGTCATCGCAAGAACAGATTGGTAAATACATGCCCGCCTCGCTTACTGAGGACGTTTATATTTACAATTTAGGACGAAACTACATTTAGGCCTTATGTTCCGTAAGGAATCTAATGTCTGCTTTTGCCAAAGCAAAGCAGACATAAACTATGTAAGAAATAATACTCAAAAGTAATTTACTTCGTAAACTCACCGTTCTGGATACGCGTGAGGAACTTCGCCCCCTGCTGGCCACCATTGGTATATTCTTCAGCCCCATCCATAGAGCGGATTTGGTCAATAAACTTAGCAACATTCTCTGGCGTCTGATAACCTTCGGCCAAGTTAATACCTTGCGTCTCAACAACCTTGGTCTCTGAATAACCGCCTGCGCCAGCACATAAAATCATGCGGTTAGGCGCGTCATCACAAACGAGATACACTAAGCCTGCTGAGACAGACTCAACTGTCAGCTTTTCGAGAATGTCTTCTGGCATCAGGTTTTCCGTCATACGGCTGCGCGCTGTGGGCGAAAGCGTATTAATGCGAATGTCATATTTCGCGCCTTCGAGGCAGAGCGTGCGCATAAAGCCTGACAGCCCAGCTTTGGCCGCGCCGTAATTTGTCTGACCGAAATTACCATACATGCCGGAGCTGGAGGTGGTCATAACGATACGGCCATAACCGCGTTCTTTCATGTGGTTCCACACAGCCTTGGTGCAGGTCGCGGAACCTCTGAGGTGAACCGCCACAACCAAATCCCAATCAGCCAAAGTCATTTTAGAAAAAGATTTATCGCGCAGGATGCCCGCATTATTGACGAGGATATCAATATGGCCCCATTTGGCGATAGCTTCATCCACCATGGCCTGAACTTCATCTTCCTTGGTGACATTCGCACCATTAGCGATGGCTTCGCCGCCTGCTGCGATGATTTCAGCGACGACATTTTCCGCCATAGTTGACCCGCCGCCTGTCCCGTCGACAGATCCGCCGAGATCATTGACGACAACTTTTACGCCGCGCGCCGCCAAAGCCAGAGCATGGCTACGGCCCAAGCCGCCGCCAGCCCCTGTCACGATGGCAACGCGGTCTTTAAATTCTACTGTACTCATTTATTTATCTCACTCATATTAAACCATTCCACTTTACTACCCAACGGAAACTCTGGTTCTTTCATCGGTTTTGAAATTTTTGTTACTTTCACTGGAGGCATATTGCTAGGTTCAAAAAATCTAGGATGCTGCCAATAATTAGCTTTCTCTTGAACAATTTTACGTGCTTTCGCTTCAGCCTTATTCGCATCTTCTGCTTCGACTGAGACACTATATCTGAAAGCATTTACGTCTTCAGCATCCTCTCGACAAATATTGGAAGCAAGCACATGGCAGGTAAACCAAGACACTATGCCACTTCAAACAATCCCGCCGCGCCCATGCCGCCGCCGACACACATTGTGCTGACAACATATTTCGCGCCGCGTCTTTTGCCTTCGATAAGGGCGTGGGCAACCATGCGCGCGCCAGACATACCATAAGGATGGCCGATAGAAATTGCGCCGCCATTGACGTTTAGGTTTTCATTCGGAATGCCGAGCTTGTCGCGGCAATAAATAACCTGAACAGCGAAAGCTTCGTTAAGTTCCCAAAGACCAATATCATCCATTTTCAAGCCATTTTTCTCGAGCAGCTTTGGGATCGCGTAAATCGGGCCGATACCCATCTCGTCAGGCGCAAGACCTGCAACCGCCATACCGCGATAAATGCCGAGCGGGTTCAAACCGCGCTGTGAGGCCACCTTAGCTTCCATAAGGACAGAGGCCGACGCACCATCAGACAGCTGCGAGGCGTTACCCGCTGTGATAAAGTTACCGGGGCCGCGTACGGGCTTAAGACCCGCAAGACCTTCAAGCGTTGTTGACGGACGATTGCCCTCGTCTTTTTCAAGCGTCACTTCCTGCGTGGAAATTTCGCCTGTTTCTTTGTTCTTCACGCCCATGACAGATTTCATCGGGACGATTTCATCGTCGAATTTTCCGGCTTCTTGCGCCGCATGTGTGCGCTGCTGGCTTTGAAGGGCGTATTCGTCCATGGCTTCGCGAGAGACATTATAGCGTTTCGCCACAGTCTCAGCCGTATCAATCATCTGCATGTAAGCCGTTGGGTGCATTTTATAAAGCTCAGGGTCGGCTTCCACGCGCATCTCTGCCGTCTGAACCTTTGAAATAGAATCCAATCCGCCGCCAATAGCGATATCCATACCGTCCACGAGGATTTGCTTGGCCGCTATACCAATCGCCATCATGCCTGATGAGCACTGACGGTCAATTGTCATCGCAGACACACTATCGGGCAGTCCTGCGCGGAGTGTCGCCATACGCGCCACATTGGAGGATTGTGAGCCTTGCTGTAGAGCCGCGCCCATGATGACGTCTTCGACTTCGCCGCCTTCAAGGCCTGCGCGCTGAACCGCGTGCTTTAGAACATGTCCTGCAAGGGTTGGAGAGGCGGTGTTATTAAACGCCCCCCGATAAGCCCGGCCAATGGGGGTACGGGCAGTTGAGACGATGACGGCTTCGCGCATGATAAGCTCCTATATGCAATTTGTTGCATAGCTATGCCTCTGAGCGGCAAAAAGCAAGGCGTCCCGTTAAAGAAATTATAGAATTTACAGAGCTTTCGAGCACGTTATTGTGAGCTATGTCTGTTTCGCTCTCTCATCGTTTCTTTGTGTTTTTGCTACGCCTGACCGGCGGACGAAAAATTTTGGATAAACAATTGGCCAAGGGACGTTCCGCAACAGCCGCGCCTAAAGAGAAAGATAAGAAAACTTATAAAATTAGCGGGTCAGAGTTTGATGGACAGCCCGTTTGGATCTATGCGGGCAATGATACGCTGATTTACTACCTGCATGGCGGCGGCTTTATTCTCGGTTTTTCCCCGCTTTATTTTTCGATGATGGGCGGCATAGCCAATGCCGCCAATGCCACATTAGTCGCGCCTGATTATCCATTGCCGCCTGAGGCGACAGCCTTAGAGACCCATGAATGGATGCGCGCGCATTATTTAAAGACAATTGAAACTTTGGCGCCAAAACGCGTCATCATAATGGGCGATTCAGCGGGCGGAAACCTCGCCATTGGCTTGGCAGATTGGCTGTCTAAATCAGGACATAAGAGCCCTGATAAACTTGTTTTACTCGCCCCTTGGGTGGACTTAGAGATGGCCGGTGAAGATGCCGCGCTCAGCCCCGGCGAACAACTCCTCGTTCAGAATGACCTTCGGGCGGCAGGAAAGCGATATGCAGGGAATTTAGGCGTTAAAGACCCGCTCATAAGCCCCATATTCGCTGATGTGTTGGAGTTGCCTGACTTGCATATTTTCACAGGTGATCAAGACCCGCTTCATCCTGACATCATTCGTTTTGCGGCGAAGTATCCCAATGCCACAATCGACTTAGGCGAAAACCTGCCGCACGTTTATATGCTGATGCCCACGAAAGAAGCCAAAGCGGCGTTTAAGCGGATTGCCTCGGCAGTGAACGGCTAGCGCGTCCAATCACCCGATTTACCGCCTGTTTTCTCGGTCAGCATCACCTCGCCAATGACCATACGCTTATCGGCGGCCTTGAGCATGTCATAAATCGTTAAGCAGGCGATGGAGACAGCCGTTAGCGCCTCCATTTCAACGCCCGTTTGCCCGCTCGTTTTAGTTTCCGCAGAGACAACTAGACCCGGTAGCTCTTCATCGACCTTAATGCGCACATTGACCTTAGAGAGCGGCAGCGGGTGACAGAGCGGAATAAGGTCGGACGTCTTTTTCGCGCCCATTATCCCTGCCAGTTCAGCGACAGAAAACACGTCACCCTTTTTATTATCGCCTTTTTGAACCAATGCGAGGGTTGCAGCGGCCATTTCAACATGCCCTGTGGCAACCGCCATGCGTGTTGTGACAGCCTTACCAGAGACATCTACCATCGCGGCGCGGCCCGTTTCATCAAAATGGGTGAGTTTGGACATTATACCTCTCCAAAACGCGGCATGAGGTCGATCATGTTGCAAGGTCGGTGACGACTATCGAGCTGCGCGGCAATAACTTTATCCCATCCATCTTTTACCGCGCCGTTAGAGCCTGGCAGGCAAAAAATAATGGTGCCCTGCGCTAAGCCCGCACAAGCGCGGGATTGCAGCGTCGATAAACCGATAGTTTTGTAACTTTCTTGGTGAAAAACGACCGAAAACCCATCAATAACTTTATCAAATAGCGGCGTCACGGCTTCGACGGTAATATCCCGCCCTGTCAGGCCTGTCCCGCCGGTAGAGATAACCACATCAATTTTAGGATCATCCATCCAGCTCTGCAGTTGAGCCTGAACACCCTCAACCGTGTCGCGCACAATTTCGCGCCCCCCGAGCGTGTGTCCTGCGTCCTCGATACGACCTTGCAGGATATCACCGGATGTATCGGTCACACGCGTGCGCGTATCGGACACTGTCAGCACCGCAACATTAACGGGTTTGAACTCTAAGCTTTCATCAATACCGGGCACTATTTTTCCCATCTCTTTTTATCTGTAATATCTTGTGCGCGCGGTTCAATCCAGCGCTCTTTGCCGTCCACACTTTCAGACTTCCAAAACGCGGCTTCGGATTTTAAGAAGTCCATAAGGAAGTCTGCTGCTTCAAAAGCATCGCGCCGATGACGACTAGCGGTGGCAACAAAGACGATGGGTTCTTCTGCTTCCATCGCGCCGACACGGTGAAGGATACGCCATCCTGCGAGCGGCCATCTTGTTTCAGCTTGCTTCGCAATCTCTAAAATCTGGCTCTCTGTGAAGCCCGGATAGTGAGAAAGTGTCAGCGTCAGGTTTTGATCTTCGCCGCGCACTAATCCTGTAAAGGCCACGATAGCGCCCACGCCGCTAACGGCCTCGCGAAAGGTTTTGTGTTCGGCTTCTGGGTCGAAACTTTCTTCACAAATTTTTAGATAAGTCGCGGCCATTTTAGCCGCCACTCAGAGGCGACATATAGGCGATTTCATCACCCTTTTTAATGGAAGAGTTTTCAGAGATAATTGTCTTATTCACAGCGATACGATTACCAGCTTTTTCAAGCTCACTACCTAGTGCAGAATTTTGCTCTGAGAGCCATTTAGTCAGGCTGTCTGTGTCACTTACACCCGCGGGTAAGTCTGCACGCAAAGTCTCGCTCGCATCCCCTAACCGTCCAAAAAATAAAATCTCAATCATGACAATTCCGCCAAAGTTTCTGGCGTATCAATATCGCGTGCCGCCCGCTCTGACAAAGGATGTTTGTAGGTATTAAAGGAATTAAATAGAGCTTTCGCTCCGCCCTTATGGTCAATATGTGCAAGCTCATTTAAAGCTTCATTCGTAAAAATAGCAGGAGGAAGTTTTGTTTTATTACAATAACTTATAGCTCTATCTTTATTTGATAGATTTTGCAGCAAGTTAGACAAATCCTGCGTTTCAACAAAGGGCATATCTCCAAGCATCACGCAGATAGCTTTATGACCTTGCGCCTGCGCCGACATCGCCGCAAGTTTAAGTGACCCACCTTGCCCAAGTTCAGGTGACTTATTTTCGATGAGAGAATACCCTTCATAATTAAATAGCTTCCGCCTTTCATTTGATATCTTAGGAATAACCGCAAAGCGCTCCGCAAATGGCAGCGGCGCGGCAGCATCAATAGCATGTTGAACCAAGGGCTTACCCCTAAAATCAGCTATCAATTTATCATCGCGTCCAAAGCGTTTTGAAAACCCGCTAGCAAGGATAACGAGGGCGCAATCTTCGGCTCTCATAAGCGCCCGCAATCCTGTGCAGATTTGACGATCTCCGCGAGCGTCGAAAGCGCTAGTAGATTAGCGTCGCGCATAGAGGGGATAAGGCCAATCGGGCCTTTGATGCGTGATATATCATTTGCGCTAAGACCCGCTTCCTTCAATGCGCTGCAACGCAAATCATGTGTCCGCTCACTCCCCATCGCGCCGATATAAAAGGCTTCACTTTCTAAAGCTTGGCTAAGCAAAGCGGTTTCCCAATCATGATCATGAAACATCAGAATGATAGCGCTCCAAGCATCATCATGTTGCGGCGGCGGCGCGGCAGGGTTGGTGAGGTGGTCAAATTTCGTCACGGCCAAATCATTATGCATATCAACTTCGGGGGACTGTAAATGCACTTCAAAACCAGATTGCAAAGCTTGAGATGCTAGGGCCCTGACCGCCGCGCCCCGCCCCGCAATTCGCAAACGCAACTTGGGCGCATAGGTCCACGTAAAGTCTCCAAAGGTCAGCTCGGCAGATTGGCGTGTCGCAAATTTTACAGTGGCCTGACCCAGCATCTCTTTATTGGGCGTAGGTAAAACCAACAGATCAATCGAGCCACCGCAAGGAAGCTGAATATCTTTAAAGGGTGACCCTTCGCCATATTTTAGGCGCCGTATTTGGCCCTCCTCCATGGCTGATTTAGCTTGATAAATAATATCCGCATCAACACATCCATTCGAGACATATCCCGCCACGTCACCGCTCTGGCAGACTGCCATCAAGGCGCCCTTGGCCCGCATAGCCCCGCCGCGAATATCCGTTACGCAGATTAACGCGCAAGGCTCCCCTGCCTCATAGGCGAAGCGCAGAACATCATAAGGATGATGATAACTATTCTTCATTCGCTGTTGGTAAAGCAGATGCGCTCATATATCCATAGCGTATGATTTCAGTTTCAGATGCCAGCGATTTACTCTTAAAACACCGCAAAACGCGACCCATTATAGATGTGCCATTGACGGACAGCTTAGGCGCTAGGCTTGCGCAAGATATCATAGCGAAAATCACTCTGCCGCCTCTCGCGGCCTCGGCTATGGACGGATATGCCGTCAAATTTGCCGATGTTCGCAAAGCGGGCGCAAAGCTAGCTGTTATCGGTGAGTCCCCTGCAGGTCACCCCTTTAAAGGCGCAGTAAAGTCCGGCGAAGCTGTGCGTATCTTTACGGGCGGCGCTGTACCTCAAGGTGCAGACCATATCGTCATTCAGGAAAATGCTAAGCGCGAAGGCGACAGTCTCACCACATTGTTTGATAATGATACCCCGCGTCATATTCGTCAGGCCGGCATAGACTTTACAAGAGGCGAGGTTTTGCTGACGCAAGGCACGGTGATTGGCCCTATGCATGTCGCGATAGCCGCTGCCGCCAATCATGCTGTCCTTCCCATCTATAAACGCCCTGTGGTTGCCCTGATCGCCAATGGGGACGAACTTAAAGCGCCCGGCAGTAAAGTGTCAGACACCGACATCATCAGCTCTAACCCCGCAGGGCTTGGCGCGCTTATCCGTCATTGGGGCGGAGATGTCATGGATATGGGCATCGCAAGGGATAGTATTGAAAGCATCACAGCCCTTATCCACAGTGCCAAAGACGCCGATATCATCGTACCTGTTGGCGGGGCCTCTGTCGGCGATCATGATTATATGCGAGATGCTTTTAAAGCTTGCGGCCTCACCTCTGTTTTCGAGAAAGTTGCCGTGCGTCCCGGCAAGCCGACATGGTTTGGGACTCTGATATCTAAATCTGGGGGCAAGCAAGTTGTCTTGGGCCTGCCCGGCAACCCTGCCTCAGCAACAGTCTGCGCGCATTTATATCTCAATATATTGATGGGCAACGCTGATGAGCTAAGCTTTGCCAAAGCCAAATTGACCAAAGATTTGCCCGCAAATGGGCCGCGCGAAACCTATATGCGAGCCTTGGCGAAGCTCACGGAGACGGGCCAATTAGAGGTCACGCCTTTCCCCCGCCAAGATAGCTCGCTCCTAACGCCGCTGACAAAGGCCAATGTTTTGATACGGCTGCCCAAAGAGGCAGGACCATGGGAGGCTGGAGATGTGATAGATGTCTTGGCGCTGGGAACAGGGCCTGACATCGCCTGAGAGGCGAAGCGGTTTGAGATGTTCTTGCTTATGCTGTAGCTATATCAATGGAGGTCATCACTATGATTAGAATTATCGCAATTATATCTGCTCTTATACTCATGTCTTGGCCGCAATATTCAGCCGCGCAAGACGAAATTATTGTGACAGGCAGCAGAATAGAAAATTCAGTCCCGGGGATATTTTTGGAAAAGCGCGGTGATTTTCTTTTACTTGAAGCAAGAGTTGAAAATGACTCACGCGAACTTTCAACGCGTCTGCAAGAAATCAATGCGACCCTAAAGAAATTCCAAGATGCGGCTGCCGACAATCCTAAAATCACATTGGGCATTGTTGATGATAGTGACTTTGTGAGGCCTCTTAGCGAAAGTAATTTCTCCGACAGTATTGGCTTTGGAAATCGCCCTGATACCTCAGTCGCGATATTAAAGGTAAAAACTGAAATTCCTGACAATGTGATAGACAGCTACAAACTCTCGCAAATGTTAGGTGAGTTTGTAGACAGCATCAAAGAAGAGGATCGTACCAAAATTACGACATATGACGAAATTTCGGTCTCCGTAGTAAATCCGTTTCAATATAGAGTTCAGGTCATTAAAGAAGTTGTCGATGAAGTTAATATGATTACGAACGATCTTGGTCCATCCTACCGCGCAATCATAACGGGACTCGATAAAGAGTTAAAATGGGTACGAAGCGGAGACTTAAACCTAGCTTTCTACCTACCCTATGAATATGAAATTATCCCAGATACGCTCCATTCAATTCAGAGAGTTATCGAAGACTAAAGCCCTGTAATTTCGGCTTTCATATAGGTCACGGCGTGACCTGAAATAGTCAGGCGTTCTTCGCCAATCTCAAGCCATAATATACCGCCGCGTTTTGAGGATTGGTAAGCGGTGAGTTTTGTCTGTCCCAACCGCGCCGCCCAGTAAGGGCCAATGGCAGCATGGGCTGATCCTGTAACGGGGTCTTCGTCAATGCCTTCTGCGGGGACAAAGAAGCGCGAGACGCAGTCATATTCGCCCGCGCCTCTCGCCGTAATTCCCACGCCATGATTGGAAAGCGGGATGATTTTGGACATATCGGGTTCTATCGCCGCTATATCGTCTGCGTTTCCAAAAACGAGGTAGAGATTGTTACCAGCTGTAAAAGCCGCCTCTAGCGGCACAGGGAAAGCCTCGGTCATGGCGGAGGTAATATCAGTCGGGATAGCCTTGGATATGGGCGCATCTAAAACATAGCGCTCATCAATAATATCAACAGAGAGGCGGCCCACCTTAGTCTCGAAATTAAAGGGCGGCGTCAGGCCATATTCACTCGCCAAGATATGCGCCGTAGCAACAGTCGCATGGCCGCAAAAATCAATCTCCAACGTAGGGGTAAACCAGCGTAGTTTGAAGTGGTCGTCGCTGGGCACAACATAGGCGGTCTCTGAGAGATTATTCTCCGCAGCGATGCTCTGCATCATCTCATCTGGCAGAAACGCGACCAGCTTCATCACCGCCGCAGGATTGCCTTTGAAGAGCGTATCGGTGAAAGCATCGACTTGATAGAAGGTGTAGGTCATAGGCTCTATTGGCAGAAATTCCCGTTCTTGGGCAAGCCATCGATAAAACTCATTATATCAGCCTTCACCGTAGACCCTCCATCAAAATAGCGGGACAAAAACTTGACCATGTCGTTATGGCTCGCGCCTTCATATAATTCCTGTGTTATGCGTCCACTACGCGCTTCAATTTTAGCTGTTAGGTCTGTCGCATTTTTGGGATGGACTTGATTATCCTCAAGCCCTTGCGCAATCATGATGGGCGGCGCGGGTTCCGTAACATTATTTATCGCGCCGTCTTTGCCGTTAAAGCGGTTTGGAAAGACGGCGACATATTTTTGGCTCTCTAATTTTATGGCGCCTGTCGGGCCGGCCAAACTGATAATACCTGCAACCCTCTGGCATAGCGGAACATCATCAGCTGCGAGATAATCTGGCGACAAACCCATCATCAAAACATTATAAGCGCCAGCCGAATGGCCCATTAAAACGAGCGGCCTGTTCGGATATGTTTCTGATACCTTCGCCACCGCGAGAGCCGTATCTTCAAGCATATCCGGATAGACCGCTTCAGGTGCGAGGCGGTAATTTGGCACTGCGACGTCAAAGCCGTCTTTTGTGAACCCTTGCGCCAAGAATTTATACATAGATTTATCGCCATTACGCCAGCCCCCGCCATGAACGAAGACCAGCAATGGCTTGTCAGCCTCAGATTTTTTTGCGCGGTAAATATCCAGCCTATGCCGAGAATTTGAACCATAGGCGATATCTTTGGAAACCTTGTAACTAAGCGAAGGTGTGATGGTGTTAAGAAATCCAACAGGATTTAAGAACAGAAACGCTAATGTGCCTAAAACGATGAGCGCCAGAACTATAAATACGGCTTTAAGGCGGGTCATAGGCTAGCGACAGAAATTTCCGCTTTTGGGCAGTCCGTCAATAAAGCTCACAATATCCGCCTTAAGCGTTGCCTTACCGTCAAAACGGCGGGAGAGGAATTGCACGGCTTCGGTATGGTTCATGCCTGCGTAGGTTTTCATCACGGCGGTTCCGCCGCGCGCCTCTATCTTTTTGGCCAAGGCTTCTGAATTTTGGGGATAGACGGTTTTATCATCAAGTCCATGACCGAACATAATCGGCGGCGAAGGTGAAGAGACATTATTAAGCGGCGCGTCGGATCCGGTAAAACGTGCTGGGAAAATCGTGATGAAAGGCTCAGAGTCTAAAGGGATTATCCCCGTTGGCGCGGACAGACTAACCGCACCAGCCACACGTCCGCAAACATCCAGCTCTGCATCTTTTGCATATTGCGGGTCGAGCATCACCATGAGCGTATTATAAGCGCCAGCAGAATGTCCCATCACCACGAGAGGACGGCCCGGATATTGCTCGGCGGCAAATGCGATCGCCATGGCGCTGTCTTCGATCATGCCTGGATATTTAGTTTCAGGGTAAAGGCGATAATTGGGCACAAGGACATCGTAGCCGTCTTTCGTAAAGCCTTCCGCCAAGAACTTGTAGATATCTTTCGAGCCTTCATACCAGCTGCCGCCATGGATAAAGACAATGGCCGACGCGCCTGCTTTGGGACTATCCGTTTTATAGATATCTAGCTTTTGACGCTCTAGTGGCCCGTAGCTGATATCCTCAGCTTTGGAAAAACTACCCGACGGCGTAACGGCATTAAGCAGGTTCACAGGCGCGCAGCCTGCCAACGACAAAATGGTGGTCAGCGCCACCGCAAGACCTGCTATACGTTTAGGTTTTAGCAACAGCTGCTACCCTGTTGGCTCGGGTCCGTTGTGAGCTTAGGCGCGCCTTTTTTCGTTTCTTGGGGGTCACGACGCCTTACGCCGCAATCCTCAGAAGGCCACTCAATACGCTCTGTGACGGGCACACTTGGCTCGACTGTGTAGAACATGTCCGTGTAAGGCTCTTGCTGCATCAGGTTAAATGTCTTGGCGCATACGGCAGAGCGTTCGCCGCGGATGAAGACATGGCCATCATCATCTTTGACGTGACTCCAAGGGCCTTTGTAAATCAACGCTTGGTTCTTCTCGAGGCACTCACCTTGTTTGCCTTTATAGGCCAGATATGTCGCGCTGCGATACTCGATGCCTTCGACGATTTGCCACGGGTCGTCCTCAAACTTATCGATAACAATACCATGGAAACCTGCATCTTCGAGCGCTTCAACAAAACCTGTTTCTGTCAGAGCGCCTGAGATACAGCCGGACCATAAACGCGCGTCTTTCTTAAGCTCTTCAGGACTGTCTTCATCCGAGATAATATCAGAGACCGCAACGCGGCCGCCAACTTTAAGTACGCGGAACATCTCGGCAAAGAGCTGTTTCTTCTTAGAATCCGACACGAGATTAAGCACGCAATTGGACACAATCACATCTACCGAGTCGTCGGGGATCATGGTCATCTCTGATTTCATGCGCAGGATTTCAGCTTCCATGCTTTCCATATCGCCGGCATTTTTAACAGGGTTTTTGGCAAGCCATTTATTAAGCCCGTCAAGGTCTAGTTTCAAATCTTCAATATGGCCGCGCTTAAATTCGACATTGGCGTAGCCAACACGTTCCGCGATGACGGGCGCATTAGAGCGCGCAAGGTCGAGCATATCATCGGTCATATCTACACCGATAACTTTGCCTTCAGGGCCGACAATTTGGCTAGCGATAAAGCAAATTTTGCCGCCGCCTGAACCTAGGTCGAGAACCGTTTCGCCTTCGCGCACATAGCGGGACGGATCACCGCAACCATAATCGCGATCAAGGACATCCTGCGGAATAATTTTCAAATATTGCGGATCATAATCAATCGGACAGCACAACGCCGCCTCAACAGCGTTCGCCCCCGCACCATAACGCTCTTGCACGTCATCACGCACATCCGCATTGGTCGCATCTACACCTGTTAAATCATCCATGGTTTTACCTCTTTATCAGAATCTGTGGTCTTGTTATCGCTTTTACACTCAATTTCAAATGACGGATATGTGAAGTTAGCAGTTCATACACATCAAAAAAAAACCCTCACCCGCTTGGCGGATGAGGGTCTTAAATTTTGTAAGGTTTAAACCTTAGGCCATTTTGACATTGTCAACGGCAGTTTTGCCTGAGCGTTGGTCAACGGCTGTGTCGAAAGAGACTTTGTCGCCTTCGTTAAGACCGTCAAGACCTGAGCGCTGAACCGCTGAGATGTGGACAAATACGTCTGTGCCACCATCATCAGGTTGAATAAAGCCGAAGCCTTTTGTTGTGTTAAAGAACTTAACTGTTCCTGATTTCATTTCGTCTGACATGGGTATTTCCTTTCACGTCATATAATTTGCAATTCCCAACATGGGTCTTGCGGTAGTCGACTTGGAAGAAAAAACATTTGCCGTGCGGTCGTCTGCGCGGTTAGTCAGCCGGATTGTCTGGCCATAATCGAGTAGTCTCCATATGGGCGTAATAGCGGATTATTGCAAGTGATGATTTTATGACAGCTTATGCAAAGAGCTCCCCTTGCCCGCTAATATGGGTCGGAATACGAAATTGCGTGCAATCCAATGTGTGGCGAGAATGGGCGCTGCTTTCGCCTTGGACAAGGCCGTAGCGTTTCTGGGCATTACGGTAACGCTGCGCAATGAGCTGCGCGAAAGGCGTTTTGACCTCCCCGCCTCTGGACCAGGCTGGGTCATAATCGCGTCCGCCATTCATCGACCGGATATGCTTCATAATGCGGCTTGCGCGATGGGGCGTGAAGGCCTTGAGCCATTCCTGAAATAAAGGTGACACTTCCTGCGGCAATCGCAAAACCGTATAAGCCGAATAAGTCGCGCCGAGACCTGCCGCCCGCTTCATGATGCTTTCCATCTCGCTATCGTTCAGCCCCGGTATCATCGGACCGAGCATAATGCCTGTGCGAATACCCGCTTGGGCCAGTTTCGCAAGCGCTTCGAAACGGCGCTCAGGTGTAGGGCAACGCGGTTCCATCGCCCGGGCCAAGGCGCGGTCCTGTGTAGTGATGGATATCATGGCGCGGCACAGATTGCGCTCGGCCATAGGGGCCAGAATATCAATGTCGCGAATAATCAAATTAGATTTCGTCAGGAGCGAGACAGGGTGGTTGAAATCGGACAGAACTTTCAAAACCCCGCGAATGATCCGCAGCTCTTTCTCTATAGGCTGATAGGCGTCCATATTTGTGCCAATGGCAATGGACTTCACTTTGTAGCGGGGATTAGATAATTCTTTGACAAGCATTTGCGGCGCATCAGGCTTGGCGAAAAGCCGCGTTTCAAAATCAAGCCCTGGCGATAAGCCATGATAGGCATGTGTGGGCCGCGCAAAACAATAAATGCAGCCATGTTCACACCCCCGATAAGGATTGATGGAGCGATCAAATCCGACATAGGGTGAGTTTACGCGGTTGATAATTGTTTTAGGCTTTTCAATTGTCACCAAAGTGCGGCGGCCCTTTTTGTCGGATTCGGCTAGGCTATTCCATCCATCCTCAAACCGCTCGCGGCGGTTAGGTTCAAAGCGCCCGCTCTCATTACTGCGCGCGCCCCGCCCTTTTTCAAGACGGGGTTTAATGTGTTTAAAGGGTATAAAATGTGGTTTTGCCATGTCCTATCCTAGAGACTATATTCCTAGGATTTTATTCCTCTTTATTCAAGAACAAAGTAAGAACATAAATGTGGATAAGTCAAAATCAGGCGGCTAATAATACATCCCGCTTAAAAGCTTCAACCATAATGCGAAGCCTGATGGACGGATTTAGCGGCAGCGATTCTTCTAGAGACTTAGGTGTTAAAATGCCAATTTCACGGCCGATATCAAACCGCTCTTTTGAGTTTAGCAAAACGCGATAATCTTTGAACTCTCGCTTTTCTATTGGGCGATCAACATGAAGAATAATCGTATCGACCATCTGGTCAGATTCTACAGCCCGGTAATATTTTTGAACTATGCTGGTTGGGCCTTCCATCATGGCGAAGGCCGTAATGTCATTGGCGAAAACACGGCCTGTCAGGCCTAATTGCTGACAAATTTGCACACTTAAGTGAGACGCCTCATGAGACTTTTTAGGCGTAAGTTCATCCGTGCAGGTAGACGTGTAAATGAGTTGCGATAATGACATTTGAGAATATTCTTTGAAGCCTCTTACTTTCTTTTGAAAAACTAACATAAATAGTTTTGAGCTAGGTTTAATTTTAGTCTTTATAAATTGCGAATATTACGCGCGGCGGCTGAGACGTTTTAAAAAAAAAGACTTCAAATCCGTTATGCTTTACGGGTAATTCACGACAAGAAGGGTCTGTAAAATGCCTATAATATGCTTGATTTTGGTCATGACATTTTAGCAGGACCTATGCGATGAGCCAATTAGGTTGCAAGCTTGGCCTAGCGGCTCAGGAGTTTTTCGAAAAAGCCTTTAATCCCGCCGCCTTGCATCGCCTTGAGAATTTCTGCTTCCTCAAAATTGGCAAAGTCCTGTTCTTCCTCATAGAATTTTTCAAGCCGCGCTAGTTCCGCTTTGTCCAGCCACATGCCGTGCCCTTTGGGGCAATTATCAATCATGATTTGCGAAGTGAAGCTATATTCCCGCTTAACCAACGCATCATCGCACTTCACGCAGGAGAGCGTCTTTTCTGTTTCCGCTTTAGCCATTCCAATCGCACCCGAGACAAAATCCATGGCGTCATCCGGAACGCCTCGAAAGTCATCCGCTTGGTTTTTCTGTATCGTTTCAAGCTCTCCGGCATCGAGCCAGATACCTGCGCAATGCGGACATCGGTCAATCGTCACGCCTTCATAAGTTTCCTGAACAAGCGTGAAATCATCAACAGGGCAATTTGGCATGAGTTTGATCCTTTAGGTTTGGGCGATTCATAACGCGCCCGATTCCGCCATGCAAATGAATTAAGACGCAGAGCGCACCTATTGCCTAACCTGCAAAGCGTTCAAACTGAATCGCCGTAATCGTCGAGGCCGCATCGCGGTGTTTGGCGGCGGCCATATAATCAGCTTGCGAGAAAAAATGCTTATAATGCGCAGTGTCGCGAAATTCGAGCAACACGACCTTATCAACTTTAAGCCCCGGCGTGATGGGATGCGGCGCTTCATCATTAGCCAGAATCTTCACGCCCTCGCGCATAAATATCGGCGTCGCAAGTGCAACGTAATGTTGATACCCCTCGCGGTCGTGAATTTGGAAGTGAGCCAGAACGAAAATAGACATAGAGGTCCTTTGAAATAAACTGAGGTCATTAAGGCTGATACTTAGACTCATTTAGCAAGATAACCCAGCCACAAAAAAACGCGCCGCCCAAAGGGTAGCGCGCCTTAAACTTTAATCTCTTAAAAGAGACTTAGGCCATTTCAATATTATCAACAGCAGATTTGCCGGAGCGCTGATCAATGGCCGTGTCAAATTTAACTTTGTCACCTTCATTGAGGCCGTCAAGGCCGCCGCGCTGAACAGCAGAGATGTGTACAAAGACATCATCGCCACTTTCAGGCTGAATAAAGCCAAAGCCTTTTGAGGAATTAAAAAACTTAACAGTTCCTGTTTTCATATCTGACATGGGTATTTCCTTTCACGTCATAAATTGCCGAGCCCCAACATGGAGCTGTGGCGTTGTCGATGTCGGGAAGAGTAAAATACATAGTCACCGTATGCGTTGGACAGCCACGGATAGTAAGCCAGATTGATCGGCCTTAAATCGATGCTCTGCCTTTGGCCGTTTTTGGTTGCAATAGCAACCCCTTATGTCTGTCGTAAGGGCGTGCCTTGCGCAAGCATTGTGCCAAGCGAAACTTAGGCTATACGTCAAAAGAGGAGCACATTATGTCCAACTTATCGCCTTTAGCCGCCATAAGCGCTGCAATATGGCTCACAGCCTGCACAGCAAGTGACATGTCATATCAGGCCCCGGACTATGCAACCGCGCCTCTGGATATATCCACGCCGCAAGGGACCGCTTATTCTATAATGATGGCGATGTATCGCGGCGAGCCCGGGATGATCGATAAGGTCTTTCACGAAAACGGCCGCCTTAGCCGCGTCAAAGCTGACGGAGCGGTCGGGCCTGACGGCCTCAAGCGCTGGCGAAATTAAGTCGGCACGTTAGAGGTCGGTCAAGCCAATGGAGAAATGTTCGCACTAGAGGTTCAAGAGTTCGGAAAACTGGCAACAGTCTGGGCCCCTTTCGTTATTCGCTTTGACGGCAAAATTGTCGGCTGCGGCGTTAATCAACTCTCCATGGCCAAAGACGGCAAAGAGTGGCGCGTTATCTCCGGCACAGACACCCCGGCCCCGAAAGAAAGCTGCGAGACATTCAAAGAGAGTTATCTCGCCAAAAACAAATCTACCAATTAGGCTCTTCGGGCTCGCATGTCTTATCAAGACATTGCCTAACCTTTTGCACCTTTTCGGCCTCAGCGGAAAATGTCCAATAGGGGCAAGGCGATATTTTCAGCAGCGGCGGCTGTCCGTCTCGCGCCTCAACAAAGGCAATAATGTCCCGATCCGATGACGGCGGAGACGAGCACCACGGCCCCGCACAGCTAGTCTCGATATCAACAGGAAAGCGCGTCAGATAGCCATCCCTTCGGGCGTCCTGCGCCAATGAAAACCCTTCAAAATAGCTGCGGGTCATGACAGGCGGCTTTTGCTCAAATTGACCCGGCGGTGAGGTATAGCCGCCATAAGGTTCGGTCTTAGGCGGCGTGGGTGAAACAAATTTTCCTACCAAAATATGATAAAGCTTGTCACTCGCCTTGGCATCTTCCAGCGTCTTGACCAGATCAGGCCGCATACAGCTCAGCGCGAACGCGCTATCCGAGAGCATAAGTGTGCCGAGCGCGGCGGCAAAGAGAGATTTCAGTTTCATAGTGACCTCGCGGTATAATATGTGACTCACATAATGCCGCTGGGCTGAACATAAGCTGAAACGAGATGTTGGCCTGCATTCACCTTGGGACCCGCCCATTGATTTTGCGCCGCGCCCCTGCCATCCTAACCACATGACAGTTCCCTTCTCTATTCTTGACCTAGCCCGCGTTGTTGAATGCGGGAACATCGCGCAGAGCTTCACCGATTGCGTCAGCACAGCCCAGACCGCAGAGCGCCTCGGCTATAACCGCGTCTGGTATGCCGAGCATCATAATATGATATCCGTTGCCAGCTCCGCGACCTCTGTGCTCCTCGCCCATATCGCCGCGCAGACATCAAACATACGTTTGGGCGCGGGCGGGATAATGCTACCCAACCATTCGCCCCTAACCATTGCCGAGCAATTTGGCACGCTGGCCACCCTGCATCCGGGCCGCATAGATCTTGGATTAGGCCGCGCGCCGGGCGGAGACCGCAATGTCATCCGCGCCCTGCGTAAAGACAGCCAACAATCCGCCAACCGCTTCCCGCAAGATGTTGTGGAGCTGATGCAGTTGTTGGCCAAACGGGATGAAGACGCGCCGCTGCCCGTGCGCGCTATTCCCGGCGAAGGCACCGAAGTGCCCGTCTGGATTCTCGGCTCGTCCCTCTTCGGGGCACAGCTTGCCGCGCATCTGGGATTGCCTTACGCTTTCGCTTCCCACTTTGCCCCGCAACATTTATTTGAAGCGGTCGAAACCTATCGCCGCGATTTCAAGCCATCCAAATATCTAGAGCGCCCCTATTTCATGATGGCCTGTAGCGTCTTCGCCGCCAACACAGAAGCCGAAGCGCAATATCACTTCTCAAGCCTCGTCCAATCCTTCGTCGGCATGGTCACTAATCAGCGCGGCCTAGTCCCCGCCCCCGTTGAGAAGTTAAAAGTCGCTCCCAAAATCGCAGTCCACGTCGAATCGATGCTAGCGGCCAGCTGCGTCGGCACACCCGACCAAGTCGCCGCGCGCCTGTCCAGCTTCCAAGAACAGCTACAACCCGATGAATATATCATCTCCATGCCGTTCTATGAGCAAGCAGCGCGAGAGAAGTCGATGGAACTGACGATGGGAATTCGGGAGCAAGTGCAAGGGCTGGCGAAAGTCGCTTAAGCCCCACGCGACCCGACCACAAGGCTCGCCACGGCGAGGCCGAGAGCGATACAGAGCGGAGAGTAAAACCGCTTATCCCATGTGCGGAAAGGCTGCTCGGGTGTGACCTCGGCCCAAAAGGGCAAAAAGCCAACAATGCCGCGGGCGAGCAGCACAAAAGCAAACCCCGCCCCAGCGAGCTGAAACAGCCAAAGCGGCACAGCGCTGAGTTCCAAAACACCGCCAAGACGCAAAACAAGCCCCGTCCCGATGAGCAAGGCGACGGTCACAAAACTACAGGCAAAGAATGACGGCATCTGCGTAATCCCTTCCGCGCCCACAACCGCCCGCGCCAAAGAGGTTTCATCCTTGGCAGGCCAATAGACGTCGAAGCCCCAAAGGAGATGTAGCGCGGCGATGAGCAGGAGGACGAATGAGGTGGCGAGGGAGAGATTGGTCATGGGCGGCCTCTCAGTTTAGCTGAGCTGAGCACCAGCCTGTTAGACGTTTGGGGATGTTGGCTTACGTATTACTTAAGATAGCTGAGGAAGTTTTTGTGGAGTATCCAAACGATAAAGTTGAGAGTATAGGTTTTTAGCTGCTGCAACTCTAGTCGGTGTGGCCTTTTTAGGTTTCCGTCGTATAGTTTCTTTCCAAGGGTCGGAGTATTCAGCTTTTAAGAAAGCTGCAGTCGCTGCCAGCTCAAGTAAAACCGACTCAGATTTTGAGGCGATATCAATCAACCTCAAACGAACAGCAGAGGCTTTGTGATCAGGACGACCTTCAGAAGAAAAAATAGAATAAGTTCCTCCCCAAGCAGTAGCTTTTGTCTCTTCACTAAGAGCGGAGGCAAATTTTGCGAAATCTATCGAATTAGCTAACTTACGGCTAAAAGGGCCGTAATGCTTATATTCGAAATCAAACGTCTCATCGAAACCTGATATAGTAAGAAGGTAACCAATTTTCTGAAGGCGTGTACGGCCTACTAACTCTCCGCCTGCATCTGACACAATATCTTGAATGGATTGAACACCAGAGTGTTTTAATAGTTCTTCTTTCATGACTTACCCTTATCAACAGTCGTTTTTATTATTTTCCTGATGAATTTCTTCGCTTCATCATCTTCATTTGCAATGTAAACTCTATACATTTTAAAAGGTTCGATTGCAGAAACAACTTGAGACTGATTCTTCAAATCATCCAACTCATCATTCGATGTCCGTATGTTGATTTGGTTAAGAGGACCTTTAGATTCATCATATTCCTTATAAGGGGAACGCTCACCTTTATCCACCAAAACTCGCGGGGCATCTGATGGGTTTTGAGATATCCATCCTTTAATTTTATCAGATAAAATCTCGCATATAGCATCAATTTCCAATGATACTTCACCGCGATCTAAAGCCCCCTTAGGCTTCAACCTTAAAACTTCTTGCCGGACATCTATTGCTTTAAAAAGATTACGATCACGCAATCGTTTAGAGAACTGAGATACAATAGGATTACGCGCCGTAACCATTCGTTCCAAAGACCCCCAAAGTACTTCATCATCTAATGACAACACACTCTCAATCGAATCAGTATTTCTTGCAAATTTTACAATTGGATGATTTGCATTAAGGCCTGCATCACGAAAATCTCCACTGATGGACAATTCAACAACTTTACACAATAACTCAGTAAATAGTTTTTCGGCACCTCTAGTAGTTTTATGAAAATAAACAGTTGGATAGAGTTGAAACAACCCCAAAACATATGCTTCAGCAGCAAAAAGTGCTTTAGAACCTAAAACGAAGGTTCTAGTAGAACTGACCTGCTCTCCATCTACTCCAGATGCCAAATCTCCAATTTCAATATTATCCATTAACCAATTAAAATCGATAGCACCATGGCCAGTGCCACACATTA
>ENA-ORXR01000766-ORXR01000766.1-marine-metagenome-genome-assembly--contig:-NODE-766-length-39588-cov-5.866543_pt1 | contig 39588 bp, 46 predicted proteins | sample MGYA00237866_ERZ511479 | MGnify/ENA metagenome assembly ERZ511479
TTGAGTTTTTCAGCGGGGTTTTTAACCTCTTCAACTTCCAGTCCCGCAAGCGTCATCGCCTCGACAATTTCGTCAATGCTCGCCTCCGTATTGAGGTGTTGTTTTAGCCAACTGAGTGTGAATTTCATTAGATATCTACTTTAATATTTTCGATTGAATTCAATTTCTCATTAAATTTATCAGCTCTTTGGGCAAAATGTTTGAATTTTCTCCAGTATGGTGAGTCAAGGTTTATACTTCCGTCAGTCAACTGTAAAAATTGTTGGTGATTGTAAGCTAATCTGGCGTAATAACCGAACATATATAGCGCAAAATTTTCAGATATAAGATTGTTCTCAATAAGGACTTCAATTTCTTCTATGAAGCCCATGAACTTGTATTTTGTTTCTTTAGAAACTCCTGCTAATTCTAAACTAGGTTGATTTTCGAGTAGTTTCACTAATCTTTGAAATTCTAAATCATCATCGAACGTATCCAACAATTTAGAGATTAATCCATATCTATCTAATTGATCTTTTTTTTGATGTTTGTTTACAGTGCTACGGTAGGTCAAATAAGCTAAAACAGCTGTTCCAGCTAAAAGCAAATTTCGAACAATTTCAGTCCAGTCTTTGAGATCAAATCCGAAAATCTTACATGCAACTTCTTCCATTAGCTTAATCCAGTCGCCAAATTCGCTTGAAGAAGCGGATTAAACCCATAATGCGCCAGCCATCGGCTATCGCCCGCAAACATATCGCGCAGGTCTGGCATTCCATATTTTAACATGGCGAGGCGGTCCACACCCATACCAAAAGCGAAGCCTTGATATTCCTCTGGGTCAACGCCGCAGGCACGCAGCACATTGGGATGCACCATGCCGCAGCCGAGAATTTCCATCCACTTTTCGCCTTGGCCAATTTTAATCGCAGATCCAACACGTTCGTAGCGCACATCCATTTCGGCGGAGGGTTCCGTGAAAGGGAAATGATGGGGGCGGAACTGGACATCGACATCAGTTTCGAAAAAGGCGCTGACAAAATCCATCAACACACCTTTCAGGTGACCCATATGAATGCCCTTATCAATGACGAGGCCTTCGACTTGATGAAACATTGGCGTGTGGGTTTGGTCACTGTCACAGCGGTAAGTTCTGCCTGGCGCGATGATGCGGATAGGCGGTTTATCATTTATCATCGTTCGGATTTGCACGGGGGATGTATGTGTTCTGAGAACCTTTTTTTCCTCACCTTCGGGCGCAGTCATGAAAAACGTATCATGCATATCGCGCGCTGGGTGACCGGGCGGAAAGTTTAGCGCTGTGAAGTTATGAAAATCGTCTTCAATGTCAGGACCTTCCGCGACAGAGAACCCCATATCAGAAAAGATAACGGCCATTTCTTCCATGACCTGTTGCACAGGATGAAGCGTGCCAGCAGGCGTGCCAACAGGTAGAGACATATCCATGGTTTCGCTTGCCAGCGCGGCATCAAGCGCAGCGTTTTCAAGTTCTTCTTTTTTCGCTTCCACCATGGCGGCAATGTCATTTTTCAGTCCATTTAGCGCAGGGCCCATGACTTTCTTTTCGTCAATCGACATCTTGCCAAGACCTTGCATCATTTTGCCGACTTCGCCTTTTTTACCAAGGGCGGCTACGCGAATATCGTCAAGCGCACGAAGCTCGCTCGCAGCCGCGATTTGAGCGGCATATTTATCTTTGACAGCGGTAATATCGCTCATGGGACTATCCGGTTTAAGTCTGTGTAAATTTGGGGTCTTTTACGCCTCTTTTGCGAGGCGTCAACAGGGCCAGTTCGGGCTCTAGTCCTAAGCCGAGTTGGTTTGGCGCATATCGCCCATATTTTTGAGACGGCGTTTCGCTTTTTCAAAGGTCTTACGGTTGGAAGGTTTTTTGATGTCTGGATCTTCGATGATTTCGACTTTTTCTTCTCTTTTGCGGAAAACATTGGGCTGTCGCGCCAATGGGTCGAAACCGTAATTGATATGACTAAGGGTCTCATTTGTCCCAAGCAGAAGATATCCGAGCGGCTTTATGAGTGTTGATAACCCGCGCAGTACACGAACCTGTGCAGGGGAACTGTAATGGGGCAGGGCGTTTCTGAAGACAACGATATCAAACTGTCCCAGAGAGTCGAGGTTGGAAAGTAAATGTGTTTCCTCAAATTTCACAGATTTTCGAATGTGTTCTTTGATCACCCAGTCTTCAGCCTGCCTATCAAAATAACTGAGGAGGTCCCGTATGGGAAGGCCGCGTTGAACTTCAAAATGGGTGTAACGCCCGGCCTTGGCACGGTCGAGCGCTGAAGAAGGGTAATCAACCCCAACAATTTCAATGGCGACATCAGGGAACTTATCTTTGGCTTTATCTAGAGCCATAGCCAGACAATAAACTTCTTGTCCACTGGAACAGCCAAATGACACAATGCGAATTTTTCCACCTTTATGAATTGGATAGAGTGCCGGAAAGATAACGCGCTCGACTTTATCAAAACTGGTTCTATCTGTATAAAAATGGGTATCGCGCTCTAGAAGGCTGGAAACGACTTTCAGGGCAAGGCGGCTTTGGCCTGTGTTGAACAACTCCTCAATCATCTCATCAAGGGACTCATAACCTTCTTTGCGCGACAAAGACGATAGACGGGTTTCGATCAGAAAGGCATGATCGCTTCCTAGGTTTACGCCGGCAAGTTCTAAGGTCAAGCGTTTGAGCGCTTCATAATATGTAGGGTTGAGCGAAAGCGCTCCGCGCATCAGATTAAGCCTGCTTGGAAAAACTTAGACTCGATGATATCGGAATCAAAAGGCTTCATGACATATTCGTCGGCACCTGCATCCAAAGCTTGGGTGATTTTAAGGACATCTCGTTCGGCTGTGCAAAACACAACAACGGGTTTATCGCCAGTGGGCTCTTTACGGAGTTCTTTTAGAAAATCCAATCCATCCATGACAGGCATATTCCAATCGAGCAAAATAGCGTCAGGCATTTCTAGGCGGCAGCGCTCAATGGCGTCTTGGCCATTTTCAGCTTCTTTAGTATCAAACTTTAAGTCTTTTAAAATACGGCTCGCAACGCGGCGTATCATGCGGCTATCATCAACAACGAGGCAAGTTTTGGCGGTCATAAACCAACCTCCATTGTCATATCAATCAAAGGCTCACTAACATGCGGAATATGTTTTGGCTCGGTCTTAGGGAAAAGCGTTTCAATTTCGCCGTCACAAGCCACTTGAATACCCAAGCCCTTTGGCGTTTCTAAAGCGCTGATATCGATATGCCCTCCGCGCGACAAACCTTTGGCCATACGTGTATTTGGCGGAGCGATGCGCGTGCGGACAAGCCGCGTCACAATATGTTCAAGCTGTTCCCGAATGGCTCCGACTTGGCTGTCGGCAAACGCTAGACCATCTGCGGCGTAAGATACGCTGACGGATTTACCTTGAGTGCGGGCGGCGCGCAATGCGCTGTCAGTTATATCTGGCATAAGGCTTTCAAAACTGACATGCGGCTCGTTAGACTTTATCGGTATATCTAGCTCGAGCCCTGCCAGACGTTGGAGGGCTGGGGCTGTTTGACCAGAAAATTTGATTAGCGGTATTAAAGTTTCGCGTGCGGCCTTAAACTTTGCTGTAGGACTTAGGGTCAGCGGGATCTCTGTCGTAGTGTTTGAGGCTATTGCGACGACCGATGGGGCTGGCGAAATTTCATCTAAACCTTGGGCATATTGTGTTGTCAATTTATAGAGCGCCATGAGACGCCCATCAATTTTTGGTTGGGAGGAGTCGCTATTGTAACAGTCCAAAACAGATTGCGCCGCGCGCGAAATACCGTTGGCACAGAGCGTGCGAGCATCGAGCTGTATATCTTTTAAAGATGATTTCGCGAGTTCTACGTTAAACCGTGCATCAGATAATAATATATCCATTGACGACATCGTGCTGTTAACGAAATCGCGGGCGTCTAGAAGGTCATCACCAATTTGGGTCATAAGAGTGTTTCGACTCACCTGTGTTAAGTCGAGACAAAGTGCCCAAGAAAAGTTAAGAGGCCCTAAAGTTTTACGGAATTTATAACCTAATTAAGCGGCTTAAGCAGAGGCAGGTTGAGGAATATGGGCGCTAAAATTCACGGTTTCGCCGTCAACAAGCGCTGTTACAGAGCCTTTAAGCTCGCGCGCGATCATTCCTGCATAAAAGGGTTGAATTGTGCGGCCATCAAAGCCGTCTTCGGGAGCTTTTCCAGCTAATGTTTTTTCGACAGCAGCATCTAGCCGTGATTTTGGCCCTGTTGCAGCTAATGACATCGTTACAGTTCCAGCACTTTCAGTGGCTGAAATAACGATTTCGCCTCCTCGCGGCACGGACTGCACTGCAAGCATGACGAGGTTGAGGAGTAAACGGGCGGTATTTTTTTCCAGTCCCTCAACGCAATCAGCCCAACGTATGTTCGCCTTTCCGCCCTCATACATGTCACCCGTGAGCGCTTTTAACTCTTCGACACCAATAACTCCTGGAGCGGAGCCGCCTGAACCAAATGCTAAGCGGAGAAATCGTAATTTTGCCCCTGCTTGTCTTGATGACAGCCGCACAAGACCCATGGCGTCCTCATGCATTTCAACATTGGAGTCGTCATCCAAGACTTCAATAGCTGTCCCTAGCGCGCCGATGGGGCTGATAAGGTCATGACATATACGCGCGGATAGAAGCGCGGCTAGGCTCGAAGGGGTTAGTTTTGTGATTGTCGCATACATGAGTAGCTCGCTAAATGATGATTTGACCCGACATTAGTGATTTTCACCTGTGGGTATAGTTGTTTCATAAAAAAAGCCGCTGAAGCGAGTTCGCGGCTTTCTTAAAGTAATAAATATTCGAACTATTTTTTGCGCCAGACACCAGATGAGTCCATGACCTTTTCGCCAGAGGCGGATTTGGCAATTTGTTTTTCACCAAAAATAGCAGCGACAACTTCAACTTGAAGGTTTTCCGCGCGGGCTTTCTTTGTGTAAATCGACTTGCGGCCAATATTAATTTCATTCATCGCAGCCCTCTCCGCAGGTGACAGAGAGCCTTGCCCTGTTTCGGCGAGATAGCCTGCAATAGTTTCTCCAATAACGCCTTTGCTTTTAGCGCTATCGACAATTGACTTTGCAGATTGTGCCTGTGCCGTAGCGTCCGTGCCGCCAAATGTTGCAACAGCCAAAGTTCCTCCGGCCAAAAGGGTTATAGCAGAAATGGCTGTAAAAATTGTTTTTTTCATCATCATGTTCTTCTCCTTAGAAAAGATCCGGGTTGTTCGCGATCAGGTCCTCAACGTCTTTATCCAAGCGGACGCGGACTTCCTGATCTATTTTTACATTGAGGTTTATAACAATAGGCTTGTCAGAAGGTTCAATTTTAACTGTTGGCGAACACGCCACCAGGGCTAACGGAACAAAAGCAGTTGCCAGTAATCTCAATGTCATAGCGAAACCTATTAGTCTGACCCTGAACCTGCCATTAACAGGGGGTTATATCAAGTTCAGCTTTTTAGAGGATTAGTTTAGAACAAGGCCTTCATGGGGACTGTCGAGTACAAAGGCCGGAATATCAACGTTATAGCTCTCGCCTGTGCTGGCGCCTTGAACCGTATAAGTTCCTCGCATCATGCCGGATGGAGCTGTTAGCGGCGCGCCGCTTGTATAGCGGAAAACCTCACCAGGCTTGACGACAGGTTTTTCACCAACGACGCCTTTGCCGCGGACTTCTTGGACTTGTCCTCGTGAATCCGCAATTTGCCAAAACCTTTCCGTAACGGTGAGGTCTTCAGCGCCCTGATTGTCAATCTCAACAGTATAAGCCCAGATGAAACGGGAATCAGAGGGGCTGGATTGTTCTGCTAAATATTCAGGTTCGACGCGAACAATAACATCTTTAGTTCGTTGCTCGAACAGTGGTTGCATTATATCTTGCACGTATTGCCCTCTTGTGCTTCCGATTATGCCCGAAGCTATCTCTCTTAGAGTGGTTGTGGCGTTTATAGCCCCGACTCGCAAGTCTTTAAGCGAGTCTACCGTTAAAAATTACAGTTCAGACTTGTCTCAAGCGAGTAGGGTGGTAATCGCTATCCCATGAGTAAGGGGATTTTACCGCAGCAAGCTATCGAGACTCTCATTTTACAGGGTCATGTTCTCGCGCCGGCTATGGGCACTGACAATCAGCCGGCTCAGCTACAGCCTGCCTCTCTTGACTTGCGTTTGGGCCACAAGGCCTATCGTCTCCGCGCAAGTTTCTTGCCGGGTGAAGGGCGCACGGTCGAGGACTGCCTGCCCGATGTGCATATGCATGAAATCGACCTCAGCGCCGGAGCCGTCTTAGAAACGGGATGTGTTTACTTGGTGCCTCTGCAAGAATCCTTAAATTTACCTACCGAACTAAGCGCTGCCGCCAATCCCAAAAGTTCAACAGGACGGCTTGATGTCTTCACTCGTGTTATTTGCGATGAGGCTGATAGTTTCGATGCGGTGCAAGCAGGATATCAAGGGCCGCTTTATGTTGAAATTGCTCCGCGGACTTTTTCCGTTTTGGTACGCCCGGGGGATAGGTTGGTTCAGATGCGTTTTCGTCGCGGACGACTGAAAGAGCTCAATACTCAAACTGTTAGTATCGATCTCAAAGGCTTCGATGAAGATGGTGTTGTGGGATGGCGGGCGCGTCGTCATGCTGGCTTAGTTGATGTGTCTAAAGTCGGCGGCCATGCCGCTCGCGATTATTGGGAACCGCTTTATGCCGATAATAGGCAGCTTGTTTTGGATCCTGATGAATTTTATATTTTGGCTTCCAAAGAAGCCGTGAGCATTCCGCAAAACCAAGCCGCTGAAATGGCGCCTATCGCACCCGAAATCGGAGAGTTTCGTGCCCATTATGCCGGATTTTTTGACCCAGGATTTGGCGTAGCTGCAGCGGGCGGAGAGGGGTCTCGAGCGGTGCTCGAAGTGCGCGGGAGGGATGTACCCTTTATGCTTCGCCATGGCCAACCTGTCGCCAAACTCGTTTTTGAACCCATGAGCGATGTGCCAACTTCGCTCTACGGAGAAAAGGGCTCACACTATCAAGCGCAAAGCCTAAGGTTGTCAAAACATTTTAGAGACATATAAAGTATATATCTAATTTTTTTTGAGGATTATATGCGAGCCTTATCTTTTTTAGTATCCATTACGCTTGGTGTTTTTATCGCGTTAAGCGGCTCTCAACTTGTTAGCGCAGCCCCGCCCGCTAAAGCTTTCGGGGAATTACCTGTCGGATATGACGGGGCCATATCTCCTGACGGAACGCAAATAGCCTTAATCGTGAACGTTGAGGGGACCTATGCAGTTGTCGCTGAACCACTTGACGCCAAAGGTGCAAAGCGTTGGTACCTGTCTTTAGGTAAAAACATCAAGCCGCGCTACGTTAAATGGGTCAATAACCACCGATTTGTTGTTTCCGTTACCAAATCGGAAGAATACCGAAACACCCCATTTACAGTTCGGTATTTATTTACAGGCGACGTAAATGCTCGGGAAGGGAGATTACTTGTCAAACCCAAGGATATGTTTCGCCAAATTAATGACACGGTTGTCGATTGGCTTGAGGATGACCCTGAACACATTTTAATGGCCTATTCTGATGAAGAGTGGGACGCTTACCCTGATATTAAAAAAGTAAATGTTGCGACGGGGCGTGATACAACGGTCAAGCGCGGCTTAAACGGTATTGAATACTGGGCGGCAGATCACGAAGGCACACCTATGATTGGAACGGGCCAGACCGACAGAGGTAATAAGCGCCGAATTATTTTCGACAAGGAGACTGAAGATTGGGACTCCGTTGATGATTACCCAGGTCTTGAGGCAGATACGCCTATATACGGCTTCTTAAACCAAGGCCGTGAATTGGTCATCGGTGACTATCGCGGCAAGGATACAATGGGTGTTTATGTTTATGATCTAAAACAAAAACGTATTGTCCGCGATGTATTTCATAATGAAAACTATGACGCCTCAGGCGTAGTTCTTAGCAAGGATGGTAAGACAATCATCGGGGCCAAATATACAGCCGATAGCGATAAGACTGAATTATTGGGAAAGTACGGAACGTTACTTGATCGCATGAGGGCTAAATTCACAGACTATGATGTTGATTACGTAGACCAGACAGCTGAGGGCGAGGTTGTGCTCTTTAACATGTCTTCTCCCTATGATCCGGGAGGACTATATATGTATCACAGGAATGATGAGATGCCCGAGCGGTTGTCAAAAATGTATAATGGTTTGACGTCTAATGATCTGGGTGATGTTGTTGCCGTTAAATATACAGCTCGCGATGGACAAAAAATTCCAGCATTTGTAACGCTGCCGCCAGGTCAAAAACGGGCAAAAAACCTACCCTTCATTATACTCCCTCATGGGGGGCCTTATGCGCGTGATGCGAAAAGGTTTGACTATTTTGCGCAGTTTTTCGCCTCGAGAGGATATGGGGTTTTGCAGATGAATTTCAGAGGCTCCGAAGGTTACGGAAAATCATTCGCAGATGTTGGGCGCAATAATTGGGTCGTCATGCAAGAAGACGTCGAAGATGGAGCGCGCTGGCTTTATGAGAAAGGGTACGCCGATACATCGCGAACCTGTATCGCGGGGTGGTCCTACGGAGGTTATGCTGCTTTAATGGGCGTCTCAACACATCCGGAACTCTATAAGTGTGCTATAGCAATGGCGGCGCTTACGGACATTAATGATGCGCGGCGCGATCTCAAAAAATATCGCGGCGGTAAACACGCGGCCAAAGAGTTTTTTGGCAAAGGTATGGAAGATAAAGAGGTACGTAAGCAAAACTCGCCTGTCCATGTTGCCTATAATATCAAGGTGCCAGTATTTATTGCGCATGGCGAACTTGATGAAAATGTGCAATTTGACCAATATTTACGTATGAAAAAAGCTTTAAAAAAAGCAGGTGTAAAGACGACGGCCATCAAATTTGAAGACGAGGATCATTTTTTATCACGCCAAAAGAACAGGGAGCAGTTTTTTGTAGAATTAGACAAATTCTTAAACCAGGTGAACGGCCCAAGTGAATATATGAAATAGTAAAATTTATGCCGAGCAGCTAGCGCCGCCAAGGACGCAAAATTTGGAGCAGTGCGGGTGGTTGAGTTTTACGGGGCCGAGGCTTTCTTTCAGCGTCTTGCCGGTTTCAAATTGCGGATCATCCCACAATAGTGTGCAGGCCAGAACGGCAGGGCTGTCTTCGCCTTTGCGGCGTACGACCATGCGGGACGTGGCGCACATCATACTGTCAGGGTGAACATCTAATATACCCCAGCAAGCCACAGTAATTTCGGGCACATCGACGGCTTCGTCCATCTCTGGAAAGAGAATGGTTATTGCCGGGTCATAGGCATTTATATTCCAACCTTCATTTTTAATAAGCGCGGCATAACCGTTGCGCGCGGCGGCTTCGCTTTCTGAAAACATAGACCGTCCGGCGATGTTTAAAGAGAAATTATGTTCGTTCAGCCATGCCATACCTTTAAGAGCAATGTCAAAACTGCCTTTGCCGCGCTCTTGGTCGTGACCCTCACGGGAAAAATGATCCAGGCTGACCCGTAAGGTCATTTTACCGGGGAAGCGTGTTTGTAAGTCGAGTAACCCTTTTTGCACGCGCGGCCGCATCATTGGTTTCATCGCATTGGTTAGAATCAAAAGCGTATGACCTCTCTCCATCGCCATTTCGGAGAGGCGTATCATGTAAGGGTTGAGGTAAGGTTCACCGCCAGTAAAAGCTATTTCAATTTTATCATCATACATCTCGTCAATTTCGTCGAGATAAGGCGCCATGTCTTCAGGCGTAAGATAGATAAAATGATCCGCTGTCGGGCTGCTTTTGATATAACAATTCGCGCATTCAATATTGCACAAAGAACCGGAGTTAAACCAAAGCGTTTCAAGCTTCTTGAAAAAGACAGAGGCTCGTATCTCACCTTTTACAGTCAGACTCGGGTTTTGAAATTTACGGGGATCGATAGGCGCGTTCATAGTCTGGCTTTAACGTGGATAAAGTTATCTGTCACACACAATTGCGTGAGCAGCTGCTATAGTTTCGTGCCGCAAATTAGAGCAAATGCCTGAAACTCAGGCCCAAGCTTTGTGCGCTTAGTGGTAAAACCGTCATTAAAGAACCATCAGGCTGTTATTGCGAGGCCACAGATTACAAGGAATGCCTATCGACAATACAATGTGGAGACGACAATGTTTATTACTTACGTTCTTTTATCCGGCCTGATTTTTAACCGATAATACGGTTTACGTGCCCCATCTTGCGGCCCGGCTTCACGTCGCGTTTGCCGTAGAGGTGTAGGAATGTCTTAGGCTCTGCCGCCAAACTGTTCCAATGATTGACCTCTTCCCCAATGAGGTTGGTCATTTTTATTCTGTGTTTTGGTGTCGTATCGCCCAATGGCCAACCTGCTATCGCGCGAATGTGTAGTTCAAATTGATCAACGCAGCCCGCATCCTGTGTCCAATGCCCTGAATTATGTACGCGCGGGGCGATCTCATTTACTAACAATGTTCCGTCTTCTAGCTCGAAAAACTCAGTCGCCATAACGCCGACATAGTTAAGGGCTGTCATGATGTTTATGGCAAGTGCTTGTGCGCGGCCATCATCGTTCTGTGCGGGGCTCGTACTTGTGTGAAGAATATGATTTTTGTGTACATTTTCTATCAAAGGGTAAGTAGCTGTTTCTCCATTTGTATTGCGGGCCGCGATAACTGAGACTTCGCGCTTAAACGGAATAAATTGTTCAAGAATAGCAGGTGCGTTATTCATCATTGCCCAAGCTGCGTTGATGTCAGCGTCGGTTTTAATAATCATCTGACCTTTACCGTCATAGCCAAAGCGCCGCGTCTTAAGCACAGCAGGCAAGCCAAGCTTTTTTATCGCGCGCTTTAAATCATGGACGGAATTAACAGGTTCGAAAATGGCGACGAGGACTTTAGCTTTATCGCGGATAAAGGTTTTTTCCGTTAAGCGATCTTGAGCAATGTTCAAGGCCTGAGCATTGGGGTAAAGCGGTTTTGCATTGGCCGCTGTCTTGGCGGTTAATGCGGGCACATTTTCAAATTCATAAGTAATGACATCACAGGATTGGGCAAAGCCGAGTATCGCTTCGGTGTTTTCATATTCTGTATTGCTCTCAAAGCGTGATACACGTGCAGCAGGCCCAGCCCATTGCGGATCATATATATGGCATTGAAACCCTAAGCGAGAGGCCGCCAAGCTCAGCATACGACCCAATTGCCCTCCGCCCAAAATACCAATTGTGCTTCCGGGCAAGAGAGGGGATTGCTTTGAAACAACCATTATTTAGCCTTTAGGATCATGAGCAACAGAGTCAGTTTGCGCTTTGCGCCAAGTCTTTAAATTTTCGGATATCGTTTCGTCAGATAAGGCCAAGATGGCCGCCGCTAACAGGCCAGCATTTTTTGCGCCAGCTTTGCCAATCGCCAATGTGCCGACAGGTATACCACCAGGCATTTGCGCAATGGAGAGCAAACTGTCCATACCAGATAAAGCTTTGGATTCGACAGGAACTCCGAGCACAGGCAGACTGGTCATAGATGCTGCCATTCCGGGGAGGTGGGCCGCGCCGCCTGCACCTGCGATGATCACTTGGTAGCCCTCATCTTCAGCGTTTTTGGAAAATTCAACAAGGCGGTCTGGCGTGCGGTGGGCTGAAATGACTTTGGTGTCGTAAGCAACCCCAAGCTCATCAAGCACATTGGCGGCATGTTCCATGGTCGGCCAGTCTGAGGTCGATCCCATAATAATGGCAATAGGAGCTGTCATGATAGCTTTCTGTAATATCCCTTTAGAAAGCGATGGACAATAACTGATGGGTTTACAGGGTCAAATAGAAAAAAGCGGTTTAAACGTTTCGTTCTTTAAAGGGTTGAGCTTGTTAAAAGCGTCTTAAAGGCCCTGATTCACTCTGAGTTCATGATTTATTTATCGTCATGATTTGAGCTTTCTTAACCTCGTTGTGTTTATATTGGCACTACAGAATTATTTTGCACGACATTAGGAACAAGTATGCCCGCTTCTCGCGTCTCAACTTTACTACAAACAGGCGCACAGCGTGTTTTGGAACGTGGGCGCGCGCTCAATACTGAATTGGTCTCTGAAAACGAGTCGCTGACATCTGAAATTGCACGTTTGCGTCTACGTGTTCTTGAGTTAGAACGGGCCGCGGATACCGACCCATTAGTTCCTGTGTATAATCGCCGGGCTTTCATGCGAGAAGTCACACGGGCTCAGACAGTTATGAAGAGGTATGATATATTGTCCTCCATTATTTTCTTAGACTTGAACGACTTTAAATCGATAAATGACCGTTTTGGCCATGGCATTGGGGATCAATTACTATTGAAGACCGGTAAGGTCTTGCTGGAGGGTGTGCGTGATTGCGATATGGTTGCACGTCTAGGCGGTGATGAATTTGGTATTCTTTTGTTTAAGACAGACCTAAACATGGCTCAAGCTAAGGCTGGAACCTTATCTTGTCGAATCGCAGAGCAATGCGTTGAGATGCCAACGGGAAACGTGAGTGTCAATGCAGCTTGGGGCACGGCCCCGTGTGAGCCGGATTACACAGCGGAACAAGTTTTGGCCCGTGCCGACCGCGCTATGTATATTGCTAAGAAAAGTGCTCATTTGACTGAGCTTGATGCGCTCTAATTTATTCAGGCGCGTGAATTGCAAGTTTTTAGTGCCGTCTATTACGCAATGATATCTGGCGTGATTTGGTTTTCGATGTAAACAATTCGATCCTTGAGAGATAATTTTAATTTTTTCATCCGGCCAATTTTCAGCATATCAAAAGTACCTATCTCCAGAAGGGCTTTAATCTCTGAATCAATGCGGCGATGTTCTAGCTTGAGCTTGCTAAGCAGGCTTTCCAATTCCTCAGGCGAAGGGTCTTCTGTTGCAATGTTTTCAAGCTCATCATTTTCACTCATGTCTATGTCATTACGGCAGCTTAACGCTTGCCGCAAGTTTGGGGCATGACTCTTGGTGATTTTTATGTTACTGAGGCTTTATCACAAAATATGGAGGAGTGCATGGCAGTATCGGCCCGTTTAGAACAACTCTCGAACAAGCATACAACGCTTGAGACGCAAATCCGACAGGAATTGCAAAACCCTCTTCCCGATACTTTGCGAATAGCACAGCTCAAAAAAGAAAAACTCCATATCAAAGACGTATTAGAAAGTTACGAGGCTTCTCCCAAAGCGTAGTCTTATCTGCTTGACCTGAACTCTCTTACGCCGTTTATTCTGGCTTGTAGTTTTGAGGGTTTCCTATGCTTGAAAGTGTTTTCATTGTTACCGGCGCCGCCAAGGGAATCGGCTTTGCATGCGCAAGGCGGCTCTTAGAGGACGGGAACAAAGTTGTCCTTGCAGACATCAATCTAGCCGATGGCAAAAAGGCTCTATCTGAGCTCGGGAGTAGCAAAGAACGTGCTCTATTTGTTGAATGTGATGTGTCTAATAAACTTGAGGTGCATAACCTTGTGGCTGAAACGCTATCGGCCTTTGGCCGTATTGACGGTCTTGTTAATAATGCAGGTATAGCGGTTAAGGGCGGGGCTTTGGATATCTCGGAGTCAGACTTTGACAGGGTTCTTGCGGTTAATCTTCGCGGCGCTTTCTTAGTCTCAAAAGCTGTTGCGAAATATATGGTGGACGAAATAGATGGTCGCGAAGACAGGTCTCGACTGACGGAACGTCCTTATTCCATCATCAACATGTCGTCTATCAATGATACGGTCGCCTTACCGGACTATTTAGCCTACACAGTGTCAAAGGGCGGTTTGTTACAAATGACACGGTCCATGGCGCTTGAACTCGCCCCTTACGGCATTCGGGTAAATGCTGTTGGGCCAGGCTCAGTCAAGACTGATATGCTTGCAGGTGTAGCGGGAGATGCACTGGAGAAAATTCATTCCCGTACGCCGCTCGGCCGCGTAGCTTTGCCCGATGAAGTCGCAGGCGTTGTGTCCTTCCTAGCTGGAGAAGACAGCAGTTACATTACGGGGCAGTGTATTTACGTCGATGGCGGACGGCTGGCGCTAAATTACACCATGCCGCCACGTGCGCCGGCAGAATTTCTCTAGAGGCCTTGCGTTAGCTTAGCACTTAACCTTCAGAAGGTTTGAATAAGCTCTCGAGCGTATGTTCAACTTTTGGGGCTTCTTTGGCGGGTTCAGGAACTGTCTCTTCAACAGCTTTCAAGCCTACGCCTTCTTCTTTGGCCAATTTAGCATCTTCTTTAGCTTTTTTATCGGCAGCCTTTTTCACAAGGGCATCCAAATCAAGCTGCGTACATAAACCCAACGAGACCGGGTCGGTTGGGTTAATCGTGTTAATTTTCCAATGGGTTCGCTCACGAATGGCATTGATGGTTGGCTTTGTGGTGCCAATGAGCTTAGAGATTTGAGCATCTGAAACTTCAGGATGATTGCGGACTATCCATGCGATAGCGTCCGGGCGGTCTTGGCGGCGAGAGAGAGGTGTGTAGCGCGGCCCTTTTTTCTTTCCCTTTTTGGGTTGCAGCGTATCACTGTCAAAAGTGTTGGGCTTCATCGCATAATGAGAATCTTTTTCAGCTTTTTCAATTTCCTCACGGCTGACCTGACCGTTGGCAATTGGATCTGCGCCACGGATACCCGCAGCAACATCGCCATCAGCAATACCTTCAACTTCGAGGATATGTAGCGAGCAAAATTCGCTAATCTGTTTAAAGGTCATGCCAGTATTGTCGATAAGCCAAACAGCCGTAGCCTTGGGCATTAAAATCTGTGTCATATTGGCCTCCAAAATTTAGCCATTAAAAAACCCCGCTCGGCGGGGTCATTTTGTTTGAAAACCCTCGTTTTCAACGCAATAAAATGCGTATAAGACCATTATTCCCAATAAGCAAGAGGAGTCTGACATGGATGATGATGTGCGCCAAACCGAAACAGTCTTTCACATTGGGGATGATCTTTATGGCATATCGGTAAATGAACTTAAGACACGGGTGGAGCGTTTAAAGTCCGAAATTAACCGTATTGAAGCCGAATTAAACAAAAAAACTGCCGATTTATCAGCTGCTGACCTGTTATTTAAGCCTAAGGGTTGAGTAAGTTTAACCCAAATCCCTCTGGCGCAGCTCTTGCAAACCTTAACAGCGACGTTAAACAGGATGGTAATTGGGGACTATCCAAACCGGAAAAATATAATGAGCGCTACACATAATACAGACGCCGCAACGGTTGCGATTCTAGACACGCTGACGCCTCAGGCTGAAGCACGCCTATTGGAATTTACAAAATCAGAACTGTTCGCAAAAACCTTTCGTGAAGGTATGGATATGGTCGAAGAAACGGCCGCATATCTTGACGGCCCGGGCCGTCAAGATAGTAAAAAATTGGGGCGTAATGATGCTCTAACTTATGCCAGCCAGTCGATGCGCCTAACGACTCGTTTGATGCAGGTTGCGAGTTGGCTGTTGGTGCAGCGCGCGCTCAAAGAGGGCGAAATGGTATCCTCAGAAGCGCGTCAGGATAAATACCGCCTTGTCCCTGAAACCAAATCTGAAGAGGGCCTTACCTTTTCTGACCTAGCAAAAGATGCCTATGCCTTACCAGCCAGATTATTGGACCTGCTGGCGCGGTCTGAGTCACTGTATGAGAGGATTATGCGTCTTGACCGCTCACTCTATGGCTCCATTGCCGCGCAAAGAGGAAATACCGTTGCCGATCAAATAAGCCGTCTTGAAGCCGCTTTTGGACGTGTTGCAAACGGTTAGTTTGTCTAATTTAATTTAACTTCATTGCTGATACAAAAAAGGCGTCCCAAGAGACGCCTTTTGTTAATCTATGTTTGCATGTGGCTCTAAACGCCAAAACCTGCAAATTTGTCTTTGAAGCGGGATACGCGTCCGCCGCGATCCATCAACTTGCCGTCGCCGCCAGTCCAAGCCGGATGCGTTTTTGAATCAATATCGAGGACGAGCGTGTCGCCTTCTTTACCGTAAGTGGAACGTGTTAGATATGTTGAGCCGTCAACCATCTGTACGTTAATCATGTGATAATCAGGGTGAATATCTTTTTTCATTTTCTGACTCCTTAGCCTTTAGTCACGGGTTTGCTTTAGACGGTCCCCCGCTCGAATGGCGCGATATAGGGCAGAGTTGTTCAGGCGTCAAGCGCTCTAAGCCACGCGCTCCATAAGCTGTTCGTATAATTCTTCATTGGTTGCGATAATGTCGCCTGTTTCGAGCACCTCTCCGCCCGTCAGGCTTTCGATTTTCAGGCCTGCTTCTTGCGCGATGAGTACACCTGCAGCTATGTCCCATACGGCTAAGCCGCGTTCCCAGAAACCGTCATAGCGTCCGGCGGCCGTCCAGGCGAGGTCAAGTGCGGCAGAGCCCATGCGTCTTACGCCAGAGCTATGGCCCATAACTTGGTGGAGCTCTTTTAAGAATTTGGCGTGACCCGGACGGCCGAGAAACGGAATGCCAGTTGCGAAGAGGCTATCTTGAAAAATATCGCGCTTGCCGGGACGCAATCGACGATCTGCCCCGCCGCGCGTGCCATCATTTAAAAATGCGCCTTTACCTTTTTCGGCAAAGAACATTTCGTCTGTGATGGGATTATAAATAACGCCCGCAACAAGTTCTTTGGGGTTGCCGTCAATTTCGCGTTCCAGCGCAATAGAAATCGCGAAATGAGGAATGCCATGCAGAAAATTTGTCGTGCCGTCCAGCGGGTCAATAATAAAGCGGTGGGTTTTGTCAGAGCCTATAATCTCGCCGCCTTCTTCTGCCAAAAAGCTATAGCCGGGACGGTCACGCTGGAGGTTCTCAATGATGGTTTCTTCGGATTTTTTATCGGCCTTGGAAACAAAGTCAGCCGGGCCTTTGCGGGCGACTTGAAGGTGTTCGACTTCGCCAAAATCGCGCAGCAAATTACGAGACGCTTTACGCGCCGCGAATTGCATCACCCGCATAATCGGCGAGAGATGACTGGTTGTCTCTGTAATATTGCTCATTAGTCGGCGCGTTTCACGTAAGAGCCATCTTCCGTCAGTATAATCAGCTTTTCACCGGTACCAACAAATGGCGGCACATTGGTACGCACGCCGTTAGACAGTGTCGCAGGTTTGAAAGAGTTCGCGGCGGTTTGGCCCTTAACGACAGGCTCTGTATCCGCGACTTCAAGAATGACTTGCTCGGGCAGGGCAATAGAGATGGCGCGCTCTTCGTAAAACTCGACATCTACCGCCATACCATCCGTGAGGTAAACCGCTTGGTCACCCACAAATTCGGATTGCAGATTAATTTGCTCGTAATTTTCTGAATTCATAAAGACAAGCATTTCGCCTTCAGCATATAGATAGGTGTGCGGCTTTTGCTCAAGGCGCACACGCTCAACGGTTTCAGCGGCGCGAAAACGCTCATTGAGCTTACGGCCATCGAGAATATTTTTGAGCTCGACCTGATTAAAGGCTCCGCCTTTGCCGGGTTTAACGGCATTGCATTTCACTGCGACCCAGAGCGTATCTTGGTGCTTGATAATATTACCTTGGCGGATTTCATTGCCATTCATTTTCATAATAGGTCTCGCGTGCATGCGTGGATTTGCGCTCCTTTAGAGCACAAAAGAAAACGGAGCAAGCAGTGATGCTTACTCCGCTTAATTGCACCCCGCAAAGTGCGGTGTGATTAGATGCCTATTATTCCGCTGAAGCTACCTTCTTAGGTAGAGCTTTGACGTTGTCATTGAGCTTACGTTCAAGAAGCAGAGCTCTTGGATCTATCACGATATAACCGGGACGTTTATCAAGCTCAAAAGTCAGCTCTGTTTTGGCTTTGGTCAAACGGAACCGTTTCAGCAGTATGGGGTCTTCTTCCCAGCTATTGCTGGGGTCTTCTTTGTAGAAGGCAATCTCTACAGGTTCGTCCAGCGTCTCTGCGTCGGTTTCTTTCCCATCTTCCTCGCGGGCATATTTTTTAGCAATTTTTGCGGTGGCTGTGACGGTATAGGTGCCATTCGCATTAGGTTTAATATCAACATCTCCAAAGCCAGTTTCCCAGAAAGTGATTTTCTCCCAACTATCGGTGATGAATTGTTGGAGGTCTTCGGGTGCCGCTGCACGTAATGTGTCAACGAGTTGAAGAGTTGTTGGGTAAGGTGAGCCTTTGGACCCATATTTTTCAATAAACTCCTTAAGTGCGGCATTCATTGCCCCATCATCCATATAATGGCGCAGGCCCCAAAAAACCGCATTGGCTTTATAGTAGAAGATATATTGTTGATCCTCAGCTAGTGCGAGAGGCGGTTCAGGGTTTTTATCACTTGTCCGACCTGATAGATATTGCTCAACGCGTTTGCTACGCATGCGGCGTGTCATGGGGTACCCTTTGATCTTTTCAAAGGCTGTCATAGAGGCATTTTCTGTTAGGCCCTCAGACAAGACATTGTAACCTTTTGTGTTAGCGGGCACGATTTGATGACCGAACCATTGGTGGCCAAGCTCGTGTGCCGTTACGTAAGTCATGAAATCGATCTTATCGTCACCTTTTTCAACTTCCATAATGAAGCCAAGACTTTCTCCAAAGGGAATTGTCCCTGCAAAAGCCTGCGCGAATGGCACATAAGCTACTTCCATGATACGAGCTTGTGCGTATTGATAAGGGCCGAATGTCTCTGTGTATGTCGTCATAGAAGATTGCATTGCGTTCATCATTAGGTCGATATTGAAGGGATGCCCCGCGTGATGGTAAATTCTTAAATCTACATTATTCCCAGTAGGGTTCTTCCATGTCTCTTTAGCAACATCGTAATCTGCTGCGACAAATGAGAAGAAGTTCATAATCGGGTTAATGGCTTTATATTGGCGACAATCGCGGCCATCAGGGCCCTTTGTTTCGCCCACAAGCTTACCCGGGGCGATAGGGATTTGTCCGGCATCAGTACAAAAATTTGCTGAGAAATCCACGTAGTCAGCTGAGCCGGTAAAGAAATTAAGCTTAACCGCCTCTGGATCATCTCGGTCAGGACGTTTGTCTTTTACGGGTAGATCGTATTTACGGCGCTTATCCGGATTTCTTAAATAATTATAATTTATACCCAAACCTGGCATGCGAGAGTTATTCAAAAAGTTTGCCTGTTTGCGAATAGGGCTTCCATCATAAAATTTTGGCGCGTGAAAAAATACGTCAAAATCTAATGTTGTTTCGGCCCCGACAGCTAAAGGCGGATTAAAAACGTATAGATGAGAATTCATCTCTAGTTTTTCTGCTTTTTTTGCAAGCTCGTTATCCTTGACGCGGCTCGCGCCTTTAAGGTCTATTTTGCGCAGGTCTTCCTCGTGTGCAACAGGCATTGTCAACCATAGCTCTTTGACAGGTGTATCAAGGACATTCTTGATTACATAACGTCCTTTGAATTCTGCTTCTTGACGAGAAGGGTAAAGCTGTACATCGACATCAACGGACTGAATCTTAGGGAGGTGTCTATAGGAAATGTCTTTGAAATTTTTCTCAATTTCTACCAAACGCATCTCGGATTTTTTATCCGTGTAGAACGTATTTTCTATATTACTTTTGTAGAAGATATAGCCGCCCATACCGAAAAAAGCGATTAGCGAAACAAACGCAAGGCTAATGGAGCCCAATCCTATTTGCCCTCTAACACCTTGTAAACGTTTCTTGAGCTTCACATCGGTTCCGCGTCGCCAGAGCCAGATACTTGTGACGGCAAATAAACCGACTAAACCTGCCCAATAGATAAAGAAGCGCCACATTGAGATTAGACCGCCTGAGCGGTACGCATTCATGTCAGAATATTCTCCGGGACTTACGCCGCCAAATCCCATTAATGGGTGATAAAATGGCAGGAGTTGTAAGAAGAAGAGCATACCAAACAAGATGAGACCTCCCAGAATCATCCCGAAAATACGATTAGGCGCAAAGTTCTGGACAAACATAACTAGCGTTACCCAGAAAGACATCATCAAACCGATTTCAAGAAATCCTCGCTTAAACATTAAGCCTATATCTAATGAGCCTACGCCAATCGTTGCTTGAGCTACCAACGCGGCGGCACAAGCCAGAGCAATAACAGTGTAAATCATAGCAATCGTCGCGACCCATTTTGACGCAAGCATTGTCCAGTTTTGGACGGGAGTACTGTCTATGAGTTCTGTAATTTTAGCTGTACGCTCACGCCAGATTACGTCGCCCCCAAAAAACACCATCATGAGTAAAAGAAACAAAGAGAAGCCGATTTGGACAACAAAAAAGGCTTGGCCGCCTGTCAGTAAGACAGGCTGGTCAGATAATTGATTGCGAATGACAAAACCAAAAGCAAAATTTATCATCGCTATGAGAAGTAAAATCGCGAAAGGAATACTTTTAACTGTCGTTAGATATTCATATTTAAACCGCGTTAAAAACCGCGAGAGTTTCGCGCCCGATGGCGATACCGTATCAACTTTCATCAACGCCATATCTGTAGACCCGATATGCGTATCAACAATCGTTTTGCTTGGCTTTATCTTGCGCGTTACGATGCCGCGTTTGAAGAAACGTTGGGCTAAGTATAATCCAATAAGAGAGATGCTTAGCCACAAAATCCGGTTGATAATAAACGATTTTGTAAAGGGGGCTAAGCGCGTATTTTGTTCGTTCGCCGGCCAGAATTCTGTTTCATTTGCCAGTTCAATACTTCCAAAGGGGTCTAGTAAGCCTGCGAGAGATTTTAACTTGTCAGATTCGTTTAGAAGACCCGGAACACTTGTCAGAATAAGAAGGCCAATGGCGCTGACATATACTACGGTTCTGTTGCGGGTCATGCCAGCTGTCAGCAAGTAAAATGCAGAGACAAATAGGCAAGAAATCAAGCCGTAAACGACAAGCGGATGTATAAAGTAGATCGGGTTTATAGGACCTAAGGTTTCCTTATCAACCCACGGCATAAATTGACCAACCAACATTCCTACAACCAAAGCAAAGAGACACGCAAAAACGGTCATGAGAACGCCGACAAGGCGGCTCCATATCAATGGAGCGGTTTTAACGGGCGTAGAGTGGATGAGCTCTAATGAATTATGTACGTCATCTCGCATGGCACCCGTTACGGTAAAGACGGCTCCAAAAAATATGACAGCTACACTCATATTTGCAATTATTTCAGCGACGGGAAGTGCACCATTTGCTTTGATTTTTTCACCAATGGCCGATGCGCTCCCGAAGCTTGTTGAAATCGCTAAAACACCTAGCAAGAACATAATAACAGCTGTAACCCAAAACCCGACTTGACGGGTCTGTAACTGCATTTCGAATTTTAGAAGCTTATTAAACATACAGGCGTCCTAAACGAAGTTATAAAGATGGGCGAAATAGGCATCTTCAAGGGTTGGGTCAGCTTTATCAAACCCAGCTTCTGGAATTTCATCGGATAGGACGGATATAACAACGCCGCCCATTAACAGGCGAGTCGCCAGAACTTTGTATTTTTCCTTTAATCCTGCGACTTGATCTTTCTCGACCTTTTTGCGCCAGACACTGTTTCTGATTTTATCAATAAGGCTTTCCGGTGCGCCGCGGGCAATAACTTGGCCCTCGCCGATGATGGCCATATCAGGGCAGAGGTCACGGACATCTTCAACAATATGCGTTGACAAAATAATGATCTTCTCCTCTCCGGCTTCGGATAAAAGATCGAGGAATGTTTGACGTTGAAAGGGGTCGAGACCCGCCGTGGGTTCGTCAACGATAAGAACCTTTGGGTCGCCTAGCAACGCTTGCGCCACACCAAACCGTTGGCGCATACCGCCGGAAAATGTCGCAACTGAGGCTGTCTTATGCTTGAACAGATCGACGCTTCTAAGAAGAGATAGAATTTGTTCACGACGTTGCGTCTTGTCATTTACCCCTTTTAGTATTGCGATGTGATCTAATAAAGCTTCGGCGCTCATGCGAGGATAGACGCCAAAATCTTGGGGCAGATAACCGAGCGTGCTGCGCATCACATCAGGTTTGGAGATAATGTCAACGCCATTATAAGTGATTGTGCCCTCATCTGGTTTTTGAAGTGTCGCAAGCGTCCGCATTAAAGTTGATTTCCCTGCGCCGTTCGGGCCTAAAAGCCCGAAGAGGCCAGGTTTTAAATCCAACGTAATGTTATTCATCGCGTGGACGTCGCCAAAGCGCTTATGAACATTTTTGATAGATAGCATTGTAATCCCCGCATTAAACTTTTTCGATTTTAGCCATAAAGAAAATTTATCGAAAAACAACAATTATTTTCGATTAACGATAAATATGTTGTATTTCCGAATCGGCTAGACGGTTTCGGACAGGGTCGCGATTTCTAACAAAATCACAACGTGACTCAAGCCTCTTGCGCGGATAGATTGCCTGTTATGAATGATGTTACAGCCACTACGCGCCCACCGCTTAATTATGCTTTTGCTCGTGCGCAGGGTGTTTTGGCGCTCATGCAAGACGGTGAAATGGTTATTGCCCGCCGCCCCGGAGCCAGCTTTGAGTCGTTGCTTGAGGCTCGCCGCGCCATAGGGCAGCCTGCAAAATTAATTGATGTTACTTCCGCCGAATTTGAGAATCATGCCGCGCGGGTTTACGCCCAAGCTGATTTGTCCAGCTCTGCGGAAGATGCGATTGACACGCCTGGAGATTTGAATGCGCTTGCCAGCGGCCTGCCACGCACCTCAGATCTTCTCGACAGCACAGATGATGCGCCTGTCATCCGCCTGATCAACGGTATCCTGCAAGAAGCTATTCGTAGCCGCGCGTCTGATATCCATATTGAGCCTTATGAGCAGCGGCTCTCGGTCCGTTTTCGAATTGATGGTTCCTTACGTGAAATGTTGAGTTTGCCGGCGCGGCTCTCCTCAGTATTGGTTTCTCGCGTGAAAGTTATGGCGCAGCTTGATATTGCCAAAAAACGTGTCCCGCAGGATGGTCGTTTCTCTCTGAATTTAGGTGAGCGCGCCATTGATGTACGGGTGTCAACTTTACCGTCGCGCCACGGTGAGCGCTTAGTGATGCGGATTTTGGAACAAGATTCCTCGCGCCTTGGTTTGCCGGAATTGGGTATGGAGACTGAGGTGCTGAGAGCCTTTGAATCGGCGCTAGAGCGCCCCAATGGGATTATTTTGGTCACCGGCCCAACGGGTTCAGGTAAAACAACAACGCTTTATGCAGGGCTGTCACAATTAAATGATGGCTCGCGCAATGTTCTGACCGTCGAAGACCCGGTAGAATATGCGCTAGACGGAGTTGGACAAACGCAGGTTAACTCACAAGTCGGGATGACTTTCGCAGCGGGTCTTAGGGCTATTTTGCGCCAAGACCCCGATGTGGTTATGGTCGGCGAAATTCGCGATCCCGAAACAGCCGAAATTGCGGTGCAAGCCTCGCTGACGGGTCACTTGGTGCTTTCAACCGTGCATACAAATTCGGCTGTGGCCGCCATTGCCCGTCTTCGCGATATGGGTGTTGAGCCTTTCTTGTTGTCTTCAACAATTACAGCGCTTGTCGCGCAACGCCTCGTGCGCCGCCTTTGCCCGAGCTGTAAGGTGCCTTATTCTCCATCATCCCAAGAACAAGCCGAGCTGGGCATTCGCAAATCAAATGTTAAATTCTACAAACCCAAAGGCTGCGGCGAATGTCAGGATATTGGTTACACAGGCCGCTTGGGTATTTATGAAATCGTGACATTGGACGATAATCTCCGCGCGATGATCCATGACGGGGCCAGTGAGTCCGATATGGCGAAATATGCTTTTACCAAACGGCAGACATTATTAGGCAGCGGCGCGGACAAAGTGCTGGCGGGCGAAACCTCGGCTGAAGAAGTCCTTCGTGTTTGCAAATCTAATACGGCTGAGGAAATCTAAACTTCATGGAAGCTTTCGACTATGCAGCGCTAGATGCGGGCGGTAAGCGTAAGAAGGGCACGGTCATGGCCTCTTCAGCCCGCGATGCTCGTGATATTTTGCGTGCTCGAGCCCTAATGCCGCTTGATTTGGCGCCAAGTAAATCCAAGAAAAAAGAAAATCTTGATGGAACAGCGTCAGGCGTTAAACATAAGCATCTGACCCAAGCCACGCGGCAACTTGCTATTCTTATTGATGCGGCTACACCAATTGAAGAAGCACTGAAAATCACGGCCCTGCAGTTTGAACGCTCGCCAATGAAAGGCGCGCTGCTCTCTATCCGCGCGCAAGTTATGGAAGGCTTACGATTGTCAGACGCGCTGCGCGGACAGCCCAAAGTCTTTCCTGAACTTTATACCGCTATGGTGGCCTCTGGCGAAACATCCGGGCAATTGCCAGCTGTTTTAGAGCGGCTAGCGGATGATTTGGAAGCTGCGCAGAAAATCCGCCGAAAGATAATGGGCGCAACAGCTTATCCTTTAGTATTATCTGTCGTAGCCTTATTGGTCGTAACGATTTTAATGGTAGCGGTGGTGCCAAAGGTCGTCGATCAATTTGATAGTTTCGGACAAGATTTGCCGCCCGTAACGAAAGGTGTCATTGCCGTCTCGGGCTGGATGCAAAATTGGGGACTTATTGCGCTCATACTTATAGTCATTGCTATTTTTGCGTTACGCCAAGCGCTTAAAAACAAAGCGCTACGTTACAAATGGGATGGCATGATGCTACGTCTGCCTTTAATTGGAAAAATTATTCGAAATATGAACGCGGCGCGATTTGCGCGGACAATGGCCGGCTTGGTGGATAGCGGCACGCCGGCTTTGACCGCCTTGGAGACGGCGCGCCACACATTGCAAAATGCGGTGATGCGTGACGCGGTGACGGACGCCTCGGGTAAAGTTCGCGAGGGGTCTGCCATCAGCACGGCCTTGCGCGGAACAACGGTCTTTCCGCCGCTTGTCGTGCAAATGGTGGCAGGCGGCGAGGCTAGCGGCGACATGGGCAGGATGTTTTCCAAGTCAGCTGAATATCTCGAAGACGAATTTGACAGTTCAACAACTGTGTTTTTGACGCTTCTTGAACCTTTGATAATTATTTTCTTGGCTGGAATTGTGCTATTAATCATTGCAGCCATATTCCTGCCTATCCTACAACTAAACACAATGGCATTTTAAAAGGCTTATTATGCGTGATGAAGAAAATAAAACCGTTCAGGAAAAAGAAGACGGATTTACTCTTGTTGAGGTCATGGTGACATTGGTCATTATTGGGCTTTTGACGACCTTCGTGGTGATTAATGTTCTTCCGGCTCAGGATAAGGCCTTAGTTCAAAAAGCGAAGGGCGACATTCGCATCCTCGAGCAAGCTTTGGAAATGTATCGTCTTGATATGTTCGATTATCCTGAAGAGGATGCGGGCTTGGATGCGCTGAAAGATATGCCGAGTGGAGCCGATGGTGCCCGTTACCGCAAGGGCGGTTATATCAAACTGTTGCCAAATGACCCTTGGGGGCGTCCTTATGTTTACCGTTATCCTGGCGAGAACGGCGTCTATGATATTATGTCCTACGGGTCTGACGGAGAGCCTGGCGGTGAAGACCAAGCCGCTGATATTGTCAGCTGGGAATAGGCTGAGTGCGCCGCCGTATCGTAAAAGACGCCGGCTTCACACTGGTTGAAATACTTTGTGTCCTAGCCTTGATTGGCCTCATGACATCGGTCGTTGTCCTGAACATGCCAACGCCTAAATCCTCCTTGGATAAGCAAGCTGAACTCCTCATAGGGCAGGTCAATGCTATGATACAGGACGGTCTCATCAGCGGCTCGGTAACAGCGGCAGGGTTTTCCAAAGATGGCTATGCGCTTTACGTGTTTGAGAATAGTGAGTGGTCAGAGCGTGCTGCCGCGCAATGGAGTGATAGCTACCGCCTAACATTGAACCGCGCGACGGCTAAGCTCGACATGCCCAAAACAGCTGAACCCCTTATTCTGTTCCAACCCACGGGATTGTCGACGCCTTTTGAGCTTACGCTTTCCGACCGCGAGACAAAATACGCACTTTTATCTAAAGGCGATGGCCAAATTGAATTAGTTAAATCCGCGCCATGATGAATGACCTCAAAAAAGATGCGGGGTTCACATTGGTCGAGGTGTTGGCGGCACTCTTAATTTTTAGCTTTGCGATTATTGGCCTGACACGCTCCGGGACAGAGTCCGTTCGAGCGGTGAGTGTGCTACAAGATAAGGCCTATGCAGGGATTGTGGCGGATAACCAACTTATTCGCTCTCGCATTGAACCGCTCAAGGTAGGCGCAAAAACCGGGAAAGATACTGTCAAAGGCAAACCTTATGAGTGGCGAGTTGAAACGTCTGAGACGGAGAGTGATGGCTTTTACCGACTCATCGTTACGGTCTTTGAGTCGCAGACTGATCAAGTCATTATCACGCGAACAGCCTTTCGTACGGATAAAACACTGTGAGTAAACGCACGGATACAGAAGCAGGATTTACGCTTGTTGAGGTTTTAATCTCGATGTTTATTTTCGCCTTGCTGACGGCAGGGACGATGACGGCCCTGACCCAAAGCCTTCGCGGAAAAGCCAGCCTTGATACTTCTATGGCGGCGCTTAATGAGTTAAATGCCGCGCGAGCGATTTTGCGCTCAGATATGTCGACCTTAACCTTGCGCCCCAGCCGTGATGAACTGGGCGGTGTTAACCCCTATGTGCTGACAACAGATGGCGAGGCGCTATTATCATTTATGCGGCGCGGAACCCAAAACCCGAGTGGATTAGAACAGCGCGGAGATCTGGAGCGCGTTGAATATCACTTCGAAGATAGCAGACTTATTCGCCGCTCTTATGTCCATGAAAACCCGTCTCAGGAAGCTGCCATTTTTGACCGCGTTCTGCTTGATGATTTACAGGACGCCAAATTATATGCGGTGGTTTATCAGTTTAACGCGCTCTCCAAAATAGAGGGCCTTCGCATAGAGCCGAGTTCGACCCAAGCTCTTAAGCCAAACGCCATCATGATTGAAATCACGGATGAGCTTGGCGATGTCACAGAACACCTATTTGAGATTGGCGTATGATCAAGCCTTCGAAAAATAGAGCTGATAAAGATCAAGGGATGGTATTGCTGACGACCTTGCTTATCATGGCCATAATGGCAGCGCTGGCGGTCGAGATTATGGATGATATTCGTTTTGCCGTGAAGCGCACAATTAATGTTGGCGATTATGCTCAGGCTGATTGGTATGTAAAAGGCGCTGAAGATTTTGCCGAAAGCTATATTGTAAATCAGCTCATCCCTTTGCAGCCTGACGTCAGAAATGAGCTTTTTAAATCATCCCAGACTTTCACATTTCCCTTTGAGGGCGGATTGATGATTTTGGACGTGCGCGACGGTACAGATTGTTTTTCGCTAGGCAGCTTAATCACATCAACGGGCAGTGCAGATGTTGTCGGCGGGCGGCAATTCACCAACTTGTTGACGGCGTTAGGTTGGCCCTCAAATGATGCGCAAAGCCTCACAGGCGTGTTGACCGACTGGATTGATTTGGACACGCAGCGCGGCGCGAATGGAGCTGAGGATGGAGACTACCTGCGGCGGGAGCCTCCGCACCGCACGGCAAACACGGCGGTGGCCTCTATCATGGAATTGCGCAGTCTTGAGGGTATGACTGAAGAGCTTTATCAATCCATTCGTCCTTATGTCTGTGCCAGAGATGGCGGGCAGAAAACCAGGTTGAATATTGATACGGCTGAACCTATCGATGCCTTTTTGCTCTCAGCGATTTTAGGCGGGCCCGATCATTATCAAACGGCCTTGCAGCTTATTTCCGAGCGTCCTGAGGGCGGATATAAAGATTTAGAAACTCTGCAAGCCGCGCCTGCGCTACAAGGCTTCACCGGAAAAGAGGCGGCCTATGACCAGATAGTTTTTCAGCCTAATGTACTTTGGATTGAAGTCAGGGTTGATTACCTCAACGCCTCTCGGCTAGTCACCTATGAATATGATGTGACGGGACCTGAACCTGAAATTACATATCGCGGATGGGGGAGCGAAAGCTTGCGTCCGACAATTGATGAGGAAGGGGTTGAGCTGCAATGACAGAACGTCTTATCATCGTGATGCCAAGTCACGCCGATGGCCCCGGTCTCTGGGGACTTGTTGATGGTGAACGGGTGATGCGTCATGGACGTGATACCCCGCCCGCAAGCGCTGCTGTTAAAGAGGTTGTGGCTGTGTTGCCCGGGCAGTCTCTGCGCATTTATAGTCACGAGCTTCCCATGACCTCCAAGCGCGACAGATTACGCGCTGCAGGCTTTTCCATTGAAGATAAAGTTGCCGTCCCATTGGACCACGTCCACATAGCGCTTTCAGATGACCGGGTGGCGGTTGTGGATAAGGATGAGTTGTCCGCAAATATGGCGCAGCTTAAAGAGGCCGGATTATCCGTATCAAAAGCCATAGCAGATTTTGAAGCCCTAGCTGACATTGACGGCGACGTAACTCTGTTGGACCGCATTGTGACAACGGGTGCCCTTGGTCATGCCGTAGATATAAGCTGGGCGGATAAAGAGGCTGCTGAGACGGCACGTTCTTATCCTGATGAAACATTACTTTCTGCGATAGGCAAGAAACTGGAGCAGGGCGAAACGCTCAATATTCTACAAAATGGGTTTACACCTAAAAGCAGCTTCAACGTTGGCTGGCGAAAGCTGGCACCATTGGGCGGTTTAGCCGCGGCGCTGGGAATTGTTGCGCTTGTATTTCATGGCGTTGAAGCCCGCGCTCTCAAACTGCAGGCGGCTGAGTTAAAACTGCAAACAGCCCAAATTTATACAGAGGCAACAGGGCAGGTGGCGCCGTCCAATCCGGCTTTGGCGGCTACGCGGGCGATGAAGTCCGGCGGTAAAGACTATCTTGCCTTTCTGCGTCTGTCTCAAATTCTGTTCGGAGCTGTTGAACAAATTGACGGCCTGACGGTTGAGCAATTGCGCTACCAAGACACAACAAATGAATTACAGCTCCGGCTCATTTATCCGGGTTTTGAAAGCGCCGGAGAACTAGAAAAAGCAATTCTGGCGGCTGGCGGACAGCTCACAACTGGTGGTGTGCGTGAGCAATCAGGCCGCTTCGTGGGTGAAGCGACCTTGCGAAGGGGCGCGTCATGATGAACCTTCTCAGATGGGACGAGCGAGAGCTCTATGAGAGAATCGTTATGGCGGCTATTGGCGCGGCGATTGTGCTGGCTCTCATTTATATCATTGCAGTCAAACCAGTCTTCACCGCGCATAAAACCGCCGAAAACCAAGTGACCAAGTCTCTGCGTGATTACGAAATTGTCTCAAAGGCCATGCCGCGTCTGGGCCAATCCACTGTCACTACTGGAGCTCCTTTCTCTCGCGCGGCTTTAATTAGCGCGGCGCAACGCCAAGACATTAGACTATCCCGTATCAATCCCGATGATGGGTCTTTGACCGTTTGGATTGACGATGTAGAAACCGCAAAGCTTTACAGGCTTATCAATACGCTGATGACTCAAAACGGAGCTGAACTCTCTCGCGCCTCAATTTCAGCAGATGATAATGGCTTGCTCTCCGCACAGCTCACATTGAAAACGAATTGATATAATCTGTCACAGATTTTGTCTGTGGCATTTATAAGTTTCGGGTTAGAGCGCTCTCATGAAATTTCCTTTTATAGATTTACAGGCGCAACGCGCGGTTATCGCGGATGACATTGACGCCGCGCTGAAACGTGTGTTGGAACATGGGCAATTTATCCTCGGCCCCGAAGTTACTCAATTTGAAGAGCAGCTCGCCGCCTTTGAAGGCGGGGGTCATACCGTTTCATGTGCCAATGGTACGGATGCCATAATTCTCCCGCTTAAAGCCTGGGGCGTTGGTCCGGGCGATACTGTCTTTTGCCCCAGTTGGACTTACGCGGCGACGGCGGAAGCGATTGCCGTTATCGGGGCGGTTCCTTATTTTGTCGATGTCGTTCCTGATACGTATAATCTGTGTCCAAAATCGCTTCGGGCGGCGATACAAAGAAGCCAAAACGCTAAAGCCATAATAGCCGTCGATCTATTTGGACAGCCTGCCAATTACCCTGAACTGCGCAAGATTGCCGATGAATTTGGCCTTAAACTGATGGCTGATTCCGCGCAAGGTATGGGCTGCCGGTTGGGCGGTAAAGCTCCGATAGACTGGGCTGATGTTGTGACCACAAGTTTTTTCCCGGCCAAGCCTTTGGGCTGTTACGGAGATGGCGGCGCGATGCTGACGCGCGATGAAGACTTAGAAGAACAGCTCCTGAGTTTGAGGTTTCACGGACGCGGAACAGCACCGGGCGACCATGCGAAAATCGGATTAAACTCCCGGTTGGATACAATGCAGGCCGCCATATTAATCGAAAAACTCAATATATTCGAAGATGAAATTAAGGCCCGTAACCGTATCGCTAAGCGTTACACAGACGCACTGAAATCCAACATTTTGCGCACGCCCAAAGTGATAGAGGGCGGGGTTTCAACATGGGCGCAATATTCTATCGAAGTGCCTAATCGCGATGCTGTTATGGCGGGTATGCGCGCCGCTGACATTCCTGTGGCTGCTTATTATCCTTTGCCGACACATATGCAGACGGCCTATAAAAACTTCCCGATTTCTTCTGATGGCTTACCGAATACTATGGCGGCTAAAGATGTGATTATGGCGCTGCCCATGCATGCTTATCTTAAACCCCAAGACCAAGACGCGGTGATTGAAACCCTGTTAGGGCTTGTGTGATTTTTCGTGGTCGAGAAGCCACTGCTTTTTGTCTAATCCTCCTGCATAGCCGCCCAGCCCGCCGTCTTTCGCAATCACGCGGTGACAGGGAATAATTAGCGCCAGACCATTATTCGCATTTGAGCTGGCGACGGCACGTACAGCTTTTTCATTTCCAATCGCGATAGCCAAATCCGTATAGGCACAGCTCTCGCCATAAGGAATCTCTTGAAGCGCCTTCCAGACTTGGTTTTGAAATTCTGTTCCGGTTGGCGCGAGCGGCGTTTTAAACTTTGTAAGGTTGCCCGCAAAATAAGCTTTCAACTCACCCTCAATTTGGTCGGTTATAATTGTGCGCCCCGGAATGACGGCGCGTTTATGCCTTTTACAAAGTTTCTCAAAACCGCGATCTATATTTTTACGTGTCGTGAATTCCAGCATATAAAGATGGGAGTCATCACACACGGCAAACATGGGCCCCAAAGGCGTTGTCAGCCACTCAATGAAAAAAGGCGGCGCGCTGGCTTTGGCTGGGGCCGCCCCAAACGTTTTAGCAAAGGCTGTCCTGAATCCTGACGCGCTTTCATAACCTGCATTAAGCTGAGCATTTATCACTGTGTCTCCTTTAGCGAGCGTCTTAGCGGCAGCGCCTAATCGCCGGGCTCTGGCATATTCCGTGAAGGTCAAGCCAAAGCGTTTTTTAAATTGCCGCCTTGCCGTGGATGGGTCAATGCCTGCGGCTTTGATATCGCCTTCGCTCCATCGATGCTCAGGATTGCCTTCTATCAGCGTAATAAGTTTTTTAATAACCGCTGAAGCTTCCCCTGCATGGCTGGAGGGATGGCATCTTTTACAAGCGCGAAATCCCGCCTCTAGTGCCTCTGCGGCGCTATCATAAAATGTGCAATTCTCGCGTTTGGGTAATCGATCTGGGCAGCCAATGCGGCAGAAAATCCCTGTGCTTTTTACACCGACGAAAAACGCATCAGAAAATTCACCGCTACGCGCGGCTAAAATATTATATTTGTCTGAATCACTTTTAGCTCTCATAGGGGTCTTATAACCAAAGATTAGCGGCTTGCCGCCGAAAAACAGGCATTGTTATTTTTTAGTCCCTTCTGTAAGTCTGGGCACGAAATAAAGGACACCCTATGACCGTTACACTGCATAAAGGAGATCTCCCTGCGGGATTAGATTTTGGCACAGCCGTCGCCGTGGATACGGAAACTCAAGGCTTGTCTCTAGTGCGCGATAAGCTTTGTCTCGTGCAGCTCTCATCCGGTGACGGAAATGCGCATATCGTGCAGATGGACCGTGATAAATATGACGCGCCAAATCTTAAGGCGCTTTTGGGCAACTCGAAAGTTGAGAAGATTTTTCACTTTGCCCGTTTTGACGTGGCGATTTTAGGTCGCGATTTAGGTGTGGATTTAAACCCGATTTTTTGCACGAAAATTGCTTCTGGCTTAGTTAGAACTTACACGGATCGCCACGGCCTTAAAGACCTGACGAAAGAGCTTTTAAATGTTGACCTTTCTAAGCAACAGCAAAGCTCGGATTGGGCAGCGGATGAGCTGACCAAAGCCCAATTGGATTATGCGGCGTCGGACGTTCTCTATCTGCATCAATTGCGCAATATTTTAATGGCCCGGCTACTTCGCGAAGACCGTCTAGATATGGCTCGCAGTTGTTTTGACTTCGTACCGACACGCTGTCAGCTTGATTTGAACGGCTGGGACGGCGTGGATATTTTCAGTCATAAAATGCGCCGTGCAGACTAGTTAGTGACTAGTTTTAGATATCTTACCATATCTTCATATGATGAAATTTGCTATCGTAATGTCAAACGCCTTATCCTATAGCTAAGCCTATGAATTCAGCGCTCATATCAGCAGATGGCCGTGCCGCAAGTGAAGCGCTTGGGCTATGGGAGCCTAAGCGCACCCTAACGCTGGAAGCGGCGAGAAAGCATTCTTCGCGAATTAAATTTCTAAGGCGGGCTCTTTTGGTTCTCTGTGCTTTTTTGGCTGCCTATCTTTGTTATGAATTTGCGACACAATCTAAAACAATTATTCTAGAAGATAACCCCACCGAGTCAGTGAAAATGGTCAACCCGCGCTATAGTGGACGGACAACGGACGGACTGCCATTTTACCTCACAGCTGATACCGCTACCAGAACTCTCGCTAATCGATCCGAAGTTGCCTTGATAAAACCTGTTCTTGAATTTATCCGCGAAGGCGGAGCGGAGGCATCATTGGTTATCGCTGAGACGGGAACATATGATGATGTGAAGAAAATTTTAAATCTGCGTACGAATGTCGATTTAGACACAGATGACGGTTATAAATGCAAAACAAGTCATGCGCGGGTCTTTGCAAAAGAAAAGCGTATCGAAGGTGATGAGCGTATAGAATGCAATGGTAGTTTCGGCATCGTTAACGGCAATGCCTATGAGATAAATGATAACTATAAAGTCTTTGTGTTTAAAAGTGGTATGGACGCTATTATTGAACAAGGTCAAGATATTGACCTTGAGGAGGACGAATAATGCGTTTGATGTTATCTGCAATGATTCTGGCTTCATTCGCCTTAACCCTTCCGGCGCAGGCGCAAATTTTTGGCGGCGATGACCCCATTAATGTAGTTGCTGAAAAAGCTACATATGAGGGCGGATTGACAATTCTCGTCGGTAATGTTGACGTGACCCAAGGTGTGGCCCGTATTCAATCCGATACAATGAATATATATCGTTCCGAAGTTGAACCTGATAATAATGACAGCCTCAAACTTGGCGCGGTTAACCGTATTGATGCGAAAGGAAACTTCCGTTACACAACTCCTGATAATAATGTGACAGGGGATAGGGGCGTCTATGAACGCGATAAAGGAATCATCACTGTTACAGGAAACGTTAAAGTAAAACAGCCAGGCGGAAACACCGCCTCGACAGATAAATTGATTTATAATGTAAATACGGAAACTATTCGTTTTTCAGGCCAATGTCAGGGTGCAGATTGCTCCGGGCGACCAACCATAAGAATTGGAAATTAGGACGCGACTTATGAAAACTGTTATTAAATTAGGCGCCGCGGCGCTTTTAATGGCCGCAATGCCGCTCACAGCGAATGCTCAATTCGCTCGGAATACAAATGCACCTATTGATGCGACCGCAGATGATATTGTCAACAGCGGCGGAACAACGATTTTGACGGGCCAAGTTGATGTCCGCCAAGGTGATACCCGCATCCTCGCAGATAAGATGAAAATCTTTGGCGGCGTTGCAGGGGCCAGATCCACGACAGGCGCGAGTGATATCTCCCGTATCGAAGCGACCGGAAATTTCTACTACATCACAGCTGAACAAGAAGTGCGCGGAAATAATGGCGTTTATGTTCAGGCCGCAGATACGTTTACAGTCACAGGCGATGTTATTTTGCTCCAAGGTGAAAACGTCGTCACGGGTGATACGCTCATTTATAACCTAACAACCGAGGAAGCCCGCGTTGTTGGGTCGTGTAAGGGTCGCCGTTGCGGCTCTAAAGGACGCGTGAAAATCCTTCTTAAAAACACCGGCTCAAGCCAGTCCTAAGCCTTAACGGCTCGGATAAAAGGGAACGCAGATGGCTGACGCTGATCCACGCACACAAAATAAAACAGAGGCAGATTTCGTACCTCCGCCCAAAGGCCTAGCCGCGAATAATATCGGCAAGGCTTATCGTGGGCGCGTTGTTGTTAAAGATATCACGCTGACAGTTCAGCGCGGCGAAGTCGTCGCGCTTATGGGCCCGAACGGCGCGGGTAAGACAACCAGCTTCTATATGATTATGGGCCTGATTGAGGCTGACCGCGGGATGATTACGCTGGACGGTCAGGATATTACCGACCTGCCTATGTATCAACGTGCGCGCTTGGGCGTTGGGTATCTCCCGCAAGAACAGTCTATTTTTCGCGGCCTGACGGTTGAAGAAAATATCAAAGCCGTGGTGCAGCTAACTGAACGTGACCGTTCCAAATGGGACGATAATGTCGAAGCCTTGCTAGACGAGCTTAACATTGGACACATCAAGAAAAGCCCGGCCCTTGCGCTGTCCGGCGGAGAACGCCGCCGCGTCGAGATTGCCCGCGCATTGGCGTCGCGCCCTAGCTTCATTCTGCTGGATGAGCCATTTACCGGGATTGACCCGATTGCGATTGCGGATATTTCAGAACTGGTCCTTTATCTTAAGAAACGCGGCATTGGTATTCTGATTACCGATCACCGTGTGCGCGAAACCCTAGATATTGTTGACCGCGCCTCTATCCTCTTTGAAGGTGAAGCTTTATTTGAAGGCACACCTGACGAAATCCGCGCCAATAAAGATGTCCGCCGCGTTTATCTTGGTGATAAGTATGCCTAACGCCGAAAACACCCGCTCTTTTGATTGTCCTTAAGACAATCAATGGGGCTGTAGTGGTGTTTATCGGCGCATGTAACATGCCTAACTATTAGTCATAATACCCCCAATAAAAAACCCGCTCTCTTTCGAGGCGGGTTTTCATTATAACCTACCCTGGCGGAACCAAGGATATAGTTTTTAGCTAAACCTATTTTCTCGCAAGTAAGTCGCGAATTTCAGCCAGTAGAACTTCGTTAGCAGGCGGAGCTGCCGGTGCTTCTTCTTCAGCCTTTTTAGCTTTGTTCATACCTTTGATGATCATAAACAAGACCCATGCTAGAATAGCAAATGCGATGATAGCGTTGATAAACGAACCATAGCTGATCGCTGCGCCTGTGCCTTCAATAGCAGCACCCGTCGCATCAAGCTCGGCTGGTGACAGAACGATTTGTTTCGAGCTGAAATCAACACCGCCGCTATAATGCCCAACAACAGGCATGATAACATCTTCGATAAGTGATTTGATGACAGTGCCGAAAGCGCCGCCCATGATGATGCCAACAGCCATGTCAAGCATGCTGCCTTTCATGGCAAATTCTTTAAATTCGGAAATCATTCCCATGATCTTTCCCCTAAGTTACGACTAGAATCAGTCAGATGGCGGCGTTTTGCACAAAAATAGGGTCTGCGTCAATCTGGCAGTTACATCTTATGAACGATATAAAAAGGCGCTATTTTCGGGTCGCGTCGATGCGCGCACGCAGATCTTTACCAGTCCGAAAGAAGGGCACATGCTTTTCAGGCACAAAGACAGTTCCGCCTGTGCGCGGGTTTCGGCCCGAACGGGATTTACGATGACGCACAGAAAACGCGCCAAATCCGCGGAGTTCAACACGCGCGCCTTTTTCTAAGGTCTGCGTAATGGACTCTAGAACAACAGCCACAACACGTTCTGTATCTGCGCGCGTCAAATGCGGGTTTTCGTCATGGAGAGTGTCGATAAGTTCTGAACGTAGCATATATCTATAAAGCAACTCCGCACCCTGTAAGTCAACATCTATTCATAACGACTCGTAAAAAAAGACCCTAAAATCTTAATGATTTCAGGGTCTTCTATAGTTAATGCCGCCTTAATGGCGGCAAATGTGTTTTAAGAGGGCTTAGTTGTCGCCCTTCAAAGCCGCGCCTAGGATATCGCCCAAAGACGCACCTGAATCAGCTGAGCCATATTGCTGGACAGCTTCTTTCTCTTCGGCGATTTCGAGCGCCTTGATAGAGAGTGAATACTGACCTTTGGCCACGCGAGTTACCATCGCGTCAACCTTATCGCCGACGGCAAAGCGTTCCGGACGCTGCTCAGAGCGCTCACGGGACAAATCACCCTTACGGATGAAGGCTTTGATCTCGTCTTCTTCGCCAAATGTGACGTCCAGACCGGCTTGCTGAACATTGGTAATTGTACAGGTCACAGTCTTTCCGCGCGCAACGCCTTTGCCGCCGCCTGTTGGGCCTGTATCTTTAATCAGCTGTTTCACGCCCAGAGAGATGCGCTCTTTCTCGATATCGACTTCAAGAATTTTGGCGTCAACTGTGTCGCCTTTCTTATAGTCTTTAAGCGCTTCTTCGCCTGACTTGTCCCAAGACAGATCAGAGAGGTGAGCCATACCGTCAATGTCGCCGTCCAGACCGATAAACAGGCCAAACTCTGTGACTGAGCGAACTTCGCCGGAAATTGTTGAGCCGACAGGGAAGCGTTCCGTAAAGCTGTCCCAAGGATTGTCTTGAACCTGCTTGATACCGAGAGAGATACGGCGCTTTTCCTGATCCACTTCGAGAACTTCGACATCGACTTCTTGCGACGTCGAGACGATTTTGCCCGGATGGATGTTTTTCTTTGTCCAAGACATTTCGCTAACGTGGACAAGACCTTCAACGCCTTCTTCCAGCTCGATAAATGCGCCGTAATCCGCGATGTTAGTAACCGTACCTGTATGTCGCGTACCAACTGTGTATTTCGCAGCTGCGGCTAACCATGGATCTTCCTGAAGCTGCTTCATGCCAAGGCTGATGCGCTGCGTTTCAGGATTGATGCGGATGATTTTAACCGCAACCGTATCGCCAACTGCAAGCACTTGGCTTGGGTGGGAGACGCGGCGCCAGCTCATATCAGTGACATGCAAAAGACCGTCAATGCCGCCAAGGTCAACAAAGGCACCGTAATCGGTGATGTTTTTGACAACGCCTTCGCGTGTTTCGCCTTCAGCCAATTGACCGACAAGCTCTGCACGTTGTTCCGCGCGGCTTTCCTCGAGGATCGCGCGGCGCGAGACAACGATGTTGCCGCGTGTGCGGTCCATTTTAAGGATCATGAAAGGCTGCTCTTGATTCATGAGCGGGCCAATGTCGCGCACAGGGCGGATATCAACTTGTGAGCCTGGGAGGAAGGCGTTGATGCCGCCAAGGTCAACCGTAAAGCCGCCTTTGACGCGGCCAACGATAGCGCCGGGGACGGGCTCTTCTTTTTCGTGGAATTTGGACATGGTGATCCAGCTTTCCTCGCGGCGGGCTTTGTCGCGCGAGAGAATGGCGTCGCCAAGGGCGTTCTCAATCCGCTCGAGATAAATATCAACATCGTCGCCGACTTTGACTTTGTCCTCATCGGCTTGTCCGGGGACATAAAATTCGCGTAAGGGAACGCGGCCTTCTGTTTTCAGGCCAACGTCGATAACAACAATATCTTTTTCAATAGCCGTCACGCGGCCTTTAATCACACTGCCTTCTTTCATCGAGTTGGTCTCGACGGAGGCTTCAAACATGGAAGCAAAATCATCAGTGGTGGGGGTCATGGAGGTTTGAGCATCGCTCATAAAAATAGTCCTTTTAGTACTGGTTCCGGCCGGCAGGTTGTATCCCGCGGTCTGGCCCCGCCAATCGGAGCCTTAAAAAGTACAAAGCGGCATGAAGGAAACACGCCGCAGTGATTGCGCGCCCTATAGGGGAAGCGGGGCCAAGGTGCAAGCGCGTAATGCCCGCAATTTCCCATGCGTCATTGTTGACGGCCGCAAGAAAACGGCAGCCTTGTGAGTGCAGGACTGTAAGGCGGGTCTATGTTGCCTCTTCACGGGTATTATCCTGTTCGAGTCTGCTGGCTTTTAAAACCGCAGGGGGTGGCGTTGGCATTGTTTGATCTTGAGGGGCGTTATCTTGGTAGACATCAGCGTCCTTCGAGACGGGCGCGTTCGCGCCCTCCTCAGGATGAGGGGTAGTTGTGGGCGCAGGCGTTTTAGGTCTCTCCTCAGGATGAGGGGTGGTTGGGGACGCAGGCGCTTTAGGTGTCTCCTCAGGTTGAGGCATGGGTGGGGGCGCAGGCGCTTTAGGTTTTTCCTCATCCTGAGGAGCCGCGGTAGCGGCGTCTCGAAGGACATCTTCATCCCCTACGACTTCATCCATGGGCTCTTCACCCCAACGTCCCAAAGTCCGCTCCCGTAACCACCGCTCATAATCCCACAGCTCCGCCGCTTCAAATTCCGCCGGCCAGACCATAATCGGCGCGTTGGCACCCGTAAGATATTTCGTAGGCAGGCCCTCGTAATGGTAATTATCCATATAAAACGGCGTCGTCCACATGCGCTCAGGATCGCGCGGGCCGCAAAGCCTTGGGAAAGGCGGCAAGCGAAACCAGCCATCCGAGTCTAATTTACAAGGGTCAAGAAACGTCCCGCTCGGCGCGCAAGCCTTGGCGCATTTTTGCGCATGCGCTTTCTGCCGCAATTCCTCGGCCATCACTTCAGGCGTCTTACGCCAAGCGGATTTTTTCGGTTCGGGAGGAGGCGGCACTTTGTTTAAAGCTTCGCGCCGCGCGGCACATCGCGCCATCGCCTTAACCCAGCGCTTTAAAGCCTTTGGCCCGCCCAGTTCCTTAAGCACCAAACGCCGCCAATATTTATGCCCGAGCATCCGAAGCTTGAGCGCCTGCTGATGGTTCGCCAAATCAGCCTTGCAAAACTCCCGCACAGCCCCGCAAACAGCCCGCCCCGCTTTAAACGCGGCGCTATGTAACCCACGATCCAGCATGGCCACCATCGTCAAACAAAGATGCGTCACATGCGCCGCCAATGGCGCGGTGTCGATGAGGGTGTGAGTGAGGATGTTCGAGCAAGTTTTCATTCTCATAACATAACCCCGTTTGGCGAAGCGAGGATGAGATATATGTGAGGTGAGGAATTACAATGGGTTAGGCGTGGTTTGGGTTAGGATTGCGGCAATTGGTCGTGTCGATAAGTTGCCATATGGGTCACCCGACGGGTGCGCCCGCCCAGCAAGTCGGGCAATGACGATTGATGAGGGCCATACCTACTTAATCATCGTCATGACCGCTTGACGCGGTTATCCATACGGAAACATCGCCA
>ENA-ORXR01000767-ORXR01000767.1-marine-metagenome-genome-assembly--contig:-NODE-767-length-39584-cov-13.728732_pt1 | contig 39584 bp, 38 predicted proteins | sample MGYA00237866_ERZ511479 | MGnify/ENA metagenome assembly ERZ511479
GCCTACGTTTTTTGCCTTGATCCATTTTGAACAATTCTAAATCCTTTTCCGTCATCTAAAAATAGAAATGGTATAACTCGTAAGCAATTAGCTACTAATGGAAACCATAGCTTATTGACATCTATATCTTGCACATCATCATAAGCGTAAAATCTGCTTTATCTATTCAGATGACTGGTTATAATAATGCTAATTGTTAATGTATGTTACTGTAAGATCTATATTCTATTTTCTGGGAGAAGATTTCTGTCAATAAGATTGAAGATTATATATGAAAGCTTTGTTTTATCTCACCTATATTGTGACTAATGAATTAGCACTACGCGGCAACTTACTTCTCATTTTATATTTTTTTATAGGTTTATAAAAAGTCATAACTAGCCGTGTAAGCAACCTGGAGAGGACGAACGTAGTGAGTAGTCCGTGATTAGCCTTTGTGAATGGCTGGGGACCAAGCGATCAGCGCGCTCGCAAGACTGCGACCCGAGGTACGAGGGATACACCCAAATCAAAAATAGCCTTCAGATTATGAATAATAAGTTCTTTTTAGTCGTTCTACTGAAGTATTTTTCTTTTATGTCGAAGATTGAGTTAATTTAGCGGCGAATATGCAGTTTTTATATCCATCATTTCTCTGGGCGCTACTGGTACTGGCGATTCCTATCATTATACACCTCTTTTATTTCAGAAGATTTAAGAAGGTATACTTTACTAATGTAAAGTTCCTGAAAGAGATAAAAGAAGAGACCAGTAATCGTAATAAGATAAAGAATTTACTAGTATTATTGTCCAGATTACTGGCGTTTGCTGCTTTGGTTCTGGCTTTTGCTCAACCCTTTCTTCCCGCCGAAAATGGTGCAGAAGAGCGTTCTAATGCCGTAAGTATATTTCTAGACAATTCTTACAGTATGCAGGCCCTCAGTGAGGATGTGCCTCTAATAGAAAAAGCAAAAAAGAAGGCTAAAGAGATAGTTTCTGCGTTCAATAATGAAGATAAGTTCCAGATAATAAGCCATGATCTGGAGGCTAGGCACCAGCGATTAGTTTCTAAGGAAGATGCGCTGACGCTAATAGATGAGATCGCCATAAGTCCAGAAGTCAAGGCTCTATCTAGAGTTCGTACTCGACAAAACCAGGTACTTGAAGATTATACGGATGGGAAAAAATCTATCTATCTCATCTCTGATTTTCAGAAAATAATAACTGATATATCACCTGAAACGGACTCTACAATAGTAATCAATCTGTTACCTTTTCAATCTGTAAAAGAAAATAATGTAAGCATAGACTCTGCGTGGTTTCTGACACCTGTTCCTATGATCAACCAGGTAAATAAGCTGGTTGTAAAAACCATGAATCACGGAAGTAGTCCCGCAGAAAATGTTAGATTATCCATGATGCAGGGGGGGCAGAACAAACCCATAGGACTGGTCCAAATAGATGCTAATTCTTACAGGCAAGATACGATCAATGTAAGTATCACACAGCCAGGTATCCAGAATATAGAAATCAATATTACGGATTATCCTGTCCAGTTCGATGATAAGTATAAGCTGAGCTTCAAGGTTCCTGAAAATATAAAGGTATTGTCAATTAACAATGGTGCTAGTAATCGATATCTGAATGCGCTGTTTAATGGGCTGAATTACTACAGCTTAAAAACACAGAATACGCAGAATATTTCCTACACAGAATTTCCTACTTACAACTTCATCATTCTAGATGATCTTACCAGCATATCATCAGGTCTCTCTGGAGAAATTGCGAGTTATATAAAGAGTGGCGGAAATGTGATGGTTTTTCCTTCTGCAAATGTGAATAAAGAAAGTTATAATAAATTCCTAAACCAATGCCAGGCCAACAACTTGCAAGACTGGAGTACGCAAGAAAAAGAAGTCTATAGAATAAATACGGATGAGTTTGTTTTTCAAGATGTTTTCGGACGACTAAGCAATAACCTTTCTCTCCCGAAGACTACCGGTAATTATAATTCTACTGATTTCTCTACAAAGGGTGCTCGTGGATTATTATACTATAGAGATGGAAGCAAATATATGAGTGCTTACAAACTAGAAAAAGGAAATTTGTTTGTCTGTGCTTCACCATTGAATACTAATCAAAATGATCTAGTACAAAAAGCTGAAGTTTTTGTTCCCCTTATCTATAAGGCATCTATCTATTCTGGAGATAATAAAAAAATAGCTTACACAATAGGACAGGATGAACTGATAGAGATCCAAAACAGAACCAAAGGCGATGACCTTGTGTACACGATAACAGGGAAGCAAGAATTTATCCCTGGCCAGACTAATCTAGGTAACAGTACACTGATAGATATTAATAATATGATCAAGGAAGAGGGGTTCTATAATCTGAGTTTTGAGAACAAAGATCTAGAATCCTTTGCATTCAATTATGACAGGATGGAATCCTCTATGGATTATTATTCCATAGATCAGCTAAAAGAAAAGTATGGAGATCGATACAATATATACGACAATGTGATGACTGCAAACTTTACGGAAATTATAGAGCAGAAAGAAAAGGGAACAAAGTACTGGAAATGGTTTCTGATCCTAGCATTGATCTTTTTACTGATAGAAACACTCTTATTGAGATTTTGGAAAACCTACTAAATTAAGTCTTAGATGGCACACCTGATTCAGTCAGCTACCATTATTGCTCCTGGCTCTACTTATCACGGAAAGAAATTAGATGTCCTTGTCCATAAAGGTCGCATAGAAAAGATAGGTAAAAATGTAAATGCAGGGAATGCAAAAATCATAAGTTCTGGTAATTTACATGTTTCTATAGGTTGGTTCGATATAGGAACCCACTGCGGAGAACCAGGTAATGAGCACAGAGAAACGCTAAGCTCTCTGAACGACGCTGCTATGGCTGGAGGTTATACTGGATTAGCAATAATCCCTGACACCAGTCCTACAACACAGAGCAAAGGAGATATCCAGTTTATCGTAAGAAATACAGAGACATTATTAGTAGACTTCCTACCTATCGCGGCTCTAAGCAGAGATAATGAGGGGGAAGAAATCACGGAGATGATCGACTTACATAACGCTGGAGCTATAGCATTTTCTGATGGATTAAAGAGTGTACAGAATGGTGGTGTATTAGCCAGAGCTATGGAATACAAAAAAAGATTCCAAGGCAAAATAATACATCATCCTTACAATAGAAATTTCAATAAGGATGGACAGATACATGAGGGAGCAGTGAGTATCTCTCTAGGTCTTCCTGGTATATCCTCCCTAGCAGAAAAATCTCTTGTGGAACGAGATCTTAACCTAAGTGAATATACGGAGAGTGATATTATACTCCACTGTATAAGCACGAAGGAATCGGTGAGTATCCTACAAGATGCTAAAAAACGTTCTGATAAGATTAGCTATACGCTTCCCTATCTCAATCTTATATTAGAAGATAAGGTATTGTTGGAATTTGATTCTAATTATAAAATATTTCCACCACTACGAGATAACAATGATAGAAAAGTCCTACTAAAAGCTATCAATAATGATATGGCAGATGCTATCGTATCTAATCATAAGCCTCTAGAAAAAGAGCTAAAACATAAGGAATTTCCCTACGCTGAGTTTGGAGCAACAGGCATCCAGACTATATTCTCCGGACTGAACAGTCTACCTAGAGAAACGCTAAGTCTAGAGAAAATCATAACTAAAATCGCTTATGGCCCTAGAAAAATACTTGCTATAGAAGTTCCAAAAATTAAAGAAGAGGCTCCAGCTAATCTGACTGTTTTTGATCCAGATATAGTGTGGTCCTATGATGTAAAAAGTAACAGGTCAAAATCAGAAAATAATCCCTTCTATAATACGGTACTGAAAGGAAAGGTACTGGCAGTATTCAATAATAATAAGGTGGAGCTTATTTCTTAGAAATTATCGTTATTTTGTACTAGAAAAAGAAATATGATGAATAAAGTATCTACTACAGGAGCAGGAATGCGATATGGTCTTATGGCTGGTCTTATACTAATCGTGATGGCACTAGTATTCTATGTAACGGATCTGCAAGATTATTCTACAGGAAAACAGAATATATATTCTCAAATATTATCTTGGGTCATCCAAATAGGAGCTGTTATATTAGCAATAAAGTACTATAAAGATACTAACGATGGCATGATGTCTTATGGGCAAGGTGTTGTGACCAGTTTAATGACTGGTTTGTTTATGGGAATTGTATCCGCGATATGGATTTACGTTTTCTTTAATTTTATAGACACGGGGGCACTAGATCTAATGGTAGATGCCACTCGAGAAAACATGATGAAAAATAACGGAATGACAGAAGATCAGGTAGAATCCGCGATGGGCATCACAAAAACTTTAATGTCTCCGCCGGCAATGGCTGGATTAGCTATACTTTTTACGCCTATAATTACGCTAGTGATCGGACTTGTGGCAAGTGCCTTTATAAAAAATGATCAATACGCCGCCTAGTACCCTATGAACTTAAAACCTAGTATGAACATTTCTATAGTTATCCCGCTACTCGACGAAGAAGAGTCACTACCTGAATTACATAGCTGGATAAAGCGCGTAATGGAGGAGCATAATTTTAGTTATGAAGTACTGTTTATAGATGATGGCTCAAAAGATAATTCTTGGAATATAATAGAAGATCTTACCAAAGCTAATCCAGAAGTAAAAGGTATAAAGTTCAGACGAAATTACGGAAAATCTGCCGCGCTTAATGTAGGCTTTGAAGATTGTAGTGGAGATGTCATTATAACTATGGACGCAGACTTACAAGATAGTCCAGATGAGATTCCTGAATTATATAAAATGATTTCTGAGGATGGATATGATCTCGTATCAGGCTGGAAGAAAAAGAGATTTGATCCAATCACTAAGACGATACCGACTAAATTATACAACTGGATCACTAGAAAAATGTCAGGTATAAAACTGAATGATATGAACTGTGGGCTAAAAGCTTACAGCTCAGACGTTGTGAAAAACATAGAGGTCTACGGTGAGATGCATCGATATATTCCTGTAATCGCTAAGTGGGCAGGATTCACTAAAATAGGAGAAAAAGTAGTTCAGCATCAGGCAAGGAAATATGGTCAGACAAAATTTGGGTTAAGTAGGTTTATCAACGGACCACTAGATCTTGCATCCATTATGTTTGTAGGCAAATTTGGAAAGAGACCAATGCATTTTTTCGGTAGCCTAGGAATTTTTATATCTATGATCGGCATCTTTATGCTTACCTATCTATCTCTACAAAAGATAATCAATGATGTCGGAGGTATAGCAGAAAGACCTGCCTTTTTCCTGGGAATGTTACTGACTATTGTAGGGGTACAATTATTTATAGCTGGATTTCTTGCCGAGTTGATAAGCAGGACAGCAACTGATCGTAATAGATACAAAATTTCTGAAAGACTGAACCTAGTTAGTGAGCAGTAATACATAATATTCTCTTACGTATGCGCCATCAAAATAGCATCTAAGTAGTTTTCTTAGATACAGCAAAAAGAGATACTTTAGTATATAGATATGAAAAAGATAAAGTATATATTAGATCAAGCCATAGAAATCACTCAGCTTATCCGCAATGATATAGCTATACAGACAAAAGTAGAGGAGATGGTTACCGAGATTACTCAGTGCCTATCATCAGGAGGCAAGGTGTTACTTTGTGGTAACGGAGGCAGCGCAGCTGATGCGCAGCATATAGCTTGTGAGCTATCCGGAAGATTCTACAAAAACAGAAAAGCGCTCCATGCAGAAGCGCTTCATGTTAACAGCTCGTACCTTACGGCAGTAGCCAATGATTATGGCTACGATCACGTTTTTGCCAGAGCAGTAGAAGCTAAGGGAAAACCCGGTGATATACTCATAGCTCTTAGCACCTCAGGTAATTCTAAAAATATAATCAGAGCTATAGAATATGCTAATGAAAACCAACTTATAACAATGGGACTAACAGGTCAACCATCTTCTGCTATGGATAGTATTTGTAAATATATTGTTAAAGTTCCTTCTGATGATACGCCTAGAATCCAGGAAGCTCATATTCTCATAGGTCATATTTTATGTCAATTAATTGAGGAAAAATTATTTTAAAAAAAGGTAGCTGGAGCAAAAGAGTCGAATCAATCACTGTTGGATCATTAAATAATACCAGCCACCTATATTTTTTTAGTTTTTAGTGCCAACTAGCGTATAAGCATTCTCTAGATTTCCGCTTCTTATGATATAGTCTATCTGCAGACTTTTATCTACATAAAACCCATCTCCCCATATTTCAGAATCCGATTCTAAGGACTGATTACTGACATTGATATTTTTTACTTGCTGTTCTTCCTGATCGATATCTATGGAAACAATAGACCAGTCAAATCCATTGAGTGGCGCCTCTACGAATAGCTCATCATTAGCACCATAACTAATATTAAATGAAAAAGGACCAGAAAGACCTGTTATATGTCCCTCATATGTACCTATCAGTTCTACAACATCTTCGTCGTATACTTCACAAGAAAAGTGGAACGTTAATACTAAAAGAAGACCTAATTGTATAATTCGTTTTTTCATATATTGGAATTTCATATCGGCAAGTTAGTGGATATCTATTCCTGAAAAAGAAATAAGAATACGCTTAACGGTATATTAATGGGTATTAACTGTTTTTAAGAAGCAGAAATGAAATGTTAAAATAATTAACTAGGTAAGTCTATCATTTATAAATATTTACATATTATGTTTTATTTTAATGTAAATTATGTTAATTGTTTTAACTTTGACAATTGGGTAAATATTAATAAAATTGACCATAGTAAATTGGATAATAAGCATCGTCATATAAATCCTAAGCTAAAGCAGAAGATAAAGTCAACGAAACATAATTTCTCGTTGGAGGAGCTCTATAATGGTATTTTACAGCAGGATAGATTTATCCTCAGCAAGGCCATCACGCTGGTGGAAAGTACAAGGAAAGTGGACAGAGAGAAAAGTATTTTGTTACAAGAAAAAATAAATGCTCATACTAGTGTCACTCCTCGAATAGTCATCACTGGAGCTCCCGGAGTAGGAAAAAGTACATTCATCAATACGCTAGGTAGACTTATTATTCAGAAAGGACTTTCTATTGCAATACTTGCAACAGACCCTAGTTCCGCAATATCTAAGGGAAGTATCTTAGGTGATAAGACAAGAATGGCAGAATTATCCACAGAAGATAAGGCTTATATAAGACCCTCCCCCTCTGGCGACCACCTAGGAGGTGTAAGCAGTACAACTTTAGAAACTATCAATATCTGCGAACTTGCAGGTTTCGACTATATCCTGATAGAAACTGTGGGTGTAGGACAATCGGAATACTTATCTTATAATATGAGTGACTTATTCATATTACTCATTTCTCCTGGCGGCGGAGATGAATTACAAGGAATCAAAAGAGGCATCGTAGAAATGGCGGATATGATATGCATCAACAAGGCAGATGGTGACCAGAAACAACAAGCCCTTCTGACTGCTAAGCAATATAAAAATGGAACACATTTTCTGACCAACCAACGAAGTAACTGGGATACAAAAATTATGGAAATTTCAGCTCTAGAAAATACTGGTATGGACCATCTTCTCTCTGAGATAGAAAACTATATCTCTAAGAGAAGATCCAATGGCGCTTTACAGGCAGAGAGAAAAAAACAAAACGCTAGCATACTAGCGGAAAAAACCAAGCAGTACATACTAGAAACCGCTACACAAAAGCCTGCCATAAAAAGCCATTCTATAGCACTCAATGAGCGCGTAAGACAAGGTAATATATCCTTGTCAAAAGCTATTTATGAAATGAAAGAAAACGTGGATATAAACATATGAAACATATTTTTTTAATGTACCTCTGTTTGCTTTTCGCAAGCGCTGAAACTTCAGCTCAAGCCATAGATCCTGCAGAGACAAATTTTATTTCTCCCATAAACCATACGCTGAAAATATCAGGTACTTTCGGAGAATTGAGATCTAACCATTTCCACTCTGGGATAGATATAAAATCTAGTAACGGCCATAGTGGTGACCCCATCATCTGCGTAGAAGATGGTTTCGTTTCCAGAATTAAAATCCAATTATCAGGTTACGGCAAAGCACTATACATAGATCATCCTAATGGATACACCTCAGTATATGGTCATTTAAAAAACTTCCATCCATCTATAGAAGCTTTTATTAGGGATCAGCAATATGCTGCTGAATCTTATACCTTAGATATCTATCTAAGTGAGAACGAATTTACTTTTTCACAGGGAGATACGATCGCTATTATGGGGAATAGTGGAAGATCTTATGGACCGCATGTACACTTTGAGATAAGAAACACCATTACAGAAGAACCTATCAATCCTTATATATTTGACATTCTTCCACAAGACCAGGTGAGACCTACTATAAAGAATGTGATGATCTATAGTATGGATGATAAGAAAAATACACTAAAGCAAGTAAAAAGAAAAGCCATAAAGAATGGCAGTAGATATACCCTAAAGAACAATACAATAGAAGTCGATGGATGGCGCGCTAGTGTCGGAGTAGAAAGCTATGATTTCATGGATGATGTGTGGAACAAAAATGGTGTCTATAAGTATAGTCTTTGGGTAGATGATAGTCTTCATTATTCCTATGAGTTTGACCAGTTTTCTTTTGATCAGTCTCGGTATATTAACAGCTGTATAGATTATACCTGCAAGAGCAAAAAAAGTATCAAGCTCTTACGATTTTATAAGGAACCTGGTAATAAACTTACTTCCTTTAGCCCAGCTGGACAGAAAGGTGTTTTTCCAGTATATCTAGATAAGCCTAGAAGTGTAAAAATAACAACAGAAGATTTCAGTCAAAACAAAAGTGAACTAAACTTCCTAGTCAAACGAAAAGCTGAAGTAAGTGAGCAAGTTGCTGATAATTACAATTATCTATTGCTCTATAACAAAGAAAACATCATCGGCTACAACGGATGCACAATATCTATTCCTGATGGTTCTATCTATAACGATATGGGTATCCGTATGAACGTAGAAAAAGGAAGTTCCCCAACAGATTACATGGATATACAATTCGGAAAAAAATCTATCCCGCTACATCGATATGTTACTATGAATATCGATATTACTTCCATTCCTGATTCCCTAAGATCTAAACTCTGCCTTCAATATATAGATGGTGGCAAATCCAAATCTTTTGGCGGTATCGTACAGGGTAGTAAATTTGTAGTTAAAGCTAATAGAATGGGTAAATATAAGCTAACTACAGATACGGTGGCACCTACGATAACCTCTGAGAATAAGAGCTACAGCAAAAAACCTGGATCTAGGCTAAAGTATAAAATATCAGATAATTTTACTGTGCTAGGTAGTGCAGCAGAGCTAGCCTTAGATGTCTATATAGACGGAATGTGGACACTTAGCTCTTATGATCTAAAATATGATACGGTTTTTGTACATCTACCAGAGAACTTGCAAAAAGGGTCCCATCTCCTACTTATGAAAGTTACCGATCATAGAGGAAATACGAAAAAACTAGAAAAAACTATTCAAATCATCTGATTTGTTTAACTTATTTTGAAAATAGTTAAACAATTTGCATTTTGATAGGTTATATTGCAAACACTATCCAAATGAAATTAAGTATTGGTAATAAGGTTCCTGACTTTGAAGTTTTGAACCAAAACGATGAGCTAATAAGCTCAAAAGCTTTGAAAGGCAGTAAATATATTTTGTTCTTCTACCCTAAAGACGATTCTCCTGGCTGTACTAAAGAAGCCTGCAGCGTAAGGGATCATTACAGAAATATACAAAAAAAAGGATTCCAAGTTTTCGGGATTAGTCCTGATACGACTAAGAAGCATGGAAAATTTATAGCCAAGTATGAATTTCAGTATGATCTTCTTTCTGATCCAGATAAAGTCATGATCAATGCCTTCGGATGTTGGGGTCCTAAAAAGTTCATGGGCAAAGAAATCGTAGGCGTGTATAGAACAACTTTTGTAGTTGATGAAAATGGAGTAATTATCAACATTATAGATAAGGTGAAAACTAAGGATCACGGAGAACAGGTGCTTACTGCTATAAGCGAGATCACTCAGACTGGATAAAAAGATTAAATTGCTACACCTAGATATTAAATTTTAGGTGTAGCGTGATATACCGCTATAAAGGTTAGGGCTAATTTCATTTCAAAACTAACCTCTTCGTTTAGTTCATCTTCTATTATCCAGTCTCTCAGATCTCCTTCCCTACTCGTGAACATATCTATGTAACCAAGATCTTTGTGGTCACAGGACCATTCTTCAAGTATATTTCTGTATTTAGACTTTAATCTAAGTTCTATTCCATCTCCCTTTATTTTCCACTCAGAATAATCTCTAGGCCAAACCGTTCTCATTTCTATAAACTTACCATTGATATTCATCTGCCATAGACCGGGATCATTGTCCCACTTCATCTTAATCTGTCCGTTATAGTCTCCTATCTCTACTACCCACTGAGTCCAGTCATCGCGCAACTTCCATTTAATTTCTATTATCCCTGTGAGATCTCCCTTATCAGCAACAATAACCCATTCCTTAAAACTATCATCCCAGTAGGTATTGAAAGATGATAATCTTTCTTGGCCGCTTACCATTAGACCTAGACCAATAAATAATAGTGTTAGTACAATGAATCTCATACTATCATAACGATAAATTTATTAATAAGTATCTTATAGAAATGCTAAAACGGTAGATCGTCGAAATCTTCGGCCATCATATTATCTCCCGAAGGCTCTGCTATAGGGAATGGCGCATCATCACCACCCGTTCCTTGATCTACAACAGGTGCTCCGGTTGCTACCGTCTCTATTCTCCACGCATTGAGATTAGTAAAAAATTTTCCATTCCATTCGTTACCTTTTAGGTCAAAATGTACTTTGACTGTTTCCCCTTCTTTATGCTTATCTGCTAGATCACATCTATCCTGAGTCAACTGGAATTTTATATAATCCGTATAATTTCCATTCGCTATTTTTACAACAAAATCTCTTGCCTGAAATTTTTCAGACTTCTTCTCTACATCGAAGATTTTGTGTACCTCTCCTTCTAATTCAAATGCCATAGTATCTTTCTGCTTTTCTTTTTTATCCTTTTGTGACTTTCTTGACAGCTTTATCTTCTATCTGGAAACAATCATTAGCCAAATCTCTAAATTTCTTAATTTTTGCAACGTGCTCAGACTGACCATTATCGAGTGCATACTTAATTTGTCTCAGCCAAGATTTTATTTCTTCCATCTGACTTACATTTCTGTCGTATTTCTGCGCTTGCAAGGTAGTAAACACTGGTAATATATAATCATTGTCTGTTTTTATAATATTCTCAATGTGTTCCTGTCTCGCTCCGTACTTGTTGGCTCTTTTTTCAGAATCCATAGAAATGGCTATGTTCCTATTCATATTAGCATTATCGGAGGTGATGCTCATAATACCTTTTTTGATAGCTCGCCTAGCCTCACTCACGTCCTGATTAGCTAGGTAGTTATCTACATCCTTATTGAACATATCTAAGACTATTGCTTTTCGTTCGTGGGCCGTTAGCTTTACATCAACCTGAGCATATGCACCTAAAGATAAGAGTACTACCAGTAAAGAGAAAATTAATTTTTGCATGTCTAGTGTCTTTAAATATTACATGAATATAAATAAAATATAGCTTATACCAATTCTAGTTTAGAATAACGGTAATTATTTATTTTGTTCTTCATGTTCCTTCGTTAAAAAGCCTCGCCGAACCTATGGGTTCGCCTACGTTTTTTGCCTTGATCCATTTTGAACAATTCTAAATCCTTTTCCGTCATCTAAAAATAGAAATGGTATTATAACTGTTTTAGTTCTGCTAATAACTGATCTGGCTTCTTATAACCTGGAGAAACTCTAATTTTATTAAGGTTTTCATCTAGATATACCATACTAGGATAACTTAATCTACTTCCTAATAGTTCAATCGCTAATTTATTCACCCCTTTTCTGCCAGTAGGTACCCAGTCATACGATTTACCTTTGAAAGCTATAGGATCCCGTTGTTCTGCGTCGAATTTCACTACATGGAAATTATCATTAAGATACTTCTGTACTGCAGGATCAGAAAAGGTCTTATCATCCATCACCTTACACCATCCACACCAGTCTGTGTACACGTCTACTAGATACTTTTTCTTTTCTTTGTTTTTCATCTTCCCTGCATCCTCTATATGCATCCATTCCAGATTACCTGCTTTGACAGTCTCTCCTGGCTTAGGGCCTTTATGGGAATTTTTAGATTTTTTGTTGACAGCATTAGAGGAAGCCTTATTACCAGAAATACCCGCTGGATGAGCCTTCGCTTTGCTATTAACCTGTGGAGTTTTCTTGTTTATTTGACTTTTTTGAGCTATATCGAGACGATCAGTAGGGGCTTTATCTTTGATCATAAAAGATAAACCTATCATTATAGCAATGCCTATGAGGGCAATTATAAGTGTTTTTTGCATTTATTTTTATTTCTAACAGTAAGATAATAATAGCAAGCTATACGCTGCTTTTTGACCCTTAAAAGTAAATAGAATTTAACAATAGATGGAATGATTAACAATTCTTTAAATCTAAATCAAAGGCTTAATATAATCTTGCAGGACTAAGCCTCTATTCTTTATCCTTGTTCATCACTAAGACAAAATAATCATTTTCAAGGTCTAGATAACCATAATCATAACAAAATCTATATTCCTTGCCGGCTTTGGTAGTGTATACACTTGTGAAATACTTAAAATTAAAGGCGTATTCGTCTAGTTTATTTCGATGTACTTTGGCTTTCCCTTCTGGTGTCAATTCCTTAAGAATTCTGTAGTTCTTTCTGAGTACACCATTGACACGTCTCATATAATTATTAGAATCGCTGTTAGACTTGTTATTGAAAGCACTCCGACAATCGCTAGAGCAGAACTTTTTGTCTGATCGACCTTTGACAACTTCACCGCATTCTAAGCATTGTCTTTCCATATGATAATTTGCTTATATCCAAAATCTAAAATTACGACTTAATATCTAAAATGTAAAAATAAGTCTTTGCCTATTCAGTCTTCCCCGTTCATCTTCAATAATCAGAATATACAGTCCCATAACTATTCCATCTATGTCAATGGTCGTATCTTTAGAATTTATTGCTTTCATATTTTTGACAAGATGACCATTAATATTGTATAAGTGAATCGCTTCTATCCATCCGTTTAAATGGATTATCTCTATTTTTCTATCTCTCAGATCTACCGATACATTAAGCTCTGCTATGTCCTTATTATAAATACTCTCGGTACTTGTCAAATTACACTCAAAAGAATTATTTTCTATCTGCAAAGTAGAACCAGATATCAGATCTATTTCTGTAAATCCAATATATTCCTTACCATATTTATATGCTCTAAAAGTAGAATTTGCTCCTGGGTTAGATCCTTGGGTAAGTGGTGCATCAAAATTAAGTGGTATCACATATTCCCAGACCTTATCTCCACTATCTGTAAACTCTACGATAGTGCCAGAAGACCCGTAATTCATGAGCGTATTACCATTGGTTAACCGCTGACTGTTAGATAAAAAAGCAGAATATCTAGGATTTTCATCATCAGAACCAAAAAGCAATTCTGAGGTTTCTGGACCTATTGCCTCCATCTCAGGAATACTGTAAAAACCTGGATCACTCTGTGGAGTTTCTAATAACTCGGTCGTGGAAAAATCTATCCCTGGCCTTCCGTTTCCATTATTGAAAATTATAATATTACCCTCATCTTCTGATTCAGTATCTATCCAGTTCACGCCATGCTGCCCATATAATTGCTGATCATCAAGTGTTCCCCTTTTATAAGCAGCAGGATTCCCCCATCTATATAATATATCTCCCCCCTTACCATAAGTTCCTCCTATATGTGTAGCAGCCTCTTCAATAGTTGTAGAGTGGTCTATAATCCATATTTCATCAGAATTTCTAACACTTATCAGAATCTGATCTAGCTCCTCGTTATAATCTATAGCATTAAAATGATTCCAATCTCTACTTGCATTAGAGTTAGAGCTATTAATATCTGCAAAGTTAATATCATACAGTTCTGGGTGATCTTTTACGGCTCCGAAATTCAACTTATCTGCATCAAAGTCTTGAACATAGTGATCCTTAATATTCCATTCCCAAACAATATTACCACCTTCAGAATCTACAGGCTCTATCTCGATTATTTTTTCCGACCACATGAATCCTTGAGGAGCAATTTCATCTGGATCTCTTCCCCAGGCTATAAGATCTTCAGTAAACTCTAGCTCCCAAGTCAACAAAAGAAAATTTCCATTAGGCATTGCTACCGCATCATGATGTGAAAGCTGAGTAGAATTGTTTAACTCATACTTCCACAAAGTATTATTCTCCCAGTCTACTAACTCTAATCCCCCTGCATTACTAGCAGAAGTAAATGGTCCTTCCGTATCCACTTTGTACGTCCGCAACATGTTCCCCGTCGGCAAAAAATAAGCCGAGAGTCCTGGACGTGTTCCTCGATCCCACTGATTAATGAGTCTTCCACAATTATCCACCATGTAAGCCTGTGTGCTAGAAAAAGGAGAAAAGAACGTATAGCCTTCTAGGCTACCTCCAGTATCTAGGGTTACACCTATGGTGTTTTGACCACTAGTCGATAAACTAAGACAAACGATTATTAAACTACAGATTAAGCTTCTTATCATAACCGAAATATAATCAATTATGTATTCACAAAAATAACAATTTGGAGTCGAATGAAATTCGACAGCAAACTTATTTGATACCTCTAAGTATCAGTAATTCGAAAAGCCTTACATTATATTTCCCATAATAATTTTTACAAGAAGATCATTAGAACTTACACCGTAAAATAATCAATATTCCATTAATTATTATTCAATTCCACCTCATTGAGAATTGTTAAAGCTCAGTCAGCTTTGCAAATCGAAGCTAGAGTAAGATAGATGCATACTATCCTAATATATAGAAAGTATACTATTCGTTCGATCGTTCTCTATAAGAGATTTCTATACAAATTAAACAATGCCTAGAATTCTACCTTGTCTACTAGCATGCAATAGATACTGACATACGTTGTATAAGCTTAGAACCTTCAAAAAAGGTCTAGCTTATACAATCAAAAAGTAAGTGCTACAATTTGTTCATATGTAAGTTCTTGATACTTCATTCTGTCCGTAACCTTGATTGTTTTGATTTAAGGATAATCTTTAATTCAAAATTGATCATAGGTATTTAGATTTACAGAAACTAAATTGACCTTATTAAATTTTAAATTTTTACAAATTTACTAATAGCCGTTTCTTTATCGTATCGAAGCATAATGATATAATTACCTGCAACTAGCTCCTGCAAATCTAATTCAAGAATATCATTTCTTCCAGAAATAGGGTACTTCCTATTGTGGACCATTCCTCCTGTCAGGCTTACAATATTAATTTGTACCTCTGACTGGATATTTTCTATAACTTGTATTCTTAGTTTATCATCAGATGGGTTTTGTAGTATCCTGAAATATTCATCGAAAGCCTCTACTTGCTCCGATAGTGAACTCATTACATCATCAGATTCATACGCTCCCTTATCAGGCATTCCTACTATCTCATTTCCTAAAATATCCGTATTGTGGGCACCTGTTACGACCCCTCTATTTATAGCTGGGCTACCAAGCTTTAGATCGTATTCTAAATTTGAAGCATCTGCAAACAATGGGTCTAATAATAGGTCATCATTTTCTTCCACGAAAATCTCTGAAAGACCCGCTTGGAATACTAAATTTCCTCCTAAAGAAACCAGCGTTGGCTCCCCTGCTTCCACTCCGTAATCTGGTCCAGCTAAATTAAATAATATAGTATTACGCAGAGAAAGAGTAGCTTCTCCTTGCCCATCTCCTTCATCTTCAAATTGTGCAATACCAGCAGTAGGAGTTCCCGAATTATCAGCAATCGTAGTATTCGTAATTATTATATCACTTGTAATCCCACTAAATGCATTTTGCGATATTCCGCCGCCGTTACCAGAAGATACTGCATTTCCCGCAATAAGACTAGAAGTTATACTTCCGGAATTATTGAAAATATTGATAGCACCTCCTTGAGTAGATGCAATATTCAGTAAAAATGAACTCTTATTTATGTCAAAACCCCCATTACCTGATGTATCCACACCAAAACTTAACGCACCTCCAATATTTCCACTGTTCATCATAAAGTTAGAAGAATCTATGGAAAAAGTTCCTCCTTCTATTGTACAGATAGCACCACCATTATTTGAAGCAACATTAGAATTAAAAGTACTCCCATATATGCTAAGCCTAGTTGTATCGTTTTGCACAAACAAAGCTCCCCCAAAGAGTGCACTATTGTTTTGAAACATACAATTATTAAAGCTTGCATCAGCTAGAAAACCTGTTGTAGAGGCTCCTCCACTTGTCACAGCTTGGTTGTTCTCAAAAATACAATTACTGTAAGAACCAACTGAGGAACTATAGTTAGCTGTTGCTCCTCCAAAAGAGGCTACACAATCTGTAAAAGAAGTGTTACTGATCATATAAGTTGACAAACCAGAATTAAAGATACACGACCCAGTGTTACCCGCTATACAATTTGTAAAGGAACAATTGTCCATTACATAGTCACACATCCAAGCTCTTACTCCGCCTCCAAAACCAGTAGAATTTATATTATCAAAACTGCAATTACTAATATCAGCCGCACGAACACCTAGGTCAACTAGCCCCCTGGCATCTATGTACATCGCAGCGGCATTCGCTGCAGTCAGGTTTTTGAATTCGCAACTATCTATCTTCGAATCATAACTTCCAAAACAGAAAACACCAGCACACCACGCATCAGTTATTGTTTCATTAGAATCAAAAGAACATTTCCTGATAGTCGTATTCACAGAATTCCTCGCATAAACAGCACCCCTATTCGTTAGGTTATTATTAAATGCACAACTGTTTATTTCAACATTCTCTAGTTCATCTACTAGAATTCCTGCTGCCTGATTTGTCGATGAATTATTATTAAATAAGCTATTATCTATTGTGGAATTACTTCCTTCGCCAGATAAATAAATACTTGAACCTCCTTCTCCATGATGGTGAGAAAAACTACAATTATCTATATCTAGAGTAGCCAAGCTGTAGATTCCAGCCCCTCTAATATTAAAACTGATATCATCCATAGGATCTATTAGAGCAGATCCATTTTGAAATGATATTCCATCTATAACTATGGTCCCATCTATTGCTGTTATACTTAGTAAATGTAGGGCATTATCCGTTCTGTTTAGAGTGTTGTCATTAGAGTCATCATCTCCGTTAATATCCCCCATAATAATAGTAGGGTTTGCTTCTATATCTCGTTGATCTATTGAAGTTTCGGTACCACTAAAACCTCCATAGAGATTATGAGCTACACTAATTTCAAAGTATCGAAAATCTCCTTGCATTGGTGGAAAGTATGTTTCTTTAGCTATCCATATATCAGAAGCTGTTGTAGAAATCAAGGCATTATTTAAGTCTGTGTAAGCGTTTTCCCATGAACTTCCATCATTTGCTCCAGCGGCAGCAGCGTCAACGTAGATCTGTCCATGTATTGAAGTAATAAAAAAGAAACTAATAAAAAAGGTGTTGTAAAAGTATTTCATATTATAAGGTTTTATAGATGTAATATAAAAAATTTTACTAAAACTTTTCTTTAGCTTCCTAATAAAATTAGGATTGTTAATTTAAACCCGAAATAATATAACTTACATGTATATTCTCACGATGATAATGACTGTTCTATGATAATTTTCTAATTTAATATATGCCCACCTTTTGCCATTAACTTAAGGCCAGATGGTATTCATCTGAAATAAATAAGTGAATTAGAGAAAATAAATTAATTTTGCGCTTACTTCAGAGTATGCCCCTGTGGCGGAACTGGTAGACGCGCTGGATTCAAAATCCAGTTTCTTCGGAAGTGGGGGTTCGATTCCCCCCGGGGGTACAAATAGAACTTAGCTTATTGATTGATTCAATGTGTTAAGTTCTTTTTCGTTTGAGAAAAGTGACAGTTTAGTGATGGCAATTGTTGTTTTCGCCTAATTTGTATCTCTACCGTTCGCTGCACCGAGTCAACCGTTCGTTATATGTCTATAAATAGTTGTAAACAATTAAACAATATTTTCAATTTATAAAAAAGTAATCCAATACAAATGAATAGAGACTTTTTTGAATCAATTTATAACCATCCCTTAATTAGTACCAAGGATTTAAACGAGTTAATCAGCTGGCACGAAAAAATCAATTTCGATAAAGGTTTTGCTTTTTTAGAAAGTGGTAACATAGCTAATGAATATTATTTGATAGAGAGTGGATTATTAAGAGCATATGTTCACGATTTTGAAGGAAACGAAATCACAACTGAATTTTACAGCACAAATGAATCTTGTATTGAGGTATCTTCCCTATTTCAAAGAATACCTACAAAAGAAAATATAATTGCACTTACGGATGGAAGAGCTTGGAAAATGAAATTTGATAAATTTCAAGAATTATTTCATAAAATAGAAGGTTTTAGGGAATGGGGCCGAGCTGGGATGTCTTCACGACTGTTTATGTATAAAGAACGAAAAATTGAAATGCTTACCAAAAGCGCAACAGAAAGGTATAAGGTTTTAATAAATGATAAGCCTTCAATTATTCAAAATGCGCAGATAAAACACATTTCTTCGTATTTAGGAATAACAGACACTTCATTGAGCAGAATAAGAAAAGAGATAAGTTTAGATTAAATATTTGCTGTCATATGACAGGAATATTTACAAATAATGTATCTAATATTGTAATTGTAAAATAATTTGTACCCAGCAAAATTAAATCACTTATAATATTAATCAATGAAACAGACACTTATCGTATTAATTTGCCTTTCAAGTATTTTTCTCAATGCACAAATTCCAAATTCCATATCAAAAGCGGAGAAGGTATATGGCTTGTCTAAATTTTGGCAAGAGGTTAATTATAATTTTGTGTACCTCAATAAAATTGATAGGGATAAATGGGAAAATGATTACAAAACCTTAATAGAGGAAGTTCAAAAGACAGAAAATGACTACGAGTACTATCGTCTTTTACAAAAATTTTGTGCAACTCTGAAAGATGGACATACTAATGTTTTCTTTCCTGACGCAATAGAAAATAATTTATACAATACGAATTTCGGGGAATTTCGCTTGTTTCTAACGAATATTGATAACAAGGCTATTGTTACCCGAACAAATCTTAGTAAAAAGGATGAAATTCCAATTGGAACTGAAGTTGTAAAAGTTAATGGGATAGACACAAAGACTTATTTAGAAAAAGAGATTATTCCATATATATCCTCGTCAACCGATTATATCTTATTCGATAAGGCAATTTGGAAGATGTTTAAAGCCCCAGAAGGAACAAGTTTCGACATTACCTTCCAATTACCTAATGGAGAAATCAAAGAATTGAAATTAACGCATACAGAAACCACCGAAAAAGAGGTCTATCCTGAGTTCGATGATTGGCCGCTATTTGAATTTAAGTGGATAGAGGAAAATATAGCTTACATCTCATTAAATTCATTTGGTAATCCTAAGATTGATACTCTGTTTCTTGAAAAATTACCGGAATTATATAATGCAGAAAAACTCATCATTGACCTAAGAAAAAATGGAGGTGGTAGCACTTATGTAGGTCGTGATATTCTTCAATATTTAACGAATGACACGCTTTTATTCGGATCTGCGCAACAAAGTCGCTTACACATTCCTGCTTACAAGGCATGGGGACAATGGACAGCACTCAAAGATACAGTAGGTGATCAAATGGCAACCCAAGCTTACTTGACTTCTCGCGATAGTTTTTATCATAATTTCCCTTATGAAGCTGATACTATAAGGATGAAAGAAAAACGATTAGTTGTACCCACAGCAATATTAATTGGACACGGTACAGCTTCGGCCGCCGAGGATTTTTTAATTTATGCGGACAATCAGCCTCATATGATTAATATCGGAGAGCCAACTTTTGGAAGTACAGGGCAACCATTGCTCTTTGAATTACCTGGAGGAGGCTCTGCAAGGGTTTGTACAAAAAAAGATACTTATCCAAATGGAAAAGAATTTGTTGGATATGGGATTTTACCTGACATTGAAGTAAAAAAGTCTTTTGAGGATTATATGGAAAATAAAGATCCTGTTCTTGAAAAAGCAATTCAATACTTAATCGACAAGTAGAAAACTGTTTACAAAATCGTGTGATCACAGCATACCCTTCGGGATACGCTGGATACACGTAATCCGTTACTGATAATCAAGAAATATACATATGAGCAGTATCGAAAAGAACAGTATAGAAATGTTAAAAGAAGCTAATCAATACGACAAGTTGGCAACAAGCAAAAACAATATCAAATGAAGTACAAAATTTGAAAAAATATTTCTGATTTTATTTTTATTATCTTTTATCAGTACTTTCACTGATGCTAAAAGTTCTTATGTATTAAAAATTGAGATATGTACAATAGGTGATGAAACTATAAACGGTTATGTGAAAACCAATGACTATTTCATTGACCGCTTTCTTTGTAATGAAATAAATGTACCTTCTGAGGATCTCATAATTCACACTGTTTACAAGAGAGAAAGGTAATACGGGAAGTGAAGCACTTAACCAGAGGTCACTAACACAGTTAGTTCAAGGGAGACTACAATAGTAATTGCCCATCGATTAAGCACAATTAAACAAGCAGAGCAAATTCTGGTTATAGAAGTTGGGAGTATTGCTGAAGGAGGTACTCACCAAACGCTAATCGCCCAAAAAAGGGCGATATTATGATTTATATATATATCAGACTAAAATATCTTAGTTCCTTATGAAGTGGCTAAATTTACCATATCCATTATTGCAATCCACTAAATACAAGTGGTTACTAGCTTTATTATCAGGCATTTTTGTTTATTTGTTTTTGATTTCTTTTCAACCTTTTGGATCGGCACGGTTAAAAACTTATAAATATTTATTCTTGGCGGGTTTTGGGGTTTCAGTTTTTCTTGGTGTGGCAACTACCTATTTTATTCTTCCTAAATTATTTCGACAGTTCTTTCGTCCAGAGAAATGGTCTATAATAAAGGAAATTCTATTACAATCTTGTTGCATCTTCATAATAAGTGCATTTATTTATCTGCACCATAATTATTTGGCGCGCGATATTGTTTCACATCAAACCTATTTTAATTTTCTTGAAATCACTTTATCGATAGGAATTTTTCCTATTGTAGGTTTAGTCTTTTTTACAGAACGCACACTTTTAAAACGCAATATCGAGAAAGCACAATTGCTTTCTAATCAGTTACCGCCTGCAGTAGTAGAGGAGAATATTACAGTGAAAATACAAGAAGAAAGTGTAAAAGCATCGCCTATTGTAATGCAATTATCGGAGTTTGTATACGCACAATCAGAAGGAAATTATGTGACGATATATCATTTGGAAGATAATGTGCTTATACATAAACTAATTAGGCTTTCTTTAAAACAGCTTGAAATACAATTAGAAAATCTTTCTCAAGTAAAACGTAGCCACCGATCTTACCTTATTAATACGCAACATATAACATCTATTGATGGAAATGCGAGATCACTTACATTACAACTAGATAAAGTTGCTACAAGTATTCCTGTCTCTAGATCTTTCTCAAAGGCTGACTTTCACTAGCTTTCCCGTTCATCACAAAAGTGGCACACCCATCACAATTTTGCTTTACCTACTGATTTTAAGACTATTTTTGGCTTAATATTTTTTTAATAAAATTAAACAATATCAATATGAAAGCAATTCATATACTCGTAATTAGTTTTATGATTTTTGGCTGTTTTAATACGGCAAAAGCAGAAGAAACAACAAATTACGAATTAGAAGAGATATACCAAGATTTTGATCAAGCACTACAACTTGCAAAGGAAAGCAACAAACTGGTCTTTATCGATTTTTACACTCCTTGGTGTTCGCCTTGTAAAAAATTAGATAAAGTCGTTTTTCAAAATGATTCGATTAGACAAATTTTGGGCAAGGATTATATCTTGTTAAAGTATAATGCTGAAAATGACACAGTGTTCCATTTGTCCAAAAAGCATCATGTTAGGAGTTATCCCACTGCAATTGTTCTTAATTCAGGAGGATATGTTGTTAACAGAAAGTATGGGTTTCCTGGAGAGGATTTTCAGTCGTTAAGTAAAAATGTGTTAGATTTTACGCAACAGACTTTAGAAATAAATAAAAGAAATGAATATCTGAAAGGATATGCGAGCTCAGTAAGGGTGTCTGAATATCCACAATTTTATATCGACTTTGTGAATAGAACCAATGTAAGACCAAAAGCTGAAGACATCCTAGACTTCTTCGAAAGCAAAGAAAATTTCTTAATGGAAGAAGATTTTTCCACACTGTTCTATTTTGCTGAAGATTCCCCTTCAAATGTAGGAGATATTTTGTTAGAAGATAGGCAAAATTATATTGAACTCTATGGAGAACAAGATTTGAATATGATTTTATATAACATAGTATCGGGAAAGTTCGGCGAAGCCATCACTGAAAACAATCAAGAAAAATACGACCAAGCCATTGCTTTTGCGATAAAAACACTTGGTCAGGACTATGCGGATGACATTTTGCCAGGTTTCGAGATCAAAAGGCTAAAAGCTCAAAATAAATGGAAGCAGGTATTTGAAATTTATGAAATTACGAAGGATAAAGGTGAGATGGAAGGAGGTACAATTAATCATATATGTTGGGATATTTATAAAAATTGCGATGATAAAGAAGTCAATGCAAAATGTATTAATTGGATGAAGGAGCTCACAAGTAACAATCCAGAATTTAATTATTTAGATACATACGCTTTTTTGCTCTATAAGTCAGAGAATAAAGAAGAAACCAAAAAGGTCGCTAAAAGAGCAATTGAAGTGGGCAAACAACAAGGTAGTAACACCAAGGAATTAGAAGAAATGATGGAAAAACTATGAGTAGAATCCAGTGTCTATTCCTGTGAAGCTGACCCACCTATTCCTAAAAGGATTGACCCACCTATTCCTGTAAGCTGACCCACCAAGAGTTAGATAAAAAAGGAAAAATACGAAGTGGAAGTAAACAAAGCCTAATCTTGATAAAAGAATAAGATTATGGCCTATAAACCAATTCGTATGGATGTAGTAGAAAAAATAATAGCCTATCATAAAGAAGGAGTAGCTAAAAGAAGGATAGCACGGTTGTTGAACATATCTAGAAACACAGTTAAGAGCTATATAAATCGTTATATGGCACAAGAAGCCTTATCGGAATCCGAGGACGAACATGGTCATTATAGTTCCTCTCACCTGAATGATAAAACTAGACAAGATTATCTAGAAACTGAATTACCTAGGCTAGTATCAGAGTTAGGAAGAGTAGGTGTAACAAGGTATTTGTTGTGGCAAGAATACAAGCAGAAAAATCCTAAAGGATATTCCTATAGCTTGTTCTGTCAGCGCATAAAGGACTATAAGTATAGAGTCAATACGACGATGCGGCTAGAGCATAAAGCAGCCTATCGTCTGACTATAGATTTTGCGGGAAAGAAGATGAGCTAAATAACAGAAGCCGAACTAGCGCTTTTCTGTATTTTGTAGAAACCAAGATCTACTCTATTATTAAAAAAGCTCTTATTCATTTTGACAGTCTGTCCTGAAGAAACAAACTTTATCCAGACATGGGTTGCATTGGTATCAACTATTTCAATTTGAATATTTTCTTTACTCATCATACTTCTTTTCAAGGTTACTAAATAAGGATATTTTTAGGGTCTATTAAAATGAGCACATAAACTTAGCCGACACTCCTACTCATTCAAAATAATTTTGTTCGATATAAATAGCAAGCTGATTCAATAAAGAAAGTTTATTCGTTAGTTAATAAGTATCAAGACTCTTAATAAAAGTTAAATGAACTTATCATACAGTTATAGAGAAATATTTAACATGGGGAAAATATAGATCTAATGTTACGTATAAATCTATCATGATGAAACAAATACCACAAACCAACATCTTACTCCTACTCATAAGTCATAGCAAGAGGATTGTCATAAATAGAGTTTCGGTTCTACTTATTTTATGACTCAGCCACAAGGATTACTACAATCTAACGGATATCATACCAATCATGGTGTGTCGTTTGCTATTTATTTTTGGGATTAAGGAATTATGTTCTAACAGTTAGCCTAGGATTTAGTTTGCTAACTAATATTTCTTCTGGTGAAAGAGTATGCTCTCCCTCGTAGAAGGGGAAACGGATATTAAAGAGAATGAAAAGGAGATTCATATTACACAATTGTTCCGATGGTTTCTAGGAAATTTTGGTAGAAAGAAAGGCTTTATAAAAATCCTAAGCAATGCCTTACAACTAGATGTCTGTGATTATATGTTAGTATATATACCTTACTTATGGGAGGATGCTCTAGATTATTTTTATTAACATAAAGCATTTATGCTTTACATCTCTACTCCTCCACCATCTAGCTTCTCCATTATTCTCCAGAGATATTTTTTCTTAAAGAAGTAGCCCTTGATCGGATCGAGCAGATCTGTATTTTTAGATGTATCAAATTCCTGCATCCATTTTTCTGCCTCCTGATCTAACTTCTGATTAGCGGTGTCTATTTCTTTTTTTACTTCAGATAGTTTATTGACATCCTCATCAAACTGTAGCTCCATGATCGCTTCATTGATATCCATCATTTCCATAAGAAATTCTGGATCCATCTTTTCTTCAGAATCATTAGAAATTTTATCGTAAAGTTCTAGAATATATTTTATCCTAGAGCGCTCATCCGTAAGTGTCTTGTATGCCTTATTATTTAGCGTCGTTTTTTCTAAAGCTTCTTCCTTTGCCTCCTCACTTTCTTGTGCGAAAAAATCGGGATGATACTTTCTGCTATTGACATGATAACGCTTCTTAAGATACGCATGGTCTACATAGAACGAAGTCTCTATTCCGAAAAAATCAAAGTAATTCATTACTTAAAGAATCTAGAAATATCTATTCCAAATATAAACACCATCAGTGTCATCAGTAGCACAAATCCTATAGTAGTGGTGATCTCCATAAACCTATCGTTAGGCTTGATACCTGTGATCATTTCGAACAATAAGAAAAGTACATATCCACCATCTAGTGCTGGAATAGGTAGCAGGTTCATGAATCCTAGTATCAGCGACAACATACCTGTAATCGACCAGAATCTATGCCAGTCCCAGCTGTCTCCGAACATTGTACCTATAGCTATAGGTCCTCCCACACTTTCTGTCGGGTCCATCTTACCTTGGAACATTTGTTTGAACGCTTTCAGCTGTGTCCCTATAAATCCTATGCCTTTTGTAAAGCCTTTAGGTATTGCCTTAGCTAAAGAATATTTTTTTACTTCATGATCTATTTGCATTTGGTAGGGCTGAGAATATATTCCAGAAGCTCTTAGGACAATCGGTTCCGCTTTCTTGCCCATCAGCTTTCCTATCATACCTACCTTTCCTGGCATTTCTATGGTAGGATCTAGAGTCAGTGTATCCATAATACCGTTCCTTGCTACAACGATATTGACATCGCCTTCAGAAGTTTTAATAGCCTTGTTATACTGATCGTTATATTCTATAGGTTGCCCATTGACAGAAACAATCTTATCCGTATTTCTGATACCTGCCTTATATGCTGGACCATCTACAATGACGCTGTCTATCACATATTTTGCCCTAGGCTGGAACAAACTACCTCTTCCATATTCAGATAACTTAGCTATATATTTCTCATCTATATCCAGAGTTACCTGTCGACCCTGTCTTTCCACAATTACTTTCGATGCATCATTAAGGACAATTTCTCTGGTAAGTTGACTCGACTCAAATTTAGTAAAAGGTACGTCCTCTATAGATACGATCTTATCACCATCCATAAATCCCATCTCGTAGGTCAGACTATCTGTAATCGCCATACCGTGTGTGACATTCTCATTAGGATAGAAAGTCTCACCCCAGTACCATAGTACCATTGCGAAAATAAAAAAGCCCAATATAAAGTTAACCACTACACCACCTACCATAATGATCAGTCGCTGCCATGCTGGCTTAGATCTGAACTCATGCGGTAAGGGTGGACCAGCCATCTGATCCTTATCCATGCTCTCATCTATCATACCTGAAATCTTCACATAACCACCTAGTGGCAGCCATCCGATACCGTATTCTGTCTCCCCTATCTGCTTTTTGAACAGAGAAAAACCTGGATTAAAAAAAAGGTAAAACTTCTCTACCCGCGTCTTGAAAGTTTTTGCGGCGTAGAAATGCCCCCACTCATGTAGGATAATGAGGAGCGATAGACTTAATAATACCTGTGATACTGTTATTAATGTTCCCATGAAGGATTTTTCTTATTTTCTAATTTGAAACAGAGCAATATTTGATTTTGTTCCATAAGTTTGCAAAACTACACTTTACTGTAGATGTTCGTGACTGAATTAGATAAAATATCACCTACTTAGTACGTATGATCGTTTTTTATTGTCCAGAATTACAAAAAGGCAGCTGTTTACTGATCGGAGACGAGCATAGGCACTGCAGTTTGGTACTGCGGAAGAAGACCGGTGACCCCATTTTTGTCATAGACGGTAATGGGCACTCTGCCACGGGTACGATAACCTCCAGCACCAAGAAGGAAACTAGCTTTACGGTGACTAGTATCGATACAGCAGAAAAACCACGCTATAAGTCAGCAGTTGCCATCGCTCCCACTAAGAATATAAGCAGACTGGAGTGGTTTCTAGAAAAATCGACTGAGCTCGGTATAGACGAGATTTTTCCAGTTATCTATGATCATTCCGAGCGCAAAAATATAAAGCCAGAGCGACTAGAAAAAATTATTCTCAGCGCCACCAAGCAGTCATTGAGAAAATATAAGCCCATATTACATCCGCTACAAAAACTCGATCAACTTATAGCTAGTGCATCATATGCTGCTTATAAGCCCACGGTAGCGCACTATCATCCTGAACATACCGATCTACAATCCATGCTAGATTCCGAAGCGCACCAGCTTATCTTTATAGGACCAGAAGGAGATTTTTCCCATCGAGAATTAGATCTTTTTTCATCCCTCGGCCTACCGATGGGAAACCTCAGTAAACATAGACTGAGAACAGAGACGGCTGGACTCCTCGCTGCCATGCAATTATCCCAGCGCTAGTTGCTAATAATTTACATTCCTTTTTAGAAACTTATTCCGATAATAATATCTTTGTACACATAACAGTTATGTTCTTATGAGATTACTCTTTTTACTTCTGATGGTTTTTTTACCCGAGCGCGCAACAGAGACGAACACCCTGAAGCTTGGATTGCTACAATATAGTGGCGGTGGTGACTGGTACGCTAATCCCACGGCACTGAAAAACCTATCGAAGTTCTGCAATGAGACAATAGGTACAGCTATAGACCCAGAATACGCCACGGTGGATGTCGGAAGTCTAGACATTTACAACTACCCGTTCATGCATATGACAGGCCATGGTAATGTTGTATTTTCAGATGCAGACGCGGAGAATTTGAGAAATTATCTGTTAGCGGGAGGCTTTCTACACATAGATGATAACTACGGCATGGATCCCTATGTCCGACCCGCCATGAAGAAAGTTTTTCCGGAATTAGAATTTATAGAAATACCGTTTGACCATCAGGTCTACCACCAGAACTATAGTTTTGATAGTGGTCTTCCTAAGATCCATAAGCATGACGAAAAACCGGCTCAGGGCTTTGGCCTTTTCTGGCGAGATCGTCTGGTATGTTACTATTCCTTCGAGTCCGATCTCGGAGATGGATGGGAAGACCAAGCCGTCCATAAGGATCCCGAAGAAGTACGACTCAAAGCATTGCGTATGGGTTCTAATCTTGTGTCCTACGCATTTACACAGTAGCTTATCTATGCATTTGATTATTTGGGCGCCTCCTACGGACCATGCTATTCGTTCCTACAACGAGCCCGATTTATACCTAATACATAGTCGCCTCTAGTCTTCCTACGTCAGCCGTCGACACTCCTTGTATTATGGTATAACTAGAACTCGTTATACCACTTCTATCATTGGCGCGGAAATATATAATACCAATTCTAGTTTAGAATGACGGTAATTATTTATTTTGTTCTTCATGTTTCTTCGTTAAAAAGCCTCGCCGAACCTATGGGTTCGCCTACGTTTTTTGCCTTGATCCATTTTGAACAATTCTAAATCCTTTTCCGTCATCTAAAAATAGAAATGGTATAAGAATCGATATTGAATCTCCTACACCCTTAATTTTTTGATCCACAAGTGACTAGCCCCACCTGGAGTAGATCTATCTTTATAAAACGATAAGCGCTCTCATAGACATAAACGCTCTATTGCCTCTTCGATTTGGAACTGGTATACCTCATCAAAAAGTCTTACGTAAGAATCTGCACTTTTTATGCCCTTTACAACTTTGTTACGCGCCGATTTTAGATTGGAGCAGCCTTTTTCAGTTGCTCCTAATTTGATCTGTGATAGCCCCTTGTAGAATAGAGATTCTGAACTGCCAGACCATTTTTCTATAGCCTTATCATAGAACACTATTGCTTCATCTGGTCTATCTAGTAGATCTAAGGTTCTCCCTTTCTGAAAATACATCTGATGTGTTATTAGTATGCCATCTTGGTTCTTAAGTTCATCTTCGATAGCACGACTAAAGAGATCTAGAGCACTTTCATAATCCTCAAGTTGCTTATGGCAAAGCCCCTTGGCATATAGGATATGATCATCACTGACATATTTTGTATTCTCCACAGTGGAAGCCTCTAGTCTATTTAGATGAAATAGAGCTCTTTCGTAATCTCGATAATAATATAAAAGTACCCAGCCCATATAACCATCTCCATCCATAGGCGACATGCTGATAGCTTTGTTTAGATAAGCTATCGCTTCATCATAGTTTCCGTTTTTTGTATTTTGTACAGAGCTTGCATGATACATGTGTGAGGGAATCATTCCATCCATTTTAGAAAAGGAATTAGCGATTATTCTATTACCGATTTCCTCATAGCCAAACCACTGAAGTTGACTCCCATATATTGATTTTAAGCTATAATATACATTAGGCTTTATCACAAAGAATACAACCAGTAGGACAACTAACAGAAGTATAGGATACATTACAAGTCTTCTTATCCACTTTATCATTTTGGAAGAATTTCTGTTATAATTCCATCGTCCAATCTGATAGATAAGAACTTGAACGAATTGACGTTTTCTCCTGCATCGTTACGACCAGGTATCCACTCATCTAATCCTCTGGTAATTTTTCTTATTTGTATCTCTATAGAATCATTGAGATCCATTTTCTCATACTCCAGATTGTACGATTCATATTGGAAGTTCCCTGTATCTCCATGACAATTCACCTGAAATCTAATCTTAACTATTCCTGTATTATTATCTGTAGGAGGAACATAATTTTTATTGAATGCCTGTTCTATAGCGTAGATTTCTCCGTGGTAGTCTAGTCCTGTTACATAATATGGTTTCAGTATGCCTGTTCCACAGAGTTCAAAATCCTCATCCTTTACATGACAAGCGAGGAGTATGATGAATAAGATAAAAACAATATATCTCCAACTTATATTTTTCATAAACGTCTTTGCTGTTTTTATTTTATCATACTAAATAAAGATAGCAATACTACTCTACAGTACCGTATCCAATTCATTATTCTGGAAGGAAAGTTCCAGACAGCTCCTACTTTTATTTATCTTCTTAATGTTATAGAAAGCTTAAACTATCAATACGGAATAAACCTTCTTTGCTGTATAATGTCAAAGAAGCATATTTAGAAAAATAGTTAACTAATTAAAAAAAAGATTATGAAAAAGATATCATTGAAAATAGCGGTCTTGGCTTTATTTGCCATTTGTATGACCTTTACTTTAGGCGCACAAGATGTGATACGTACGGCTGAGGTAGAAAAGAAGGAAGCAAAAAAACAAGAACACAGAATGAAACGTCTCGAGAAGATGGCCGATAAGCTAGAAATGTCAGTATCACAAAGGGACCAATTTATGATAGCTCAGGCAGAGTTTAATACTGCCGCAAAAGCAATCAAAGATTCAGAAGTAGAGAAGAAAGAAAAAAAGGCTCAATTGAAAGCTCTAGCTACAGAGCATAAGACAAGATTATCTACATTTTTATCAGAAGAACAAGTTACTAAAATAGAGAAGCGTCTTATGAAAAAGAAAGGGAAGCACAAAACTAAAAAAGGTAAAAGAGTTAAGCAGCCTCAGCCAGAGTAAAACTTTTAAATCTATATTGATGAGCCATAGAAGGGATTCCTTTTGTGGCTTTTTTTTGGGAAAATAATAAATTTAGGTCTAGCTTATATGATTTCTAACCTACTAATCGAGTATGAGATTAGTACCTCTTCTAATATATTTTTTAATGTTCAACCAGAAAGCAAAAATAAGGTACAACACAATAGGAGAACCCATTGTGATGAAAGAAAGGTAGATAAAATATAAGCGTACTCTAGAACTGTGTAAGCCTATTTTTGAAGCGATGTAACTACACACTCCAAAACTATATGTTTCTATTGTACTTCTGAGTTTATGTATCATCTATATTTTAGATATGAGTAAGATATAACTAAATATAGGTAGAAAATATTTCTTTTTATGAAATGATAGAAGAATATTTTAGGCATCAAGACAACCACGCACTTACCACATTACACGAGAACATCCGACTATAACTGAAGGGTAGATTTATTTGATAGAAGAATATTGATTTACGCCGTTCTTGATTAAGACGTCTTTGCTGGAAAGAATAATTCTTTGTCTGTTATCTATCGTAAAAAGATTAATGGTATAATTTCCAGGCATAGCGTAATGATAATGGACTTCATTGGTCGCTAACACTTTCTCTATATTACCATCTCCAAAGTCTAAGTATAATGGATTCTGTTGGAGTTTATTATCTACAGAAACGATAAGTTTGGTGCCCGTATTTAGATTTCCCGTAATGGTAATCATATTATTCTCGAATTCTAGAGGAACGAGTTTACTTTGAATTTCTAAGTGAAGGGGCACCTCATGTGCGCTATAGTTAACTTGTTTGTGTATACTGCCAAAACAGTAAAAGCAGCCCATAAAGCCTAAGCCAATAATAGAAAATAAAACTAAGCCATCTAGAAGATAAGTTGAGGACTTATCAACCGGGACTAGCTTATCAGGTATACTTTTCAGTATAGAGCTCATAGGATTTCGGTTTTCGGTAATAATCGGTTTTCTCGTCATAAATCGAATGACAAGAATAGTGTAAATATAAAACAATAACTGAAAGGAAAAAATATTATTACATTATTATGTAATATATTAAGAGTTAATAATCAATTAATTATGTAATTTATATTTGAATAATTGAATATATAAGATTCTAATCTAGAGTACATTGTAAGCTAAAAACATGAGGAAATGCTTTCCCATGCGTACCCCATATCCACTCCCCTTCTTTTCTTAAAGTCAAGTTTTCAAAACACTCATAAGGTGTATAATCGTATTCTTGCAAATGCGTTACTCGCAAACCGACGGTAAGTAAGGCCGTTACAACTTCAGACACGGCATGAATCCAGAAGTGCTCCTTGAGTATAATTTCTGTTTTTTTATTTGAATTTATATCGGTGTAAGTTCCTTCGTTCTCTTCTGTATAAACGCCCTTATTAAAATAGTTATAACTAATTTTCTCTGATTCCCAATCGAACATATAGATAGCAGGATGAAACTCGGCTAAGGTAAATTGTCCTCCAGGCTTTAGATGTTGCTTAATAAGCTGAGCCCAACGATCTAGATCTGGCAACCAACAGATGGCCCCATAAGAGGTAAATATATGATCAAATTTCTCTCCTTCTAGGTGATCGCTGATATCATAGACATTGGAACGTATAAATCTTGTATCTACCTCTAATTCCGCGGCCAATTCTTTTGCTGTAGCAATACTATCATCGGATAGATCTATACCCGTTACTTTTGCACCAGCTCTAGAAAAGGAAATGGTATCCTGACCGAAATGACATTGTAAATGTAAGAGATTCTTTCCTTGAACATCAGGTAGAAGATTAAGTTCTATCTTATTGAGCGAGGTTTTTCCAGCTTTAAATGCAGATACATCATAGAAATCAGAATCTTTGTGAATTCTAGTCTTTGCATTCCATAAAGCTCTGTTAGCATCAAAATAGGAGGATAAGTCCGTCATAATTGTATACTTTTGTTCTGAGGTTATAAACTTCATCAAAAATCTAATAAAAATGGCAGAAGCGAAAAAAAAAGGGAAACAAATTAATATTGAATTACCAGAAGAGATTGCGGAGGGGGTATACTCTAATCTTGCAATTATCTCCCACTCACAATCAGAATTTGTTGTAGACTTTGTTAGACTTGTCCCTAATGTTCCTAAAGCGAAAGTGAAGTCTAGAGTAATTCTTACACCAGAGCATGCTAAGAGATTCATGAAAGCATTGGCTGATAATGTTAAAAAATTCGAAGCGCAGCACGGCTCTATTACAGAGAAGGAACAGAATCCTTTTCCTAAGATGAACTTTACGCCGACGGCTCAGGCGTAGTTGTTTTGTCGAGGAGATTGTATCGAGGAAATTCCACCCCCTAGCCCCCACCGGCGGGGGAAATAATATATCCTCCTGTAGAGTTGACTGCATGTTCTCTAAGCGTGCCGACGGTAGTCGACAATGGAAGGTGCCTCGGTCATCTGATGGGAAGTCGAAAATAACTTGCCCTCCGCTAGATGAGGTTTCCGAGATTCAGAAGAGGAAAACTATAATCATTAGCAAATTACAATAACTGACTCAAAATTTAGTCAACCCAAAACGATCATATCGCTCTCTACATGAGTAGTAATACCTAAGTATAAATCCCGTAAATACCCCCTTCCAAAGTTCTAGATTCCCCCTTAGATTTGTCTTATAAATATTTCGAAAGAAAGTTTAAAAGGCGTATCCGAAAAGCCTAATAAAATAGAGTAGGAAAACTTTAAAATTATCAATTATCATGGGAATCAATATTAATATTACCGCTTCTGGTGACAAGGGTGCATGTAAGGCTGAAGCCTCAGGAAGTATACAACACATTGTTACTGACCAAGAAAGAAAGACCTTCGGCATAAATGACGGTGCATTAAAAAATGCTATAGGAAAGTATTTCGGAAAAAATCCAAATGATGCTTATGTACATAGTCCAACTCCATGGGGAGATCTATACAAAACTTATGGATGGGCACAAGTACAGACAGTTCTTGTTCCAGTAAGAGCTGAGATCCTGGGTATAACATCAGTTCCAGATATCCTAGCAACTAAAACTTTCTCTAATAAGAGTACTGTAAAAGGCACATTCAATGCAAGCATATCTCAAGAAATAACAAATACTGTAGGAAGTACCTGGTCCACAGGAGGAACACTCTCTATAAGTGAAGCGATAGAAGTCGGTGTCAATATAGAAATATTCAGTGCCAAATCTACTACCACTATTGGTTACAGCCAGTCGTGGGATGTAGGAGGCTCTAAGAGTAAATCATCTACTGTAGGTTCTGAGTCTGGTGTATCAGTAGAATTAGATCCTGGTCAATCAATAGAAGCACAACTATCTGCAAGTAAGGGAACTATGAAAGTAAGAGTGACTTATAAAGCAGTTCTACAAGGCTCTGTTGCTGTAAACTACGATCCTACTTTTAAGGATCACCACTTCTGGGCTTTACCGATATCTAATATTATGAGCGCAGGAGGTATGAGTAATGAGGTAATATCAACTGAAGATTTTGATATAGGTTTCTACAGCAATGGAAAAGTAGAAATCAAAAATACAGACGGAACTGTCATACGCAATATAGTTCTTGCAGACAGAAGAGCTTAATTCTATCTTGATTATAGAATACCACAGATTTAATATTCTCTTAAATTTGTGGTGTTCTATATCTTATCCCACTATCTTTTTTGCCCAGTCATCATCCGCTTTGAGTAAATTTCTCAATGCATGTTTTATAATCCATTTTCTTTCTTTCCCTATACTCTTGCCATTCCACTTCTCTATCAGTGTTCTTACTGTGGCTGGATTATCCTTGAGAATATCATTTATGCAATTAGCGACAGACTTCTGAACATATTTTGATGGATCATCTTTTAGGCTGTTTAAAATCGCCAAGATAGGATCAGGATTTTCAATAAATAGTTCTAGCTTTTTCGCCCAGGGCAAACGTGGTCTAAGGCCTTCACAAGAAAGTCTTCTTACGTGAAGGTTCGTATGCTTGGACCATTTCTTCATTTGAGAAATCGTCTTTTTTGTATGCCTTTCTAAGAATGGTCTAATCGTGTATTCCCCTGTATTACGCTTGGTTATTTCTTTTATAGCATACATAGATTCTTCGAAGTCTTGAAGTCCATACTTTTCTATAAACTTAGCTATCGGCATGACCCAATAAAAATTGGTGAACATACCTGTTTCTTGCTCATTTTCAGGACCTAATATATTCAGTAAAGTAGAAAGAGCTTTTTTATAATCTCTTCCCAGTTTATCATACAATTCATCCGCTATAACTTCTACCCTATCTTTCAACTCTAGCGCGGTAACTTTTCGATCTATCGTAGCAACAAATTCTTTTCTACCGAACTTAGGCTCTACCTCTTGCAGCTTAGTAGCTAATAAGATTGCTAATTCTTTATCAAACCAATATTTTAGTTTTTTGTATGCCAAAATTTTAAATCTTAAAACAGGTTTAGTGTCTAAAATAAATTCCATTTGTTTTAAAGGAAATAGTCCAATAGCTTGCAGTTTATATAAGCTAATCGACCACTGCAAATTACTTGTTTTACTTGTTGAAATAAACTTTTTTACATTCGAATTCAAAGCAATAAATTCTAGGACAGCAATGTTCGTAACAATTACCTTTCCCCCAATACATTCTGAAGTCACAAACATCGATTTGGTTTATGAGTTCATACATAAGCTTTGGATCCTTACGTTCTTTTAGGCGCTGCTTATTAACTCTTCGGAATCTTCTATTGTATTCTGCACGGACTAATCCTTTATCTTTGTTTAGCCCGAATTTCTTATACGATCTTGACATATTTTGTAGGTTTTGTACCTACATCGTGTCATATAAATCATAAATTTTCATAAAAACATTTTTAAAAACTACCGATTAAAAAACCAGAAAGCGTCTTGTATATTTTCTATTACTTTCAGAATCAGAAATATGCAAAAAGTAAACCCCTTCTGTCATAGCAATCGTACTTATGGAAAGGCTTCCTTCTACGTTAGAATTATATAGAATCTGTCCTGCACTATTTAGAATAGAACAAGTTAATGAACTTTTGTCAGACTTTTTATTTACAAGCTGAAGTGACCTGCTTGCATTATTATTTACAAAGCTAAATTCCTCTACAAACTTATCCTCTACGTTTGATACTTGTCCTACTGTAAATTCATGTAGCTTGACCTCATCCAGATATACTACTTCATACGTCCATATACCTTCGGCGAAACTTGTTCCATAGACTCTGGTAAACCACCACCATGAAGAGTGGAAGGTATCTGAGAATTGTTGCAACCAGGAATCTACTAGCGTACCTTCAGCATCGAAGACTGAGTGTTGGGCTGCTTCATTATTTAACTGATCTCTAAAATATGCTGAAAAGTATATACGCTCACCTGGCGCAAAATCGTCTGATAGATTTGTAACCCATTGCTCGCCACAGCCTTGGGGCATAGGATTAGTCGTACTGGTCGTCATTTCCATAATTCCTGGAACTCTATAGGGCTCTTGATCATCCCACATCGTGCCGTCATTAAGTGTATTACAAATTCCTTCATAAGGATCTAGTAAGTTGTTATAGTTATTATTCTCCCATATTTCAAAATGAAGATGTGGACCAGTAGAACTACCTGAGCTACCTACAATTCCCAGGTACTCTCCCTTCTCCACTATATCTCCTGTATTCTTTTCTGTTACTGAATTTTCTTTAAGATGTCCATACCAACTTACGTTACCGTTTGCGTGCATGAGGTATACCGCATTCCATTGGCAATTTGTACAGAAAGTACAATTCCTATCATAGTTTCCATCTACTCTAAAGATAATCATGCCTTCGTCAGCGGCTATTACTTCCACAGCATCATCATCCATTTTCTTCCACGAAAAAGGCCAGGGAAATATATCTGTACCACTATGATCGTATCCACTACCTAGATCATAAGAGCGATTGCCACAGTCATAATCTCTTACGAAATTATTATGTTGTCCAGAGCTATTCTGGTTATGGTCAACAAAATTGGAAATCGAATAAAAATTATCATTCTCTAAATTTTCTGCTGCTCTAACTGGAAAAGAAAAAGAAGTCATTTTTGTTGCATGGCTTCCATAGGCTTGCAAGCTAGGGGTCTCCTTATATATCTGTTGTAGCGTGGAAATTATTTCAGCGCGTTGCACTTCAGAAAGACAAGCATGGTCAGGTAAATTATAAGCTCCTCCCCCAGAAGAAAGCTTTTCTTGCGCGGCAACAAAAGAAAAGGAAAGTAATAGGCTAAGCAATAAGTACATTCTCATGATCAAGTTTTTCTTAACCTAAATGTAAGCTTAATAAATGCAAATTCCAATTGACATGAAATCTCTTATAAAATGTATAGTAGCTTCAGATTAGGACCTCTCCTATAGTAGATATATAGAATCTTAAAATAAAGAACCCGCCTGAGCTGGTGGCACTATCCCTAGATGTTCATAAGCTTTTTGCGTAGCTTCTCTTCCCCTAGGTGTTCGCTGAATAAATCCCTCCATAATAAGAAAGGGCTCATGTACTTCTTCTATTGTCCCAGGCTCCTCTCCTACTGCGGTAGCTATCGTTGTAAGCCCTACTGGCCCACCTTTAAACTTCTGGATAATAGCTGAAAGAATTTTGTTATCCATCTCATCCAGTCCATAGTCATCTACATTCAGTGCATCGAGTCCGTACATAGCGATCTCCTTGTCTATAGAACCAGAGCCTTTGATCTGAGCAAAATCTCTTATTCTGCGCAGCAGTGCATTAGCAATCCTAGGCGTACCTCTGCTTCTAGATGCAATAATGTGTGCACCTACATCGTCTATTGGAATATCTAAGATTTCAGAATTCCTTTTGATGATGCCTTTGAGTGTTTTGACATCATAGTAATCCATATGACAAGTGATCCCGAACCTTGCTCTCAATGGAGAAGTCAGTAGGCCCATCCGTGTTGTTGCTCCTACTAAGGTAAAAGGGTTTAATGTCAATTGTATACTTCTAGCACTCGGACCACTATCGATCATAATGTCAATTCTATAATCTTCCATAGCAGAATACAGGTATTCCTCCACCACATTATTAAGCCTATGGATCTCATCTATAAAAAGAACATCCCCTTCTTCTAGGTTTGTCAATAGACCAGCTAGGTCACCTGGCTTTTCTAGGACAGGACCAGAGGTAAGCTTGAGGCTAGACTCTAACTCGTTAGCTATAATATGAGAAAGGGTCGTTTTTCCTAGCCCGGGAGGACCATGTAAAAGAACATGATCCAGTGCTTCCTCTCTAAGCTTAGCTGCCTCTATAAAAACAGATAGATTTTCTACGATCTTATCTTGGCCACTAAAGTCACTGAATCTTACAGGACGGAGCGCTTTCTCATACTGCTTTTCCTCTGGTGTCAGATTATCGTCAAAAGGATCTAGATTAGGATTTGCCATAAAATATATATATAATATAAAAGTATAATAAGTCTAAGACTCTACACAGACAGAATGAAATTAGCGTCTAAAACAGATGCTTTTTTATGTAAATAGGGCTATTTGTGCTGTTATAGCATGGTTTAGTACGCATAATTGTATGCAAAGCAATTATTAAATTTTAGCTTTGCAGCTTCAAAATCAAAAAAAGAATAAAATGGGAGGAGAAAAAATAACACTAACTAGAAGAAATAAACTCAGCGTTCCTGATAATCCTATCGTGCCCTTTATAGAAGGTGATGGTATAGGACCTGATATCTGGGCTGCCGCTCAGAGAGTTTTAGATGCTGCTGTAGAGAAATCATTCGGTGGTAAAAGAAAGATACACTGGAAAGAAGTCTATGCTGGTCAGAAAGCACATGATAAGACTGGTGAGTGGTTACCTCAGGATACACTAGATGATCTACGAGAACACTTAGTTTCTATAAAAGGACCACTGACCACACCTGTAGGTGGGGGATTCAGATCCCTGAATGTTGCGATCAGACAGAAGCTAGATCTTTACGCTTGTGTAAGACCGGTCAAATGGTTCAGAGGTGTTCCTTCTCCAGTAAAAAAGCCAGGTCTCGTGGACATGGTGATTTTCAGAGAGAATACGGAAGACATCTATGCGGGTATAGAATACCTTAATGGAACTGCAGACAACGAAAAAGTAAAGCGTTTCCTTATCGATGAGATGGGTGTAGACGGTATACGTTTTCCTGATTCTGTTTCTCTAGGTGTAAAACCAGTTTCTGTAGAAGGGACGGAAAGACTCGTCAGAGCAGCTATCAAGGATGCTATAGCTAGAAAAGCTAAATCTGTTACTTTAGTACACAAGGGTAACATTATGAAATTTACGGAAGGTAAGTTCAAGGAATGGGGTTACGATCTAGCAAAGAGAGAATTCGATGCGAAAGATTACGAAGGCGGACCATGGCAGGTAATCAATGTAAAAGGAAAAGAACTCATCATAAAAGATGTTATAGCAGATGCATTTTTACAGCAGATCTTACTGAGACCAGCTGAGTACGATGTGATTGCAACTCTTAACCTGAATGGTGATTATATTTCTGATGCACTGGCAGCAGCTGTAGGAGGAATAGGAATCGCTCCAGGAGCTAACATCAATTACGAAACTGGAATCGGTGTATTCGAGGCAACGCACGGTACAGCACCAAAGTATGCTGGACAAGATAAAGTAAATCCTAGTTCAGTTATTCTTTCTGGTGTTATGATGCTAGAATATATGGGTTGGAAAAAAGCAGCAAGAATGATAGAAAAAGGCCTTAAGGGTGCTATTAAGTCAAAGAACGTAACGTACGATTTCGAAAGACTTATGAAAAACGCAACACTAGTAAAATGCTCAGAGTTCGGTGATCAGATCATCGCTAACATGTAAGCATTGTTTAGTACAAAACGAAAAACTTTTAAGAGCTACCTTTGTGAAAGGTGGCTCTTTTTTTTTCTAAATTAAAAGAACAGTAAAAGGGGATATGTAATTTATAAAAGAAATAAATATTTTGCGATAGACTAATACCATTTCTATTTTTAGATGACGGAAAAGGATTTAGAATTGTTCAAAATGGATCAAGGCAAAAAACGTA
>ENA-ORXR01000769-ORXR01000769.1-marine-metagenome-genome-assembly--contig:-NODE-769-length-39419-cov-11.760866_pt1 | contig 39419 bp, 36 predicted proteins | sample MGYA00237866_ERZ511479 | MGnify/ENA metagenome assembly ERZ511479
TCCTCTCGCAAGCGCAAAAGGTCGGGCGTGACGAGATAGGAATAGGGACTGCGGAAGGACCAATATACGTCGATGGGTTCGGTCAAAGCGGGGCTCCTTAGGTGGGGGAGATATAACGTCAGACGCACAGCCTACGCAAATGACATTATTAAATGCCAGCCAATAGAGCTATTTTTTGCTTAGCTGATTGACCCGGACTGTTGATGATTGGGGTTGTTATGATAGGCATAATCATATGGAGCCGAAGATACCATTCTATAAAGCCAGAGGTCGGGAGATGCTCAGAATTTTTCTTACGGCATTCGGAGGCGCAATACTTAGCATCGCGGCTCTCTTATTGATTTTTTGGCTGTCAAAGGAACGCTTGCCGTTGAGAAATCTGGTCTTTCTACTCACACTACTGATTGGCGTGGTTGGGTTTTGCTGTGGTCTAGGTTGGCATGATCGTAAATATACTGGACTGCGTGTTTTGGGAGCCACAATCAGCGTTGTTTCTGGCTTAACATCAGTGATGGTTTTTACTAATTTCGATCTATCCACCAGAATACCTTTAGCTATCGTCACTGGGGCAATCTTGGCCACAATAGGTTGGTTTCTTGTTTGGGTCGATCCGCAAGCTTATTCAGAATAAATGAGTTGCGCCAAAAAGGTGAAATACCCCAGTGTTGGCATGAGTCCCAGAGACCGATTAAGCTAAGCGCCAACCAAAAATTTTCCCAAAATATGGATTTACCTAAAACGCCTCGTCAGTCTTCGGTGCAGCAGCTTTCTTCGCCGCAGGCTTTTTCTTCGCAGCAGCTTTCTTTTTCTTAGCTGGCGCCTTCTTTTTCTTCGCGGGTTTCTTCTTCGACTTGGCTTCTTTCTCCGCGATATATTCGAGGGCCATGTCTATGTTGACTTCCTGCGGGTCTTGGCCTTTTGGAATGGTGGCGTTGATTTTTTCGTATTTCACGTAAGCGCCGTAGCGGCCTTCCATGATGGCGATGGGCTTCTCGGTTGTCGGATGTTTTCCTAAATCTTTCACGACCTTACCGCCGCGGCTTCGTCCGGGATTGGCTTTCTTATCGGCGAGGCGCGCGATGGCGTCATTCATGCCGACCGTGAACATTTCTTCGGGGTCTTTCAGGCTGACATAGATCGTGTTGTGTTTGATATAGGGACCAAAGCGGCCGAGCGCCGTGATGATCTGATTGCCATCCTCGGGATGGCTGCCGATCTTCCGCGGCAAGTTAATGAGCTTGATGCCTTTTTCCAAATCCATTTCGTCATAAGGATAGGTTTTCGGCAAGCTGGTCCGCTTGGGCTTTTTCTCGGTTTCCATTTCCACATAAGGACCGAAGCGGCCTGTCTTGAGAACGATGTCTTTTTTCGTTTCAGGATGCGGCCCGAGGATTTTATCTTCGGCGGATTGATCCGGCCCCTCGCTGCCGAAGGGGCGGGTCATTTTGCATTCGGGGTAGTTCGAGCAACCTACAAATGCGCCGAATTTACCGAGCTTCAGCGACAACTCGCCGTCCTCACATTTCGGGCATTTCCGCGCGGGCGTGCCGTCTTCTTTTTCCGGGAAGACAATATCTTTCAGCGCGATGTTTAGCGCGTCGAGGACGTGGGTAATGCGCAGCTCTTTTGTTCCGTCGACGGTTGCGGAAAACTCTGTCCAGAAATCGCCGAGGAGTTTCAGCCAATCGAGATCACCTGCGGACACTTTATCCAGCTGATCTTCGAGGTTCGCCGTGTAGTTATATTGGACATATTTCAGGAAATAATTTTCAAGGAACGCCGTCAGCAAGCGGCCCTTATCGGACGGTGTGAAGCGGCGCTTATCCAGCTCCACATAGCCGCGGTCCTGCAAGACTTTCAAAATTGAGGCATAGGTTGACGGACGGCCAATGCCGAGCTCTTCCATACGCTTAACAAGAGAGGCTTCGGAATAACGCGGCGGTGGCTGCGTGAAATGCTGCGTCGCTTCGATGTCTTTGGCGTTGAGCGATTGGCCCTCTTTGACGGCAGGCAAGTCCGTATCTTTTTCATCGCCATCTTCGTCGGCTGATTTCGCTTTTGTCTCTTCATAGAGTTTCAGGAAACCGTCAAAGCGCACGACTTGTCCCGTCGCGCGAAGGCCGACGGTATGGGCGTTATCTTCGATGGTGATGGTTGTCCGCTCCAGTTTGGCGGATTCCATTTGCGACGCCATAGCGCGTTTCCAAATCAGCTCATAGAGCTTCTTCATATCGCCTTGCAGTTTAAGCGAGTCCGGCGTGCGTTCGAAACCTGTCGGGCGGATGGCTTCATGGGCCTCCTGCGCGTTTTTGGCTTTGGATTTATAAACACGGTGCTGCTTCGGCAGATAGCTCTCGCCATATTCCTTTTGGATGGTGGCGCGGCAATCGCTGATGGCTTCGCCAACCATGCTGATACCGTCGGTTCGCATATAGGTAATGAGGCCTGTGGTCTCGCCGCCAATGTCCACACCTTCATAGAGGCGCTGCGCGGTTTGCATCGTTTGCGTGGCGGAGAAACCAAGCTTGCGCGAGGCTTCCTGCTGCAGCGTGGACGTCATAAACGGCGCGGACGGGTTGCGGGTGAGGGGTCTGGCCTCGACTTTCGTGATAGACAGGCTCGCAGCCGTAACGGCGGCCTTGGCCTTCATCGCCAGCGCTTCATTGTTGAGCGAGAATTTATCCAGCTTATCGCCATTTAGGGAAACAAGACGCGCGGGGAAGCTGCCTTTATCTGCGGTCATGACGCCCGCTACGGACCAATATTCACGCGCATCAAACTGTTCGATTTCAGTTTCGCGTTCCGTAATCAGCTTGAGCGCAACGGATTGCACACGGCCCGCAGAGCGCGCGCCGGGGAGTTTCCGCCACAACACAGGCGAGAGCGTGAAGCCGACAAGATAGTCAAGCGCACGGCGGGCGAGATAGGCATCGACCAGTTCTTGGTCGAGCTCGCGCGGGTTGGCGATGGCTTCGGTCACGGACTTTTTCGTAATCGCGTTAAAGACCACGCGCTCAACGGGTTTGCCTTTGAACTCCTTTTTCTTCGAGAGCACTTCGAGCAAATGCCAGGAAATCGCTTCGCCTTCTCTGTCCGGGTCGGTTGCGAGAATTAGCTTGTCGGCATTGCCGAGGGCGGTCTGGATGTCTTTGATGCGCTTCTTGGCGCGCGTGTCCACGGCCCAGCTCATAGCGAAATTATTTTCGGGATCGACAGAGCCGTTTTTGGACGGCAGGTCGCGGACGTGACCGAAACTGGCGAGGACTTTATAGTCCTTACCAAGGTATTTTTCGATGGTTTTGGCCTTGGCTGGCGACTCGACGATGACGAGATTCATGGCGTTACTCTATATATGTGAAGAGCGCGGCATGTGGGGGAGTGCCCAATTAAAGTCAACCACATGCCGCAACGACAGTGCATATGATGTTAATATCAAGCCGATCCGACCCTGCCATCGGGTTCGACATGGATCTCTCCGCAGAGCTCCATTTCCAGCAGGGCAGCTGTCGCGATCGGCAAGGGAAGTCCGGATATTCTGATAATATCGTCACGCGGCGTTGGGGTCGGCGAAAGCAAATCCGTCATAATTTTTTTGGCTTTTGCAATCTCAGAACTTACTTGTGCGGCGTCAAATGGCGCGGATTGGAAAGCTGATTTTGGCTCCCGTAAGTTCAAAGGCCGCAAGGTTTCCAATACGGCGATAACGTCCTCTGCACTCTCAATCAGATGCGCGCCCTGGCGTATGAGCCTGTTGCAGCCTTTCGTCCTTGGATCGAGCGGAGAGCCCGGCGCGGCCATGACTTCGCGGTTTTGCTCCAATGCGTATCGCGCGGTGATTAAGGTGCCTGATCGCTCCGCCGCTTCGATCACAACCACGCCTCTGGAAAGCCCCGATATAATGCGGTTGCGCCTCGGGAAATCGCGGGCCGTGGCGCGATATCCCATCGGACTTTCGCTGATAACTGCGCCTGTTCGGATGATCTGCGCGTGGAGCTCTGCATTCTCGCGCGGGTAGATATGATCCACGCCGCCGCCCAAAACGGCGACGGTTCCGGTTTCTAGCGAGCCGTTGTGCGCGGATGAGTCGATGCCTCGCGCCAGGCCGGAGACGACGGTGTAACCCGCTTGCCCCAATTCCGCCGCAAGGCTGTTGGCGAAACGTTGTCCGATGGCGGAGGCATTGCGAGAGCCGATAATCGCCACGCAAGGTTTTTGTAGAGCGTCGAGATTTCCCAAAACGGAGATAACGGGCGGCGGCGGGTCGAGCGCTCTTAAATAAGCCGGATAGTCAGGTTCAATCGCGCAAATGAGGCGGACGCCCATTCTGTCCGCATACTCCATCTCGGCTTCGACTTGTTCAGGCAGAGGGGGCTTAATGCTCTTTTTTCTGATGAGAGACGGCAGTTCATCAAGGGCCGTGGAGGCATCGCCATATCGGTTTATGAGATCGCGAAAAGAAACAGGGCCGACATTTTGCGTCCGTATCAGACGAATCCAATCCCGCCGCTCTGCAAAGCTTAAGTCGCGGGGCATGGATTAGCCTTTTTGGCCAATTTTTGATTCTTCGCCGCGCCGAAGACGTCCGATATTTTCGCGGTGTCGCCATAGGATGACCGCTGACATAACCGCGACCATGATGCCCGCACCGAGCGGGAAGAAAATGAGCGCGACACCCGCGCATACCACGCAGGCAATGAGGGCACCGAGCGACGAATATTTTGTGATAAAGGCAGTCGCGAGCCAGATGACTGCCGCCAGAATACCTATTGGCCAGACTAGCGCGAAGAGTGCGCCGAAGAAAGTCGCGACACCTTTGCCGCCCTTAAACCCAAGCCAGATCGGGTAACAATGTCCTATCAATGCTGCGGCTGCGGCGACATAGCCGAATGGCACGCCCAACCATTTTTGTAGAAGCCAACCCGTCAGTCCGGCTTTGGCAGCGTCGAGAATGAGCGTGATAGCGGCAATGTCTTTCCGCCCGGTCCGAAGCACATTGGTTGCGCCAATGTTCCCGGACCCGATGTCGCGGATATCGCCTTGGCCAGAAGCTTTGGCAAGCAGAAGGCCAAAGGGAATTGACCCCGCCAGATATCCGATGGCTAGGGCTATGGCCCAATGAATGAGGTCAGGTGAAAACATGCGATATACGTGCCGCAGCGCGCATGAGCTGTAAACCCATATGCGTCGTAAGATTGCGGACAAGGCGTGATATTTGAATGGACGCTTTGCACCGACCGGGTTTGACTCGGCGGTTTACAGCCTCATAAAGATTGGCAGACGGCTGCTCCGAAAACTATAAAATAGATGGGTTGGCCTAGAAAATGACTCTCGGGGAGAGATGGATGTCTGATAGTTTTGATTACGTTATCGTCGGCGCGGGCTCGGCAGGGTGCGTCTTGGCAAATCGCCTATCGGAAGACCCGAATGTGACCGTATGCCTGTTGGAAGCGGGGGGCACGCATAAGCATTGGAGTGTGTTCACGCCCGGCGCGACGATCTGGAATATGGTCCTGGGAAAACGCAACTGGCGGTTTGAGACGGAACCGCAAGAGGGCCTGAACGGGCGCAAAGGCTATCAACCGCGCGGCAAAGTTCTTGGCGGATCCTCAAGTATCAACGCGATGATATATATTCGCGGCCACAAAGCCGATTACGATGAATGGGCGGCTCTGGGAAATACCGGCTGGTCCTATGATGAGGTCTTGCCTTATTTCAAAAAAAGCGAGCACCGCGAGGCGGGCGGGGATGAATTTCACGGCCAAGGCGGGGAGTTAAATGTCGCCCCGCTTCATGAGCCGGGCGCTGTCAATGAAGCCTTTTTTGAGGCCGGACGACAAAACCAACTGCCGTTTACAGATGATTTTAACGGGGCGCAGCAAGAAGGCCTCGGGATGTATGAGTGCACCCATAAGGGCGGAGAGCGTTGGTCGACCGCGCGAGCTTTTCTTGATTCGATAGAAGATCGATCCAATCTGACGGTCATTACGGGCGCGCATACCGAAAAAGTTGTGGTGGAGAATGGCCGAGCCACTGGCGTTCAATATAAGGCCGAAAAACAAACGCAAACGGTTCAAGCCACGCGAGAAGTTATTGTCTCAGGCGGGGCCTTTGGCTCTCCGCAAATCCTATTGCTCTCCGGCATTGGCGCGAAGGACAAGCTGGAGCCGCACGGGATTGAGCAAGTTCATGATTTGCCGGGTGTGGGCGAAAATCTTCAGGACCATATTGATTACGTCATCTCTTATGAGTCTCCATTGAAAGATAATTTCGGCCTGTCCTTGATGGGTAATTTCCGTCAGCTCGGCGATATTCTCCGCTACCGAAAGGAGAGAAAAGGCCTGTTCGCCTCCAATCTCGCGGAAAGCGGCGGGTTCCTTTATACGGATCGGTCAGAACCCTCGCCGGATATCTCGCTCGTACTGGTGCGGGCGATGGTGGATGACCACGGACGGAAATTACGTTGGGGGCATGGCTATAGCTGTCACGTCTGCGTGTTGCGCCCGAAAAGCCGGGGCGCGGTTTGGCTGCATAGCGCCGAGCCGACTGACGCGCCCGCGATTGATCCGGCCTTTTTGAAAGACGAGCGCGATATGGAGACCTTACTTCGGGGCGCGCAGTTGATGACTCAAATCATGGAATCGCCCGCCTTTGACGAGATTAAAGGCAAGCCGCATTACGTTGCAGGCACGACGGATCCTGAGGAAATCAAAGCCGATATTCGCGCGCGGGCAGATACACAATATCACCCCGTCGGGACGTGCAAAATGGGTCATGACGACATGGCTGTCGTCGATGACCGACTGCGGGTGCGGGGTCTTGACGGCTTGCGGGTTGTTGATGCCTCCATCATGCCCAATCTGATTTCGGGCAACACCAATGCGCCGACGATCATGATCGCGGAAAAAGCGGCTGATATGATAAAAGAGGATGCCGTGGGACTGGCGGCTGCGGCGGAGTAAAAGGCTGCAGGTTTAAACTACATTTTACTACAGGCTTTGTGTAACGGGTGGCGGTCCAATGAGGAGTCGCGCTGTGATTAGAAATCAATATGTTCTGCAAATTAAATCGCCTGACCAAAAGGGGATTGTCGCGGCAATAGCGCCTTTGCTCGCGGAGCATGGCTGCGACATTCGTGAGGCCGGGGTTTACGGCGATCCGGTTACGAAGACTTTTTTCATTCGGATGCGTATCGCCAGTACGGGCTTGAGCCTCGATGATTTGGGCGCTGTATTAAGACCGCTCGCGGAAAAACTCGCGTTGGAATGGACGCTGAAAGACTTAGCGCAAAAGATGAAAGTCTTGATCGCGGTCTCGAAGTTCGATCATTGCCTGCGTGACTTACTCCACAAATGGCGCATCGGGTCTCTACCGATTGAGGTCGTCGGCGTAGTCTCAAATCACGACACGCTGAGATATATCGCGGAGCAATATGATGTGCCCTATCATCATCTTCCAATTTCCAAGGCCACGAAGCCGCAGCAAGAAGCCGCGTTTTCAAAAATCATTTCGGACAGCGGCGCGGAATTGACTGTACTTGCGCGCTATATGCAAATTCTATCGGACGAATTCAGCGCGGAACTCTCCGGGAAATGTATCAATATTCACCACTCATTTCTGCCAAGCTTCAAAGGCGCGAAGCCTTATCACCAAGCGCATGCGCGGGGCGTGAAACTCATCGGCGCAACAGCGCATTATGTGACGGCTGATTTGGACGAAGGCCCGATTATAGAACAGGATGTCCGCCGCGTTACGCATTCGACGACGGCCAAACAAATGGTTGAAATTGGCCGCGAGGTTGAAGCCTCCGTCCTCTCGCGCGCCATAAAATGGCACGCCCAACACCGCGTCATTTTAAACGGCGGGCGCACTGTCGTTTTGAATTAGGCTGATGCGCCTCTATCCAAAGTTTAGTGTCGTCATACTAGCCGCGGGCCAGTCCCGGCGGATGGGAGACATCAATAAATTGCTCCTCCCCGTTAAAGGCGAGCCTATGGTTAGGCGTGCCGCAAAGTTGTATAAAAACCTCGGCATGCAAGTGAGCGTTGTTGTCGGCTATGAAGCTGACCAAGTGGAGGTCGCCTTGTCCGGTTTAGACGTGCAGATCATTCTAAACGACGCCTATGCAAGCGGCCAGCGGAGCTCGGTTCAAATCGGACTTAACGCCGTTGATACAGCCAATTGCGCAGCCGTGATGATCGCACTTGCTGATCAACCGTTGTTGACCGCTGATGATATAACGGCCTTCTGCGATGCTTTTTTGCAAGACGGCAGCGGTAAAATCATGGTGCCTTATTGGGGTGAAAGCCGCGGAAATCCTGTCATGTTTCCGGCCAAGACTATTGAAGACATGCGCGCCGGGAACAAAGTCTCCAACGTCCGCAAATTCGTCGATTCAAATCCCGATATAGTGACGCGCTATGATGCGCCAACAAACCACTTCGTCCAAGATATTGATACATATGAGGCGGCTATGCGGATTCTGCCTCAGCTTAGCTGAACACGCTCAGCCCTAGTCGCAGCGCGACAAAAAGAATGAGGAGGGCGGTCAGGCGTTTAATCATGCGCTCTGATAAAAAACTGAAACTCACGCGGCGGCCAATGATGCCCCCGATAAAAACGGCGAGCAGAAGCGGCCAGAAATTTATGACGCTGCCGAAATCGGTATCGCTGTTAAATTTAGTGAGTTGACCCAGTAATCCGGCTATCGAATTGACTAGAATAAACAAACTACATATCGCCGCTATTTTGCGTGCGGATGTCCAGTTTAAAATATGCAGGACGGGCGCTAAAAAGATACCGCCGCCAATTCCAACTAATCCCGATAGAAAGCCAAGGATGCCGCCTGTGACGATTGCAATGGGCGTTGACCGCGCATGTTTTGGCCCGACATTCGCGGCCTCTTGAGGGGTCCCGCCTACGAGCATTTGAACGCCCGCTAGAAACAACATGACCGCCAATAGCGCGGTGAAAATCGTTTCATTTATCGGCAGCGTGCCCGCGATAAAAGAGAGAGGTACGGACAAGGCGACGAGGGGAAGCGCCGAGCGCCAGTCGAGTAAATTATTTTTGGCGGCAAATCGAACGTTCCCTGCAACAACGACGATATTGCATGATAGAGATATGATGGGAATGAGGGCGTAATTTGTGCCGGATAGAACCAGCAGGGCGGTATAGGTTGAGCCGCCGCCAAAGCCGACGCTGCTATATAAAATTGCGGTGATAAAAAAGAAGGCCGCAAGGGCATAAATAGACGACATCAGGCTTTGCGCGGCTGTTGCGTGCTGCCTCTATCGAAAACCCGTAGCATTACGCTCCCGCCGCCGCACGGCGCCAATCTCCGCTCTTTCCGCCCGTCTTTTCCAGCAGGCAAATGTCGCCAATGACCATCGCCTTATCGACTGCTTTCAGCATGTCATAAATCGTCAGGCAGGCGACACTGACCGCCGTTAGCGCTTCCATTTCTACGCCGGTTTGCCCCGTCGTTTTTGCGGAGGCTTCGACAATTAAACCCGGTAGATCTGTGTCGGTGATGATTTGCAATTTCACCGAGCTCAAGGGCAGGGGATGGCATAGCGGAATGAGCGTGCTCGTGTGTTTTGCGCCCATAATGCCCGCGAGTTCCGCAATGGCGCGAACATCGCCTTTCTTGACGTCGCCCGCCAAGACAATCTCCAGCGTTGCCGCCTGCATGGTGACAACGCCGCGCGCAACCGCCTTGCGGGCTGTGACAGCCTTGGACGAGACATCCACCATATGCGGACGCCCATCCTTATCAAAATGCGAAAGTTCTTTTCCCGGCATCATCAAGTCTCCTGCAGGCGAGGAATTAATTCTGCAAAATTGCAGGGCTTGTACCGTATATCCAGTTGGGATTTGAGGATGTGATCCCATCCGTCTTTAACCGCGCCATTGGAGCCGGGAAGGCAGAATATGAATGTATCTTCCGCCAGTCCCGCACAGGCGCGCGATTTTAAGGTTGAAAGCCCGACGGACTCGAAACTGACTTTATGGAAAACTACCGAAAACCCATCTATGTTTTTTTCAAAGAGCGGCATAAGCGCTTCCGGCGTAACATCCCTTTGCGTAAATCCTGTGCCGCCAGTCGTTATGACGACTTCGATATTGGGATCATCAATCCATCGGCTGACAATTAACCTGATTTTCACTGCATCATCAGTCACCAAATCACGCGCAATTATGTCATGTCCCGCCGCCTTGGCTCGGTCCGTGAGGAGTTGTCCCGACGTGTCGGATTGCAAGTCCCGCGTATCAGAGATCGTCAATATGGCGACCCGAAGCGGTTTGAATGGAAGGCTTTCGTCAACGCCGGGCATGTTCATGTCTCGTCTCTGGTGTCATTTTGCGCGTCCCATCTTGCGATGTCAGTATAGTCGGCAGTTCGGGGTTCGATCCATACAGATTGCGTTCCGCGAACTTCTTTTTTCCAAAAGGGCGCAGATGTTTTGAGGTAATCCATCAAGAAGTCGGCGGCCTCGAACGCGGCGCGTCTGTGGACGGCGGCCACAGCGACCATCACGACTGGATCGGACGGCGTCATTGTTCCAACCCGGTGGACGATCAAAAACTTGTTAATCTCAAACCGCTCTGTCGCCAATTGCGCAAAGATCGAAATCTGTTTTTCAGTGAAACCGGGGTAATGCTGCAACTGCAAGGCGGTGACCGTATTGGCACCTTCCGTTGAGGCAGCGCGGTCTCGCACAATTCCGGTGAAGGTGACCATTGCCCCGGCGTTTGTGAGACCCGCTCTGAATCGCGCGAACTCATCCTCTGGCGAAAACGGCGCGTCTGTAATGATTATGTTGTCCGGCAGGCTCATCTAACCGCCGCTCAGGGCTGAGAGGAAGGCGATTTCATCTGAAGGCTTAATAGGCGCCCGCTCGGAAACTGTTACGTGGTTTAGGACCATCATCGTCCCGGGCTTCACCCACAATGCCGCGAAACCATCATGGGCCTGTCCCAACCAAAGCAGAAGCGCCTCCGTGTCCGTGACATGGCTTGGTAATGTCACCTCACCATTCTCGGCAATGTCAGAGAATTTTCCAAAGAAGAGAAGCCGGGCCATCATCAGCCCCCCGTTGTTGACATCGTGCGCGACACGGGGGCGGACGATCCGGGGCGCTTAATCTCGAAATCATGCCCTTTAGGCTTCCGCTGGATCGCGCCATCAATGGCGGCCTGAAGCGCCGCATTGTCATGTGGCGTCTCGCGCATCACCTTTCGCAAATCCGTGACGCCGTCTTGCCCAAGGCAGCTATAAAGCTGGCCCGTGCAAGTCAGGCGCACGCGATTGCACGCCTCGCAGAAATTATGGCTCAGCGGCGTGATAAAGCCAAGCCGCCCTCCCGTTTCAGCGACCTCAAAATAACTGGCCGGTCCGCCCGTGCGGTAGGCAAGGGGGGTCAAAGTCCAGCGGCGTTGGAGGCTCTCCCGCACCTCTTTCAGCGAGATATATTGGTTGAACCTATCGCCATCAATCTCGCCCATAGGCATGACTTCAATCAAGGTAAAATCCATGCCGCGCTCATGCGCCCAGCTTATCATATCCGGTAATTCGGCGAGGTTATCATGCTTCAACGCGACGGCGTTCAGCTTGATCGCGATGCCATGTTTTTGAGCCGCCGTAATTCCGGCCAATACATTTGCGAGGTTTCCGCCGCGCGTAATTTGCGCATATTTATCGGGGTCAAGACTGTCGATGGAAACATTTATCCGCCTTATGCCTGCCTTAGCTAATGGCGCTGCAAATTTTTCAAGTTGGGTGCCATTCGTCGTCAGTGTGATTTCTTCCAAGTCGCCCGAGTCTAAATGGCGGGAAAGCTTTTCTATGAGGGTGAGAACGTCTCTGCGCACGAGCGGTTCGCCGCCCGTTATCCTTAATTTACGCACGCCTTTTGCGACGAATGCAGACGCCAGGTGGTCGAGTTCTTCCAATGTGAGCAGGTCGCGCTTTGGTAAAAACGTCATTTTCTCAGGCATACAATATGTGCAGCGCAGGTCACACCTATCCGTCACGGATAAGCGTAAATAAGTGACATGCCGCCCGAAGGGATCAATCATGGTCGTCGCGTTTGGCCCGTCTATGATGGGAACGGGCTCGTCGACTGTTTGGAACAGGACCGTCACCTGACGGCCTCATGAAACGCGGCGGCGACATCTGCCAAGGTGGAAATGGCCAACATTGACGCGTCCCGCGTGCTGGGGATTAGGCCGATTGGCGCTTTAATTCTGTCGATATCGGCTTTTGACACACCGCGTTGCTGAAGCACTTCGCAGCGCGTGTCATGTGTTTTTTGGCTCCCCATCGCGCCGATGTAAAAGGCATTGGCTTTGAGGGCCTCCTCCAGGATGTCATATTCCCAATCATGATCATGGAACATTAAGACACAGGCCGTCCACGGATCGTCGTTAGCTTCGAACCTCTGCCCCAATTGGATGTGTTCTGATGCGATCTCTAAGGCTGCGGCGCTCGCGATTACAGACTCATCAGGTGATTGCAGGAAGACATCCATGTCAGAGGCGAGGCCCAGCCGTGCCAAGGCTAAGGGTTCGCTGCCGCGTCCAACGACGCGTAATCTCGGCTTTGGGATATAGTGCGCAATAAAGTCTGTATCTCGCCACTCGGTTTTTCCGTTGATAGGCGCTGCAGAACTCACGGTTCCGTCCGTGCCAAACCGTAAAGTGAATGGTTGTCTTTGCGTGAGGCTTTTGGCGGCTTCGGAGATAATTTCTGGATTTGGATTGGGAATAATTAGGAGATCCAAACTCCCGCCGCAGGGTAGTTTAATATCTAAAAAGGGCGAGTTTTTTCCGTAGCGAATTTGCGTGGCCTCGTTGCGCGCTATGGCCTGCTGCGCATTCAAAATCACCGCGGCCTCGACGCAGCCATTTGAAACATTTCCTGCAGATTTCCCGGAACGCGTGACCGCCATTAGCGCCCCCGGTGCCCGCATACCGCCGCCCTCTACCCCGGTTACAATCACGAGCGCGCAGGCCTCATTGCGCTGGGCATCGACGAGATAACCCAATACGTCAGCTGGATGCGCATAATTCGAGTGGAATGCGGTTTGTTCCATGTCGCCGCTATAAACGGTGATTTACAACGACGCCAGTCGTGATGGTTTTTACGATCGCGCGTAACAAAGCGATTTTTCCGGGCCCCAATCTTTCGCCATTGGCGAGATCAAGGCGGAGGCTAAGGGTTGGATTTCGGGTGCTCATATCGCGTTACTGTCAAATTCTATCGAGAAAATCTACGCCTCAGGACGGGGCGTATTTGGACCCAATGGCGTCTCTTGGGAGAGGAAAAACCAGACTATCCGAACGAGGTATCGTTCGGCGCTCCACTGAAAAAGGTTCCCCAAACCTTTTTCGGGCGTTACGCGTCCCACACTCGAACCCCAATTTTCCTAATAAAATCAACGGTAAAAAAAGATGCGTCCGCGCTTTTAAAAGCTGGGTCATGTTTAAGGTGTCTTCTTTCAACGGGCGGCCATGTGCACGTTGGCTTGGTCGGAAAGAAGCGGCGCTTGTCATTGGATGATGCTGGGTAACGTCAGCGGAGTTGGGTGGCCTATCGAGAGCTGATTCATCCTCGACTGATGTGTTCGGCCGGTAGCGCAGAAAGGCGTCGTCGTGTGGGACTTTCTGACAATAAGTGCATTTCCTGTTTCACAGGAATTGCACCAGTTGGGAGGGCTCAAAGCATTCGCATATCGCATTCGCAACCGCAGAGCCTAACCACCCACACGAACATCCCACTTTAATTTAGAAATCGAGAGATAAACGACATGAGATAGCGAAACAGGAAAGCGGGACAGCTAACCCTCCCATGTCATCCCGGCCTTGAGCCGGGACCATCGGAGTCAGCGATCATTCACACTGACAGCGAGACACGTTGTCGTCTCTCCAACCTTTAAGCTGGGCTGATCCCTGATCAAGTCGGGGATGACAATAGTGTATGACGCGACCAATTTCATTCCACAAAATAAAGGACACCCATGCCCCGTAAAAATCTCCCGCCGCGCAAGGCGCAGGCGGCGCTTCTCGCGATAAAACTCGAGAAAGCCCGTTATGAAATCCGGGCGCTGCGGCGCGCCGAGCGGGAGCGTGAAGCCGCGATAGCTCTGCGCAAATCCACGCCCGATTGGGTGGACTTGGATAAGCAGATGAAACAGCTCCAACTCGAAGCCGAGATGGACGCGATGGAGGCCGCACTTGATGAACGTCGCCCCAAAATCCCTATCCTAAATTTTGACCTCATGCCGGGGTTTGAACCACCCACCAAATCGAGCCTCTCAGAACCCACCCCAACAGAACACCCGGATGTCGCCGAGTCCCGACGCCTCGCCAAGCTTGAGGCGTCTATAGCCTCAAATCAAAATAGCCTACCCCCGCCCCACTCTAATCTTAGTGAAAAAGCGTGGAAATATGACAGCATAGCAGAAGGCTACCACCCCCGAGATGATTGGCGAAATTATGAGTGAGGGGACATGCTGTGTGCAGTGGAGAGGCCGTTGTCGCCCAAAAACGGCCGCTGGTAATGTTTGTGAAAACAAATTAGCATCGACAAACTTATTTCACGGACCTACGAAGTAGAAGAATAAACGTTCAAATCAGATTAGGATATATTATGTTTGGCAAACGACTCTTCCCGGTTTTAGGTTGTGCGGTAGGAATTTCGGGTTGCGCAACTGGCTTTGAAAGTCCTTCGAAATCTGAACCCCATGCGACACTGCGTATGGAAAGGAGTCTGGCGACTATGCAGGAGCCGGACGACTCGGTTTACAAGGATGAAGAAATTGTACTCCAGTTCTATTGGCAAGATGATGGGAACAGTTGCGAAGGCCGAAAAATTCTTAGTAATTTAGGACCGTTTTCGTCAAAAAAGGAAGTCAGGATAGCGCCGAATACACCAATAAGATTTCTAGCTAGAAATGCATATGGTTTAGACGTCAATGCCGTCAGGTTCTCTCAAATCACTGGGAAATATTCAGATAACTATTCTTGCTCTGCATATGGCGAATTTATTCCGAATGAAGGAAGTTTTTACGTGGTAAAGCTTACGGATCGCAAAGACGGTAAATGCGAGTTGAGTATTGATGAAACTTCTAATTCCACTATCCGTGGGTTGAAAATAGAAAATAATGTCTGCCCAACATCCCCATTAGATTAGCGTTGAGGGTTAGTAAGTTAAGAGGCCGCGATGGAAGCCGCGGTTTCTTTTGATTCACTCCTAAAGGTGTGGGCGTAGAAATTAGCTGATGATTGGGCGGTCTAGCTCTTCGCATTTATTAGAAAGGTCAACTGAAAGGCCTATAAGTCGAGCGTCCTAAAATCGCTCCACAACAGCCGCTGGTAACCTTTGAGTTTGCGATTGTATACGCCCGGTTAAACCGTATCCGCCGCCTAATCCCTCTTCTTCCGCGTGTTCTTTCGCTCACCCTTCTTCACCCCGCCTTTGGCTTTCGCGGCGGCGCGGGCGAGTTTCTTTTTGTGGGGCTTTTTTGGGCGGCCATTGGCGTCTGTCTTTGCGCCTCCGAAGGTTGGCATATCGCTGCCGGTGGATTTGCGAGTTTTGCGTTTGAACGTGCCTTCCTCATGGTTGGACATTTTCTTCGTTGTGGGTTTGCCGCCTGATTTGGTTTTATTTTCCGGCTTATTATCTCCCTTATTGTCCCCCTTGGAATCCCAAGGCTTCTTGCCACCGCTTTTGGATTCGCTGCGATCTTCATAAGGTTTCTTTTTCCCAGCATAGGGTTTCTTGTCCCCATAAGGCTTAGGGCCGCGCGGTTTGCGCTTATCGCCGTAAGGCGCTTTCTTGCTCCGACCGCCTTTTGAGCGGTCATCGCGAGAGCGGTAATTGCCCGATGACGGCTGCGCCAAATTCGGTTTTCCGTCGACGCGGGCTACTGTAATCGCCGCCTCGATTTTCATGTCGGGACCGATGGTCTCTAAGAATTTCCCAACGCCTTTCGGGGCCAACTCTACAAAGGTTTCCTTGTCGATAATTTTGATCGCGCCGATCTCGCCTTTCTTGAGGCCCCCAGATTTCATCAGCATGGGCAATATCCATTTTGGCTCGGCTTTTTGCTTGCGCCCGACATTGAGGGAGAACCAAACACCGTCGTCGAAATTCTCTCTTGGGCCTGAAGAACGAGCTTCGCGGTCGTTTTTGCTCGGCTTATAATTGGCGGGCAGGAGGTCTTCCGGCGCGGATTGGCCTTGGCGATATTGGCGGATAAAGGCCGTCGCGATATGCTCGGGTGAGTGCGCTTTGAGGAGGCGCGCGACGATGGTTTTTTCTTCCTCGGTCACTTCGGTGTCGAGCGTCATATTGGCGAGCATGCGCTCATTGTCTTTTGCAATAATGGAATCGGCGCTTGGCGCTTCGCCCCATTCGGCGGTGATACCCGCATCGCGGAGGAGGCGCTCCGCATTACGGCGACGGCTAGGCGCGACGATGAGGGCAGAGACGCCCTTACGGCCCGCGCGGCCTGTTCGTCCACTGCGATGTAGCAAGGCTTCGCGGCTGCGCGGCACATCGGCGTGAATCACGAGTTCCAGATCCGGAAGGTCGAGTCCCCGCGCTGCGACATCCGTTGCGACGCAGACTTGCGCACGGCCATCACGTAACGCTTGCAGTGCATTGCTGCGCTCAGCTTGGGACAGCTCGCCCGAGAGGGAGACAACGGAAAAGCCGCGATTATTAAAGCGCTGCGTCATGCGGTTCACCGCAACCCGCGTATCGCCGAAAACAATGGCGTTCTTCGCATTGTAAAACCGCAGCACATTAATGATCGCATTTTCACGGTCGGCATTGGCGACGGTCATGACTTGGTAGTCAATGTCCAGATGTTGCTTGGCTTCGGCGGCCGTGTTCACGCGCACGGCATTGCGTTGATATTTCTTCGTCATGCCCACGATAGATTTTGGCACAGTGGCCGAGAACATCAGCGTGCGGCGCTCTGTCGGGGAGGCGTTGAGGATCATCTCCAGCTCTTCACGGAACCCCATGTTGAGCATTTCATCCGCTTCATCCAAAACGACGGCTTGTATCTCGGAGAGGTCCAGCGCGCCGCGATTAATGTGATCGCAGAGACGTCCGGGCGTGCCGACAACAATATGCGCGCCGCGTTTCAGCGCCGTGCGTTCCGCGCGGGCATCCATGCCGCCGACGCAAGATTGTGTCTTGGCTCCGGCTTCGCGGTAGAGCCAATCCAGCTCGCGCTTCACCTGCATGGCAAGCTCGCGGGTGGGGGCGATACAAAGGGCCAGCGGCGCATCGGCGCGGTGGAACCCTTCGGCCTCGCCGAGTAGGGTGGAGGCCATCGTTAAGCCAAAGGCAACGGTTTTGCCTGACCCCGTTTGGGCTGAGACAAGCAAATCTTGATCTTGGAGTTTAGGGTCGAGAACCGCGTCTTGGACGGGGGTGAGGGTCGCGTAGCCCTTTTTCGACAAGGCAGCAGCGAGCGCAGGGTGCGCGAGAGCGATATTGGACATTTGGGCCGTCTTTCAAACTGATCGAGGTCATCGATCTATATGGCCAACTCAAGATTTCAGGCCGTGCGGCAGCCCCTATGATGTTTTATCGCATCTGCATAGTCTTGTGCACATGAGGCTACCTAAAAGGGCCGTCACTCATGTCTTGCGCGTCCTCCCGAAGTCATCCAAATACCGTGTATATGTCTAAAACTGTTCTCATCATCGGCGCGTCTCATGCGGCCGCGCAAACGAGTGTCAGCCTGCGCCAAACAGGTTGGGAGGGGGAGATTATGGTTATCGGGGATGAAGAGGCGTTGCCCTATCACAGACCGCCTTTGTCCAAAGATTTCCTGGCGGGCGATAAATCGCTTGATGAAATACTTATCCGGCCTTCTGAAGCGTATGAAACCGCGAAGATTGACCTAAAGCTTGGCGTTCGTGTCGGCGCAATTAATTGCGCCGATAAGACAGTCCTCACGGACGAGGGCGAGACGCTGCGCTATGATAAGCTGGTCCTGACAACGGGCGCGCGCGTGCGGCATCTGCCGATCCCAGGTGCAGATCTGGAGGCTGTGTTCTATTTGCGCGATACTGATGATGTTCTGGCGATAAAGTCCAAAGCGGAAACAGCGGCGTCAGCGGTCATTATCGGCGGCGGCTATATCGGCCTGGAAACCGCGGCTTCACTGCGTAAGCAAGGCTTGGCGGTTACGGTCTTGGAAGCCATGCCGCGTATTCTCCAGCGGGTGACCGCGCCCGAAATGTCTGCTTTTTATAAACGGGTGCATGAAGAAGAGGGTGTCACAATCCTCGAAAATGTCATGGCGTCTGAAATTCAGAAAAACGAAGATCGCCTTCAAGTTTTGACGGCCTGTGAAAAGGTTCCTCCCGCTGATATGGTGATTATTGGGATTGGCGTTATTCCCAATATGGAGCTGGCGGAGATGGCCGGCTTGGCGGTTGGCAACGGCATAGAAGTCAACGAATTTTGCCAAACCTCTGATCCTGACATTTACGCTGCGGGAGATGTGACGTGGCATTACAACCCGATATATGATCGCCACATCAGGCTGGAATCCGTGCCCAACGCAACGGAGCAGGGTAAAGTCGTGGCGTCGCATATTAATGGAAAGCCGAAGCCCTATAACAGTCTGCCTTGGTTCTGGTCGAATCAGTTCGATTTGAAATTACAAATCGCAGGACTATCAACGGGTTATGACGAGGTCATAATCCGAGGGGATATTGATAAAAGCCGAAGTTTTGCTGCCTATTATTTTGAGGCCGGGACATTCATCGCTGTCGACGCGGTCAACGCGCCGCGTGATTTTATGTTTGGCAAAATGTGTCTGACGAAGGGTAAAGCGCTCGACAAAACGAAATTAGCTAACCCATCGGTCGATTTGAAAGCCTGTGTCCTTTAAGCGAGAGCGCGTGAGCTCTTGGGAGATGAAATGTCTAAGTCCATAGAAATTGTTGAAGTCGGGCCGAGAGACGGTCTCCAAAATGAGGCGACGCTTGTCTCGACTGAGGATAAGGTCGCGTTCATTCGCCGCGCCATAGCGGCAGGGGCAAAGCGCATCGAAATCGCCAGCTTTGTCCATCCGAAACTCGTCCCGCAAATGGCGGATGCGGAGGATGTTGTAGGCGCGCTCGGAATTGTAGACGGCGTCACCCGTATCGGCTTGACCCTAAACAAGCGCGGGGCGTTCCGAGCCTTGGACTGCGGGATTGACCAGCTGGGGGCAGTCTGCGTGGCCTCCGATGGGTTTGGGATGAAGAACCAAAATCAGACGAGCGCCGAGACGGTTGTGACGGCCAAGGAAATTGTGAAGCTCGCGCAGGCCGAAGGGCGCTCTGCGCAAGTCACGGTCTCTACGGCGTTTGGCTGTCCCTTTGACGGCGAGGTGTCTGAGGCCCGCGTTTTGGATATTATTGCGACCCTTGCGGAGGCTGGCCCTAGTGAAATCGCGCTGGCAGATACGATTGGTGTCGGCGTGCCGCCGCAAGTGACGAGTATGGTCAGCAAAGCTGTCGATCTCATCGCGCCAATTCCTGTGCGCGTTCATTTTCACAACACGCGAAATATGGCGATTGCAAATGTCTGGGCAGCGATTGAAGCGGGCGCGAGGACAATTGATTCTTCTATCGGCGGTATTGGCGGCTGTCCTTTCGCGCCGAATGCAACCGGAAATGTGGCCACCGAAGATGTGATTTACTTGCTTAATCGATCAGGCGTGAAACATGGGCTCGACTTAAACGGCGTCATCGAAACGGCAAAATGGATGGAAAAAATTCTGGGTAAAAAGCCTGCGTCCATGCTCGCTGCTGCCGGCGACTTTCCGCCAAGGGGACCTCAAAAAGGATAAGGTATATGGAGAACTTTACGCCTGTCTCCGCCGCACTCGGCGGAGCTATGATTGGGCTCTCTGCCGTCTGGCTGATGGCGAGCGCCGGACGGGTCGCCGGTATAAGCGGCATATTGGGCGGCGCTATCACCGCCAAGGCAGGCGACAAATTTTGGCGATGGGCTTTTCTATTGGGGCTTTTCCTCGGTCCTTTTTTACCCGGAATGATACGTCCTGACCTTTTGCAGGCTGATTTTCCTGTCACAGGACCGCTCCTTATTATCGGCGGTATATGTGTTGGAATCGGGACCCAGCTTGGAAGCGGCTGCACCAGTGGGCATGGGGTTTGCGGGAACGCGCGGCTGTCGATGCGATCCTTACTCGCGACCCTTACATTCATGGCAACCGGCGTAATAATTGTCTTTGCCGTGAACCAGTTGGCGGGCGCATAGATGAAACTCTCAATTTCGACATTTTTTGCCGGGCTTCTTTTTGGCGCGGGCCTTACCGTCGCGCAAATGGTGAACCCCGCGAAGGTGATCGCGTTTTTGGATATTGGCGGAGACTGGGATCCAAGCTTGGCGTTTGTTATGGGCGGCGCGCTTCTCGTGACATTTGCCGGATATAAATTTGTCCTGAAGTCATCCGCGCCGTTTTTTGAAGACCGCTTCCGCCTGCCAACCCGCGAGGACGTAGACACGCCGCTCATCATTGGCGCGGCCATATTTGGTATTGGGTGGGGGCTTACGGGCTTATGTCCCGGTCCGGCCCTCGCAAGCTTGAGTTTTGCAGGTCTGAACGGACTTATTTTCGCCGTCTCAATGGCCGGGTCAGTTCTGGCATTTCGTTTGATCAAATCGCGCGGCTAATACTCGGCGTCTGATTTGCGAACAATGATAATGAAAAAATGGAGGTACCACCCGGAATCGAACCGGGGTACACGGATTTGCAATCCGGTGCGTCACCACTCCGCCATGGTACCTCACGCGGTGGAAGCGGTGCTATAATCAGATGCGCCGCTATCCGCAATAGCTGATTGCGGTCTGTGCAGGCGGCGGCTATAGCGCGACAAAGACACGAACACCCCTCTTGTGAGTCCCGCTCTGATGACTGATTTTTCTGCTGCCCGCGACGCCATGGTAGAGTCGCAAATCCGAACGTCCGACGTAACGGACTTGGCCGTCTTGGCGGCGTTCCGAACGACAGCCCGTGAAAATTTTGTCCCGACCGCGCGAAAAGCTCTGTCCTATGCAGATTGTCATGTTGAAACCGATGAGGGGCGTTACATGATTGCGCCGCGAGATCTGGCAAAAATGATACAGGCTGCAGACATACTTCCAACAGATGTGGTCTTGGATTTGGCCTGCGGGCGCGGATATTCGACGGCGATCTTGGCGCAGCTCGCAGATACTGTGGTGGGGCTCGAAACGGATGAAGCCGCGGTGACGCGCGCGACTGAGCTCCTCGTTGATGCCGACATATCGAACGCCGCTATTGTTCAAGGTGATTTCAAATCCGGCGCTGCGGAACATGGCCCTTTCAATGTCATATTTGTAGCGGGCGCGGTTCCGGCCGTGCATCAGCCATGGTTCGCGCAACTCGCCAATGGCGGACGCGTCATTTGTATTGTTCAAAAAGGGCCGGTCGGGCGCGTCACGCTCTTTACGAAATCAGGCGACGCTGTCGGGGATCAAGTGATATTTGATACGAGCGCCCCTTATTTGCCGGGATTTAAACCTGAAGCCGAATTCGTCTTTTAATTCATACAAAGCTGTATGGAGGCCTCGTTGCCATTATTAGGCGCAATTTAAGACAAACCTATCTAATTAGGTCGCAAGAATATTTCCGACAGGATGACATTGTGTCTTTTCGCGTGCTGACTATTGCTGTTCTGAGCAGCCTCGCTTTTCACTCTCTGCCCGCGCAGGCCGAAGACCTGAAAGGGGCTTTAATTTCCGTCTATGAGAAAAACCCGCGTCTTCTGGCAGAGCGGGCACGACTCAGAGAGATTGACGAATCCTATGTGCAGGCGCGGGCGCAAGGCCGTCCGACGATTGGCGGCACAGGCACGATTTCTCAAAGTTGGGTGAATTTCCCGGGCGGGGCGGCTATCTTTACGGGCCAGCCGTCGGATGTTGGAGAAGACTTTAACATCTCAGGCCGTCCCAATGATATCGGCGTTCAAATTGTTCAGCCTCTTTATCAGGGCGGCCGTGTCAAAGCTTTAAAGTCGCAGGCCAAATTGGGAATTTTAGCGGCGCGGGAAAACTTGAGAGGTCAAGAAAATGCGCAATTCCTGTCGGCGGCCAATGCCTATGTGGACGTCCGCCGCGATATTGAAACCCTTCGCGTGCGCCGAAATAATGTCCGGGTTTTATCGCGGCAAGTCGAAGCGGCAACGGCGCGGTTCGATGTCGGCTCCGGCACACGTACCGATGTAGCGCAGTCCCAGTCGCGCTTGGCCCTTGCCGAAGCCGGACTCGCCCAAGCGCAAGCCCAAGTCGCCGTGTCTGAATCCAGTTATGTTCGTTTTGTTGGCCAGAAACCTGTGGATTTGACAGCGCCGCCCGTCTTCGCCCTACCGCCGAGCCTCGCTGAGGCAATTAAAGCGGCGCGCGAGAATAATCCGCAGCTCATCGCGTCTTACTATAACGAGGCCGCAGGCCGCGCCGCGATTGACGTTGCGAAAGCCGCGGGCCGCCCAACGGTTTCCATCTCCGGCGGATTGAGCCGCCAAAGAGAGCAGCTCTCGCAGCTCCAGTCTATTGATGCCGCCTCAATCAGTGCGCAAATTACGATCCCGCTTTATTCCGGCGGCGCGAACACGTCACGCCGCCGCCAAGCGGAACACGCCAAAACACGATTAGCTTTTGAAACGCGGGATGCGGAATTGGCAATTGACCAAACAGTGTCTCAAATCTGGGCTCACCTTGGCGCAGCAAAGGCGACTTTAATCGCGGCAAAGCAGCAGGTGAAAGCGGCGGAAACGGCCTTCGAAGGTGTGACGCTGGAGCAATCTGTCGGTACGCGCGACCAACTTGATGTTTTGAACGCCGAACAGGAAGCGCTTAATGCGCAGCTTTCCGTCCTCGACGCGGAGCGTAACGTTAGCGCGGCAACCTTTCAGCTACTCTCGACGATAGGTGTGTTTGACGCGGAAGGGATTGGTCTATCGGCGCCGGCCTACGACCCTAATCAGAATTTGGCGGCTATTCGATATCAAGGACTTACTGAGCAAGTGGACCGTTTTGCCCCCGGGTTCATCAAGCGTTTGGACCGAAAAATGCCCGGTGACGTGACAATTCCGGAGGGGTGGCATGATGAAAAACCTCATTTCATAGTAACAGAACCTGTGAATCCGCCATCGGAACCGCCCTATAACGCCCTTTTAGATGCCGATGGCGATGGAGAAAACGACGAAAAATACCGTTCTCCCGATTCTCCCGTGGATTGAACGGTTGCGCCGCTGGACAATCAGTGAGCGTTGTCTTAGTTGATTATATCAAGGGAATAGGCCGTCTGGGGATCGCTTAACTGATACGATTTGCGGGCGCGCTACTGTGGGAAAATGATATATGTCTGATCGGACGCCAAATTCTACGGAAGACCTCAACGGGTCAGAGCCAAGTATGGAAGACATACTTGCCTCAATCCGTAAGATTATTTCTGAAGACGAACCTGTCGCGCTCGAGTCGCCTGAAGACTCCGTTCTCACAGAAATTGTCAGCTCTGAATTTGGACGTTCACCCGGTAAATTTGTGTCTGATGCCGTCGCAGATTTAGAGACTCCGAGTCTTTCCGCGATGCCGGAGGAGGATCTCGCGATAGATCCCGGCAGCGTTGATTTAAACATTGATGATGTTCTGGCGGGATTAGATGATGATCTTACGCTCGAACCGTCAATTGAAACAGCCGGGATGGCTGCTGATGCGTTGAAGGGTGCCGCTCTGGACACTGTAGAAATTGACGCAGTAGATAATGACCTATTAGAAAATGTCGACACGTCATTTGATGCCGATTTTGAAACGGACGACGATATCCTCGCATTTTTGGATGCCGGTATGTCGACAGACGCCGTTTCGAGCGATTCCGATGCCAGCGAAGACCTGGACGCGGTTGAAGATTTTGTTCTTCCATCTTCTGAGTTGGGAACAGGGCCGCTTGACGGGGTCCATGCTGACACAACTATCGGCAGCGAAGATGCTGAAATGGACTCTTTGCTCGACGAGATATTGATGATGCCGGAAGATGAGGTGCTGGACTTTTCGCCGGATGAATTTGAGAGCGTTGAGACGTTTCAGGCCGTTGAAATGGCCGGTGCCGCTGACGAACCTTTGGTGTCCGAGGAAGAATCTGATCTCGATCTCGTTAAATCTCTAATGGCCGATTTAACCGATGATCCGGATGGCTTAGAAGCGGATGATGACTTGTACGCCCTTCTTGAAATCCCTGAGATTGACGACTCCGAAGCGGTATTTGAGAATATAGAAATGCCGACTGAGACGATTTTCGAGTCTGCGGTAGAAGCTGCAGAAGTTGATGCGGAAATCCTCGCTGAGAACGACGATATACTGAGTAATATTCTCGACATGACAATAGAGGATGAACTTGACGCTCAACCCGATGATCTTGAAGATTTGATGAGCCTTGATGATGTCGCAGCGGCGGAGCAAGACAATCTTATTGCGAATGGTCTGGATTTGGACACGGCTGACGTCGAGACGTTAGACTCGGATATTCCCGACTCGACGCCGAGCCTGTCAGATATTGCAGCGGCCGCTGAAGCTGACGCTGTCGCCGTGGAAACAAACACGATGTCGCCGGCAGTTTTGGCGTCTGCCAGCGCGGCCGCAACAGGGGCCGGGTTGACGGCATTGACCGCGAAAGCTTCCCCCTCAGAAGATAATCAGGACGTAGAACTATCCGAGGATATTCCTGCTGACGTTGACAATATAACCGCTGAGTCATCAGCTATTGAAACCAAAACCGAAACATCACATTCCCTTTCCTCGCAGGAGACAAACATGCCCGTAAAAGCCGTGAAAACAGATACCATTCTCGACGAAGTCACAGAAACGGCTACGGCCGGTGCTTTTGCTGAATTGAATTCAGTCGTCGAAGATAAGGCGATTTTCAATGAGCGCGGACCTCGTATTGGCGATCTTGTGCAAGAAGCGCTCCGCCCGATGCTCAAGGAATGGCTCGACGCGAACCTGAAAGGTATTGTTGAGCGCGCCGTGACGAAAGAAGTCAAGCGCATCAGCTCCGGCAAGTAAGGCTAACGGCCTCACCGGCGCGGGCAAAGCGCCCGCTTCACATTACTGATAACGTGGTTTAGACACCCGTTGGAATTAACGCCCGTTCCCTAACGCTTGGGGGCGGGTTTTGTGTTAGATAAGATAAGACCATGCTCGATAAGTCATTTGATCCCAAAGAGGCCGAAGCCCGCATTTATAAAATGTGGGAAGACAGCGGCGCGTTTAAACCGCGCGCGGCGAAACCTGGCGATACGAAAGACGATAATTATTCCATCGTGATCCCGCCGCCCAATGTCACGGGCAGCCTGCATATGGGGCATGCGCTGAATAATACGATCATGGATATCCTCATCCGCTTTAACCGGATGAAGGGCAAAGCGGTGTTGTGGCAGCCGGGCATGGATCACGCGGGTATCGCGACGCAAATGGTGGTGGAGCGTAAACTCGCAGCTGAGAAAAAATACCGCAAAGACATGACGCGCGAGCAGTTCCTCAATCACGTCTGGGCGTGGAAAGAGGAAAGCGGCGGCATGATTGAGCAACAGCTCCGCCGCCTCGGCAGCTCTTGCGATTGGTCACGCTCCAAATTTACTTTGGGTGACCGCGAGGGCGGGCAGATGGCCGACGCCGTCACCAAAGCCTTTGTCGATATGTATGAAGCGGGATTGATTTACCGCGATAAGCGTCTGGTGAATTGGGACCCGCATTTCCAGACCGCGATTTCGGATTTGGAGGTCGAGACCAAAACCGTCGACGGTCATTATTGGCATCTGCGATATCCGCTCGCGGACGGCGTCACCTATGAGCATCCGATTAAAGACGAAGAGGGCAATGTCACGGGGCATGAGACTCGCGATTATGTTGTTGTCGCAACGTCCCGTCCTGAGACCATGCTCGGCGATACAGGCGTTGCGGTTCATCCTGATGATGAGCGCTATGCGGGGCTGGTTGGCAAAGATGTTATCCTGCCAATCGTGGACCGCCGCGTGCCAATTATTGCCGATGACTATGCCGACCCGGAAAAAGGCTCAGGCGCGGTGAAGATTACGCCTGCGCATGATTTCAATGATTATGACGTCGGCAAACGGTCCGGGCATACGCCGATTTCAATTCTCGATACGCGCGGGCACATCCTCCCACTGGATATTATTCCGGCAGAATTCCATGACCTCTTCACGGTCAAAGCGCGCAAGCTGGTTGTCGCGAAATTTGATGAAGCGGGATTGCTCGCTGAGACTGAAAAACTGAAAATAGAACAACCGTTTGGGGATCGTTCAGGCGTCGTGATTGAACCGATGTTGACGGACCAATGGTTTGTCGACGCGGAGAAACTCGCGGGCGAGGCGGTTGCGGCAGTTGATCAAGGGCATTTGTCCCCGGCCAACGCGCCGGGGTCTCCCTCGGCTCTCCGTGAAGACGCGGGAGACCCCGGGTCAAGCCCGGGGACAACGACAGCGGAAGGCAGCAAAGGCCAAACCCGCTTCATCCCCGAAAATTGGAAGAAGACCTATGACCATTGGATGGACAACATCCAACCGTGGTGCATCTCCCGCCAGCTCTGGTGGGGACATCAAATCCCGGCTTGGTATGGTGCCAAATTAGGCGAAAATGGAATGCCAAGCGAGCATGACTCTGTAATTTTCGTTGCCCGAGATGAAGATGAAGCACTCGATAAAGCGCGTGAGTATTACGGCGTGGACGTGCAAATTTCTTTTGAGGGTACAGAGGAAGCGGAGGGTCGTGAAAAACTCAAAGCGATGGGCGTACAAATATCTGCGGGTGCCGGACATAAAGCGGTACGACTTAAACGAGACCCAGACGTCCTCGACACATGGTTCTCCTCCGGGCTCTGGCCGTTCTCTACCCTCGGCTGGCCGGAGAATACCGAGGAACTCGCGCGTTTCTACCCGACCTCAACGCTGGTCACCGCTTTTGATATTATCTTCTTCTGGGTGGCGCGGATGATGATGCAGGGTTTGCATTTCATGGATGAGGTACCGTTTGACGATATCTATATCCATGCGCTGGTTCTCGACGAGGCGGGTAAGAAAATGTCGAAATCTATCGGCAATACGCTTGATCCGCTTGACCTGATTGACGGCGTCGACATTGACACGCTGGTCGAGAAACGCACACGCGGATTGAAAAATCCTGACAAAGCGCCGCAAGTCGCCAAGGCCACCAAGAAAGCCTATCCTGACGGGTTCGAGGCTTACGGCGCGGACGCACTGCGCTTTACCCTCGCGAGCCAAGCCGGGCAGGGGCGCAATATCCGTCTCTCCGTGGACCGTATCGCAGGCTACCGCAATTTCGGAACGAAGCTTTGGTCTGCTGCCAGTTTCGGCCAGATGAATGGCTGCACTTCGGCAGACGGGTTCGCCCCGGCTTCTGCGGCGCTCCCCGTCAATAAATGGATCATTTCCGAGACGGCCAAAACCGCAAGTGAAATCACGCGCTGTATCGACAGCTACCGTTTCAACGACGCCGCAGATGCCGCGTATAAATTCACATGGGACACGTTCTGTGCGTGGTACTTGGAACTCTCCAAACCGCTGCTCTCAGGAGAGGTCGGCGCAGAAAAAACCGAAACCCAGAAGACATTCGCGTGGGTGCTCGATCAAATCCTTATCCTGCTCCACCCGTTCATGCCTTTCATCACCGAAGACCTCTGGGCGAAAGTCACAGAGAGCCGCGACGGTCATTTGATTACAACGCTCTGGCCGACTTACGGCGAAGAGCTGGTAGATGCAGGCGCGGTGGCGGAACTCGAGTGGTTGCAAACACTCATCACGAATATCCGCTCTGTTCGCGCCGATATGAATATCCCACCGTCTAAGAAAGCGCCGCTTCTCCTCTGCGCAGATAAACTCGACCCGCGCCTCGACACCTACGCGCCGCAACTCTCGCCTATGGCGCGGGTGGAGCATGTCGAGCTGGCCGCCGCCGTCCCTGAAAATGCGCTGCAAACCGTTGTCGACGGCGTGCAATATGCCATCCCGTTGGCGGGCCTCATCGATATGGACGCAGAGCGCAAACGCCTCGCGAAAGAGATCGAAAAAGCCCAAAGCGAGATCGAGAAAATTGACCGCAAACTCGGCAATGAAGCCTTCGTCGCCAAAGCGCCCGAGAAGGTCGTGACCCTACAAAAAGAACGCCGCGCCGGCTACGCCGCAGAAGTGGAAACCCTACAGGCGGCATTGGACGGTCTTGGGGACGGCCTTGGCGACAAAATGGGATAGCGGCTTAACCGGAAATCAATTTTAATCCCTTAATATCGGGTCTTTCCAACGCCATGCCGTAAGGTCAGCGCGCGGAATTTGCCGCGAAACAGAGGGATAAACGCTTGCATCAATTCAACGAACATCACCCCGAATTCAAAGGCTTTAGTGCATTTTATAATTCGGAAATTCTGCCGGGCTTGGAACGCGATGAGTTGACCCGACTTTCCGTGATGAGGAAAGTGAAAAAAGTCGTTCCCGCCGTCGCCGTTGCCACCTTGATCGCCTTGGGGATTGCTATTTACCTTCGTGCGCCCTTCATTGTTTACGTGGTCCTCACCGCATTTGGCGTAATGATCGGTGCGGGGAGCGCACAATATTTGATGAAGACGGTTCGCTCTGACACGAAAGAAAATATCGTAGGCAATCTTTGCCGTTTTCTCGGCTTCGCCTTTCAGGCTGAAATGGCGGTTTCCCCGCGCTTGGATCAATTTGAAGAGCTCGGGCTTGTTACTAAAAATTATGGGCGCAGCAAATTTGAAGATCAAATTTCAGGAGAGGCGCACGGCGCGAGATTTCTTCTTCACGAAGCTCATCTGGAAAAGCGAGAAGGCACAGGGGAAAACAGACGTTGGGTAACCAAATTCCGGGGCCAGCTTTTGGTCATCGAATTTCACCAAAAATTTTTGGGGCGGACGATTGTTCTGCGTGACAAAGGCTGGCTGCAAGGAAAAAAGAAAGACGGCATGAAACGCGTGGGTCTTGTTGATCCGGTGTTTGAGAAAATTTTTGAAGCTTATGGGACGGACCAAGTCGAGGCACGCTATCTCCTCACGCCCACATTCATGCAGCGCCTCGTTGATTTGGAAAATTCCGTCAATGGTAAGAATATCCGTTTTGGATTTGATGGCGGAATGCTGTTCATCGCTGTCGAAACGGCTAACCGTTATGAGCCGGGCAGTATGTTCAAACCTTTGACCGAGACAACCCGAACGCAGAAAATACTCGACGAAATTGGCGCGATTTATGATGTCATTGACGGGGTGATAAAACGAAACGGCGAAGAGGTCAGACGGGACGAAGAATGATGGGACGTTGATGGTCCTCAGCGGTTATAAAACTTTCGATAAAATTTTAGGACCGTCAGGCGAGGGCGCGGCAAAGCCGCTGGTCCCCGGCACATGGTATGAAATCCGGGCCGTCATAAATAACTCACCCGTGGATGCGGGCGGCCAAACCTACCACGTTTATGTGCGCGGCGGCGAATTTACCAAGCGAATGAAGGTCTACACCAATGCGGTCTTTCGCATGAAACGGGAGGGGCCCTCACGCATTTCATGACAATATCCAACACCGGATCGAAAAAATCACCCTATGGAAACGGCGGCCTCGGGTATGACGACATCCATATATCTTTCGGAAGGAATTTTACGTCGCCCTTATGAGCTGAGAGAGCTGGAGAAAGTTTGTGAAACGACGTTTCGTAATTTTTTTGGTGATAATTAGTTAACGGAAATTAACCATAATTATTCAATACAAAAAATGCTTAAGTGGTTGAATATAGTATATTATTCTCGGCATTTCGCGCATTTTTAAAACGGCAAGACGTTTAAAAAATATAAATTGTCCAACTATGCTCCAGACATTGTTCATATTCGCTTGAGCATGCTCATTTTGTCTTTTTCATCTTTCGTATGTGGGCGGAAAATTTAAAAGACTTATAGGTTTGACGAAAGCCAGCCATCCACCGCTTCACCTTGCGGCAGGCTTGCTACTTAAACAACAACCCGCGTGTTTAAGTGATACCGTCAAATGTGAAACTCCGGTCTCTAGGGGGATCTGAGTCTTCACAAACTAAAAAGGCCGAAGCTTCACCGGTTTCGGCCTTTATTTTTCCGGAGCCGGAAATAAAGTGGTCAATGCGGACCATCCGCCGGTCAATCATCAAACTCCAAAACATAACTCTCATCGAGCCAATTCGTAAATTCGAACAGCTCAGTGAGCGTGCCGAAGGTTGTCGTGAAGACCTTGTCGTCGTGGTCGTCCAGAATGAGCCGCTCATCAATCATCGGTCCGTAATGACGGCGCAGGGGCGAGACTTTGAGTTCCGTTGGGGTAATGCTGCGCTTGAGATGATCCCGCAGAACGGCGCGGTCTGTGGTCTCCCATATCGCTGCCGCCACAACATAAAGCATGAACTCGTTACAGTTCTGCCAGCGCAAATCGAGCGGGTTAGAAATCAGAGAATAATCAGCTTGGTGAACCGCCGCGTAGTCCGGGGTTTCCAACATCTCATAAAGATGCGTTTGAACGGAGGGAACGGGAATTAGAACCCCCGCATCACGTTCTTTCAACAGGCGCAGGAAATCTGCGGGTGTGTCGGTCACCAAACTCGAGCGCAGCCGGTTTTCCTCGCCGTGATAAATATTATAAACATCATAACGGCCGTCCGCATTGCGCCGGAAAAAGGCGCTATGGGTAAACATGACGCCGTCGGGAAGATTGTCGCGAGTCTGTCCGGCACGGGAAACAATGGCGAGTTTTACGTCTTTGCGGGTAAGTTCATCAAGAATTTGCTGGCTGTAATTCTCCAATGTCTCGCGCGGGAAAAGCGCCTCGCCGCTATCCGTGGAGGCGGTGTAGCCATTGTAGACCGTCCGAATGTGCCAGCCATAGCCAAAGACGGCGATGAGGAGTGCGAGGCTGACTCCAAGGATGAGTTTAGTTGTCAAACTCAAAAGTCGAACTCTCCCACGACCGGCACATGGTCTGACGGCTTTACGCCTTCGCGCGTCATTTTATGAATGGCGATGCCTTGCGCGCGGTCAATGGCTTGCGCGGAACAGAGCAGGTGATCAATCCGAATGCCGAGGTTATTTTGCCATGCGCCGCCTTGGTAATCCCAGAATGTATATTCGCCGTCCTGCCCGTTAAATTGGTCGAACAGATCGTATAGCCCGATATGTTTAAGCGCGTGAAAGGCGTCGAGTGTCTCCTGCCGATAAAGCGCGTCACCCCACCAACCTTTTGGATCATGCGTATCACCGGGGCGCGGAATGACGTTGTAATCTCCTGCCAGAACCAGCGCTTCCTCATGAGTCAAAAGCTCTGCGGCATGGGTGCGAAGACGGTCGAGCCATTTCAATTTATAAGTATATTTCGGGCTCGCTTTTGGGTCTTCCAGGACGGGGTTTCCATTTGGCAAATAGATAGAGGCCACCCGTACGGCCCCGCGCTGGGTCGACACAACCGCCTCAATATAGCGGGCTTGCTCATCGCTCTCATCGCCGGGGAGACCGCGGCGAACATCCTCAAGCGGAAGTTTTGAGAGCAGGGCGACGCCGTTATAACTTTTCTGCCCATGCGTTTCGACATGATAGCCCAGGGCTTCAATTTCCAGTCGCGGAAAACCCTCGTCGACAGTCTTGATTTCCTGCAAGCAGGCAACGTCAGGCTGCTCCGCCTCCAGCCAAGCCGTCACAGCATGCAGCCGCGCTTTGATTGAATTTACATTCCATGTTGCGATTTTCATGCGTTTGCCAATAGTTGAACAATTTTTAGAATAATAAATGCACCGAAAATCCACATCCAGACATTGCCTGATCCCTTAGAATTCGGCTGCGGAACAGGAACAGCTTGGGCGCTGCGTTTGTGAACCTGCATACGGCGGGCCAACCATTCGACTTGTTGGCCCCTATGATAACCCTGCGTGTTGACTTGATCCCAACTCATTGTTTTGAACAGAGACGCTGCGATAGACGGCGTTAGTTTCTGGAAAAGTTTCTCGGGTTTATCATAATGCGGATTGTCATAATCATGATACCCATGAAAACGCAAAACGGCGTCTAAAATTAGATGTTCGAAATCGACATAATCATCAATATCAAGTTGCCGCGCTTTGCGGAATAATTGGTTCCAATTCTCGCGGTCATTATAATTCTTTGGGTCGCGTAATAAGGTTTCTAACTCCTCCAGCAGGGGCGGGCCTTTCGGGGCTTCCGGCTCGAAATGGATGACGGGGGCATCGAGTCCCGGGGTAGGGCCAATGGAATAGCTTGTATCTTCTGCGTCCAAGGGTGCTGCGTCCAAATTTGCGGGCTCAGGAGCTGCGGTCTCCTCCGGCAGCATATCTTCATAGGTCAGGCTTGGTTCCGGGGTAGCGGTCGTTTCATCAGCTGCGGGGGCAGGTTCTATGGCGGGAGGCGTAAATTCGCTTCTCGCCTCCCAAGCCGCCTGTTCTGCCTGCCGCGCGATGATATTCAAGGCAATATCATGAGCATCCCGGAGACGCATAAAACCATCAGGATCATCTTCCGGCCGCGTGACTTTCAGCTTTTTGGAATAGGCACGCTTGACGGTCTTACGATCCTCAGGCGGCGATTCGAGCCCTAAGACTTCGTAATAGTTTTGACGCGAGGGCACGGATTAAAACACGTCCATACTGTCAAGCTCGTCCAGGAATGCGGTAACATCTGTGCGCGCCAGTTTTATGTCGGTCGTATTTTGTTTGGACAGGGTGGTTTCAAACTGCACGAGGTTGTTTTCAATTGCTGCGCGGATATCGCCCAAGTGATTTTCATAGGCAGCCTTGAGGCGGTTAATGATGGCGGCATTTTCAGCGACATCCCGAGGGTGGATTTTTAGCTTCTCGAGCTCCTTTAAGCGCTTTGCGATTTCAGCTTGGCTCAAGCTTCCCGGATTACCTTCCAAGATAAGCTGCTTCGTTTCCTTGGTTGCCAGAACTGTTACAAGGACCTCTAAAACGCCGGAGACATCATAGGTGAAACGGACTTCAAAGTTCTGTGTTTTACCTTTCTCCTTGGGGACCTTCATGTTGATCTCGCCCAAGGGCACATTGTCTTCCACGCGCGGGCTCTCGCCTTGGAATATACGAAGGTTCACTTCCGATTGGTTCTCATGAATGGTTGAATAAGGCTCTACCCGAGACGCCGGGATAACCGTGTTGCGTTCAATGATCGGTTGGAAATAGCCGGCTTCATATTGATTTGGTCCGGTTTGCTTCGCGACTTCCGTGCCTAACGTGAACGGGCAGACATCGGTCATGACGATATCTTCCAAGGCTTCATGTCGATCGAGAAGCCCCGATTGCACGCCCGTTCCGAGGGCAATGACTTCGTCCGGGTCCAGGCTATGTTCCGGGAATTTCTTGAGAAGCTTTGTGACCATCGCGCGAATGACGGGCATGCGGGTTGCGCCGCCGACGAGTATGATACGCTCAATATCCGCGCTCTTGAGGCCCGCATCAGAAATGGCGCGTTGCAAGGGCATCCGCATGCGGGAAATAAGCTTTTGCGTGAGTTCCTCAAATTTCGCGCGGCTGAGGGTCAGCGATTCTTCGGATTTACCCTTGCGGTATTTCACCGTCACATCGGTCTTTTCAGACAGGGCGAGTTTGGCTTTATTGGCGAGATCCCGCAAGCGGCCTAAATCATTGGCTTTCATTTTCTCGCGCGTCAGGCCCAACTGCTCTATAAAGTGGTTCTCTACCGCCGTTGTAAAATCTTCGCCCCCAAGGAAGGCGTCGCCCGCGCTGGAACGAACTTCCATCACGCCGTCAAAAATTTCCAATATCGAAACGTCAAAGGTTCCGCCCCCCAGATCGATAACAAGAAAGGTGTTTTCATCGTCTTTGGAGGATAAGCCATAGGCGAGGGCCGCGGCAGTTGGTTCGTTGATGAGCCGCTCAACCTTTAGGCCCGCCATTTTGCCTGCCGCGTAAGTCGCCTTGCGTTGAATGTCATTGAAATAGGCGGGCACCGAAATAATCGCGCGGTCGACGGTCTGGCCCAAATGTGCCTCGGCGTCATCTTTAAGGGATCGCAATACGAGCGCGGACAGGTCCTCGGCCTTATATTGCTGTTTACCGAGACTATGCGTTTTGGCCGTTCCCATCGCGCGTTTGAACCTCGCGACGGTTTTGTCAGGGTGTGTGATGAGACGGTGTTTGGCAGCTTCTCCGACAAGCACGTCTCCCTGATCCGAAATCCCGACAACAGACGGCGTTAAAAATGTGCCGCTGCTGTTTCGAATGAGTTCGGGTCCGTCATCTGTGAAAACAGAAACAAGAGAGTTCGTTGTGCCGAGGTCGATTCCGACAAGAGCCATATTGGCACCTTTTTAATACGTGATTTATCCATCTTTTTCGTCCTGTCTGGCCCCGTTTAAGTCAAGGGCTCGGCAGCATTTATCGAAAATATCGCAGTAAAACAGGGTCCTAGCCAATTCTTAAGATTTTTGTATTGCAAGATATCAAATCGTTGTATATATACAACATTATGATTTATAATCGTATCAAAACATTGCGAACAGAGAAGGGCTTGTCCCGCAAAGATTTAGCCGATGCGGTCGGGGTTAACTTCCAGACCATAGGATATCTCGAACGCGGCGATTATAATGCGTCGCTGGAGCTGGCGTTTAAACTCGCTGAGTTCTTCAATGTGCCGATAGATGTGGCGTTTTCGCCCCGACCTTTCAAATCATTAGCTGAAGAATTAAAGGCGTCACGGGCCGCCGGATAATAGCCCGCCATAAAAGGAGAGAGACGTGCCAATTATAGAAAAAACGAACGAAATCATTGAGCAAATTTCAATTGCTCTAAATGTGTCCCTCATGGATGTCGTGAGTAGCGCCTTCATGCACTTGGTGACATTCCTCGTGAATTTGCTGCTGGGCCTTTAGGGTAAATTGAAACGGATCTGGCCTGGATCGCCTCTTTAGGCGCGTCCGAATCCTTGTGACCTTGGTTGAGAAAGATGAACCATGTTAAAGACATTTGCGAGAGCTACTGAATTCAATGAAAATAGTATTTCGAAGAAAAAACTTCGCCAAATTCTAATTTTTCTTATATTATCTTTGCCGACATTGCCTCTGGGGTTTTTGCATTTTTTCGGATTATTGCCGGAAAATATGATAGGTACGCTGGGCTATATTGGCTTCATTGCGGGGGCTATCTCTTTTCTGGGGTTTCTCCTTACGCGGTTTGTGAATAGATTTTATTTTCCCGATAAATATCTCGACGAATGGGAAATAAGGATCAAGCATAAGTCCATGGCCTTTGCCTTTATGACTATGGTTTGGGTGGTTCCTCTGTTGCTGATAATCGTATTGGGAATGGGAAATCAGGTTTTCGAATTGTCGACCGCGGCATTGGTCATGCTGAGTTGCGCAATGCTGGTGATCCTCATGTATCTTCAAATCTTCCACGCGCTGTGGCAAGTCCGCCCCATCAACGACGACGAGCTTGTCTAGGGCTTTCCCTATAACTCTACCCCTCAAAACCTATAAGTTTGCCAAACGCAATGATTTTGCGTTCGGGCTGCGTTACTGTTAAAGGACGCTTAGCGCGGGAGCATGATGACAGCTTTCGCAAGAGGCGAAATTTTTAGAGAGATTTTTTATGCGACTTACCCCTTCAATCCGTACTTTACTTCTCGGCGCAACCGCCGCGCTCGCGTTGGTCGCCTGCGACGCAAATAACAAAACACCTTCAGAAACAAACAAGATGAACACACAAACGGACACCAAGTTGTCAGCAGATCTGGCGGAAAACACCATCTTGCAACCTTGGACCGGCCCCTATGACGGCGTTCCGGCTTGGGATAAAGTGAAGGTCTCCGATTTCCCTGCAGCGTTTCAAGCGACCATGGATAAGGTGAAGGCTGAGGTGGAGGTCATTCGCGATAATCCGGAAGCTGCTACATTTGAGAATTTCACTGTGCCAATGGAACTCGCGGGTAATGATGTGAGTGAGCTGTTCGCGATCTGGGGCGTGCATGTGAGCAATCTCTCCAATGACGAAGTCCGCAGAATCCAAGGTGAGTGGTCGCCGAAAATCTCGGCGTTCTTTGATGAACTGGCGCTGCACCCCAAGCTGCTCGAGAAAACGACAGCTGTCTATGAGGGTCGCGCGAATGCCGGTCTGGATGCTCAGCAACTGCGCTTGGTTGAGCGCAATTACGAAGAGCTCGTCCGTAACGGGGCGTTGTTGGAAGGCGATGATAAAGAGAAGCTTATTGCGCTGAATTCCGATTTGTCAAAACTTTTCAATGAGTTTTCGAACAAGGTCCTCGCGGATGAAGAGACCTATATTTTCCTAACGGATGAAGCTGAACTCGCCGGATTGCCGGATAGTTTCATCGCCTCCATCAAGGCGGCGGCAGAGGCGCAGGATAAAGAAGGTTGGGCGCTGAAAAATACACGCTCCGTCATGCAGCCATTCCTGCAGAACTCGACCCGGCGCGATATGCGCGAAAAGGTCTATAACGCCTATATTAATCGCGGCGATAATGGCGACGCGAATGATACAAATGCGACAATCGCGAAAATCCTGAAAATTCGCGCCGAACGCGCCAAGCTACTCGGCTTCGAAACCCACGCCCATTACCGCATGGCCGACACCATGGCGAAGGACCCCGACACGGCGATGGATCTGATGATGCAAGTCTGGCCCGCAGCAGTTGCGCGGGTGAAAGAAGAAGTCGCGGATATGCAGGCCGTGGCGGATGCCGAAGGCGCGGATATCACCATCATGCCGTGGGATTACCGTTTCTACGCAGAGAAAGTTCGCAAGGCGAAATATGACCTCGATGCGTCCGAAATCAAACCCTATTTCAAACTCGACAATATGGTCGACGCGATGTTTGATGCGGCAGGCAAACTTTACGGCATGAGTTTCACGGATAACACGGGCAGCGTGCCGGTGTTCGATCCCGAGGTGCGGACATTCGAAGTCAAACGCGGCGATAAGCTGATAGGGCTATTCTATCTCGATAATTTCGCGCGCGAGGGCAAACGCTCCGGCGCGTGGATGACGACTTACCGCAGCCAATATGACCTCGGCGGGAAGAACCGCTATGTGCTGGCGTCGAATAATAATAATTTCGTCAAAGGCGGGGAAGGCGAACCCACGCTAATCAGTCTTGATGATGCGACGACGCTGTTTCACGAATACGGTCACGCGCTGCATTACCTTAATTACGACATCACCTATCCGGGTCTCGGCGGGACGCCGCGCGACTTCGTCGAATATCCGAGCCAAGTGAATGAGAACTGGCTGCTGACCCGCTATGTGCTCGATAATTACGCGAAACATGCGGAGACGGGTGAGCCGATGCCGCAGGCCTTGGTCGACAAAATCAACAAATCAAAGACCTTTAATGAAGGCTTTAGGACGGTGGAATATCTGTCCAGTGCCATTGTCGATATGAAACTCCACAATCGCGCGGAGCCAGTCACTGACCCCGATAAATTTGAGCGCGAAACCCTAAAAGAGATTGGTATGCCCGATGAAATCGTGATGCGTCACCGCTTGCCGCAATTTAATCACCTGTTCTCCTCCGATGCCTATTCGGCCGGCTATTACAGCTATCTCTGGTCCGAGACGATGGACGCAGATACATGGGCGGCTTTCGAAGAAGCAGGCAGCCCGTGGGATAAGGACACCGCAGAACGCTTCCGGTCCATCATCATGGCAACGGCAAATGAAACTGACCGCAAAGACGCTTACCGCGAATTCCGCGGCCGCGACCCGGAGGTGAAGTATATTTTGCGGAAGCGCGGCTTCCCGGTTCCGAATGAGCCATAGGGTTCGGGAATATTGAGATTGAAAAGGCGGCCTGCGGGCCGCCTTTTTTGAGCGTTTTACTTGGAGCGAATTTAGAACGCTGAGATTTTGTCTTTAAGACGCTATTACCAGAGTTGTAAAATCAAACAGAATCTCCGTACCAAATTAACTTATGGTTCTTTGCTGCATTACTGTTAGTCGGCTTGAAGTCGTCCGGACCTGCCTCGCACATTTCAATCACATCCCAAAAATCCATATTTTGTAACATTGTCAGAGCCTCACCAATTGGTAGCGTCGCTTGTTCTAAATCGTTATGTTCATTTATGTAATCGATAAGGGGCGTAATACTTTCTGTGTTGAGGCATTCATCGAAAACTTGCTGATAAACGATACCATATTTCGCTAGTTCTGCTTTTTCTTTCTCTGCTTCTCGGGCTTCACGCTCTAATTCTTGCACGGACTTCCAAATGCCGAGAATTTCCATGATGCGGCGGACTTTCGGGGTCCAATGAAATGTATCCCCTGTCTGCGCCATGTAGCCTTCAGCACAGAAAGCTTCGATCAACGAAGTGCAACCTGCATCGAAAGAAAATGCAATGCCCTCAATTTCAGGTAGGAAACCTCTGCTGCAAAAGGCAAAACTTGGAAAAATAGGTTTGTCGTCGATGTATAAATTTTTACGAAACGTTTGCCTGACGTCATCATAACGAACGATTGGTTTTATGTGAGGGTAATTGGGGGTGCCATTATAGAATTTTTGTGTGACACCATAAGCCTTTAGCAAGCGCTCATGGTATATAGATTTTCTTCCATTCGGCGGACCGTATTCTATCAAATTATCAGTAAAGGCCCCATTCGCATCTATAATACCCTTTTCAAAGAAATCCCGTATAGTCAGCACCTCATCTTGCATCAAACCCATCTCTGGCGCGATCATTCTAAAGGCAAGCCATTCTCCCATGAGAGCTAAAAGCTCAGATGAAAAATTCATATCGATGTTGTTTAGGGTGAGATTGACCATAGCTTACATGATGAATAAAAATCTCTAAGCTACAATTAACACGCGATATCGATTTCGTGGAAATCACGTGGGCGTCCCATTTTGGACGAAAACTACCCAATCGGTAAACATTACCAGCGGCCGTTTTTGGGCGTTTTTAGCCGCTCGTAAACTAGCCAAATTGGCAGGCTTCCTCGAATTCCGGGTTTATAGTTTTGTTTTATTCCAGTCCCTTACAAGAAAATGCAGGAGATGCGTCCTCGCATCCCCATTTTGCCCGCATATTAAAGTCGTTCTTTCAGACATGGGACAGGTGAGCGCTTACTTGCCGGTCTGGGAGACGGCAGGGTTGAGCATTCGGCGTTTAGCTGCCGGATTGTGCCGGACCTTTTACACCGAGAGGCGACCGTTTTGTCTTAAACTCGGGGCCGTTGGGATCGCTGTCGAAAGACGGATGAGGTTGAGGTGAGGCGGTAGGAAACGTCAAAACTCGACACGAGATAAACTCCTCAC
>ENA-ORXR01000770-ORXR01000770.1-marine-metagenome-genome-assembly--contig:-NODE-770-length-39388-cov-5.815573_pt1 | contig 39388 bp, 33 predicted proteins | sample MGYA00237866_ERZ511479 | MGnify/ENA metagenome assembly ERZ511479
AATGCTTCAAGACGTCGTCCATACTCGACATAATTCTCAAATTGCAGCCGCGCTTTCTCCTCCGGGTCGCCTTGGTCACCGTCGCCAGTGTCGTGGAACACCACCGCCATGTGGGGTTCGATCGATACATAGCCATCGTAGCCGTCCGCTTTGAGATCTCCTAAAATTCGTGCCACCTCGCCATCGCCGTCACCGGGGAAGCAGTAGTCGCAGTCGTGCTTTTCGGGGTTCCAGACACCGTCCTTAATGTGAACGTGAGCGATGTGTGGCTTGATCGCCTGATAGAAATCCCACGCGTTCTGACGAGGGTAGGGGCGCTCTTGAGACCGGTCGGCATTGAACACTGGGTTGCCGGTATCGAACACCCATTTCATCCCCGGAACTTGCTCCTGAATTTCGAGCGCATGCTTCACGCTCATGCCACCGTAGTTCATACAATTCTCGTGGACAGGCGTGATCCCGGCGTCCGTGAATGCCGACACGATCTGGCGCATCCGATCGAAACGCTCTTCGGCAAGCTGATCAGGGGCGTCGTTCTCTTGTCCCTCGCCTTCGAGAATAGCGTAGCTCATGACGCGGACGATTTTCGAGTCGACTCGCTTCATCCGATCGATGCACCGACTTAGTTCGTCGCGGGTGATCTGGAAGTCGTCCTCGATCGAGTGAGCCCAGTTCCCGATCGTCGCACCGACGCCAGCGATCGCAATCCCTGCGGCGGCGAACTGGTCGGCTGCGCTTTGGAAAGCTGGCTCGGGAATCTCATGGAAGCTGCCATTGTCAAAACCATCCACCTTGAGAAACCGACTTTCGATGGCGTCCCATCCCAGTTCCTGATGCGCTTTGATCTGAGTCGCCACATCGGCGCCCGCCTCGTCTGAAATTCCGGTTAACTTCATGCCCATTGGTTAGGGCAGGTGACGTGTGTTCGCAAGTAGGGGAAGGAGCGAAGACAGGCGCTTCCTCAACCAAGGAAGGCTAGAACAGAATATACTGATAGGGCTCGATCAGCACTTTTAGACCGTAAAGGATCAGGATGCTGAGAACCAAAATAGCCGCGATCAGAACCAAAACGACTGGTTTCGGCCGCTTGGATCGAGGCCCGTTCTCCGGTGATTCGGCGGTCAGTTCTGGCGTAGGCTTCTTCTTCTGAATGAGAACCACCCCGATCGTGACTAGGATGAGGGCAGGAACAAGGCTGGCTGCGAACTTGCCGAAGTCACTGAGGTCGAAACCATTCGAAAGGAAAAGAAGCAGCCCCAGAACAATGAGGAGCCAGCCGATTACTGTGGCGATAATTTTGAGAACGGGCGGCTTTGAAGGATGTGTCATGCCAATAGGTCGATCGATCCTCGTCCGATTGCGAATTTTACTGAACAGCCGATCTGAATTCCTTCTGCTACCACCTGAAGTGTGCTTGGCCCAAATCGGGCTTCGATTCCGAATTCTGCGTCAAATCTAATAATTACTGTTTTATTAGATAATTGTATTGCTAAATCATCTGAGAACGTTACCATTGTTGCCCAAGGAGTCGTCGGGGCGCCTTGGAAATGACTGATGCTTCTGGCTCCCGCCACGGGCATCCAGAACTAATTCCCGAATGATTAGACCTTTTTCTACCCAGTATCCGGGCAGCGCGCCGCACCCAATCACTGCGCCTCCAACCGCCACCGCGGTCGAAGAGCCTGTTGCGGAGCCGTCACCCGACACCTCGTTGGCCTCTGAGCTGTCGCCGCCAGAAGTGCAGCAGGCGAAGCTTGCGCCTGGAGTCTATCGTCGTGGCCAAGTGGTATTGCGCTGGGCGTCTCCCAGTGGTGAAAGCTCAGAGCCGATCGATATTCGGGTTGAAGCTGAAATTCCGGCCCCTCGTGCTCTTCATAAAGGAGCCTTTTCTACGATTGGTGAGGGAGTTGTCTGGGCTTCGTTCTTGGGAGTTCAGGCGGTAGTTTCGCTCGATCAAGACGACCGAATTCGACTATGGACGGTGACTGCGGACAGCGAACTTTTGCGCTCAGCCTCTGGCGGTTCATGGGAACGAGCTGAAGCGGTCGAAGACGTTGACGGCGTTGTCGGATTGATCGTGAATCCCGGCCTACTGATTCCCGCAATGACTGGTGAAGAGATTGCAGCGGCTCGGTTTGGGAGGGGTAGAAACGCCCTGTTCCCGTTCCCTGATGAGTATCGCGCAGTCGGAGCCTCGCTGCTCGCCGAGCCGGCAGCTGCCGATCGCGCTGGACGGATTTTGATTGAGATGGTTCGCGGACGTGCCCGATCCTATCTTCTCAGAGTGAAGGACGCCTTGGCCTCTTCCGAAGCCACACTAGGTCCTGCCGGAGCTCCCGATCAGAAAAAGCATGCGGCCGATTGGAAGGTGTTCCGCTGGTGTTTGATTGCCGACGCGAAACTCCATGAACAGGAGGTGAAACTTCGCAAAGAAATGGCTGATCTTGAAGATGTCGGCTGGAGCGGAGTCTCGAAAAGTATTCGTGGAAAGATCTCCTCTGGCGTCGAAGCCAGGACGCGTATCCCAGCCGTTCGCCAAGCTCTCGATCAGGTTCGGCTTGCCCGTCTTTACCTGCGCGAAGACCGTCCGGAACTCGCTTGCATCAATCTAGCCAAGGTCGAGCCCGATGCCGCCGACCGCGATCTCTGGTCGCTGGTTATCGAAGGTTTCGAAGCGATGCGCTGGAAGATTTCGAATGTTGAAGAAGAGGTCGTTGGAGGAAATATTCCTCTGGTTGAACTCCGTCCGCTGGTCGAAGAGATTCTCGGTGATCTAGGAGTGATCCGTGGGGTGGTCGGCTCAGCGTTGAGCAATTCCATTCAGGACTTTCTCGAGGAGGCTGGCTACTGGGAAAAGGCCGCCGTTTGGAGCAAGGCCCGATTCACTCTCGGCTCCGGAATGGCTGACCGCGCCGCCCGTTATTCCGATGGGCGTTGGGGTTCTCCCGTGGTTGTTGGCGGGCTGGGAATCATTCCCGCTTTGGCCGGTGCGACCTTCAATGTTGAGCGTCACCGCAGTCTGGCAGTTTCTGTCGATTCGCGCTTGGATAAGGATGCCACGGATGCCGATCTTGAGCGAGCCCGCGGCAAGTTCCTCCAGCAGGCAGTCGAGAAAGCTCTCTCTGGATCGCGGCGTTTGATCGGGTAGAGACAGCTGATTTCGGTTTGGGATCAAAACGCGTGGACGAATCGCGGCTCCCAGACGAAAATCCCCCATGCTTCGTTTTAACCTTCTCGGGTTCCCGGTTACAATTAAACCTTGGTTTTGGCTCGTCGCCGCTTTCTTAAGCGATGCTCTGGGCAATATGAACGGCGAGTGGGGACTGGTGTTCGGTAAGGTCGCGATTGTGTTTGTTTCGATCATTTTCCATGAAATCGGCCACGCTTGGTTCCAGCGGAAATACGGCGGTCAGCCAGAAATCGTTCTGCACGGATTCGGTGGATATGCGCTGGATCGCGCCGGTCAGCCAACCCGAAACCAGAGTCTGTGGATTGTTGGAATGGGACCGGCATTCAGTATCCTGTTAGGCATCGTTGCCTGCATCTGGATTCGATCGCTCAACGCCGATGCGAGTATTAATCCGTTCGCGCCGAGCCGACCCTATACTCAGGTCGAGGCGCTCGCCAGCTTCGCAATTTTCGTGAACCTCGGCTGGGCCGCTCTCAACCTGTTGCCGATCTTCCCGCTCGATGGAGGACAGCTGTTGTCCTACGCGATGTATCAGCGCCAACCTCAACTCCGCTACCGGATTGCCATGGTTGTGGCCGGGCTGCTTGCGTTCTACTTTTTGACCAACGGAGCCTTCTTCGGCGGCATCATGTTCGGAATGCTCGCCTACGAAAATTTCCAACGCTCTCAAGGCCAGAATCCGCGCGGATTTCTTGGCTAAAGTTTCCCACTGATTCCTTCTTCAATACCATGTCAGACCACCTCGACACTCTTCTGGAATTCCTGCGCTTTCCGAGCGTTTCTACCGACAGTTCTCATGTCCAAGACGTCGCCGACTGCGCCGATTGGATCGATGCCAAGCTGACCTCGCTCGGCCTCTCGAGCACGATTCACCAAACCGCTGGTCACCCCATCGTTGTTGCCCGCAACGAGCACAAAGACGGCCGCCCGACGGTTCTGATTTACGGCCACTACGATGTCCAGCCAGCCGATCCGCTTGAGCTCTGGGACACGCCTCCATTCGAGCCCGTCGTCCGCGATGGTATTATCTACGCCCGAGGAGCGACCGACAACAAAGGCCAAATGCTGGCGCATATCTTAGGCGTCGGCGAAGCGATGGCGGCTGACGGTGATCTGCCGGTCAATATCATCCTGCTCTTTGAAGGCGAAGAGGAAATCGGCAGCCCCAATCTCGAACCCTTCCTCCGCGAGCATCGCGAAGAGTTGGCCTGCGATATCGTTGCGGTATCAGACACGGGAATGGTCGCTCCGGGAATTCCGACCTTCACCTACGGCTTGCGCGGAATCACCTGTCTCGAGCTCGATGTTGTCGGGCCTTCCGCCGATCTGCACTCAGGTTGCTGGGGAGGTTCGATCGCCAATCCCGCTTCGGCGATTGCTCGGCTGGCTGCTTCTCTGCACAACCCCGATGGCAGTGTCGCCATCCCCGGATTCTACGATCAAGTTACCGACCTCCAGGACTGGGAGCGCGATGCTTGGGAGCCGCTCAACAACGACCAAGAAACGCTCGATTTGACCGGTTCTCCTACACTGGTTGGTGAGCCTGGATTCAGCGATGTTGAGCGCCGCTGGGGCCGCCCAACTGCAGAAATTAACGGCATTGGTTCCGGTTATCAGGGAGAAGGTTCGAAGACGATCATCCCCAGTCGCGCCCACCTCAAAATCTCGTTCCGATTGGTTCCCAACCAAGACCCAGATCAGATTCTCGAACTCGCCGAAGCCCATCTCCGGGCGCAGCCGATCGAAGGCTGCACGCTCGAAATCACTCGCGGTCATTCCGGATCAGCCTATGTGATGGATCCTCATTCCGACTTCGGAAAAGCCGCTCAAGCCGCCTTGGTCGAGACCTTTTCCAATGAGGTTTCACTGATTCGCGAAGGCGGTTCGATTCCGATCATTCAGTCGTTCAAAGACGTCCTCGAAGCCGATACCCTACTTCTCGGACTCGCCCTCCCAGATGCCCAGATCCACTCGCCCAATGAGAACTTCCCGGTCGCCAATTTCGAAGCCGGAATCCAACTCAACCAAGTCCTCCTCCGCCACTTGGCCGGAGTAGGGGACGCTTAGAGAATCATGCAGATTAGTATCGAGTATTGCAGCGTTTGAAACTACAAGCCCGAAGCCGACCGTGTGTCGGCCGAGTTGCTTGTGGAGTATCCAGAAGCCGAGATCGATTTGATCGCCGGCGGTGGCGGCATTTTCGAAGTCAAAGTCGACGATGATCTTGTCTATAAAAAGTCCTCTGGCGCCAACTTCCCAGCTCCCGGTGAGGTTGGTAGGGCGATCGGGAAAGTGTAAAGGATCACCGGCTTATCGGTCGTAAACCCCTCCTACAATTTTTCACGCACGTCGTCCCCCTTCAGGTTGGCAATTTCGGCTCGTAGCCTTTGGTTCTCGGCCTTCAATTGGTCGAGTTCTTTAGTCTGAGAAGCGCTCTCAGGTCGACTCTTCGGCTTCGATTTCGGAGGACTTTGTGGCGGCCCTGAGCGAACGAGTTCCCGACTTCCCAGATAGACGGAGCCAAAGCGTCGCGTCTTGGCGGTGGTGGTGTGGACACTACCATCCCGAGTGTCACGGACACGCAATCGATAGTAGCGGTCGGCGCTGCCGAAAAACACACCAGCGTGGAAGAACTGGCGATTGATCTGAATGAGTTCGAGCCGTTCGGACTCAAGGTGCGCCTTAATTTTCCGATGATCGAAAGCGCGACGGATTCTCCAGCTCACTACCCCAAACGCGACGAGAACAGCAAGAATCAGTGCGGCAATCGCGACACCGCCCCACGGATTGAGCCAAGGGTAGCGGGCAACCAGATCGCCGATCTTATCGAAGATATTGTTGGCTTCGGGCATTTTACCAGAATCCCCACTGCTCAGTCTTCATTGTATAGAGACCGAGAAGGAGGTTGGCCACTGCGTGCATCGCGACACAGGCCGCCAGCGACTTTGTGCGAATGCAGACCCAGTAGGTCAGGCTGCCGTAAATCAGACAGGCGAAGAAGTCGATGTGATGGTGAACGATCGTGAAGGCGAGGGTCGATACGATGAACGCTTTCGGGGTGTGGGTGCCAAACGGGATTTTCCAAAAGGGCTTATCCGGATTGATAATGAAGCGCATCAGGAAGCCGCGCCAGAAAATCTCCTCGACCAGTGAAACGACAATAACCATCCGGATGAAGCGCATGATGACCGCTGACCAATACCAGAACGTATTCTCCCTAAAGAACGACGGATCGAAACCCTCAAGCCGCTCCCCCAACCCGAAAAGGACTTCCCAAATCGGCGCCTTGTCCATGATCAGAGGGATAGTGATTTCGCGTCCCGGCCAGTCTTCGACGCCCAGCTTGTAGTAAAGGAGCGATGGCACGATCCAGAACACGATTCCGATCGCACCGAGCAACATTCCTAGACCGACACCTTTATAGGGACGGAATTTGTAGTGCTTCCAGAAGAAGAAAAGTAACAGCCCTACGACCAGTGTTTGGATCGGATAGACCCACTGTTCAGGGGCGTAGATGTACCAAGGCTTCTCGCTGTTATCGACCTGGAACCAGCCTGGAACCATGGTAAACAACATGAACACCGCGAACGGAATGACGTAGGCGAGGAGCGGGCGCTCGCGCCAGTCGGCGATGCGTTCGGCGAGCGTGGTCGGCTTCTTAGATTTGGCCATCGAAGTTTGCTGCGGAGGACGTTGAAAGTGGGTGGCTGAGAATGTCGCGCCAGTCGCGAATTTTGCAAGCCGGGTCGGTCTGTGCGACAGATCATTGGTTTTTAACGTTTCCTTCGCTTGCTCCACCTCATTCTCATCGCTGTAGCCGCCATTCTGACCGTACTCGTTGGGTCTGGCTGGGCGAGAACCTTTGCCGCGTCGAGATTGCGGCCAGCCCGCAAGATGCGCGTTCCGTCTGAACTCAGCGGTGCTCGGGCTGCGCGGCGGATTCTACAAGACGCTGGTGTTGGGCCAAAAGAAATCCGCATTGAAGAACACGACGGCTATTTTACCGACTGTTACGATCCGGTGGCAAGACGGCTTCGGTTGTCGCGAAAAAACTTTCGAGGGCGTTCCGCAGCGGCTTGGGGGGTGGCGCTGCACGAGGTTGGACACGCCCTGCAACACCGGGATCGCGAGGGCGGATTTCACGGCCGCATCGCAGCGATTCGTGCCTGTCAGTATTTGTGTGGCGCGGCGCTGCTGATCGTTGTTTTTCTGGGGCTCTCCCGAGCGGTGCACTTTCGAATTGGTGGGCTCGTTTTGTCAGGAATCTGGCTCGCGTGCTTCTTGGCAAACCTGTTCACGGTTCCGGTCGAGTTTGGAGCCAACGGGAAGGTTCGGGATCTGCTCCACAAATCTCGGCTGGCCGGTTCGCGTGAGGAAGATGTGCTCTCAGCCATGGGTGGCCGAGTGTGGGCAGACGTTGGAGCGGTGGTGACAACACTGTCCTGCATTACTTACCGCCTGTTGCCGATGAGCGGAAAATTGCCCAAGAAGAAGTCCGGGAAGCTTGGCCAGTCGGAAGAGGAAGAGTAGGGGGGAGCCGCGCGAATGATCAAAACGGAGTGTGGCGTTGAGCGCGCCGTCCAAGCCGTCGTTCCCATGAGCCTTGCCTCCCTCACTCTGACGTTGGGTTGAATTCCTCTGGGAGACGCGGAAGATTCTAGATCGCCCACGGTTCTTCCAAAGAGCAGAAGAGATCCAAGCTATCGGGGATCGGAAGCATTTTTCTGATCGGTCTAGGCTTTTTCGCGGTGCTGTTGTTTGCCGCCATCCAGTGGTATGTCGTCTGCCAATGGTGCACGACGGGTGAGTTGGTTCTCCAGACCAGAGGAGATAATGCTCCAATGACATCATCGGATGGTGCGTCGTTTTATTTTGTCGCAGCGTTGCAGCTCGTTGTCACCGGGGTAGCGACCATTTGTACGGTTCTACTTGGTGTCATCGTTCTTTTTAAGATCGCGTGTCGCTAGGATCCGGCAGTGTCTCTCCGTAGTCGATCTGATCGAAAATGCCGCCGCCGAGTAGGACGTTGCCATCGTAGAGCCCGCAGATTTGCCCCGGTGTCAGTGCTCTCTGTGGCTCATCGAATTCGATGGTCGCTGAGGCTTCTCCCGTGCGCTCGAATCGTGCCGGTTCGGCAGTCGTTCGGTAGCGGGGTTGGACATCGATTCGCGCCACATCAGGCAGCGCCTTGTTGACAAAACTAATCTGCTCGACGGTACATCGTTTTGAGTAGAGCCACGGGCTGTCTGGACGATCGAACGCAACCACGAGTTCATTGGACTCCGGTCGTTTGGCGACCGCAACGTAGGCTTCCTTGAACGTGTTCGAAGCGACGCCCAGCCCTTTGCGTTGGCCCAGCGTGTAGAGGTGAAGACCACGGTGTTGGCCAAGCACGCCCCCTTCTGCGTTGACGATGTTTCCTGGAGAATCCGGAACGTAGTGACGTAGGAAGTCGCTCATCTTCACTTGGCCGATGAAGCAGATTCCTTGGCTGTCTTTCTTGCCGGCATTCGGAAGCCCGAACCGCTCAGCGATTTCTCGGACTTCGGGTTTTGGGATATGGCCGATCGGAAACATCGCGCCCGCGGCCTGCTGCTGACGCATCAATGCCAAAAAGTAGGTCTGGTCTTTGTTGCCATCGGCTCCGCGGAGCACATCGAAACTGCCATCCTCTCGCTCGCCGATTTGGGCGTAGTGACCGGTCGCGACCTTCTCGAAACCCTCTTCGCGAGCATAGTCTAGGAACACCCCAAACTTCATCTCACGATTGCACATCACGTCGGGATTGGGAGTGATGCCGTTTTGGTAGCCTTCGAGGAGATAGGCGACGACCAGTTCCTTGTATTCCTCGATCAAGTTCACGACACGGAACTCGATCCCCAGCGTATCTGCGACCGCTCGGGCGTCTTCGATGTCCTGCATCCATGGGCAGTCGCCAAGAATATTGTCCTCATTGATCCAGTTCTTCATGTAAGCACCAACCACCTCGTGGCCTTGCTCAAGAAGGAGGGCTGTTGCGGCGCTGGAGTCGACGCCGCCGGACATTGCTGACAGAATTTTGGCCATGAATAGCTTCGGCTTGGTAGCCAATATCGGTTGCCCCGCCGCAGAACCAAGTGGATATCGCGCTCTGCCGCATCTTCTGCGGCTTTAGCGAATTCAAGTCATGGCAGAACAGCGCATCGGACATCACCCAGGCTTCGGCTGTCTCATCTTTGCTGGCGCTGCCCTGATGTTTATCGGCGTGGCGGTTTGGAGTTTCTATACGTTAAGCAAGCAAGATTCCGCGATCGCAAAGTTCACAGTCAGCGAGGAAGTCAAAACCCAGATCGCTGAGCCAGATCCCGGCGTCTTGGAAGAGTTGACTGCTCGGGTCAAGGCGTTCGCGGATGGTGCGATGACTGATGAGCGGACAGTTCTGACCCTGAGTCCGGATGATATCAATCACCTGCTGCTGATTTACCCATCTTTAAACGACTATAAAGGCATAGTTTGGTTCCGTGAGATCGGTGACGATGGCATGCTCGCGGCGGACTTTGCCTTGCCGATGAACCAAATGCGATTCTGGAAAGGTCGCCGTTATTTGGACGCGACTGGGCACCTAGAACTGAGCTATGAACCGGCCGAATTTCGGATGTATTTGCGGATTCATGACCTCGCTGCTCGACAAGGCGGGGAGGAGATTCCGGAAGGCTTCATCTACAATTTTGAGCATTGGCTTTGGCTGACTCCCTACTACGAGGAGGATGAGACAAAGGTCATTCTTCTGAAGATCACTGAGCTCGATTTCGCCGATGGCAAGGTGACGATTGTCGCGAATGGAGAGCGCAAAGGCGGGCCAGTCAAGGCGACTCCAAAGTCTGCAGGAAAACCAATCGGCCAATAGGAAGATCCGACGACCAACTAGTGTCCCGAATGCTTAATCCGTTGAAAAAATTGACGGGAAATTTGTCATGGGATCAAGTTCGCTCCGCTCACGTTGGAACATGATCACGGCTCTTTTTACCCATACCTGCGTTACTCGTCGGTCACGAAGCCAGCTTCGCTTTGCTCTCGCCCCCGCTCGTCTCTTTAAGCTGCGCTTGGCAGGCGATGTCGTTCCACTCCATTCTCCTCGTGCCTTGGTCTGAGAAAAAATTTGCCTCCGGCTTTCTCCACTTCGTTTCGAATCTCGTGATTTTTTTCAACCTTCTAATCGTTCGGGACACTAGGAAGTTTATTCCTTGTGCCAAGCCGCCCGGGCATTGGCTGTAATGTCGGCGTCGAGCTCGGTCATTCGGGTGGTCAGCTTTTCGACGATTTCTGGGTGCTGCTCGGCAACGTTAGTGGCTTCCGATAGATCCGATTCCAGGTTGTAGAGATGAGTGGTGGTGAGCAGAGGCGATGGTGGGCGGCGGGTCTTCCGGCTCTTCTTAATGAGTAATTTCCACTTTCCTTGCCGCAGTCCCTCGATGTCGCCACGGGACGAGTAGTAAAGAAATTCCTCGCGCGGGCTATTCTCGGTTTCAGCGGTGAGAAGACCTGAGATATCAACCCCGTCGATCACAGCGCCACTGAGTTCAGCACCAATGATACTGGCAATGGTGGGGAGGAGGTCGATGGTGCCAGAAACGGAAGAACATTCAGTTCCTGCGGGAATTCGGCCGGGAGCCCACATCACGCAAGGCACTCGTTGTCCGCCTTCAAAGGTTGTGCCTTTGCCTTCCCGGAGCGGAAGCGCCGATCCGCCATGGTGTTTGAAGCTCAACCACGGGCCGTTGTCGGTCGTGTAGATGATATAGGTTTTCTCCGACAGGCCCAGATCTCTGACGCGGTCTACCAGTCTCCCGACTTCGGTGTCGATGTGCTCGATGACATTAATATAAGCACGCTTGTGATCCGGATCGCGAACATCGTCGGGGACGTAGAGTGGAATGTGGGGCATCGAATGGGGGAGGTAGAGGAAGAAGGGGGAACCTTGATTCTTCTCTACAAACGCAATCGCCTTGTCTGTGCAGCGGCGAGTGATCGTGCGTTGATCGACTGGGAGTTCGACGATTTCCTCGTTCTCGATCAGAGGAGTGTTCCACTTAGTCAAAGTCGACTCGGGATCGGCCCAGAGAATATCCATTCCAGCATGACCGCCCTTAGGCTTCCCCTTATTGGCAGGGTGGTTCATATCGTTGGAGTAGGGGATGCCATAGTAGTGGTCGAACCCATGGGCACGCGGCAGGACTTCAGAGTGATGGCCGAGATGCCATTTCCCATAGCAGGCAGTGGCGTAGCCCTGATTCTTTAGGAGGTCGGCGATGGTCTCCTCTTTAGGGTCAAGACCGCGGGTCGAGCTGGGGAACAGAACATGCTGGTGCATTCCGATCCGTTTCGGGTAGCAACCAGTCAGGAGCGCAGCTCGGGATGGGGTGCAAACGGGAGAAGCGACGAGGAAGTTGGTAAAGCGTCGACCCTCGGTCGCGAGCCGGTCGATGTTTGGAGTCCGGATGGTTTTCGATCCGAAGCAGCCGAGGTCGTTGTAACCCTGGTCATCGGTAAAGATGATGATGAAGTTGGGCTTTTCATCATTGGCGGAGCTCAGCGTGATTCCAGCGAGAAAGAGGGCACACAATACGAGTGGTCGGAAGCGAGACAGAAACATTGATAGTAAAACAGGTTCAGGGCTTCGCATCTATCAACAGCTAGAGACTGAGTAAGCGTCTTCTTTTGGCTCGGTTGGGGGGGTGAGGTCATGGAGCGACCAATTCAGGACGATAAATCGAGGAAATTAAAAATATCATAAAAATAATTAATTTAATAATTGCCATAATTTAATATGCCTGCTATTGATGCAGTGCTGATGAATACCCTGATTGATACACTAACTTCCACTTCCACTTCCACCTCTAGCAAGGCTGGCACGCTTCTTAGTGCTTGGGACGCTATTGAGGCGCAACGCCGTGTGTTCGCCCTTCGGTCTGAAGGAGTGAAATCGATACAAATCCTCCTTGGGCGCTCTGAATGTGCGGCCCTCATGAATCAACTCCAAGCTTTCGACTCGGAAGCTCGCCTTGATCACTTTCGCTATGCAGGAGCCTCGATCGTTCAACTCGATGCTGATTCAGCTTTCCAAGTCGCTCCGGCAGCTAGCACCGTGGTTGTTTCGCACAGTTTTAGGCGTCATCAGCCCGCGTTGGAAGCCCGTCGGATTTCAATGTCATACCTTGCTGCTGCTTAACGTTTAGGGAAGGTTTGATTAATTAGGCAATCTGCCATTGCTGTCCAGAATTCGCCTAGCTAGCACGGCGCGAGGCGGGCGTGGATAAACATCCACAACCAACGAGCAACAAAGCTAGGCGGAGTCTGGGCTGTAACCCGAAGGGCTCAATTTTCATCCAGCGCGCAGCGCTGCAAGACCTTATCTAAATTCCCATTTTTGTGGCGGGTGGCGGAATTGATAAGACCTTCCTTAGCCCATTAGAACCTGATCATTGGAATCTTTACACTTAGGAGGTCAGGCGCTTTCCGGCGATCCCGGGTAGCGTTTCGCTCCGTTTGAAGACGGGATACCTCTTGCGCATTGGCCATTTCCCGCTTGGGTAGGCGACCTAAACGCGCGTGGTTTTTAGCTCCCACATATTCCTATTTTATTTTCTGCCGCTTTCTCTGCTGCTCTATTATGCAGCACCTAGGCAGGCGAAACATCTTGTCCTGACTCTGGTCAGCTACGTGTTTTATGGGTGGTGGAACCCCTGGTTCATGCTGCTGATGTTCGGGTCGACAGTCGTCGACTACGCCTGTGGGAAAATGATCTCGGCGGAAGGGGCTATGGCTGCCCGCCGGAAGACTGGGCTTCTAGTTTCGGTTATCATGAATTTGGCGGTTCTCGCCTTTTTCAAATATGCCGGATTTGGAGCTGAAACCTTTGCGTCGCTGTCGAAATTGTTCGGTGGTGGCGGTTTCGAGGTCCCGGAATTTTTCCGCACGATCGTTCTTCCTGTCGGGATCTCGTTCTACACGTTTCAGTCGATGAGTTACAGCATCGACCTCTACCGGGGCCACGCAGTGCCTGCGCGAAATTTCACGGATTTTGCGTGTTACGTCTCGATGTTTCCACAGTTGGTTGCTGGCCCGATTGTTCGTTATGGTTCGGTAGCTGACCAGCTTCAAACGCGGACTCACACGGTGGATGGATTCGCGCTGGGGGCGACGCGGTTTAGTTGGGGATTCGCTAAAAAAATCCTTCTTGCCAACCCCATGGGTGGTATTGCCGACACCTGCTTTCAGGCCGGTGAAGGGGCACTGGGAACGCCCGCAGCGTGGATCGGAATCATTGCCTATGCTTTCCAAATCTACTTTGATTTCTCTGCCTATTCCGACATGGCAATCGGTCTCGGTCGGATGTTCGGGTTTCGGTTCCCTGAGAACTTCGACTCACCTTACAAATCCAAATCGATCACCGAGTTCTGGCGGCGGTGGCATATTTCACTGTCGAGTTTCTTGCGTGATTATCTCTACATTCCGCTCGGAGGAAATCGAAAGGGAGAATTCCGAACCTATATTAATCTCGCGACAGTCATGCTACTCGGAGGTCTCTGGCATGGAGCCCAGTGGACGTTTATCGCGTGGGGAGCCATCCACGGTGGGATGTTGGCCTTTGAGCGACTAATGGGCAAAGACTCGTTCTACGCTCAAATGCCGTCGTTCCTGAGAGTCGGGCTAACCTTCGTGATTGTTCTTATCACTTGGGTATTTTTTCGCGCAGAGAATTTTCAAGTCGCTTGGCGCTACCTCGCGAGCATGTTCTTCATGGGAGGAGAAGCTAGCAGTTCGGTGCTGGTCAATGCCCAGGTCTTCCGCCCCTTCAATCTGTTCTGGCTCGTTGTCTGTTGTCTGGTCGTTTGGCTGATGCCACGTTCCTATGCAATCCTCCATCGCCTCACGTTGGGCAAAGCCGTCGCTGGATTGGCTCTGCTGATTGTGTCTGTGATGATCATGTTCACTCAGGGCGTTAATCCGTTCCTCTACTTCCAGTTCTAAAGGCAGCCATGAGCAAGAAGGATCGTGATCAGACGAAAGGAGAGGGTTTGAAGAATCCCTATGATGAGGGAGACGACGGTCAGGTCTTCGCGATGGGTGGGCGTAAGGTGACGTGGGCAATGGTCATCCTATTTCTCGGCGCCATTGTTATCGCCCCGCTTTGTCGCCATATCATCGAATGGTCGAAGCCTGCCGATGAGCGGTGGCTTCCTGCGGTCGAATTTTTCCATCACCCCAGTCCGGAAGCCGAGGCGGTTCTCGCTAAAAAGCGCGCTGGTAATCCGGCGATCGATCGTGAAACTCCCAGTATTCGGGATCATCTCCAATCTTTCGAGGGCGGAATCAAGGACAACGCCAGCTACAAGCCTCCGATTCAGCAGACTTTCCAAGGCGTATTTACGAATGGACTGCGCGAAGGAAACACGAAGACCTTCATCGGCCCAGACGGCTGGCTTTTCTATCAACCAGCACTCGAAGCCTTAGGTGGTTATGGTCCGATTAAACCCGAACCTGACAGTGTAACTAAGGATCCAGATCGGGCGATTTGGAGGTCGCCGCTTCCAGTGATCGAGGAATACATCGCCCAACTTGAGGAGCGTGGTATCGAGTTAGTTTTGGTTCCCGTTCCAGTGAAGGCGATGGTTTATGGTGACTTGTTCGGTGCAGAAATGCAGGTCACCCATCGTGACCGCGAAGCTGTTCTTAGCCGACTCCGTGACTCTGGTGCTACAGTCGTAGATGTGCTGCCGGCTCTGGTTGCTGGGCGATCGGAGGGCGAAGTTTTCTTCAAGCAAGACACCCATTGGACTCAACTCGGGATGAACATCGCGGCGTCCGAGATTGCTAAGGCTGTCCCTGATATCGCACAAAATTTGGACTCGGAGCCCGTTGACCTCATGCAACGGTTCAACTTGGGCGATCTCGTTCGTCAATTGGAGCTCGGTGAATCTGGCAAGTTTCAGCCTGAAACGGAACACCTGATCGCGGGGCGGTGGACGGCATCGGGGGAGCTGATAGCCGCGGATGCTAGCTCTCCTAACGTGATCCTCGGAGATAGCTTCGTGAATATTTTTGACGATCCGAAGATTGGGTTTGGTCAACCCGGTTGGAAATCCGAAAATACTGAGGGTGAGGCACAGCCTGAGCCTCGGATCGGAGCTGGTATCGTCACGGCACTTTCTCGGCAACTGGGAACAACTTTCGATGTTTATGCGGTCAACGGTCAGGGGGCTACGGGTTGTCGTGAGAAGTTCGCCCGTCGAGGTAAAAACATCGTTGCCGCTAAAAAAGTGGTGATCTGGATGCTTGCCGAACGCGATCTGTTTCTTTCAGAGACTCCCGCCGGTCGAGCAGGCGTCGCGTTCCGAACAGTCACTTGGAATGATCAAGATGAAGCAATCCCTGCCCGCAAGTCGGGTGCACCAGACGAGGTCGTCTTGACAGCGAAACTCTCTCGGCGTTCATCGATCGCAGACCCAAATGCCACACCGTACGCGGACAGCCTTTTTGTTTCCTTATTCGATGTCGAAGATGTCGTCTCAGGAGAGTATGAAGATTCTACGGTTTTAGTTACCGCTTGGGCATTTCAGAATAAGATCATGCGCCCGGAGTCGAAGATCGAAGTGGGGAAGAGCTACCAACTTCGTCTTGTCCCATGGGAATCGAAGACCGCGATGCAGACCATCAATGTCTCCGATGAACTCGAAATGTTTGACGCGATGTGGTTCGCCAACGAGATATCGGTTCCGGTCTCAGCTGTGGAAGGCGGAGAAGGTCAGCTCAAACCAGTGGAACAAATAGTTCGACCTGCTGTGATCTGCTTCCTCGTGTTTTCGGCGTTGGTAGTTGCCTTTGTCGTCTGGGGAGTCGGTGTTCAGATCAGAGACAAGTCGGCGCGGGTTTAGACCTTTCTAAAATCAAATGAGTAAAATCGGCGAGCGATTTTTCTGTCTGGTGAGGCGCGGCGGGACGTTTTCAGGAACTCATCCCAGCAGGCACCGACGACGCATCAAAAACGGCAAATTAGCATTCGGGAACATGGCTGAACCGTCGGTGTAGAGGTCGTTGTAATAAAACGCGGCCTGAACGGAGCTTGCTGAGATGGCCAGCAGGAAGAGGGGGCTAAAAAATGTAATCTTCGTGAGCTAGTGAGGAATTGCCGCCCATTGAAAAACTCACACATTTAATTTGAGGGACGGGCCGGGCCAATACTTTTCGCTTATTTGGCCCAGAACTTGCTCCATTGGGCTCCTTGGTGTATCTATAGCTCACTTCTTATCTTTCACCGTGAGCAACCAAGGTCTTCATCTAGAGCAGGGGCTTCAGCAGACGATCGCTCCGCAGATGCAGCAGAGTCTTCAGATTCTGCAGACGGCGACCGTGGAATTGGGGCAGCTGGTTCGGCAAGAAATGGCGATCAATCCAGTCCTTGAGCACGATGTCAGTGAGGCTTCCTTAGAAGAGCTGAGTGAGGGCGAAGACGGGTTCGAAGAGGATGTTCCTGATACTGCCGATGAAGACGCTGAGTGGCTTGAGCTGCTGTCGCAAAGCCCTCCGAGTACTCCGACAGCTCCGTCGGCGGACGAAGATGAGCGTCGGCAGTTTCAACTCGATTCGCTAGTTGCTCCGATCAGCCTTCAAAGCGATCTCGGAGAGCAATTGAAACTCAGTGGAGTGGCTCCTGAGGTCTTCGCTGCTGCTGAGATCTTGATCGGTGAAATTGATGATCATGGATTTCTGGAAGTCGATCTAGAAGACCTATGTTTTTCGATGTCGATCCCGATGCCAGATCTGGAAGCGGCCCGCAATTTGATTCAATCGTTTGATCCTCCGGGAGTCGGTGCCGCTGATATCCGAGAGTCCCTCATGCTCCAACTGCACCGTTTGGGAAAGCTGGGGAAGTTACCTTACCGGATCGTCGAAGGCTATCTCGACGAACTTGCGAAACGTCGCTTTTCTGGCATCGCTCGGAGTCTGGGGGTCGCACCCGAACAAGTCGTTGCCGCTGCCGAAGAGATTGCTGATCTCGAGCCCCGACCCGCTAGGAATTTTTCGTCCAAGGCGACGGTTTACGTGGCACCGGATGTCATCTGTGAGACCGACCCGGAATCACCATCCGGATACTCAGTGCGGTTGACCAACGAATATATTCCGCAACTGAAGATCAGTAACACGTATCGAGACATGTTGGCAGAATCTGATGGTGATTTAGAAGCCCGTGACTACATCCGAGAGAAAATTCGCGGAGGGAAATTTCTGATTCGGAGCATTCATCAGCGTCAGGACACGATCCTCCGGATTGCTACTGAGATCGTGAAGCGCCAGGCCGATTTTTTGCGGGAGGGTGAAGACCATCTTCGGCCGATGAATATGGCACAAATCGCAGAGGTAATCGGCGTGCACGAAACGACTGTCAGCCGCGCAGTTTCGGCCAAGTACATGCAGACACCCAGAGGCCTGTATGAGTTGAAGTTCTTCTTCACGTCTGGTTATCAAACCGACGACGGAGTTGAGATGAGCAACCTCGGGGTAAAGAATGCCATCGCCGAGATGGTTGCTGCTGAGGATCCGTCGAAACCGTTGAGCGATCAAAAAATCGTTGAGGAACTTGCTGAAAGCGGTATCCCAATCGCCCGCCGAACCGTAGCAAAGTACCGTGACGCTCTGCACATTCTGCCTAGTCATCTGCGGCGCAGTTTGTAGCAGGGGTAACGGTTGCGCAGAGTCGCTGATGCGGAACAGTCAACATCCAGATTATGCCTACCGAATCCCAAATCCGAGAAGCGCTAGCTACCGTCAAGTATCCCGGTTTTAGTCGGGACATCGTATCGTTTGGTATTGTCAAAGAAGTGCTCATCGATGGTGAGGATGCGACCGTCAAGATGCAGGTCGCCACGTCCGACCCCGCGGTGCCCCAGGCCATTCATGATCAGTCGATTGAAGCTCTGAAGTCCGTTGATGGACTGGTCAGTGCACAGATCGATTTTGATATCCAAGAACCACCGCAAGCCGCTGGCGCACCGGGTGTCGGCGGAGCTGCGGTCGCCGCTAGCATCCCGGGCGTGAAGAACATCATCGCCATCGCCAGTGGTAAAGGTGGGGTTGGCAAATCGACGGTTTCTAGCAATTTGGCAGCCGCCTTGATGAAGAGTGGCGCCAAGGTCGGCATTTGCGACTGCGACCTCTACGGACCGAGTATCGGGATGATGTTTGGTTGCGACGATGAGCGCCCTCTCGCCAATGCTGAGAACGAGATCATTCCGATTGTCAAAGACGGTCTGAAGATGATGAGCATGAGTTTCCTATTAGAAGACACTTCTCCTGTGATCGTTCGCGGCCCCTTAGCAACTCGTTATACCCAACAGTTTCTTCGCCAGGTCGAGTGGGGTGAGTTGGACTATCTGATTCTCGATCTGCCTCCCGGGACTGGTGATATTCAGCTGACAATTGTCCAAACCGTATCCCTCAGTGGCGCGGTGATCGTGACAACCCCACAGGAAGTCGCTCTAACAGACGCTCGAAAGGCGGTCTCGATGTTCGGGAAGGTCAATGTTCCAATTCTCGGGATCGTCGAGAACATGTCTTACTTTCAGTGCCCAAGCGATGGTGTTCGCTATGACATTTTCGGCAGCGGTGGTGGCCAACGGGAAGCTGAGCGGTTGGGCGTCCCGCTGCTTGGTCAAGTGCCGATCGATATTCCGACGCGCGAAGGCGGGGACGAAGGTCGGCCAGTGGTTACGCAGGGTGATGCTGACAATCCAGCGTCGCAGGCGTTCGATTCGATTGTCGATGAACTCGTAAAAAGTTTAGACTCGGTCAAGGCGACGTCCCCGGCATAGATCTTGCTGTAGGGACTATCAGACCTTCTTAAGCGGAACATCCGCGACTTGTTCTTCGATGGCCGCAGAGACTCCAACGAACACCCCTGAATCCAACCGACACTGGCCGCGGCGCCTGTTGACGGCAGGCGTCGTGTTACTGACCGTGGGAGTTCTAGGGGTCATCGCGCAAGCTAATTACGGGATCGGTTTAACGAAGACCTTTGACCTGTCTGGCAACCCCAAGGTCACCGAAGATCAGGGGTATGCTTACAGGCTAAAGATTGAGCCAGAATATCGTACGCCGGTCACCCAGCAGCGGGGGGTGATCACGCGTGACGGCGAAGTGATTGGCAAGCGGGTCAGGCATAATTCCCTAGTGCGCGAAAAGGGGCAGGGGAGATATAAAATTCTGGATAGCTATGTCCGCTTTTCGACGGTTGGAAATGCTCCACTCGATGAAGGGAAATATGGTCTGCGTGTTCCCTATCGCCCGAAACCATTCGTCTTGCCTTTGTTGCTGGGGCTATTAGCGATCGCTTTTTCGTTCCGGCAGCGCATAGCCGATGTCTCGAAAAATGCGCCCCCCCTGTTTCCTGACCCGTGGCCGACTTGGTTGCGGCGCTTCATGCTGCGTCCATCCTACGTCGCCATTCTCGTGTTCTTCATCGCATTCGGTGTGCGCAGTTACGTGCTGCTTGTCGATACCGAACTCGATACTGGTGGCTTGGTGGTCGAAGGCAAGCCATACAGTGATTCGATCGGCTGGAATGAGATGGCAGTTGGGATCGCGAATGGTCGGGGGATCACCGGCACATTCGATTCTCACCGCGGGTTCTACGGGATCTTTTTGGCCGGATGGAAAGCGGTGGCTGGCGATACAGTGATCGCGGCCAAGTGGCTAAACGTTTTGGTTGGATCGATCACCGTTGCCTTGATCTATCTGTTAGCGGCGCTCGCGATCTCTCCTTTGGCAGGTGTGGCAGCAGCGGCTTTCGCCACCTTTTCAGCTGGGCACCTATTGTCGATTCACCCGCTGACAACGGAAGGTGTCGGACTGATGTTTACGGTTCTATCGATCTACCTGATTTGGGCCGGTTGGCGCGACCAAAACTGGTTGCCCATATTGATAGGGGGATTGTTTTTCGGCTTGGCCAATCTGACGCGGACGCTGACCATTTTTGCCGCTCCGGCGTTTGCATTTTTGTTGGTGGCTCCGCTGCTCCTACCATCGAACCGCAAACACGCTCGTATGGTGTTTCGAAATGTTGGAATATTGACGCTGGGTGTCAGTCTGGTGATCGTCCCATGGATTATTCGGCAGAAGGTAGTCCATGACTTGTGGACGATTTCTTCGAACAGTGCCGACTTGCTCTACGCCACGGTGGAACCCGGAGGTGGTGGACGTTGGGGCAATCAATCTCAGGAATACTTGGAAGCGGCCAATGCTGGGATCGCAGACAACAACACGGCTCGAAGCCATTTCTTCAGCCACCGTTATGTCGAAGAGGTTAAGGCTGACCCGAAAGGCTATGTCGCGCTTGTTGGAGAAAACTCACTGAGCTTTGTTGACATGCTTGCGCGCCCAGATCCGCTTCTGCGATTGTGCATCGCTGGTTTTGCTGGGCTAGCATGCATCTGGTTATCTATTCGGCGAAGGTCGATGATCGGGGTGGCGTTGTTACCCGCAGTGTTGGGACTTCTTGTCGGGCTGGATCGACTTCCTCCTCTCTGGCAATTGGTAACGGTGGTGATTCTCTCTTTTGGGCTCGGTCGATGGCGGTGGGCCGCTCTATTAGTTGCGACACTAGGAGCGGGCATCATCATGAGTGCCCTCGTCGGCAACTTCGGTCATCTGCGGACAGTCCCGTTTCTGCTATGGATTGTATTGCTTCTGGCGCTGGCCTCGACGCGCGTGGTTCTGAACTGGTTGGAAGTGCTGGCAAACTCGCTAGTTGGAAAATTGCCTGCTCGGCTGGCTGAGTCTAAAACCGCCTCGCTGGTGGTGGGGAAACCCTACCGTCTGGCGGAACGACGCAGTCCATGGAACTTGTTCACTCAGAGCGTCGCATTTACCTTAACCGGTGCCTGTGTCGCCTGTGTCGCGTTCTATGTGCTCAAGACGGCTACCACAGATCGTGTTGCACTCGACTCCAACGGTATCCTAACTCTAACCGACCCCGAGCGTGATCGGCTGCTCGATTGGACAGTCGCCAAATTTCCCGAGACCATCGCGTTGAAATCTTCTGCGGCGTCCTACTTCTACGCCGAGCCAGTAGAGATCGGCTATTACCGTTGCAGGCTCGACTCCAACCAAGACCCCGATCATTGGGTGCGAATGTTTGAGCCCAGGCCGTATCCTCGCCTCGTCGAAACCGTTCGAGAAGGCATTTACCGTGATCGGCCTTATGGTCTAAAACCGGCTCAATTCCGCCTTCGCGACGATGCCGCGGTGATGGCTGCTTCGGATGCTGCTTCAGTCCTACCGTCGGGGAATTATGTGATGGTTGGTATTCGTAGTCGGTCAGCCAAGAAAGGTTCGGACTTTTGGGTCGATGATGCCATGATTGAGGCTGTTGGTCTTCTTCCCTATGATTTGAAGACCGGTTTGATCGACTTTGATGGTGCCCTGCCCATCGTTCCTACCCCCGAAGGAATCGCGCTGCTCAAGGCAACCGTGGATCCGTCTCCCTAGCTTCAGTAAGAGCTTCCGGATTCGTTCGATTCTTGTCGAATCGATAAGTCATTGAATGTAAGATTCGGTATCTGTGCGCATCGTTCCCGCGTATCCTATCTGCATCTTTTCATGAAAACGGTTTCGATTTCAGCTCTCATCATTGGAGCTGTGTTTGTCACTTCCGCTGGCCTCAATGCCTACGAGCGAGACAAAGATTTTATCAAGATCACCCATTCTGAACGGAAGGAACCCTATTCCCCACAGAAGCAACTGGAGTCGTTCACTTTACCAGAGGGATTTGTTATCGAACTGGTCGCCTCAGAAGAGAACGGCATCATCAACCCCATCGATCTCACATTCGACGATGCCGGTCGGCTTTGGACGCAGACCGCAGAAATGTACCCGATGGATCCCTTCGGAAATGCTCCGAACCGGACGATTCGAACTGAGATCGGAAATCCAGACTCCAAACTATGGAAGCAGCCAGGATTTCTCGAACTCAGTGCTCTTTATAGCCTCAAAACACGAGGCACCGATCGTGTGCTTCTGATCGACGATCCTACCAAACCAGTTGAGGGAACTGTCCCAGCGGTCGTCGAAGGACTGACGATGCCGCAGAGTATTTTACCCTACAAGAATGGTGTCTATATCGCTCACGGATCTGAGATGTTGTATTTCGAGGATGCCGACAAAGATGGAAAATTTGAGAAGCCGAACACTGTTTTGACAGGGTTTAGTTTTATCGACTCCCACACCATGTCTCATTCACTCGTTCGCGGACCAGGAGGTTGGATTCATTTTTCCCACGGTGCGATGAACTTGGGCGAAGTCACTGCGGTTGCTTCGGGCAACAAGGAGCAGATTAATTACAGTAAGATTGCTCGATTCTCTCTGGACGGAAATGACATTGAACTCGTTAGCAGTGGATTGAATAACATTTGGGGATTCCAACTTCGTGCTGATGGTCAGTGGTATGGAACTGAGGCTAATGATAAAAGCCATTCGGTCGTCCCGATGGAACCGATGACCGGGTTTTTAGGCATTGGGAACGACCAGCTCCGTTCCTATCAACCGATGGTTCCGGTTGTCCATCCGTTCCGAGTCGGTGGCACAGGTATCTCAGGATTGGCTTTTAGCGAAGACGATGACAACTCATTCCCCAAGGAGTGGAAGAATGTCGCGTTTTTGGCCAACCCAATCACAAACACTATTAACACCGTCCGAGTCGATCGCGATGCTTCTGGTAAGATTTCCGGAACCCATCTCGAAGATCTTCTGAAATGCTCTGATGAGTGGTTCCGCCCAGTGAATATTGAGTTCGGTCCCGATGGATGTCTCTATATCGCTGACTGGTACAACAAGGTCGTCTCACATAACGAAATTCCTCGAACCGATCCTTCTCGCGATAAGTCTCATGGTCGCATTTGGAGAATCCGCCACGAAAGCCAGAAGCCGATCTCGGTGCCCAATCTTGTCGAAGCAGAAGATGAAGCCTTAGCTCAGCACCTACTTGGTAAGACTCGCTGGGAACAGAGGGCGGCTTGGCATCAGATCGCCGACAGGCAGGTCAAATCTCTGTTGCCTGAAATCAAGAAAATTGCTCAGACTAAGAACAATTCGATTGGGGCACGAGTCCACGCGATTTGGTCTTATGAGAGTCTTGGTGAGTTTGACGCTGCCCTTACGTCTGAACTTCTCAAAGACCCCAATCATAACATTCGCAGAGAGATCATTCGTTCCTTGGCCAGTTTCTCACTTGATGCTTCAACTGTAGTTAATCTGCTGCGAGAGCCACTCAATGATCAGCACTGCATGGTGCGTTCCCAAGTTCTTCGGACACTTGAAGAAGTGCAGATCAACAATCCAGCTATCGTCGGTTTGTTGATCGAAGGATGTAAGTCAGACATCCCTGGAAACGAACTCGGTGGGGCCTACGAACGCAGCTTTGAGCGGTTCCTCGCCCGCAAGGCGCTCGAAAGCTATCAGGAAACACTTTCTGAATTGCTCTCGTCGCCGAATGCTTCTGAGTTTCCAATGGGCAATTTGCTCTGGGCGTCTCAAGCACTGAGTCAACAAGACGCGAAGAACATGTTCCCCAAGTTTTGGAAAATGCGAGGGGATGCGGAAATCGATGGAGAAACCCTGATCTCGATTTCCGATCTCATGAAAGACCCGAAGGTTCTTGCTGAGGTGCAACCGAACTTCAATGACGAGGATCGCCAAGAGAGGTTGCTCAACCTTACTCTGGAGTATCAGGACAGAGTTAACCTTGGAAACCTCTCAAAGGCTCTAACTCCTGCGTTGAAGCGATTCATCACTTCTGACTCGGAAGAGGATCGAAGTCTCGCCATCAACGTCGAGAAGTTGGTTCAGTCATCCGCAATCAGCAAAGAGATTGAGAAGTTGTTTAAGAACAACTCTGACGAATCGTTTGTTCGCGCGACCTTGCCGTTGTTCCTGGCAAATCCGAAACCGCATTTGGCCTTGTTGAAAGGATTTGCCCAGAACCAAGATCGGTCTTTCTCCCTGCGCCTTAGCGCCTTGGACGCATACAATCGAGCGGACTCAAAAGCTGCCGGGAAGGTGATCGATGAGTTCGTCAAAGATAAGTCTGACTCGGAGTTAAGCTCCATTGCCTCCACATTTTCTCGTTCTCCGAAAGGAGCCGCTACGGTTCTCAGACTGTATCGTTCCAAAATCTTATCGGATGACCATTTCGACTTCACGGTTGCCCAGACGCTACGAGCAAACTCGAAGAAGGATAAGACGGCTCAATCAATCCTCGCATCCGCCACCAAGAGGGAACAACAGAGAATCGCAGATCTCGAAGCAAAGGTAGATCACTACGTCGAGGCCGCTGGTAAGTTAGAGGGAAATCCAACCAACGGGCAGGCGATGTTCTCAAGTTGCATCGCGTGTCACGCGGTAGGCTCTCAGGGCTACGATATTGCGCCGGCACTCGATGGCTCCGCGAACCGGGAACTCCACGCACTCATCACTGCGATCGTGAATCCTGACGTCGCCGTTGAAGGAGGATACAACCTTCACCAAGTCATCAAGAAAGACGGATCTCTGATCTTGGGCTACCTCTACAGGGACACCCCGCGAGGAGTGACCATCGCGGGAATGGGCAATACCAAAACCTTCATCCCTAAGCGTGATATCCGATCCGAGAATGCAGTCACAGGACGCTCATTCATGCCCGCCGCATTTGGAGATTTTTCAGAACAGATCATGGTCGATCTTGTCTCGTATATCCAGACGCTTGAGTAGGGGGCAGATTGACCGCAGTTCGCGGTCGTCTTACTAAGCAGCGTCTCTGTGATTGCGGCATATGGTGGTTTGATCGCGATCATTGAGGATCTTCGAAATCAGGCACTTGATTGGGGTTTCGATCCTAAATTCGAGGACTACCTTGAGAAACAAGTCGGAGCATCCACTTCCACCATTCGCCGACCAGTTGGTAGAGATTTTGGCGCGCAAAACATAATCGCGCCAGTTTCTGCTGTAATTGCGCCAAAATACTTGAAGGTTTAGGAGGATTGGGTAAACTGAGGGATGGAGAAGGGAGCTGCAGACAGAATTTTGAGAGAATTGCGCCAAATTGCGCCAGAATCTATCTCTGTCAGTCAACTTGATGAAAAGCTTTCTGGCGCAATTACCCGCCGTACCTTGCAGCGGAGGCTTGAGCAACTGGTCGGTGAAGGCTCGATCGAACGGCTTGGGAAGGGAAGGGGAACCGCGTATCGATTTGTTGGAGACCAAGGTTATTCACGTGCGAACCTAGCCCCTCCTCGATCGGTCGTTCGCGAAGATCCTGCTGACGACCTAGAGACCGAAAGAATTGACGAGGTGGAGTCTTCTTCTAAAGAACTCGATCTCGGGGAAGAACTCCTTGGGCTCAGAGACCGAGTCCGGGCTCCAGTCGGGGAACGAGAAGCGGTTGGATATCGTCGAGAATTTTTGGATTCTTACGTTCCAAATGAGACTCGCTATATCCCAGTATCCCTGTCTGCGGATCTTCACGGAATTGGCCAGTCACAACACATGGCGGAATTGCCGCCGGGAACCTATGCACGAACCGTGCTTGATCGACTGTTGATTGACCTGTCGTGGAACAGCAGTCGTCTGGAAGGGAATACATATTCGTTGCTGGAGACTGATCATTTGTTGGCTCTAGGGAAGCTCGATGATGAGCGTTTGATGGAGGCTCAGATGATTCTTAATCACAAAGGTGCCATTGAATTTCTTGTCGATAGCCCTTCCGAATTGGGATTTGATCACTATACCTTTTGTAACCTTCATGCCTTGTTGACGGAAGGTCTGTTGAAGTCGCCCAAGGCCGAAGGTCGATTGCGCCAGATCCCGGTTGGGATCGGTGGAACGGTCTATCATCCGACCAGTGTTCCCCAACTCGTTGAGGAGGCTTTTGATCTCATTCTGGAGAAGGCGGCAGCCGTTCGTGACTCGATCGAACAGGCGTTCTTTCTGATGGTGCATTTGCCGTATCTGCAGCCATTCGAAGATGGCAACAAACGACTGTCTCGAATTGGCGCGAACTTGCCGCTGATCCAGAAAAACATGTCGCCGTTGTCGTTCGTTGATGTGCCCATTCGGGACTACATCGATGGCACTTTGGCCATCTACGAACTCAACCGCGTAGAGCTTTTACGTGAAGTGTTCGCCCATGCCTATGCTCGGTCGGCAGCTCGCTATGCGTCGATCCGCAATGAGATTGGAGACCCTGAGCCGCTGAGGGTTCGATATCGCGACGAGATTAAAGACCGGATGCGTGACACCGTAGTGCGTCGTCTTGATAAGCGCTCGGCATCTGGGGAACTCCGTCAGTGGGCAAACAAAAACGTGACTGCTAGCGATCGCGACAAGTTTGTCGAAATGGTAGAAACCCTGCTACTGGATCTTAGCGAACGAAACATCGCTAGGATCCGTATTCGCCCCTCTGAATTCGAGGCATGGTGGCCGGTATGGACGGAGGAGTAGACCAGGAAAATTAAGGTGGAACCGATTCTATAAGGTTGATTGAAGACCGGACGATTCTACATTGAATGATGACCTATCCTTCAGCATTACCTGACGCGAATCATGTCGAACTGAGCTTCATGGATTCTCGTGCGAAGCTTCTCGACGTAGCGGCCTTCCTCGATCGCGTGCAGCGCTTCGATCAAGAATCTGACTATCGGGTTAAGGCGCTCAAGGACGCGATTGCGATTTTGCAATCTGAGACTCCAGATCGCGCGAAGCGGGTGCTCCTTCACTTCAGTGATATGACCGAAGAGCCAATTCCAGAAGCTCATACTCAAGGTGCTGCCGGGGCTGTTGATCCGACTCTGGTTGCTAACCAATCGTAGCGTTCTTTACTCAAGATTAACCACGGAAAATTCGAACCAACGATGCGCTATATTGAGCCTCACGCCCACATGGTCAGCCGGACTACGGACGACTATCAGAAACTAGCACTCGCCGGTTGTCAGGCGATCTGCGAACCAGCGTTTTGGGCGGGTTTTGACCGCAGTTCTTCCGAGGGGTTTTACGACTATTTTCGGCAGATTACGACTTACGAACCCGCCCGAGCAGCGAAGTTTTGTATTCAGCACTACTGTTGGTTGTGCATTAATCCAAAGGAGGCCGAGGATCTCCAGTTGGCCAAAGACGTCATCGATCTGATACCGGAATTTCTAGAGAAGGAAAATGTTCTGGGAATCGGTGAGATTGGCTTGAACAAGAATTCGCGTAATGAGTTGGCGGTTCTCGAACAACATATTCAAGTCGCTGCGGATCATGACCAGCTAATCTTGGTTCACACTCCGCATCTCGAAGATAAACTCAAAGGCACCAAGCTGATCGTCGATGCACTGCGCAATTTTAGTTCAGTTGATCCGGGGCGTGTGATTATTGACCATGTTGAGGAGCATACGATTCAGCATGTTCTTGATGCCGGTTTCTGGGCGGGGATGACTCTCTATCCAGAGTCGAAGTGCACTCCTGCTCGCGCCATTGACATGCTAGAAGTTTATTCCGATGAGAATATCTGGATGAACTCAGCTTGTGATTGGGGCGTTTCAGATCCGCTGGCATTGCCAAAAGCGGCCCAAGAAATGCGTCGCAGAGGCTATGGTGCCGAATACATCGATAAGGTGGTCTTCCAGAACCCCGCGAGGTTCATGAGCCAATCTCCGCGTTTCAAGCTCGATTTGGGGTAGGGTGATCGATGCAAGTCAGTGGTATCGAAACTCTGTATAACATCAGACTTTCCATAGAACATTTCTCATGAAACGCCGCCCTGATGCCCTTCTTCTTATCGTCGCTATTTGTTTGTTGTCGCGATTTGTTTTCGCGGATGAACGGCCGAATGTTCTGTTAATCTGCATCGATGACCTTCGTCCCGAGCTAGCTTGTTTCGGAGTTGATTACATTCAGTCTCCTCATATTGATGCGCTCGCTGCGCGGGGGTGTGTCTTTACACGGCATTATGTCAATGCTCCCACCTGTGGTGCATCGCGTATAACACTTCTCACTGGTCGCTATGGTTCGAGCAGTAACGGAGCATTGTTTTCCCGAGCCAAAAAAATGAAGAAGTCGCCTGATGGCGTTTCACCATCTATGCCGGCATGGTTTCGGGAGAATGGCTACGCAACGGTATCGGTCGGCAAGGTTTCCCATCATCCTGGGGGGCGAGGCGGGAAAGATTGGGACGACAATGAACAGCTTGAGATGCCAGAGTCTTGGGATCGTCATCTTCTCCCGGCGGGGAAGTGGCAACACCCGCGGGGGTGGATGCACGGTTTAGCCAATGGCGAGATTCGCGGTGATGCAAAGGGAATGGATGTGTTTCAGGCACTGAAAGGTACGGATTCCATCTATCCGGACGGACCGAATACTGAGGTCGCCTTGGAACAACTTGATGAGTTGTGTGCGGACAAAACGAAACCATTCTTTCTCGCGTTTGGGATTCTGCGTCCCCATCTCCCATTCGGTGCGCCGGCGAAGTATTTGGAACCCTATCGTGAGCTGGAACTTCCGCCGATTGCGCATCCATCCGAGCCTGATGGAAAGACGACATGGCATGGATCTGGGGAGTTCATGAAATACAATCGATGGGGACGCGATCCGAACACTGATTCTGAATTCGCGACCGAAGTTCGCAGGCACTACGCCGCCTGTGTGACTTACGCAGATGCTCAGGTTGGGCGCATTTTAGAACAACTGAATTCTAGTCCCGCAGCGGAAAACACGATTGTTGTTTTGTGGGGAGACCACGGATGGCACCTCGGTGAACACGCCATTTGGGGGAAACACTGTCTGTTCGAAGAAGCGCTGCGATCGCCACTGATTGTTTCGCCTCCGAATCAGTCGGTCGGAGTTTCAACAAACACGGTTGTTGAAACCGTTGATATCTTCCCAACGCTCTGTGAACTGGCTGGACTACCGCTGCCTGATTTTGCGATCGGTCGGTCTCTGGTGCCTAGTCTTGGAAAAGAAGCGGAACAGGCATCTCGGCCCGCAATTGCTTATCACGGCAAGGCGCGAACGATACGCACGGACACTCATCGAATGATTCTCCACAATGGTGGTGATGTCGAACTCTACGACCACACAACCCCGGAAGGGGAAACAAAGAATGTTGCTCAGGAGCATTCCGAAATTGTTGGTCAACTGACGGAGCTTCTTCTCGATCGACTTGGAAAGTAGTTCTGTGATATCTGAAAACTGTTCTTTCTGTCAATGAGAGGAGTGAGACTCGTTATTGGTGTCGTCGCACTGACAGTCGTTGTCTGGGCTTGCCGTGTATTGCTGATCGAGAGTCAAGACGGTAGCCTTCTTGAATCAAATAGTGGGTCGGAGGTGTCGTTGCATCTCTATTGCGCTGCTGGACTTCGGCTTCCTGTTGAAGATATTGTCGCGCTCTATCATGAGGAGTTTGGTCGGGTTGTTCATGTCAGCTATGCCGGCTCCGGAGCGTTGGAGTCTCAGCTCAAACTGGCACCTGGAGATCTCTATCTGCCGGCGGATTGGAGCTATATTGAACGTACTCAAGCTCAGGGGGTTGTGGCTGAATCCATCCCAGTATCTGACTTACTACCCGGAGTGGTTCTACCAGTGGATTCGGAAATAAGTATTCAGTCTCTCAGTGATCTTTCCAAACCAGAACTGCGTTTGAGTATCGGCGATGAATCTACTGCAATTGGAGCGCTTACTCGGCAAGTGCTCAATCAAGCGGGGCTGTGGGACGTGGTTAGCGCCAATGTGGCCGTGATGAAGCCTACCGTGAACAATGTCGCTGAAGATGTAGCGATGGGAGCAGTGGATGCCGGAATAGTTTGGGAGGTTATTGGCAGTCAATTTGACGAGTTGGAGTTTGTGTCGCTTCCTGAGCTTGAAGCGAATACTCGACGTGCCGCGATCGGAGTGCTAACCAAGTCGACACAACCCGCGGAAGCGTTGCACTTCGCGCGTTTCCTTAGTTCGCGCGATCGAGGAAGAGTGGTTTTTGAAAAGTGCGGGTTTGCAGTTCCCAGCAATCAAACAACTGATCGATGGGCCAGTGTTCCGACATTGACATTTTTCTGTGAATCGACGTTGAGACCAGTGATTCAAAGTAGAGTAAGAGAGTTTGAAGAGCGGGAGGGTTGTCGAGTTGCTACTGTCTTTGAGAGTCCTGCTACCTTGGTCTCCCATATCGAATCTGGGGCTAGGCCAAGCGCCTATTTTTCCTGTGATAAGAGCTTCCCTGATTCGGTCAGTGCTCAGTTTCACGACAGTGAAACCGTCAGTAAAACTGATGTCATTTTGTTGGCTGCAAAGGGCAATCCAAAGAGAATTGATGCATTGGCTGACCTCGGGAAAGACGGCCTCAAAGTCGGTCTAGGAAACCCTGACAAGAGTGCTCAGGGAGGAGTCGTAGCGAACGCTCTCCGTCGCGCAGGAGTATGGGAGCTGCTTCTCAATACCAAGAGCGTGGAAGTGCTGGCAGAGGGGCCGGAATTAGTCAGCCGGATGCTAGCTGGGGAGCTCGATACGGTATTGGTTTACCGAAGCAATATTCTGGGGGCGTCCGAGGTTCTTACCCGATGCGAAGTCATTGAAATCAATGACCCTATGGCGTTTTCTTCCCAGTGCTATGCGGTCGCACGAGACACCGAGTTTCCTCAACTCGCTCGCAGGTTGGGTTTGTTTCTTCGAAACGGAGACATGATGCCAGCGCGTTTCGAAAGGGCGGGATTTGAGTGGATTCAGCCGAACGGTGGGGTGGGGGAATGAGCAGACAGCGTGCGTCTAACGCGTCAGGTCGTGATCGGCTGTTTTTTGGCGTGTTCGGTTCTATTTTGGGCCTCTATGCATTGCTGCTGCTGGCGCTGATCCTGGCGATTGCATTTCTTGCCATGGGTGATCTGACGACGTTGAAGAAGACCTTGTCCGATCCGGATATTCGTGGCTCGATTCGAATGACGCTACTCAGTTGCTCCGTCGCTGCAGCATTGTCTATTGTTGTAGCGGTTCCAGCCGGATACTTGTTTTCACGATTTCAGTTTCGTGGGAAAGCGTTCCTCGAAGGAGTGTTGGATATTCCGATTGTTTTGCCGCCTTTGGTGGTCGGGCTTAGTTTGTTGGTTCTTTTTAACCGAGTTCCGTTTCCGGGAGGTTCTCTTGAAGATATGCTCCGAGATCGGCTGGGTGTCGGAGTGACCTTCCGGCCGCTCGCTGTGGTTCTCGCTCAGTTTACTGTTGCGTGTGCTTTTGCCGTTCGGAGTATGAAGGCGACTTTCGACCAGATGGATCCGCGGTCTGAGGATGTCGCCCGTGTATTGGGATGTTCACGGTTCCAGGCGTTTCGAAAGGTAACTCTTCGGGATGCTCGAGGTGGAGTTTTAGCTGCGGGCACACTGGCTTGGGCGCGTTCGTTCGGCGAATTCGGGCCGATTCTAGTATTCGCTGGTGCCACGCGCGGGGTTACGGAGGTGTTATCATCTTCGGTGTTTCTTGAGATTAATATTGGCAATTTGGGTGGAGCAGCCGCCGTGTCTCTTTTGATGGTAGCTCTCGCACTCTTTGCGATCTTTTTGGTTCGTTGGTTAGGTGGTCGATCAGAGGTGTTTTTCTAATGCTTCAGGTTGACGGATTGGTGGCCGAAGCAGGAACGTTTCGGATTGGGCCGATCGGGTTCGAGATTCCCGAGAGTGGATGCGTTGCCATAATGGGTAGGACCGGTTCGGGCAAGACGACGCTACTGGAATCGATTTGCGGCCTCCGGCGGATTGAGTCGGGGCGTGTTCTGTTGGATGGCATCGACATCACGAATCGCGAGCCGGGTCGTCGAGAGATTGGGTTTGTGCCTCAAGATGTCGCTTTGTTCCGTTCAATGTCAGTTCGGGAGCATCTGGAATTCGGGCCACGACTTCAGAATTGGAAGCGCACGGCGATTCGAGATAGGGTTACCGAACTCGCTGAACAGTTGCAGATTGTAGATCTTCTCGACCGGAAACCTCGGGGGTTGTCGGGCGGGGAGTCAAAACGTGTTGCTCTCGGGCGGGCGATTGCCAGTCGGCCAAAATTACTCTGTCTCGATGAGTGTCTCAGTGGCCTCGATGACGACACACATACTCAGATTCTGGATCTGCTTCGTGATCTGGTGACTAGCCGAGGTCTGGCTACATTACATATCACCCACCGCCGTTCTGAAGCTGAAGCTCTAGCCGGAAGTCAAATTGTTACGATTGGGACGGCGGCTGAGGTGTCGAACTGTCTTTAATGCGAGCGAAGAGCCACAGTGCTACGCCGATGGCGATGGCTGCGAGAATTGCCGATGCGAAGAAACCAGCTCCTGGGATTTTCGTTGGCACTTTATCGGAGACGAAGTGGGCGAATAGACGGGTTGCCCCGAGGTATCCGATGATACTAGCGAGACTGGAAAGGCTAGAGAGTGACCCTTGGATCTGGCCTTGTTCGTCGTCCCCAACACTTTTTGAAATGATGCCCTGCATCGCCGGTTGGCAGAGGCCACCGAAGGCCCCAACAACGATGATCGCGTAAACCATCCATCCCTCTGGTGCGATTCCATACGCGAGATAGGCTACCATCGTAACGACTAGGCCAACAATTACGGCCCGCCGCTCTCCAAGAAATGGCATGATTCGACGGGTCAGTCCGCCTTGAACAATTGCGGCCAATACGCCGACGAAGGCCAGAGACATACCGATTTGTCGAGGCGTCCACCCGTAGCGGTTTTCGGTGTAAAGTGCCCAGATCGCTGGATAGACTTGGTGAGAGATTTGATACAACAGATAGATGACCGCGAGCCACATCACGATCGAACGCGAGCGTAGTGAGATTAGTGCGGTGATCGGGTTGCAGCGGGCGATCGAGAATGAACGACGTTTTTCCGGTGGTAGAGATTCAGGAAGGACAAAGTAGCCGTAGAGCCAGTTGAGGAGTGTTAGCACACCGGCCACGATGAATGGAAGACGAAGATCCGTCTGGCCGAGGAGCCCCCCCAAAGCTGGCCCGATCGCAAAGCCCAGTCCGAATGCGGCGCCGACCAATCCGAAGTTTGCCGCTCGTTTTTCGGGTGGGCTGATATCGGCGATGTAGGCGGTTGCTGCCGAGAAGTTGGCTGCGGTGATGCCGGCGATGATGCGTCCAACAACAAACCAGGCAAGGGTAGGGGCAAAGGCGAGTAGGAAGTAGTCTAAGCCCGACCCGAACAGAGCCGTTAAGATGACTGGGCGTCGTCCGAACCGGTCGGACAGCGCGCCGAGCATCGGTGAGAAAATGAACTGCATCAGTGCATAGAGCGCACCGAGTATCCCATAGACTTTTGCTGCGTCAGAGACCCCACCTTGGAGGAGTTCCTTCACCAATCCTGGCAGAATCGGGACAATGATTCCGATCCCGAGGATGTCGAGAAGCAGCGTGATGAAGATGAACTTCAGCGCCGGTTGGCGTAGGGCGCTGTTGCCCTCGGCGGAGGAATCCACAATTGAGGTTTTCTAGAAGCAGAAGACAGCGCGTCTATAGGCCTGTAGCAGCATTCGCGAGTGCGAGTCGGGCCGCGATCTGCTGATCGATTTCCTGAACCTGTGGGTGGGATGACTTGTAAGTTTGCATCAAGACGGCCCGCTGCCTCTTGAGAAGAACCACAGATAGCTCGGCCATTTCTTTGCGGACCATCAGAATTTTTGCCCGTACTAAATCGATGGCTTGGTCGTCTTTGGTCGGCGCGGACATCAGATCGAGTTCAGCCACTTTCAACCGAACAAGTTCTTGAGCGTAACTTTGGGCTTGGTAGTGAAGAAGAGCTTCCGCGCTGACGCCACCTGCGTAATGTGAGCTCGAAGATTCGGTTGCCTTTGGCCCCGCTGAAGTGCCAGCAGGTTTTGACCCAAAGTGATCCCACTGTGCGCTCGACATGGTGGCGACCGATAGGTTCAGAGTAACCAGCGCGATAGAGAGTTTGAGAGGGTAGAGCGGTTGCATCTATAGATCTTAGCGGTGGGGCGGTCGGGTGCGAATCCTTTGTTGGGAATGTTTTGGCTGCAGTTTTGAGAAACTCTGGCTACTCGGTTTGCGCTTGAAATGAAGCGATCATCAGAGGCTTGCGCCGGCGGGCCACATACGTGAGAATCACCATTCCGATATGCGTGATTATAGAATCCCACTTACCTCTCAGCTAAGCCTCTCTCAGTTCTTGCTAGGCATCAAAGTCGCCGTCGCCGCGGTCGTCTTGCTGACTGGTGTCTCCCAAGCTCAGGATGCGGCGGCCGGAGCAGTCCTCTGGCCTCATACGAAAAGTGACCTTAAGGCAGACCCCAACGTGACATGGGGACGGCTAGAGAACGGTGTTCGCTACGCGATTCTTCCCAATGCCGACCCTCCGGGACGGGCGAGCCTTCGTCTGTTCGTCAATGCGGGCTCTCTCATGGAGGATGACGATCAACAAGGAATGGCTCACTTCCTGGAGCACATGGCATTCAACGGAACTCGTGACTTCCCGGCTGGCGAAATGATCGAGTATTTTCAGCGATTGGGGATGGCTTTCGGAGCCGACACCAACGCCCACACTTCGTTTCACGAAACGGTATATAAGCTGGAGTTGCCGAAGACGGATACCGCTCTGTTGGAAACTAGCATCTCTCTACTCCGAAACTATGCCGACGGAATGCTGCTGGCTGAGCCAGAAATCGATCGCGAACGCGGGATTATTCTTAGCGAGAAGCTGAGTCGGGATTCGGTCGGGTATCGTACGATGGTCGAAGGGTTTAAGTTTAACCTCCCTGAATCCAAAGTGACCCAGCGTCTTCCCATCGGGTTAGATAAGACGATCAAGACGATGCCGAGGGAGAGATTCGTCGACTTCTACAATGACTACTACACCCCGGGCCGACTCTATGTCGTTGTTGTCGGAGATATTGAAGTCGCTCCGATCGAGAAACTGATTAAGAAGAGTTTCGGTGAAATGAAAGCACGTCCAGATGCGCCAGACCCAGACCTTGGAAAGGTGACAGTTGGTCGGGGCCTCATCGCTAAAGTCCACACGGAGCTTGAGATGCCCTACACGAACATCTCGATCGAAGCGAATCGACCCTATACTGAGAGAGCCGACAATTCATTGACTCGGTTCACCGATCTGCAGGGTGGGCTGGCTGACACGATGTTGTCTCGCCGCTTCCAGAAATTGGCCAAGCAAGAAGATTCCCCAATCCTTCAGGTGCAAGTTTACCACGGAGATTTTCTCAAGCATGTCGATAGCTCAGAGATGCGCATTACCTGCAAACCTGAAAATTGGGAAAAGGCCTTAGCGTTGGCGGAGCAAGAACTGAGGCGAGCTTTGAAATTTGGTTTCACGGAATCTGAGCTGGCTGAGGCAAAGGCAAACGTTCTCAGTTCTTATGAGCGTCAGGCGAAAAGTGTTCAGACTAGAAAGAGCAAGGATTTGTCTTCGGCGATCGTTTCTCGTTTGGCCGGTGGCGATGTATTCACTCATCCTTCCGATGATTTGCCCCGTGTTCGTGAGGCTTTGGAAAAGATTACTCCGAACATGTGCCTAGCAGAGTTTTCGAAGGGATGGGACACCAAGGATATTTCGATCTTCATCGGCGGAAACGTTGAGATCAAAGGTGGCCAGAAAGCGATCACTTCAGCATTCAATGAGAGCCGTAAAGTTGCGGTTACAGCACCAGTCGAGGAGGAGGTTGCAGAGTTCGCTTACACCGAGTTTGGAGAACCTGGGGTGATCTTCCAATACTCAGTTGAGGAAGATTTGGGAGTGACTCAGATTGTCTTCGATAACAATGTGCGCTTAAATCTGAAGCCGACCGATTTTTCTGAAAACTCGGTTCTTGTCACAGCTCGGATTGGAAATGGGCAACTCTCCGAACCGACCTACCATCCCGGGTTGGCAATGTTTGCGGATGGAACGTTTGTTCTCGGAGGTTTGGGCAAACACAGCTTGGATGAGTTAGATGCCATTCTTGCCGGACGAAGTGTCGGAGTGCAATTCGGTGTTGGTGACAGTGCTTTCGAATTGGGCGGGACAACAACTCCAGACGATCTTGAACTTCAGTTGCAACTCATGTGTGCTCAAATCACCGACCCTGGCTATCGGCCAGAGGGCCAGCGCCAGTTCGCGCGGAGTATTGCGCCGCTCTATCAGCAACTCGCTCACACTATGGAGGGTGTGATGCAGGATAAGGTTAGCCGTATGATTCACTCTGGTGATAGTCGATTTGGCTACCCGGAACAGTCTGAGTTGGAGGCTCGGAACACTAAGGAATTGCGTGAGTGGTTTGATGCCGAGCTGGCAAATTCCTATATCGAGTTGACCATCGTTGGCGACTTTGATGCGGAGAAGGCGATCGAATTTGTCGCTTCGACTTTCGGTGCTATTCCTGCACGTGATTCAGAGAAACGGATCCCCAGCGGCCGTCGCAATGTCGCGTTCCCCAAGCCTCAGCAGAAAGAGTATCAATTTGAATCGCAGATCCCTAAAGCGGGGATTGTGGTCTATTGGCCAACCCACGATATTTGGGACATCAACCGCAGCCGCCGCCTCGGATTGTTAGGCGATGTTCTCGGTGATCGACTGCGTAAGAAAGTTCGTGAAGAGTTGGGAGACGCCTACAGTCCAGTGTCCTATCACAGTCCTAGTGATGTATACGAAGATTACGGCTACCTCGTTGCGATGGTAACCCTAAAGCCTGATCAAGCCGGAAAGGTGGCCGACATTGTGCTCGATCTCGGACAGGAACTCGCGAGCGGTAAAGTGCCGATCACTGATGATGAGTTCGCCCGTGCGCGCGCGCCTCGGATTTCTCGCTTGGAGCAGATGCGTCGTGATAATTCTTATTGGCTTGGCAGCGTTCTCGAATCGTCACAGGAATCGCCTCAGCGGATTGAATGGGCACGTACAATTCTCCCCGACTATCGGGCAGCGACTCGCGAAGAAGTCTCGGAGCTTGGCAGAACCTATCTGCAAAAGAACCGAGCGGTGGTTGCCAAGATCCTGCCGATCGTAAAGGAGGGTGAGGAGTCGGAGGAGGAGGAATAGCACTTCACTGTTTTACTAGGCGAAATGCTTGGCGTAGCTCTTCCCTAGCGGGATCCGACTTTCGTGGTGTGGACTTCAAGAAGGCGATGAGTGCCTGTTTCATCCGAGGGTTGTTGCCGATTGTTGCTCCCGGTCTACCGAGTTGTTCGATTGGAGCGGATTCAGACTCGATCTTGATTCGGGTATCGTTGAGTCGGTTCTTCTCCCAGTATGGCACGACGATGACAATAGACTCAGTGGCATTGATCTGATAGTATCGAGCAATTGATCCTCCGTCTCCGAAGCTAGCGAATCGATTGGCGTAGAGTGGCTTCCGAAGTTGAGTGGCAGTCATCAGTGTGCTGATGACTGCTTCTGATTTTTCTCGGTGTCCGCTGATGTCCGAATACCACGAAGGTTTTGAATGAACCTTCGGAGGAGGCCAATCATTGCCGATTCTCAGTTTAGGGTATGAGTCTAGCTCAGCCTGATTGGTGCTCGCGGCAGGTGGTTGTGGCTTGGAATAGAGAGTTTCTCTATCTCGTATTGTGTTTGGTATTGGATGATCGCATGCGGAAACAGCGAGGAATAGGCCGAGACCCCACACCAGAGTGAACCTGCGTAGTGGCGATTGACAACTTTGGGCTCTTGTTTTGAGGCCTTGTGGTTAGAGTCGTATCTCATGGGTATTGAAATTTCCATTGAGCGAGAGCCAGAGATTTCTTTGGAAGAGTGGTTAGCTGCCGTTCAGGTAACCGACAGTATGCGCATCGATCTAGCCGACGTTGTCGCCGAAAACCCAAAGACAGGTGAGACGATTCGGATTAAGTCGGCCGAAGGTGATGTTGCCATTTATCGTGAGGAAGATGAAGACTGGATTAAGGCGATCTTCTTTTTCAAGGGCCGAGGAACGTTTCGTTATCCTGATGGTTGGGAGCTTGATTCGAACCCAGTGCGAATTGCGGCAACTCGTCTTGTCGATGCGTTGACTGCTAAAGTGTTGTGTGAGGGCGAAGAGTGTCTGTGAACGCTCACTCCAGAAGTCGGCTATTTCTCTCGATCAGAGCTGCTCTCGACAATCCGTTTCGCTAGCTGCTGAACCGTTTCGGTTTCATTGGGGAGAACGAGTTCTGGCCTTAATTCGGCGAGCGGTTGTAGAACGAAATTTCGTTCGCGGGCGCGGGGATGGGGGATGATGAGGTTGTCGTTGCGGATGGTGAGGTCTCCCGCAGCGATGATATCGAGATCGACCGTTCTCGGCTCGTTGTGTCCATGATCAGAAGGCCTTCCTAATTCGACTTCAATGGCTTGGGTCAAGGCGAGCATCTGATGGGGATCGAGATTCGAGTCGAAAACAATGACCGTATTGATGAAGTCCGGAGTTCCCGCTGGGCAGTCGACGGGAGTAGTACGGAATAAGCTCGCTCGCTCGATACTTTCCAGTGAGACGTTCGTGGCTTCGGCAAGCCGCTGGATCGCTTCGTCGATTTGCGGCTCGGGATCGCCGAGATTGGCGCCGAGCGCGATGATGTATTCGATGAGCGGCTCGGTCATTTTCGTTGAGTGGGGCACTCGGGTGATGGGCTAGAGCGATAGTGACGGGGATGCCGTGATGGAGGGTTCTTTCCGGTGTGGTTGCTCATGGTCTGCACGATCGTTCGGCGGAATCTCAAAGATCTACGATTGGTTTTCAGCGTTGTAGCTTATTTCGGCCCGCTGGTCGTGAGGATTCGCTTTTTTTGTTGCCCGATCCAATTTAGTAAAATACTGTTCAATTGAACAATCCAACTCAGCTTCTTTGTTTCACGACTTCATCGAACTCCATGCCCGCAGCGCGTTCAGTTTTTTGCGCGGCACCGACTACCCAGCAGCGCTGATTGAGCGGGCGGCTGAACTGGGGATGGGGGCACTGGCGCTCTGCGATCGATCGGGGTTTCAGGGGGCTCCGAGATTTTATGCGGCGGCGCGGGAGGCTGGATTGCATGCGATTGTCGGAACTGAATTGCCGATGGAGGATGGCTCGGCATTGCCGGTGTTGGTCGAGTCGCGGGTCGGTTATCAGAACCTTTGTCGGTTGCTGACTCGTGCGAAGCTGCGGTCGGCGAAGGGCGAGGAGCAGGTTGGTTGGGGGGAACTTGCGGAGTTTGCTGAAG
>ENA-ORXR01000771-ORXR01000771.1-marine-metagenome-genome-assembly--contig:-NODE-771-length-39342-cov-8.038482_pt1 | contig 39342 bp, 23 predicted proteins | sample MGYA00237866_ERZ511479 | MGnify/ENA metagenome assembly ERZ511479
CCCGAAAGGACGCGACGCGATCGACATTGAATGCGCAGGCGACCTTTTGTCTAATCTTGCAATAGCCCTATCTGACTGCCGCCAGAGTAGAGACCCCGATATTTTAGAACGGTTCGCGTTAAACATTGGACTGGAGAAACTCGCCCAGCATGGTGATAACACGACGTATGATTCCCATATTCACGAGAGCCTATCTCAGGGGACGCTGCCAGGTGAAAATGTCTTGGTTGTCGCTCACGGCTGGACCAAGGAAGGGGACGTCGTTCTGAGAGCCCAAACTCGAAAGCCTGACCCGAACTAAAAGATGCTTCAGAGCTACAAGCGCACAGCGCTATCTATCGATCTTGGATCGACCTATGTAAAGCTAGGCTACCGGGAACCCTACGAAATTAGTGCCAGATGGGTTAAATGCGACACCCGCCCATTAGATTTGGATGGCACCCATTTCATACCGTCCACCGTGATTCAAGCCGGCGGCAATTACTATTTTGGAACGGAAGCGGAGAATTTGAGTCCATCAGAAAATTGGGATGTCTACCGCAACTGGAAGTCCGATCTATATGAGAGAAATTGCGGCGATTCAAAGGTGGTGGCTTCAGAATTTTTCTGTTGGCTGAGAAGACGACTACGTTCCCAACATCCGGAGATAGATGTAGATTCAGCAGATGTCTTTGTCAGCCTGCCCGCCTTCTCAGTAGACTTGAGAAGGCGGGGGGAAGATCGCATCTTGGAGTGCGCAAAGTCAGGGGGGTGGTCTGGCACTATTCGGTTTACGCCTGAGCCTATCTCAAACGCTTTAGGTGTTGCGACCAACGGGCGCAATCACATCTTTGTTCATCCGGGATCAACTGAGCCCAGACCGCATATCGGGGAGATGTGTAGTGGATCTGCACTGTTTAGAGCAATAAGGGCAAGGAGCGTGATGGCCGTCTCTCCTGGGCCTCAATTCCAAAAGTGGGCATTGCTAGATTTCGGTTCCTATACCCTAGATGTTGCTGTCCTAGATATAGATGCGGAAAATTTCGAAGAACCGATAACCATAGCATCATTCAAAAGTATAAAGCACGGAGCAATCGACTTCTTCGAAGTCCCACTATTTGATCGGATTCGAGATGAGACAGGAGTATCTGCTCAACAATTTTCGTTAGCAGTTCGTGAAAAGTCTAAGCGACAGCTGCTCTCTAATCGCCCTTACGTCTTCCCGGACAACACTAAAGTTGAACCTGAACCCGCATTGGAAATTTTCTCCGACTACCTAAGATCTTCCGCACACAAGGCTGACGACGCTCTCGCCACCGCTAATATGGCTTGTCTATCAGGCGGGATTGTGTGTGCCCCAGCAACACAGGGGATCCTACAAGGTTTTTTGGGATGTAACGTCTTACCCGTCGACAACGACGATTCCCGACTCGCGACGGCTATCGGAGGTTGTTCGTTCTGGGACTTTGGCACCAGTTCCTAAAAAGAGAAGGTGTCCAAAGTTCCATTAGGTGAGAATAAGGTGACAAAAAAAATATCACAGAAGTCCACTTCGCATAAGGTACCAGAGGGTCTCCGCACCCGGTCGGTATGAACCGGGCACATGGAAATAGTGCATCCTGAAAAAGCCCGAGTTCCCGCAGTGACGGGGCATAGCGCTCAGAAAATGAAGAAGAGGTGCGCAGGTTTTGGCTGTATTGGTGTAAAAAGCTTGCACCTCGCACCTGATGATGTCCCCGCCCCAGCCTGAGTTCGTTGACTTTTACCTCCCTTTCGGGGGAAAACTCGATCCGGAGAACCGCTGGGTCAAGTTGGGTGACATGATTCCGTGGGGGCTGGTGGAAGAACGCTACGCGAAGTCGCTGTCGGAGAGCGGGATGGGCGCTCCGCCGCTACCGGCGCGTGTGGCCTTTGGGGCGATGATCATCAAGGAACGCCTCGGAGTCACTGACGAGGAGACTGTCGAGCAGGTGTTCGAGAACGCTTACCTCCAGCACTTTCTCGGCTACCACGAGATGTTGAGAGAGCCCGCGTTCGACCCCTCGATGATGGTTCATTTTCGCGCTCGCTTCTCGCAGGAAGACTACGATGAGATCAACGCAGAGATCATCCGCTTGGCCACTAGTCCCGAGGCTGCAGATGACTCTGATGATAAGGATCAAAACGGAGTCAACACCTCCAAAACCGCCTCATCGCCTGAGCCTGAGCCTGAGCCTGAGCCTGAGCCTGAGCCTGAGCCTGAGCCTGAGCCTGAGCCCGAGCCCGAGCTCGAGCCTGAAGAAACCGTAGAAGCAGAAGAATCGGCCCTCCCGAACTCAGGGAAGCTGCTCATTGATGCCACGGCCACACCGGCCGACATCACCTATCCGACGGACCTCAAGCTCCTCAATGCGGTGCGGGAGAAGCTTGAGCACATCATAGACATCCTCCATCAGCCCTTCGTCGGGGAGCATCGCAAGCCGCGAACCTATCGCAAGAAGGCTCGCAGGGACTTCATGGCGATCACTAAGCAAAAACGACCCGGTGCAAAAAAGACGCGCAAGGCCATCGGCAAGCAGCTGCGCTACATCCGGCGCGACCTCGGCCATATCGATCGTCTCGTCGAGGAAAGGGGAGCCAAGCTTGGTGAACTCACGGCCTACGACTACCGCTGCCTGCTGGTCTCCGCCGAGGTCTACCGCCAACAGCTGGAAATGTGGGAGGAGCGCACACACCGCGTGTCCAACCGGATCGTAAGCCTATCGCAGCCCTGGGTGCGCCCGATCGTGCGGGGCAAGGCCTCGGCTCGAACCGAGTTTGGAGCCAAGATCTCCGCCGGTGTGTCTGGGGGCTACACGACGCTCCACCGCCTGAGCTGGGATGCTTACAACGAATGCGCCGACCTGCCTGGTCAGGGGGAGTCTTACCGAGCGTTCCACGGGCATTGGCCGGAGTCGATCCATGCCGACAAGATCTACCACACACGGGCAAACCGGGCGTGGTGCAAGGAACACGGCATCCGGCTCTCTGCCGCACCGCTAGGTCGCCCGCCCGTTGAGACGCCGGAGAACGCTGCGGAACTCGCGGCGGCGAGGGCGCAGCTCTACCAGGACGAGGTCGATCGCAACGCGGTCGAGGGTAAGTTCGGCAATGCTAAGCGCAAGGGGAGCCTCGCGAGAGTGATGGCCAAGCTCGTCGCTACCTCCGTGAGCGTGGTCAACATCGCGATCATCGTACTCAACCTCGACACCCGCCTACGCGAGCTTCTCGCGTACCTCTATCTCTGGATCGGATGGCTATCCAAGCACCAAACGCCCTCCTGCGTGCCCCTCAGAGCCCCGTAACCTTTACCAACTAGGAAGCCCTCCCCCCCCGCTATTCCTCCTGACCGGAAAAACCTCAACAGGACGATCCTAGGCAATCCATGAAAATGGAGTTTTTCAGGAAACCCTAAGAAGATGGAGTTAGGATACTAAAAAGCCGCCCGGAACTGAAGTCCGGACGGCTCTGTCGGATAAATTTGAAGCCTAGCCTGACGTACTAGCGGCGGCGGCGAAGGAGCATCATTGGCGCGGCGAATCCTAAGAGCAGAAGAGCGCGGGAAGGTTCTGGAATGGGGACACCGTCAAAGGTGAACGTGAACTGTGTCCCCGCATTGAGATTACCGGCTCCTGGATTTAGCTGCATGCGCCAGCTAAGGGTTGAGAAGGCAAGATCAGGAGGTGTAGCCTCGACTCCAGCGCCAGCGTTTGTGGCGTCGATAATGCCCTGGGTCCATGTGCCGTCACCTGGGAAAACCCCGTCGAAGAGTTGGTCTTGTTGGAAGGTGAAGGTATCGACCCCGTCGAACGCAACTGGGTCTGGGACGTCAAAATCATCATCGAAGGTTGTTCCGCCGATTGATGAGATGTTGTAGCCGCCGACGGTGAGAGTGGTGCTTCCAATCGCTCCTCCACTGGCGTTAAAGATGCCGAAGGGATTGCTCACTCCCTGATCGATCAGCATAGCGGCACGGAGGTTGGCCTCGGATCCGAAGATCGTGCTGGTTGCGGTGCTAGCTGGCGTATTTCCGAAGCCCATCAGGTCAGGGCCCGCAGGACTAGCGGATGTCAGAGGGGTGTCGTAGCTCCAGCGCCACTCGATCTCGGCACCGTCGGGAATAGGATCCTGGAGGTAGGTCGAGATCCGGGCGTTGTTCAGACCGGATCCAGCCCCACCGTGAGGAGTGATCCCGCCAATTTCTTGGATGTCCATTGCGATAGGGGTGAGAGTACCGTTGACATACATTCCTAAGAAATTTAGCCCAGTTTTGGCGACGTCGGGAGCTGTGCCCGCTCCTCCAACGGGATACTGGCCAGTGACGGGAGCGTCGGCATGACCGACCATTGCAAAGTGCGCAGAGGTGACATTTGCGAGAGCCATACCTGGTGTACCGGGCGGGTTGGAAGGGATTACAGGCGAATCCCAAAAAATTGCTCCGCACGCGATTTGGCTGGTGGTGCAGGCGGCGAAGGTGGCGAGGGTGAGGTTGATAGTTCGCATTGTTTCGTTGGCGGGTTTGAGGAAGAAAATCATTCCTCCTAGCCTTCAACGTCTTCTTGTTGTGAGGGGTTTACGATAAAATGACGTTTTTTTGATTCTCCCTGATCTTGTAAACCCTTGCTTCGTCTCTGACATTCATGGGCGATGCCCCAAGCAGAAAATAGCGATGAGGAATTTATCCGGCTCATCACAGCTCATCAAACTGCCGTGCTTACCTATATTCGGTCGATGATGCCTGGCTATCCCGACGCTTGGGACATTGTGCAGCAGACCAATGTGACGCTGTGGAAAAAGAAGGACACCTTCAAAATTGGAACGAATTTTAAGGCATGGGCGTTTAGTGTGGCGCGATTTGAAGTGCTCAATCAACGGCGTCGGCTTCGACGCGATGGCTGGTTGGTCTTTGATGAGGACATCGCCGAGCGGTTCGCAGAGGAAGTTGATGTCGAGAATGCCGAGGATGCTGCGGCATTAGAGCGGGCGCTCGAACACTGTGTGGGCTCTCTTCGCTCACAGGATCGGGAGCTGCTTCGAAAGCGCTATTCAGAGGGCGTCACTCTTCAGGATTACGCTCAAACTCTCGATCGAAGCGCGGGGACGTTAAAAGCACGCCTGTTTAAAATACGGGGAATGCTTCGAAAGTGCATCGACAAGCAACTCTCGAACTCAGAGGGGGCGACGGCATGAGTCTGATTTCTAATGACGAAAAATTGCTGCATGCGCTATTCGAAGGCGGTGTGTCAGGTGACGAGTTTGACGCTCTTCAAGAACGTCTTCGAAATGAACCCGAATTGCGGGCGCTTTACCTAAAATGTGCCACTCTCGACCATCTGCTGTCTGAGCGCTACGGAGGTGCTCAGCCAGTTGCCAGTCCAGCAGTTGTCGATTTGAAGGTCAGGCATCATCGCCGATGGACGACTGTTCTGGCGGTTGCTGCTGCACTGACAGCGATTGCAGCGGTCATCGCAATGATGGGGCCTTGGCGGGAGCGTCCGACGATGATTCAATTTGGTGCCAACGCCCATGCGAACGTTGAGCACGTGCAATCTCGGGGGAGCAAATCTGAGCTTTTTGCCGGATCGCGCCTGACTCTCGATCGGGGCAGCATTGAACTCGCCTTCCGTTCGGGCGTGACTGGTTTCATTGAAGGGCCCGCGGTGTTGGTGGGCGCGGGGAGCAAGACTGTTCATCTTGAGCAAGGGCGAGCACTCTTTCGTGTGCCGCCGGGAGCTGAGGGATTTATTTGTAGCACGCCGACACTGGTCGTCGAAGATTTGGGAACAGAATTTGGGGTTGTGGTTCGATCGGGTCAGGATGACATCGTGCAAGTGATCACTGGGGAAGTCCGTCTTTCCCCCGCTGATCAGCCTAGCCAGACTCGAATTGTCAGGGGTGGGGAACGGGTCGCCTACCATCAAGGAGGGTTCACTTTGTCACCGCGAGAAATTAGTTTCGCTCGAACGTTTTCTGCTGAGGTGGTGGCTTTCGATGATACTTTCGGCGACGCTACCAAATCGGGATTGCTCGATGGCCGAGTTCCAAGCCAAGGCCCTTCGGCTTGGAGAGTGACTAGGGGAGCCCCTCAGGTGGAGGCAGGTGTGGGCCATCTCTCAACTAATGGAGAAAGTAGTGCGGCCTTCGCCGACTTGCCTGAGCGTCTTCTTAACGATCGCGACCACATTCTCCTGATGACGGTCGAGATTGCCGAAGATCAAGCCGCTGGGTTTCATTCGGAAGGCTGGTCGGGTGTCAGCTTGTATGCGTCTGACCAAGAGCGGATCTTTGTCGGTGATCCGGCAGGCGCGAGTGATAGTTGGGCAATTCACCCATTTGGCGGAGAACTGGTAACGGCAGCACCAACGATCGCAGGCAAGTCGACGGTGACCCTTCGTTATGATTTTCGTACCGGTCTGGCTGAGCTGTTTGATGGGGTATCTGCTCAAGGCGCACCCGTGGCATCGGAATGGATCGCACCCGGCTTGTCGTTCAATGCAATTCGGATCGCGAATGGAGCCTATGGCGATACTGACTATGAAATAGCGCCCCCAGATAGCGTCCGCGGAAATCTCGCTCTCAAGAGGCTCAAGGTCTCGGTTCTTCGAGATCAGAAAAATTAATTATAAACCGAATCGACTGACCGGACATTGAAACTACAAGACATCCTGTCATTCACGGCTGCGGTCGTGAGATTCGCGATCTTCTGCGATAATTGTCTCGGTTCCTCTAATCTCCATGCCACGCCCCCCCTACATAGTAAGCCCCGCGCCGACACGGTTCTTCGTCTCGCGTAGCCGAAGACTCTGCCTGTTGTTTTCGTTAGCGCTATCGGTGCTATCCGTACTGCCGATCATCGCCCCTCGATCAGCTTCAGCGGAGGCGATGCTCCAGTACTTCAACACTACTTGGCGCGAAATTACCGCCAAGATGCCCGAGTTGGCAGAGGCGGGATACGAGTCGCTTTGGGTGCCGCCACCGACGAAGGGATCGGGTGGGCTTTCGGTCGGATACGACTTGTGGGATCGCTTTGACCTCGGTTCCAAAGACCAGCGAGGATCGGTCGCAACTCGATACGGAACCGCTGAGGAACTCAAGATCCTCGTCGAGACTGCCCACCGTTTCGGGATCCGGGTCTATTTCGATAACATCATGAACCACAATGCGTTTGATATCCCCGGATTCAACGCCTCGACGCCGATTGATGTCTACCCGGGACTCTTTCCCGAAGATTTCCACCTTCGTCAGACGAGTGATGGCTACTATCGAAAGTGGGATAATACCCGTGATTGGAACGATGCCTGGCAGGTAATGAACCTCGGGCTTTCTGACCTCATCGACATCGCCCAAGAGCCTGGCCAATGGAACCAGAACCACGGTGCCTACGAGGGAGCGACTTCGCCGAAACTGAAAGTTGTCCGTAATCCCAACAATCCGGAATACTATTGCTACAAGCCGACCGGTTCGGGGCAGTCCCACGCGGCTGGGGACGGAACCTATGTTGGATTCGGAGTGGGCAACGGCATCACGGCGGCGGATATTGCGGCCGATCCAGATTTCTATGAGGAATGGGTTGAAGACTATCTACACCGCTCTGCGCGATGGCTGATGGATGAGACTCGCGCCGACGGTCTCCGATTGGATGCGGTAAAACACGTTCGCGATGACTTTTTCGGAGCATCGGGAGCGGGTGCTGACTCCAGCGATTACGGATATACCGGTCAGGTGCAGACCCAGTTCAACTTGAGCCGAGGTTTCAGTGACTGGGGAAATCACCGCGATTCGGTGTTCGACGATCAAGCCCCTCGAGACGATGCGATGCTGTTTGGTGAGCACTTGGGCGAGCCGCCTGGATATGCTGGCTACGTCGACCGCGGAATGCGTCTCGTCGACAATGACCTTCGCTCCAAGCTCAACGGGAATCTCGGCAGTCCGTGGGCTGGCTTGACGGGTTTAGACCAACCCGGATCAGCAGGTTTTTCTCCATCTGTTGCAGTCATGCATGCCCAATCGCATGACAATGACTACGCCGCGCGTCGGGAGTTGCAGCATGCTATCTATTTCACACGTGCTGGAATCCCATTAGTCTACACCGACGGAAACTTCCAAGCGGAAACTCTGAGCCAATCCGGAGGTGCGTTTCCGCGTCACGCGAATACAGCATTCCTCGGTCAGTTCGGCGACGCCCGGCTGCCGAACATGATGTACATCCACCAGCATTTCGCTCGGGGTTACCAAGTTGGTCGCTGGAGTGATGATGATTTCATCGCCTATGAGCGCATCGATAAGCGGGAAAATCCGACGATGACTGATGGCGATGGGGCAACGCTCTTAATCGCCCTCAATGATGACTATTCATCCGGTCAGTCGAGGACATTCAATACGTCATTCCCTGCTGGTGCTTACCTTAAGCAGTACTCCGCGGGTTCCACATACTCCGGCTACGCAACCGTTGACGGAGCAGGTCAGATCAATCTCTTGGTCGGCCCCGGAGAATACCATATCTATTCTTGGGCGAACCCCGATGTCGCTCCGGCTTGGGGGAACGCAGGTGGAAATGGTATCCAAATCTATGATGGTGGAGCCATTGCTGGCACAGTAACAGTTATTCGCAAAGACGGGCCAGATGGCGATCCGGGATACAATCCCCACGGACTTCCCGATACCGACCCCACAGACTTCTCCTACGAAATCGAGATTCCGCGGGTCACCAATGGATCAAACATACGTTTTGTCGCTCGCGCTGACGGATCTGCGGAAAACGTCCTTTTCCGGCTTGATGGTGGCATTGATCTCAACGGCGCCACTCACTCAGGTGGAGACCCGCGAGACAATCCTCCAGCATTGTCGACGGATGTCTTTCTTGGCTATGAGCAGGGAACTTTCGTGACTCGAAACCATGCCGAAAAATTCGCTGCTCAAACCACATCGAGAAGTACTTTTGGTTCGGCAGGAGCAGAGAGTTTTCAAACAGTCGTTGGTTCTGGTGCCTTCACGATCGTTAACGGATCAGGAACCAATCCATCGTATGGCGACACGGCAAGCTTCTTCTACCATGACCCGAATGCCGCGGTCACAGGAGGCCCGGTGACTCAACAGTTTACTTCGGGAGCAACTGTAGATGTCTGGGCAAAATCCAATGGTGTCGGAGCTGGATATCAGACGTTTCTCTATTATACGACGGACGGATCGTTCCCAGAGGGCGCGTCTGGCGAAGGGCTTGGATCGACGCAAGTGGTTGAACTGTTTTATCAACACTCCGATGCCGGCGATGATTGGTGGAAAGCGTCGATTTCACCGGCTCCCAGCGGCACGCTAACTTACAAGATCGGCATCGTCCGCACAGCGACCACTGGAGGTCTCCCGAATGCCAGTGTGTTCCCGTCAAACGCAGCGGATGTCGCTCGCAAATTGGACATGACTACCGTGTTCGAGATTGATGGTTTCGATGCTACCACCGCGACGGTTCGTCCTCACAACGACTACAATGATACTCAAGTCGGGCTCTCCGAAGGAATGCACGTCATTCGTGCTCGGGCGTTCTTAAAGCGGGCCAATAGAGCGTCGATCTATAACACCTACACACAGACGTTCTATTACGATGCAGTCGCGCCGCAAGGTGAGATCGTGTTCCCAAATGAGTGGGACACTCTGACTCAACAAAGTTACGGTGCCGTGGTTCGCACCGATCCTAGTGTTACAGGAGTGTGTTTTCAAATTATCGACACTGACGGATCAAACGATGACGATCAGACCGGGGTTCTGAATGGCAATGGCAACGGTTTCGAGCCATTTGTCGACGCCAATTCGGATGGTGTCTGGAATGTCGGAGAAGCCTTTACGGATCTCAATGGCAATTCCTTGTGGGATACTGGGATTGTCTCTTGGGTTCACGCAACAGAGGTTCCCGCGAGCCCTGGAATTTCGCCTTCAAATCCAGACTACGTCAAAGAGTGGCGTTTCGACTATCGCAACATTCCATCCTCTGGAACCGCACAGATTCTTGTTCGTCTGAAAGAGCTCTCGTCATCGGATGATAACTCACTGACAGACGCAGCAGGGAACTTCACAACCCTCACGCGGAACGTAAACACTGCTGGGCCCAATCTTCAGATCTATGTCGCCTATCCTCAAGCAGATGGCGATGTCGTGAACCCAGGCTATGTGCTAAAGGCTCGCATAACCGATCTCCCAGGCTTCTCCTACAATCCGAGCGATTTCATCGTTCGCATTGGATCGACAAGTAGTGGTACGAGTGCCGGTGCGGTTGTCGTTGATCCAGCGACTTATTCCGTGAACTACAACACTCCAACTGGTTTTCATGAGCTGGCGGTTCCGCTTCCGAATCTGTTCAATGGAGATCCCAATTTCCTTCATCACGTCGAAGTCGAATATGTTCCTTCGTCGATCTCTGCCACTCGACTAGTGAAGGCGGCCGCGATCACTACTCCTTGGCTTGCCATCACTTCGCCTCCGTCTTTCGATTCGAATGGTCAGCCTTATGTGATTCAGAAAGCAGATATCGCGCCACCACCTGCGACGGAAACATCCAGTGTCATTGAGGTCGAAACTGACACAGGAACCACGAATGTTGTCTTGAGCTTTACCTATGCCGAAAATGGTGTCGGAACCGGAGTGACAACACTTATCGGTGGTGTCCCGACAACTGTCGGTTCGAAGAACGTTTGGACGTTTGATTGGACAAGCATTCCGCACCCAAGGGATGTCGTCCCAGATCCGAACCATCCTGGTGCAGATCTCCACTATACAGTCAAAGCGGAGGGTTTTGATGCTGGGGGAGTTTTGGTTTCGACTGAGTATCGCAACATTCATATCAACTTCTCCCAGATTGTTCCATCGAACCCGAATGACCTTGATGATGACGATGATGGTATCCTTGATGTCGATGAGTTAACGACGGTCGATCTTCCAGCATCAAACCCGGAGACTTGGGTCAACGGGGATGTGCATGTTTGGAATGCTTATGGCAACACTTCGCCGGTCACACCTGATTCTGACAATGACGGTTTGCATGACGCCCTTGAGATTGGATGGCGTGGGGTTTCCGCGACTGACGAATCCTACACCGATACGAACAGTGATGGATTCTTCACGTGGACAGATTCCAATGGAAACGGGCAGCATGATGTCGGCGAGGCTTCAGAGCCCTTCACTGATAGTAATGGAGATGGAGTGTTCCGCTACGCTACCAATCCAGCTGCTGACACCAATGGTGATGGTGACTTGAACTTCATGGGCGACTTTGATCCGCCGTTCTTTAATACAGTTCCCGACAATAATGGTCTGCCGAACTACGACTTCAACCGAGGTCGGACGGAGCAGATTCACGGAACAGTAACCAACCCAAATAACCCTGACACTGACGGTGACGGGATTCTCGATGGAGTAGAAGATGCCAACAAAAACGGTCATGTTGATGGAGACGGTTCAGCGCTTGCGTTGGCCGCCAGCCCATATTCACGCGCCAGTTGGCCTAACGGCGAAATGGATCTAGGTGAGACTTGGGTGGAAACCGATCCGAACAATGCGGATACCGATGGTGACCAGTTGTCGGATGGCCATCGCGAAGACATTAACTATAACGGCTTCATTGACGGCGACACCAATGGTGATCGGGTTTACCAGAGCGGAGAGGCTTGGACTGAGACCGATCCCCTGAATGTCGACACCGATGGAGACGGTTTGCTTGATGGCTGGGAAGTTCAGTATGGGCTGAATCCGCTCGATGATGGGACGGATGACCTGTCGACTCCAACTCCAGGTGATGGAAATGTTGACAATGGTGCCTCAGGAGACCCTGACGGAGATGGTTTCGCCAACACTACCGAGCAATCCAGTAGCACTCACCCCAACATCCCAGATTCAGGAACTCCGCCTCCTGCCGCGACCATTGTTATTGGCCCGGGTGCCACTTCGACAACAGTAGGCGCAGTGACAAACGACAACGAATTCACTGACTGGACGTGTGAAGATTTAGTTGCCTTCGATGAGTATGAGGGAGCTGGAAACAACAATCAAAGTGGTGACATTTTCCCAGCCGGCGACGGCTTCGATTCGAGCCGAGACATTGTCGCGTTTTATGCCCGCGATGGTGGTGCAGATGGTCGCTACTACTTCCGCTGCGATATGTATGATCTGCGTGCTTTTGCCGAGGATAGTGGTCTTGATATCTATGTCGTGATTGATACCGGAAATACCGGAGTAGGGGAGTTTGCGCTTCCTGATGAGATCGATATTGGCACTTCGATGCGCTGGGAAGCGGTGGTTGCCTGTTACACTAGGAATGTAGGGCGAGTCTATGTTGATACCAATCCGGCAACGAACTCGACAGCAACGAATGAGAACCTCTTTGGTGCGAACGGTGTCGTTGGTCGTGATCAAAACACCGCCGATGGTTTCCTTGAGTCGTATTATAACTCAGACCTAGATGCAGTTGAATTTTCGATCAGTAGGCAGGCGTTAATTGACGCAGGCTGGAATGGAAGTGCGACACTGAATTTTCAGGTCTACACCACTAAAGATGGAACGGACAATTCTGGTTCTGGTGCTGGAGATCTCGGTGGGCGAAATGATATTCGCGATACAATTTACGATGACTGGCTGGCCGAAGATTACTGGAGTCAGCAGAGTTACATCAGTTCAAACGGTGAGCTCGGCAGTTGGATGTCAGGACATCCCGACAAGTGCAAGGCTGCTAAGGTCATGATGCTTGTTCATGGAAATCGCTCCGTCCTTCCAGGCAACGAGACCCACCAACTGATCAATTCAGGCTACGGCAGTGGCTATCATCGAGCAGTCGACGCCCACGAAGCCTTTGCAGAGCCGATGTCCCTGCACGTCACACCGACTTTGGCCTCTTCGATTCAGTGGGCGGCCGTAGATCCAGCAGCAGCGAAGCCTTGGCTGGATGGTCCGACGCTGAATAGTCGGATAGGGAGCTTGGCAAGCGCCGGAGTTGTTGAATTGCTGGGCTCAACATTCTCAGACCACGCAATCGCCTATTTTGATGGTGCTTACAATGGTGACAACGTTGGCCTAGCGAACGATGTCCTCACTGGGATCTACGGTTCCGCACCGAGTTCGCAAGTGTTTTGGAATCCAGAACGGATCGCCGACGACGCGGTGCTTGGGCAGATCAATGCGATGGGCTTTGGCTTCACTTTCGTTGATCAGATGAGACACCTTTGGGATTGGTTCGGTAGAAATGACGCCTTGAGCGACAACGGTTACCGTCTCAATGAAATTCACGGTGTGCGCTGCTTCGTGATCAATGATCAGGCCAGTAGTTATCGTTTCGATAATGCCGACAATGGCCTGAATTTCCCGCTGCGAAATCTTTATCACCGAAAGGCTACTTCGGGAGTTCAAGATCAGGTCATCACGATCTTCCACCAATGGTCAGACTTTGAAGATCCCGTGAAAGCCGATGCCTATGATCGCAATCTGCGCTGGCTTGCCAACCGGCCTTGGGTCCAAATCGTCACGCCCGAGCAGATCGCGAATAACCAGATCGATATCAACGCAGATGGCATTGGCGACAGCTGGTATGCGATACCCCGTGGGTCTCCAGTTCCTTTAGCCAAAGTCAGTAACGAATGGCTGCATCACGCTACGCAGGAGGACTACGACAACTGGTATGATGGCCAAGCTGGTCGAGAAGAAGGCCTTCTTAATCGAGTCTTCGACATTCGCCCTGGAGTTCCGACACCAACTGCCTTCGGAAAGCAGTCGGTATCTAGTGGTGTTGTTGGAGTATCTTGGGGAGCGACTCAGGGCTTAGCTCCGGCGAGTCAGGTCGGCTTGTTAGCCCGAAGTGCCCTCCACGCTTCGACGTTCCAGACTGCGTTTCACGATCAGGTGAACAATGACATCTCTCGCTATTCGACTGGAACCTATATTTGGCCGGATGTCAGCTACCAACCGATGGCAGCATTCTCGTCCGAAGCGCAGGCACAGACCCGTTTCGCTTCGATGTATCAAGCCGTCGGTGCTTGGACAGCAGCCCCCCCAGCCAGTCCGTCGGCAACCTCTGCTGACATCGATCAGGACGGAGAGCTCGAATATATCCTAATGTCTGATTCCATCTACGCAGTCGTCGAGGCGATTGGCGGTCGGGTCACCAATGCATGGGCTCGTGACCCTCTATCCGGAGTTCTTCACCAACTGGTTGGAAATCCAATTGGAGATGCGGGATCTGTCACCGAAGAGGAAGGAAACACCCACCACACAGCTGGTGAGGTCAATGCTCACCGGACTAGCGCCTTCAAGGATTGGTTCGCCGCAGGCCCCAATTCTAATCTCTATGTGAACGACGTCTATTCTGTCAGCCCGGCTTCTGGTGGTAGCCCTGGCTTTACCTTTACCAGTTCCGATGGCGCGATCTCAAAAACCCTTTCTGTGGATCCGAGTGGAACAGCGGTGAAGGCGGACTACACAGTGGGTGGAGGAATCTCCACGCTCTACGTCCGATTTGGCCTGTCCCCCAATCTGATGGATTTGTTAGTTAATGGGCAATCTAACCTCGTCGGAGCGTTGGACGACGGAGCCGTAGTCCATGTCGAAAATGTTGCCAATGGTGGATCCGTGGTCGCGTCAGTCGATTACGCAGCTGGTGGTGCTAACTACAATGCGGCAGCGATTGATGAAGATCCGGGGAATTTTGATATCGATACTTTGAACATGCGCAACCAAGCGCAGACAGAGCAAGTCGAGGTATTCGGATCAGGAAGTTTCACCCTCTGCTTGGGGCTCACAGTCGATGGAACCGATCTCGATGGCGATGGATTGCCTGACGCTTGGGAGAACGCGAATGGCATCAGTTCGAGCGACGATGGGACGCCTCCTGGCAATGTCGATAACGGCCCAACTGGGGATCCTGACAGTGACGGCCTAACGAATATGGAGGAGTATCTGTGGAATACAGATCCTCAGGTCTACACCCCAGATCGTTGTTTCCTTCACCTTAGCCAATTGGCCAGCGGCGATAGCCAACTAGAGTTTCCTGCCTATCCCGATCGTTTCTACCGTTTGTATTATTCGACAATGTTGACGCCGGGAACTTGGACTCAGATCGGGGGTGTGATTACCGTTCCTTCGCCGAATCTGAACTACCAAGTCATCGATCCACTACCGATTGGACCGCGGCGGTTCTATCGCTATGAAGTGGGCACTCAGTAACGTTCGATTCGAACTATCCAACTATTTGAAATACCTCATGCGGTTTGCTACTCCCTCAATGCGCTGCCTTGTGCGACTAGCGCTGTGTCTGATTCCACTATCGACCGCATTGGGCTGGGTGGGCAACGAAATCGACTTTCCCGGAGACGATCAGGGCTGGACACTGTCGACTGATTCTACCAAATACACCGGCCCGGATGGTTCGACTGAGTGGTTTAAGTACGACCTCATAGCTACCGGGACGAATGTGAACTACGAGTTCAAAATGGTCGTCGGTAACGATTGGGTTCAGGACTTTGGTGGTAATGTAGGATTTCGAAAAGACCAGACTGACATACTCTTTTATCAGCCTTCAGGTGATACTGCCGCGCGGCTTCAAGGCGGAACAACCGCAGGAAAACACTACCGATTTCAAATAAAGAACCCAGGGCTCTCGAATTCATTTCCTGCCATCATGGAAACATCATCGGCTCCGGTTGGCATCACGCTTTCGGGTCGCAATGCCTCTTCGGGAATCATTAGTGTTAGGCTGAGTTCACCACCTTCTCCCGAAGAAAAAGTCTATGTTCGATATTCCAACGACGGGTTTCAGACGTCTGAATTTTTGCGGTGTTCGGTTTCGGGGATCAGCGCTACCACTCGGATTCCGGATCTTCGGAGTGGGGCGACTTATCAATGGTATTCGTTCACTTCAACCGCCGAAGAACATAGGTTCCACAATGGCTATGCGACAGACGCACTGACGCTGGCTTGGGATAACAATGGAGGAGCAAACTATTCCTTCACAACTCCAAATGACCTGACTGCAGTAGTCGTAAATGGCGTTCCTCAGGATTACACGACGACCAAGTTCTTCATTGATGAGATTGCTGCTGAGTCTTTTGACGTAATTGTCGATGCGACTTTTTCGACGCCTCCTTTCGAAGCGCAGGTAGTTACCAATCTTAACAATCGGGATCGCGTAGATTCTGATGACAATGCTGACGGCATTCCCGATGGAATTCTTCCAGCGACCCGAGATTCCTCGACCATTGGGGGCACCGGGTATTTTGAAGCCTATCCGCTCATTTCGGGAACTGGTGCTTCTTGGTCAGCAGTCATTCCAGCAAGCAAGACGGGGACGTATCGGGTCACGGTTCGCTACCGCCAATCTCCTACTGGCGAATGGTATTACACCAATGCTCGTGATCATGCGGTAGTCGTTTCTCCACGCAAGACGCTCGATATGACCCTCTATGAACTCAACGCTCTGACGGTTGAGGCTCAGGCTCCGACCCAGGCGGGAAGGTCGACTTTTCAAGACTTACTGTCTGCGGCCGAAGGGGACACGGATGGCTATGACCCGTTTAGTTTGCAGTATCTTGATTCCATTCAGGCCAACTGCCTTTGGTTTCAGCCGATCCACCCAACCGGGGCCGATGGTGTCGAAAATGATCCCGCTACGGGTTCTCCCTATATGCCGGGATCTCCTTATGCGACGAAGGATTTCTTCGCTGTGAATCCTCATATGGGTTCTGCGAATACGTCGGCCAGCGCCCTCGCTGAGTTCCAAAATTTCGTCGCAAAGTGTGATGCTCACACAGGCGCTCCTGGAACGTTGGGCCAGATGGGAGCAATTCACGTGATGCTAGACTACGTCGCCAACCACTCATCTTGGGATGCTGTCTATGGCCAGGGTGGTGTCGATCTCAACCTCACTGGCAATCCGAATCAGAAGATCCCAGCAAGTTACTACTCCCACAGAGATGACTATGGAGTCGAAGCGACTTTCTATACGAGTTCGGCAAACACCGACATCGCTCCCGGACCTGATCGGTTTGATTTCGGTAAATGGAACGACGTTAGTGATTTGTTCTATGGGCGGTATTCAGCTCTCTGGCGTTATGCTTCAGATTCGGGATTGAGCCCGCAGCCGCACAACAACGAGGACGACTACTTTGACTACGCGAGTTTGTCTCCTGAAGTCATTAATCTTTGGAAGCTCATTGGCTACTATCCAGAGTTTTGGTTGGGGCAAACCGGGCACAGTCTGACCAATTCGACGACCGGGTCGCCATCTGCTCGCCAACTCGCGGACGATGTTGGGATCGACGCGTTGCGCTGCGACTTCGGTCAAGGTCTTCCCAATCCGCTGTGGGAGTACATCGTCAATCGAACCCGTTCTAAGAAGTGGAACTTTGTGTTCATGGCCGAAACTCTCGATGGCGGAAGTCCTGGGTATCGGTCTAACCGAGTGTTCGATATTCTCAATGAGAACATGGTGTTTCAATACACCCAGGCCAATGTGAACGACGAAAGTGTGTTCGAATCTGAGCAGGAGAATCGGCGCAATACTTATCGTACGGGTGCGATCCTGCATAACTTAACTTCCCATGACGAAATCATGGCTGACAACGATCCTTGGGTCGTAGCGACCCGTTATGCGATGGTCAATACTCTGCATGGATTACCGATGGTGTTTTATGGACAGGAAAAGGGAATCCAAAATTACAATACAACAAACCCGACATACGATGGATTCACAGATCATGAGTTGAACTTCGGCAAATGGGTTCCGCATTTTAAGCGTTGGAACCAACTCAGTGTTTGGAACTCGCCTCCGCCGTTCGCGACGGGTCTTGATCAATGGTATGGCTATGTCAATCAAGCTCGCCTTCATAGCCCAGCCCTACGAGGTCTTGATCAGTGGTATCTGAGCTCGATGGGTGGTGCGCCGCACAATCAACTCTGGGCAATTGCGAAGTCGGAGAAGGGCTATACTTCACCCGCCTTTACTGACGTTGTTCTAGGGTTTGCCAACCTCTTTCAGCATGGCGCAGCCCATGCGTCTCAATCCAATGTAATCGACCTGTTTCCCGCTTGGTCGTTTCTTGGTATGGATGTCGGCCGCCAGTATAACGTTCGAAATCTCGCATCGAGTAACCCAAACGCGTTTCTGTGGGGATCACCAATGTCGGGCGCAACATTGAGAACTGGCGGTATTTTTGTGCTTCTTGGTGGCGGAACATCAGCAGCGATTACCGATGATCATGAATTGGTTCAGTATCTTAAGGTCGTTGACGTCACACCACCTCCCGCACCTGATCCTATTCCGATGCCAGGGTTCTTCACGACGAATACTTCAGTGACCTTCGACTGGCTTCCACCAGGCGGGGCTCATGACAATATCACCCACTATGTGTTGAGTATCGGCACGACTCAGGGAGGTAGCGATGTGGTTTCGAGTGTGATGATTCCGTTCGGAACGAACAGCTACACGTTTACCGGAGCATTCGGGAATACCTATTTTACCAGTATTTCCTCAGTGAGTGCAGCAGGCATCAGTTCAACGACAACCGGCACCAGCGACCCTGCATTAGACCCGGCTTCGAACACGACTCCTGTCATCGTCTTAGACCCTGCTGGTGATGAAGACGCAGATGGGCAGACAAATGGTTTTGAACTTGTGTCAGGGAATAGCCCACTTGATCCAGAAGAACGACTCGATCTGTGTGTTGTCTCTGCCAACGGCGCGGTAGTGACTCTCAGCTGTTCGACGGTTCCCGGCAGAAACTACACTCTGCAGTCGACGACTAATCTTTTGTCCGGCCCGTGGGTCAATGAAGATGAACCTACAAATGTCAACCAAACGGCATCAGGTTCGACGCTGAATTTTACGGATGGCAACGCTTCCGGAGCGAGAAAGTTCTACAGGATGAAGGTCGGTCCTTAGTTCGTCGTTGATGCGATTCCCTCGTAGCGCCCTCTCGGATGTGTCTACGGGGAGTTCCGGATCCAAGCATGTGGCACGACCGTCCCGGTCGTCGCTCTCTGAGGCTACGACCGAAACGGTCGTGCCGCGGTTCTTCGGAGCAAGGCCTCGTTGCCCTTGTCGGCGGACTCTCGATCTGCTGACGCCGGCTGTGGTTAGAAATCGAGCATCTCTTCGTAGCCGCTGTAGACCCCGCGCATCATTGTGATGATCTGATAGGCGACGATGCCTAAGATCAGGAAGTAGATGATCTTGGGAACCCAAGATCCGAAATTTTCGGCAGCAGCTTCGGTGCGTTCGGCAAAGTGGGTCGACCAGTTCGCCATTTCGTTGTCGAGAGATCCCGCAGACTCTGCAGTGGACAGTCCTCGAACAAATGATGGTGGTAGAACCGTCCGCTTGGGAATTGCACCTGAAAGAGTGGAGCCGTCTTTTTCAATTCGTCTCGCCATGTGCTCAGCGTCTCTTAGGATGAGAGCGCTACCTGAAGCTCGTCCAGCGGCTCGAAGTGCAGGCGATACATATTTCCCAGCGGTCAGGAAAAATCCAAAGACATCTGCAAATCGAGACATTGCTCCTCTGCGTCGGATGGCACCGTAAAACGGGATTCGCCGTAGGATCCGATCGGTGGGGCAGTTTCTTCCCCCGATTTTCGAGAGCGCGCGCAGTGTGAACCAAGCGATGATTCCGATGACCCAGAGCAATCCAATCAAAAGAGCGACTTTCGTCCACACTCCGGCTGCATCACCTGAGGTGATTGCTTTTGGAAGCGCTGGCAGGATGATTCCGAGATGGAGGAGGAGAAACGGATAGATAAGCCGTGTTCGTACCACAGCTGTCGTGCGTCTTTCCCGACCGTAGTGAGTCGAGAGTTGAGTGAGCGATTCGGGCAGTCTGCCGCCTTCCTGACCAGCCTGGACGAGCGAGGTGTCTAAGTCATCACCCGCCTTGATGCCGAGCCCGGCAGCAACGGCTTCAGCAAGGTCTTGTCGGGAAGCGATCTCTTTCTTGAGGACACGGACGAATGTGTCTTGGGCTTTTGGTAGCCGATGATCTAGGAGTGTATCTAGAGCCTGGCTTGCTGGAAATCCCGCGCCGAGCAGCTTGGCCAATTCCGAGTAGATCTGTTCGCGGTCACTGGCTCGGAGAGACATCGTCAATGCTCACCCGAAAGGGAGCTCACCGCAAGTTAGCTAACCTGCGCTCCTTATCTTCCGAAACAGGTAGTCGTTGAGTGGAAAGAGAAAGATCAGGAGAAACAGGAGCGATCCGCCGAATTCGGTCATTTCGCCACTCTTCTTACTCGGGATCACGCCTTCGGTAAACCCAATCAGAATGACCCACGCGACGGTGTGAATGGGGCGGGCAATCGGGATCGCAAAGCGTTCAACAAACCGTTTCACCCCGTCAAATTTTCGATAAAGAATTGGCAGGATGAGAGTGTAGCTGATGATACCAACGGCGAGCATCTTTGAGAACAGTTTATTGATGCTGACTCCACCGATAACCAAATTGTGGAGGGTGAGCTCCGACTGTTTGTTGTGGTCTTTGATGATGTCGGGGGCTTCAAGTCCGAATAGGCGTTGGCCCCACGAAATTTCCTCCCCGGCTCCGAAGATAAGTAGGAGGCCAGCACCGAAGCATGCGAGTCGAAAAAACACCCATGGTTTATCAGTGAGGGTAAAGGCGCGCTTGAGGAACAGCACAGCCCCTGCGGCTAGGGCGAAAACGGTGATCCATTCGATCCAGCCATCCTCGACTACGAAGCGCTCCCGGAACACTTCTTCTGAGCGCATACAGACAATCAATCCCCAGACGAGGGCGACCGCGATCACGGCGAGGATGATAGATTCAATCCGGTTCGGCTTCATGGACGCCCACGTTGAACCTGCCTGACCCAAGTGACAACTAAAACACGGATCACATTGGTTGCGCTTATAATTTTTCTCCAGCAGCGAGGCCTTTGAGGTAGGCACCATACTCAGTCTTACCCAAGGCATCAGCGGTGCCTAGCAACTGAGATTCGTTGATCCAGTCTTTCTGAAAAGCGATCTCTTCAAGACAGGCGATCTTCAGGCCTTGGCGACGTTGGATGAGCTGAACAAATTGACCCGCTTCGGCGAGTGAGTCTGGGCTTCCGGTATCGAGCCAAGCGGTGCCCCGGCCGAGCAGTTGGACTTGAAGCTCGTCGTTGTTGAGGTAGCACATGTTGAGATCGGTGATCTCGTACTCACCCCGAGGGGACGGCTCGAGTGCCTTAGCAAATTCCGAAACGCGCTCGTCGTAGAAATAGATTCCTGGCACCGCGTAGTTGGACTTTGGTTTCTCTGGCTTCTCTTCCAAGGAAATCACTTTTCCGTCTGGGTCGAATTCGACGACTCCATAAATTTCTGGGGTCGAAGTGTAGTAACCGAAGACCGTTGCACCATGCTTTTGGAGCGTGGCTGCTCCCAGGCGTTCCCGGAATTCGGTTCCGTAGAACAGGTTGTCACCGAGGACAAGGCAGGCAGGCGAGCCATCAAGGAACTCCTCGCCGATGACGAAGGCTTGAGCGAGACCGTTCGGCTCTGGTTGTTCGGCATACTCAAAGCGCACCCCCCACTGAGATCCGTCGCCCAACAGCTTGCGGAAATTGGGCAAGTCGTGCGGGGTTGAGATGATGAGGATCTCTTTGATATCTGCGAGCATCAGCGCCGAGATCGGGTAGTAGATCATCGGCTTGTCATAGACAGGCATTAGTTGCTTGCTGACAGCGATGGTGAGCGGATGGAGCCGAGTGCCGGAGCCTCCTGCGAGGACGATTCCTTTTCGAGCGGACATGTTGGTGTCGAGATGTGAGGTTGAGATCTAGGAGTCTAAGCGTCGCCCAGGCGTTGGAGCTGGTAGCTTTGGTCTTCTATATCTGCGATCCATTTTGGGTGATCGAGATACCATCGAACCGTAGACCGCAGGCCAGTCTCGAATGTCTGCTTCGGCTCCCAACCGAGTTCTCCACAAATTTTCGTGCAGTCGATCGCGTAGCGTTTGTCGTGACCGGGGCGGTCTTTGACGTAGGTGATGATATCCTCGGCGTCTTGGATCTGGAGAGAGTCGCCGGCTTCCTCTTGCACGACGGTGATCAGAGTTCGGATCAGGTCGATGTTCGTCATCTCGCATTTTCCGCCGATGTTGTAGGTCTCACCGGGGCGGCCATTGGCTAGGGCCGCAACGAGTCCAGAGCAATGATCTTCGACGTAGAGCCAATCACGAACATTGCTTCCATCACCGTAGACCGGGAGCTTTTCGCCCCGGATGACCTTCTGAATCATCAGCGGAATCAGCTTCTCTGGAAACTGATACGGCCCATAGTTGTTCGAGCAATTGGTGGTAACAACTGGCATCCCATAAGTGTGGAAATAGGCCCGCGCGAGGTGATCGCTGGCTGCCTTCGACGCTGAATACGGGCTATTCGGGCGATAAGGAGTGATCTCGGAAAATGCAGGGTCTTCGAGCTCAAGCGACCCGTAGACTTCATCAGTGGAGACATGAAGGAAGCGGAACGCCTCGTCATCACCACGGGAACCCCAGTGCTTTCGAGCAGCGTCGAGAAGTTGGAAGGTTCCGAGGACGTTCGTCTGGATGAAGGGGAGGGGAGTATCGATGGAACGGTCGACGTGGGACTCCGCAGCTAGGTGCATGATCGCGTCGATCCCATGCTCGGCAAGGATGCGGGCGATGAGTTCGGGATCAGTGATATCGCCTTCGACAAAGATATGTCTTGGGTCGGCGTCGATTGCTTGGAGATTCGATAGATTGCCGGCGTAGGTCAGCTTGTCCAAGTTGACGACCTTCGAGACTTCGAGACCGAGTTCTGTTGGTCCATCACCAAGCAGATAGTGAACGAGATTGGAGCCGATGAAGCCGGCGCCGCCGGTGATAAGAATATTCATAGGAAGATTGGTTGGTGCCCCAAAGGGGCTGGCAATAGGGCGGGAATTTGTGCTAGGCGCAACAAGAACCCGACAACTGGCGGTTCAGTAACTGAGCTCGCTAGGCGGTTGCCTACTGGCCGGTTGGAGAGTTAGGGAGTTCGAATTCAGGAAAGCGCTTTTCCAAGTCGGCTCGCAGCGTGGCGGCCTTGACCTCTTCGCCAATGTTTTCGTAGGCATCAGCTGCCTTTTCCAAGGCGCTGGGGGTAATGACAGGATCGACGAAAATTTCGCTCACGATGACGAACTTCGCCGCGCCGTCGTTAAAATACTTCTTCGCTAGGGCTTCGTCACCGCCCTCGCGATTCGCTTCATAGGTTCCTCGTGCCACCGAAATATCGCCCTGCATGATCATCAGTTCGGCATTGATCCGGCCTTCTTTTTGCAGTTGGAGACCTTCGCGGGTCGCGTTGTCAGCATCATCGAATTCGTCCCCAAGGAGATGTGCTTGCGCTTTGACCAGATAGCCTCGGGCCTTCGATGATGGTCGTTTGGTCAAATCGAGGTAGAAGTCGATTGCGGTGGTTGCGCCATCGTAATTTTTGGAGTCGAGCTCAGCTTTCGCCAGATACATCCAAACGATCGGAAGGGTCGAAGCCGGTGTTTTTGGTGTCACGCCGAGTCGTAAATATTTGGCGGCGCTAGCGCTGTTACCGTCTTCGAAGTATCGAGCACCCAACCAAGACAGAACCTTGGGGTCGATGTTCGCGTTCTCCGAATCCGCGAGGTAGTGATCGATCTCTGCAGCCAGAGCATCTGGGCGTTGCAAGAAGTAGTTGGAAAGAACCAATCGCATCTGGCCACGGTGGAAATAACTTTTGGGGTCGAGTTCAACGGCTTTCTTCAATTTCGGGATCGCTTGCTCGAACTCTTTTAACTCGAAGTGCGACTTGCCGCTATAGAAGTAGGCCTCAGCCAAAGCCTCGCTTCGTGGAAAGGCGCTGATCAATCCGTCGAAGGATTCGATCATGCCGCGCCAATTCTGCTGCTCACCATGAATGAGGCCGCTTTGTTGATAGGCAAGTTCTGCTGCTGTTGTGTTCGGGTGGTTCTTGATGATAGCGCCTAGGTCTTCTAGAGCACTGGCCGGGTTGCCGACCTTTCGGTAAGATAGAGCGCGGGTGGCGTAGACTTTCGCAGTCAGCGGATGAGCTGGGAATTCTTCCAAGAAGCGGGTCAGGGTGAGAATCGCCTCTTTGTCTTGGTTGGCTTCGCTTTCGCACCAGCCGCGGTTGTAGAGCATCGCCGGGCGAATCGATTCCGGAACTTGAGTCGGGTCGATCTGTGAATAGGTGCGAGCAGCGCCGAGAAAATTTCCGTCGCGGAAGTCGTGTTCCGCTTTGAGTAACAATGCCCGATCAACGAACTGGCGTTGAGCGCGCTTAGTCATATTGATGACGTAGTTGTCGACGAAGTCTGGAAGGTCTCGGTCTTTGATTTTGTAGAAACAGATTAGTTTGAGGTATCCTGCTTCCACGGCTTCTTCGGAGTTGGGGTAGTATTCGTCAACCGTGTTGTAGGCATCAATGGCGCGGACATGAAGCCGACGTTTCCGCTGGGCGTTTCCTACAGTGAGAAGAAGCTTGGGACGAAGATTGTCGGGCAGGTCTTTGATACTGATCTTGGAATAGAGGTTCGTCGCTTCTGCATAATCTCCAGATCCATAGAGAATGTTGATCAGCGTATACCGTCCGACTGCTCCCCAGTAACCGGTCGGATTCAGAGCAATCGCCTCTTCTAAGATTGGGCGGGCCTTGTCGATAGCACCGGCGTCGCTGTGGAGAATGCCGATCTTAATTTTGGCTTCTGCCTGAAGTTGTTTGTCACTGACTCCACCGGTTCCTGCTAGCTTTTCGAGGGCTGCAATAGCGCCTGCTTCGTCACCAGTTGCCGTACTTAGAGTCGCCAGTTCGCGAAGGGATGCTGCGCGGTAGGGATTGTTGCGCGTCTCGTCTGCGACCTGCTCATAGGCGGCAATCGCGTCCTTCTTTCGATTTCCAGCTTGGAGGCAGTAGGCTTTATAGTAGGCAGCCGAAAGCCAGAGCTTGTGGTTCTCAGTCGATCGCTTCTGGGTGTCGGTGCGTCCTTCTTCGGTGGTTTCTGCGGACAGGCGTTTTGCCAAAATCGTTCGCCGGGCTTCTGAAGCACTTTGAGCGAGAGTGAAGTAGGTGAGGGCGTTGGTGAGGTCTTGCTTCTCGTAGCTGAGCGAAGCGAGTCGGTAGGCAGCGAGCGCAACAAATTCTCCTTCTCTGAACTTCTTAACCAACTCCTGAAAAGCCACAGTAGCCCGAGGTTTGTCACCGAGTTTCAGCTGGCATTCGCCGAGTCGGAACAAGGCGGCCTGCAGGTGTTTCCCGCGTGGGTATCCTTGGATGTAGGCGCTCAGGCGATCGGCGGCGACGTCATAATATCCGCTGGAGAAAGCGAGACTGGCATAGGTGAAAAGATCGTCTTCTGGGTCTCCTGTTTGCGCTGGCCGTGCTGGTGGCGGTTGTCGCTGCCCTGGCACCACCGCACCGGCTGGGCGCGCCACCCTAGGTGCTTCCTGAGTTCCCGGAGCTGGGCGTGCAGCCGGAACTACTCTTTCTGGCTGGACGACTCTGGGGTCGCGGGTGTTTGGATCCTGCTGGGGTTGTCGAGGGTCGCCGGGACGATATGGAATCGCCTTTGGGATTCGTGGGTCTTCGCCAGGTGACGGAGCATATTGCGCGCGAACTGTTCCGAGACTGAGTAGTAAAAACGCGGCCACAATGGCGACTTGGGCGCTGCGTACAACTGAAGACAATAGGGCCGCTTTGGGAAGGTGTGACATCACGGGCTTGATACTTTTGGCGGGTCGGTGGCGGCAAACGCAACGTTCCAGATGCCCGCCTTTTTGCAGACATTGAGCACCCGCATGATGTGAGTGAACGCTGCTTCTGAATCACCGCGAAGGATCACGGCTTGGTCTTTGTGGACGGCTGCGATGCGTTGAAATTTGTCGATCAAGGCCGCTTCGTCGAGTTCAGTTGCATTGATCGTAATCGTCCCGTCTTCGCGAACATTGACGATGATTTCGCCGACCGTCCGGTTCGATGGAGAACCTTCATCAGCGGCTGGGACGGAAATTTCGATTTCGGTTTCGAACCTGGCGTAGCTCCAAGTCACGATAAAGAAGATCAGCAGCAGGAACACGATGTCGATCATCGGTGCCAGCTGGAACGAAGCCTGTGGTGTGGCGTGGTTCCTGAACTTCATAGGTTATCGTTCTAAAGGTCGCGTGCGCGATCTTGCGTCGCCTTGCGATATTGAGCGCCAAGCAGCGCCATCAGGTGAGTCGAGGCGGCCTCGAGTTCGGAAATTAAACGCTCCACTCGGCCTCGAAAAATGGAATAAAAAATCAGTGCTGGGATACCCACGATCAAGCCGCCCGCTGTGGTTAGGAGGGCTTGGGAGACGCCGCCGGCGAGTTCGAGTTGTTTGGCTCCGAGGAAGCTGTCTTGAGCGATCTCATTGAATGATGTGATCATGCCAATCACGGTTCCGAGCAGACCTACCATTGGGGCGATCGCACCGACGTCGGCTAGGTAAGTGATGCGTTGGTTAAGGAGGCTAGCCTGTCGCGAGCCTTCAGCTTCGGTCACTTCACGAACCTCATCGAAGCCCGCAGTCGGGTTCTTGGTTGCGAAATCGAGGGTCTTTTGAGTGACGCGGGCGATGCACTCATTCTGGCGGTTGCAGACCGAGAGCAGACCGAGGTAATCGCCCTTTCGGATCAGGGCATCGGCGGCGTTCATGAATTGGTCACTGACCACTGTGCCTTGCCGAATCGTAAAGCTGTAGAGGATGATCAAGGCGACCGTGATGAACGAAAGAGCGGCCAAGGGGTAGACGAGGAAGCCCGTTTTTTCGACGATTTCCATCATGGCAGAGCCTAAACCAGCAGACTCTGTAGTGGCAGCAGATGCCGCGAGATCAGCCGACGATGCGGGGTCGGAGTTCTGTGCGCTGACCTGAATAGGCATCAGGAAAATGCTGAATGCGCAGGCGAGTAGGGCGTGGATGAGAGGGCGGTTCATGGCCTGAGACAAGTCGATAACGTAGCCTTGGCGGCCGTCCTTGCAACGCGGATGTCTCTCTGTGAATAGATCATTTCCGACTCGATCTTTCGAGATGGCCCGTTTGCCCCTCGCTACCTCAGCTCTGGCGCGAAGGTGGTAAGACGGATTTCGTTTTCTTTTCGAAAGTGCTCGATGGCTCCCGCGCTGTGGTGGGCCAGTCCGCAAGGGCAATCGCCAGAGTCGGCTGCGACTGGGTCATGATCGGCCAGCGTTCGGCCCATTTGATCAAAGGCGCGATGCATTTTATCCGAGTCTTTTCCTGCAGGGGCGCCTAACATTCGGGTGATTCGTACTTCCAATCCGCGAACGTAGCGTGTGATCCGTCCGATTTCGTTGGGCTCACATTCTGCCAGCCAGCCACCACGAAGCAGGCGATTGAGGTGTTCTCGCGCGTCTTCGATCGACTCTTGATAGACTGCGTCGGCTGCGTCCAGATTTGAGAGAATCTTGCGGGTCGAAGCCAGTAATTCGCGGAGTGAGGCACAGATGGCTTCAGCTGCCCCGAACAATGCCGGCCGCAAGTTGTCGGTGTCGCTTTCGAATTCGATTCCGGATCGCGCCAAAGCTTCCCGGTCTGAGAAAGCCCGCCGAACGACCAGCCCGACCAAGTCGTCAATATGCCGAGCCGGATCGCGGCCAATCGATTTCAGCTGAAGCAGATCATCCATGCTTAGGAACTCGGCGGATCGCGTGTCCCTGGTCGCTGCGGTCGCGGACGGGGATTGCTTCTGTTGAGCGGCTCCTCCGAAGGCTGAGGCCAGACTAAAACCATCATCGGAGTCGCTAGCGCTTTTCGCCGCAGACTGAGAGACCTTGGGAGTCGGAGCCGAACTGCTAGGTTGAGAGAGGGCCGTTTTGAGATCCGAAACAATCTGGTGAAAGGCCTCCTGATAGAGCGAAGCCAGACCACAAGGATGATGCCACTCCGCCTCGCCCGCCGTTGCGAATACCCGTAGACCACAACTGTAGCCGGTGTCGCAGAGAGCGGGATAGGCTGTGCTACTTCGGTCGAGTTCGATGCTTTCAGGCAGGTCGCCGAAATTCCATTCAGTGATGCCGTCGAGGTGGAACGGGTTGCTCTTTGATAGCGATTCGAACCGATTTTGTAAGCGTTCTCCAAGCCTCTCTTTGAGAGTTCCGAGATCCCTTCCAGCAGCGAGGATTTCGCCGCGATCATCGTGAATTCGGTAGCGAAGGTGGAAGTAGGGAAGGATGCGGTCGTGGTCGAAGTCGGCGTGAAGGATTTCGTAGTGTTCCCGCAGATAGGCTGCGAGCGCTTCAGTGAGGGACTGCTGGGGGAGATAGTTTTCCCACTCGTCGAGAAAGTCATCGGCGACGTTTGGAATCGATGGCAGAAGGCGTCGGGTGTCCTTGTGAAGAGTGCGCAAGAGCGACTCCACCTTGTCCCATAGGAGGCCCGGAACGAGCCAAGTCCCATACCAGTCTGGCAAGTTTCCCAGATCGGCGATCGGGATCTCAACGGTGATCCCATCGGCGTCCTGCTCATCCTCGTGAATTCCGTGCAAATAAGTCAGTGGGAAACTCCGGGAATCGTTGACCTCGGGCCCTCGGAGTTCATCGGGAAACCCGTCGTCGGTGATCTCCTGAGTTTGCGGAACGATGCAGTCGTCGATGCTCAATACGAAATCGCCGGGATCGATGCCGTTGACCCAGCGCTCGAAATTTTTGACCGTAAAGCAATCGGCTGGAACGCGTTCGTTGTAGAAGGCGAAAATCGACTCGGGAAAGATCAGTCCATCCCTGCGCCGGAGTTTGTGTTCCATGCGCTCGATCCGGTCACGCATGTCGCGATGACCTGCTAGCCCTGGCAGAAGGTGCTTTGTCCGGCCATGAACCAAGGCTTCCCAGATGAAAATTTCTCGCGCCTCAACAGGGCGCAGTCGCCCGTAGTGAACGCGGCGTCCGGCTTCCAAGACAAGCCCGAATGCCGTCACTCGTTCCTCGCCATAAACCGCGCCTTGGTCTTCGTTCCACTGAGCCGCGGAGTGCCGGTAGCTGACTAGGTGAGGACAAACTTTCTCAAACCACTTCGGATCGAAGGTGGCGATGTTACGGGCAAACAAGCGGGCTGTTTCGACGACTTCGAAAGCCATGACCCAGCCAGGGGATGTGCCCTTCAGAGAAGACGCGGGGTGGATCCAGAACTCGGCATTTTTCGCTCCTTTGTAGCCTTTTCCCTTCTGCTTTTGATGCATTCCGATATGGCTCGGAATCGCCGCGAGGATCGCTTTGTGAAGCCCTTCAGAATAGCTGCCCTCCGGATCGGGCATCGGGTCTTTTTCGTTGGGGAGCTTCCACTTCAGATCGCGCAACACCGAGCGGATTTCGCGGTGGAGATTGATCCACTCGAGAGTCCGGCGGAAGTTGAGGTAGTTCGCTTTGGCAAAGCGGCGCACCGAGTTGGTCGAACCTTTTCCAGATTTTTTGGCGGTCTCGATGGCTTGCCAAAGCCGGAGCCAAGCGGTGAAATCCGAACGCTTGTCTTTCCACTGCGCATGAGCCTGATCGGCTTGTGCTTGCTTGTCCTGAGGTCGCTCTTTTGGGTCTTGGACGGTCAGGGCGGATGCGATCACTATACCTTCTCGGAGGCAGTTTTCGTCCTTCGCCGCGATCAGAATTCGGCCGACACGCGGGTCTAGCGGGAGCCTGGCCAAGGTGCGACCGATGGCTGTCAGCGCCCACCGATGGTCGGTTTCGGGAGCGTCTTTTTTGGTCAGTTTTCGGATGCCGCCAATCTCTTCGAGAGTGCGGTAGGCCTGAGTGATTCGACCGGGTTGTGGCGGGTCGAGAAACGGGAAATTCTGAGGAGCGCCGAGACCCAGATGCTCCATCTGTAAAACCACTCCGGCGAGATTCGTGCGCAGGATTTCTGGGTCGGTGTATTCCTTCCGAGCGATGAAGTCTTCTTCTTCGTAGAGGCGGACACAGATACCTTCACTGACTCGCCCGCATCGGCCGCGGCGCTGGTTGGCGGAGGCCTGAGAGATCTTCTCGATCTGCAGACGTTGGATTCCCGATCCCGGTTGGAAGCGGTTGACCCGTGCAATTCCGGTGTCGATCACCGAACGGATGTCGGGAATGGTTAGGGAGGTTTCCGCGACGTTCGTAGCGAGAATGATTCGGCGCCGGTTGGGGGTCGGCTTGAATACCTGCTGCTGTTCGTTTCCAGCCTGACGGGCATAGAGTGGCAGGATCGTCGCGCGTTTGCCTAAGCGCCCTTCGAGAACATCGGCGCATTCGCGGATTTCGCGTTCGCCGGGCAGGAAAACTAGGGTGTCACCCAGATGATCGGTTTGCCCTAAATACTCAGCGGCCCGACAAACGTGTTGGGACAGTGGCTCGCGCATCGATTCCGCGGGCATGTATTCGTCTTCGACCGGGAACGTCCGACCCGCGACGCTGACCACGGGAGCACCGCTGAAGAACTCGGAGAAGGTATTCGCGTCGAGTGTCGCCGAAGAAATGAGGATTTTCAGTTCGGGTCGTTTTGGCAGAATCCGGTGCAGATAGCCGAGAATGAAATCGATGTTCAGCGAGCGCTCATGGGCCTCATCGATGATCAGGCAGCCATACTGTTTGAGCGACGGGTCGCCTTGAGTTTCGGCTAGCAGGATGCCGTCGGTCATGAATTTGACCAGCGTGTCCTTCGATGTTCGGTCTTGGAACCGGATCTGGTATCCTACTTCCTTACCGACTTCGACGCTCATTTCTTCGGCCACCCGACTGGCGACTGAAGTGGCGGCAAGACGACGGGGTTGGGTGCAACCAATGCGGGGAGGGCGCTCCTTAGGGTCTGGCTTACGACCGGATTTCGCCGCAACCGCGCGCAGGGCTTCGATCGCGATTTTCGGGAGTTGAGTGGTTTTTCCCGAACCCGTATCGCCGCAGACAATCACCACTTGGTTGTCGAGCAGGGCACGACCGATCTCGTCGCGATGGCGCGATACGGGAAGAGCGTCTGGATAGGTGATTTTCATCGACGTGATGAGGCGGCGCGGAAGATACCACGAAACCAGAATTGGTCGCAGAGAAAGGACACGGAATGCGCGTCGCGCGCCGCGAAACTGATCTGCCGGAAGCGCGGTAGTTAGCCGCTATGGTTGGGGAAGGTCGCGTTAAGTCGAGGGATTGGACTCAACTTCGGCATTGCCTTTGCGCTGCTCAGACCGAATCAGCGGCCCAACCGTCAGGCCCTGAACAGCGATCGAGAACACGACCACGATGTAGGTCACCGTGACCAAAATATCGCGTTCAGGTCCTTCGGGAAGTGCCAGAGCAAGCGCGACCGAGATCCCGCCACGAAGTCCTCCCCAAGTCAGGATTTTCACCGCGCCTGGGCTAAATGGACGGCTTTTCTTAAGCACAGAAACTGCCAGCCAAACTGCAATGAATCGACCGAGGAGAACGATGAAGATGGCGACCACACCGAGCATGATGACCTTGCCAGTCAGAGCGATGATCAGCATTTCCAGCCCGATCAGAACGAACAACAAAGCGTTGAGAATCTCATCAACCAATTCCCAGAACGTATCTAGGTGCTCGCGTGTCAGGTCAGACATGGCGAGAGCGCGACCTTGGTTTCCGACCATCAGACCAGCGACAACCATAGCTAGCGGACCGGAGATATGAAGGTGAGTCGCGAGACTGTATCCGCCCATGACGATGGCCAAGGTAATCAGGATCTCGACATCGTAGTCATCGAGAGCTTTCAAAGCCAGATAGCCCAAGTAACCAAGAATCAGTCCCAAAATGATTCCGCCCCCAGCTTCGACGAAGAACATCTCGCTGATACGAACGGCATCGGCTTCGATCTTGCCGGTGACCAAGCCCACCATCACTAGGAACACGACCACTCCGACTCCGTCATTAAACAGCGATTCGCCGCAGATCTTCGTTTCGAGACTTTTCGGAGCCCCGACTTTCTTCAAGATACCGAGCACCGCGATTGGATCAGTCGGAGAGATCAGAGCACCGAAGATGAGGGCGTAGAGATAGCTGATCTGGAAGCCGAACGCCCGGGTGACATAGAACATGATCGTGCCGATGATGAAGGTCGAGAGCACCACGCCGATGCTGGCCAGGCCCAAAACGACCGCCTTCTGCTTGAGCAAATCACCGAGATTTACATGGAGCGCTCCGGCGAATAGCAGGAAGCTCAACAGCACCTTCATCAGGGTCTCGTTGAAGTCGATCTTCGTCCTGACAAACTCGCGGACGGGTTCGATGAGGGTCGGGTTAAAGTGCCCAACCAGAAGAAGGACAAGTGCCAGACCCAGGCCCATCAGCATCAAGGCGATGGTGCTGGGAAGTTTAAGAAGGCGAGTGTTCACAAACGCGAACACGGCAGCGAGTGTGATCAGGATGGCTGATGTATCGAAAATCTCCATGACGGGCGACCACTTTGTGGTGGGTGGCGCTAGTCTGTAGCGGGTAGCGGCTAATTTCAAAGCCGAATCGCAACGGCTTGGGCGTTGACGCCACGGCGGAAATTCGGTTAGGTCTGCAAAACGAACAATCTTCTCTGAAGGAACTACAAATCATGGCACAGCAGATTTCCAACCAATCCAACGTCGTTCTCGGCGTTGTCCCCACCCACATCAAATTCGTCGGCGGCTTGGTTCCTGATGACGACGGCAAACTTCCTCGCGGAGACGATGGCAAATTGCTTGTCGTCGCTGAGATGGAGGCGTTGATCGCGGCTTCCCCTGCCAAAATCGGAGCCGTGCAGACTCCAGCATTCCCGGGCGTCGATGAAGGCGATACCGAAGATCTGATGACATCGCTCAAAGGTTTGGGCCTCGAAGTGCACATCATCATGATGGTTGGCGGTGCCGATCCAATGAAGCCCGAGGACGAGGATGCCATCGCTGACATGCTCGGATCTGGAATCGAAGTCGCGAAAAAATACGGCGTCACGAATGTCTCATCGACCTCGTTTGAGGAATGGATGAGTGGCAACCCGACCAAAACTGGGGCCGACTTCGACGCCGCTGTGGCTCAGTTGGCGAAAGTCCACGCTCGGGTTTACGAGGAGCGCGGCGTTGCGGGTAGCTGCATCGAGCACTGGCATCTCGAGTTTTTGCGAGGCATCGAATTCTCGACCTTCACATCGGTCGACAAGGCTTGGGAAGTGGCGAAGAAGGCCAACGAAATCATTGGTGCGAAGTTTTTCCAGATCATGGTCGACGCGGCCCACTGCGGAGATTCTCCACTGACGATCCCAGAGAATGAGGCAGTGATTTCGGAGATGGCTGCGGCTGGGGAGATGGGAATTTTCCATGCTTCTGCCAAAACCACCCGCGGTTGCTTGAGCACAGATGATGGTTGGGTCGGCGCGATCTTGGCAGCAACGGCTCAGACTGGTGAACTGCGTCACGCCTTTGTCGAACTCTTCCACCACGAAGATGCTGCGCTCGAAGCGCTCCGCGATGCCGATCCTGGACATGGCATCGACACCACCGATGGCCGCACCTACAGCGAGGCCGTCGTTGATGGCTTGGTCGATGTTCAGCGCCGTCTGAACAACCTCGTCGCTCGCGGAAAATTGTCGTAGCCAAATGTCGCAGATCCGCCAGTCACTTTGCCTGCCCCCGTTCGTTCTGTGTGGAGCAACGCACTCGGATCTGATTCGGGTCGCTGCTGAGACAGGCTATGAAGCGGTCGAGGTCTGGGGGCGTGAGGACGATTTCGCGGAAATTGTTGGGCAGGCTCATGCGGGCGGTTTGACGGTTGCTAGCATGGTCGGTCATTGGTCCCACGAACAGGGACTCAACGACCGGACACATCACGATCGCATCGAAGACGAACTCCGGGAGTCGATCGAGATTGCGGCTGCCAAAGAGATCCCTGGGGTCATTGTTCTCAGTGGCAATCGGCGGCCAGGCCTCTCGGATGAGGAAGCGGTCGAGATCACCCTTGAGGGATTGCGCCGCGTCATCCCGCTGGCGGAGGAGAAGGGGGTCGATCTAAACCTGGAACTGCTGAATTCGAAGGTCGATCACCCGGATTACCATGCCGACAACACTGCTTGGGGAGTCCAAGTTGTGCGGGCCGCTGACAGTGAGCGGGTGCGTCTTCTCTACGACATCTACCACATGCAAATCATGGAAGGTGATGTCATCCGAACGATCACCGATCATATCGATCAGATCGGGCATTTCCACACCGCAGGAGTCCCGGATCGACACGACATCGGCGGCAGCCAAGAGCTTCACTATCCGGCCGTCGCCAGAGCCATCGCAGCGACCGACTATAAAGGCTTCGTCGCCCACGAATTCTGGCCCGAAGGCGACCCTTTAGAGGCGGTGAAGACAGCGTTCGAGATCTGCGCCTAGGGATCTGCTGACAAGTCCCTGAGGAAGTTTGGAGACAATGTCGTCTTCAATGCCGCAACCATTTGGTGGGCTCGGGGTTTATTGCAACCAACACGCGAACCAATTCACCAGCTCATGAAGCATTCACATCTTCTCAAACCGTGGTAGAAGAGACACTTGTCCGAGAGGTTCGGGCGGACATCAAAGTTGAAATCGATAGCCTGCGCCGCCCCCTTCTAGGAAGAAGGACGAAACGGCGCAGTGGAGAAGTTGCCTTGCGGCCATGGACACTATCTCCGGCGGCGAAGCCCCAGGGACAGGGCTCCCAGCATCAGCAAAATCGCTCGCGAGGGTTCGGGGATCTGTTGAAAGGTGATTTCGGAGAACTCGGCTCTACCCTGATTTCCGAAAGAGCTGAGGGTCGTGACCTTGAAGCTCCTCGGCTTGTTCACCCATCCGAAGGCACTGCCACTAAGGCCGTCGAACACTTCAGGGGTGTTGCCGGTATTGAGGGTTGCCGTAAAGGATTGCGAGGAGATCAAATTTCCCGTCCCGCCTGGAGCGTCAAAGAAGTCGATGGTGAAATCTTCGACCCCGTTGTCCACGCCATTGCCGACTAGGTTGTAGAAGTTCATGCCAACAATCGTGTTCACCATCGGCGAGATATTCGCCAACCACATCGCATTGGCGCCCGTGGAGGCGAGGGTTCCGGGCAGGTCGAACACCGGTCCATTCGTTCCGGCCCCACCGGTATTATTGATCACACCGTCGAAAAGAGTGCTGTTGGCGAACCCTGGGATTGGGGTGGCGGTGCTGGAGACGAAGGTGATGAGGTTGCCGTTGGCAGCTCCGCCACCCACCGTACTGTTGTAGGCGAGGGCCGCTGCAGAGGCCGTGATGGGAACGGCGAGAAGCATCGAGAGGACAAAAATGGGGGAGGATTTCATAGGTTTCTATCTACTGAGTTGCCCCAGTGAGCGGCTCATGACGAAAATAGTCCTTTTTTTTCTTAGGCAGCCACCCCGTCCTACGGGCTTTGAGCCGAAAAGTGCCTCATCACCTCTACAGCTGAAAGCGGACGATCGTAGATTGCGAACTCATCGATCAGCCCCCGAAACGGCCGATCATTTCTCCAGGCGTCCAGTTGACCTACCACCAGGGTCGCGGTCTGAGGAAGCTTCCACGCCTCATCGACTGCGCAGACTTGAGGTACTCCGTCCACATAAAGAAGCAGTGAGTCCTGGGATCTCACGGCAACGAGGTGGGTCCAGACTCCTGGTGTCACGCCCCGATCAATGATCAGGTTGTTTCTCGCGTAGAACTCCTCGAGCTCATCCTCTGTGAGTGACCGTTCTGGCTGACCCAAGCGGGTGAGGAAACGTGGCTGCCCGAAGAGCGTGGGCCGTCCCTGAAACCCCGAAAGAGAGAGCATGGCGATGTGCCTCGGAATGCCCTCTCCGTCACGCTTCGGCTGACAGAGTGCGGCGACTACTCCCTGTGCCTCCCCGAGGGTGTAGATCCAAGCCTCGATGGTGAGGCCCCCGGTTTCGGGGTGAAAGGTGATCGGCGTTTCGCAGATCAGACTTCTCGGACTCTTGTGGGAGGCTCCCGATCCGGAGAGACTGCGCCCGCGTCCGCCAGGGGCGTCCTGAAAGGCGAGCCCGCCCGAGAGACTTCGGCCAACCAATTCAGGGCGTGCGACGACTTCATTAGAGACCTTTTCTCTCACGACTGCTGTATCAAAACTCCAATAGAGAAGTGGTTTCGACGAAAGCACGGCATCCCGATATTTATCAGCCACCTCAAGCCCTACCGGCCGGACATCTGGGGGCGGTGGGAAATCATCGATATCCTTGCCGCCTGGACCGTAGGTGTCGCCAGCGACGAGCACGATCTCCCGGGAAATGGCATCCGCCCCATCCGCTGCAAGGACCACCTCGACCGATCCCTCGTAAACATGAATGTCAGGTTCACCGTGCTTAGGAACCGAGACCGCAAAGGCTGTGCCCGTGTCCGTGATTTCGGCAGTTTCCGTCAACACCACCAGCTGGGCAGACTTCGAAAGTGTGCGCCCGGAGATCGCACCGTGATGGACGAAGACCCGGTCGCCCCCGAGAAGTCGCACCTTGCAGGGGGCCATGAGCCGAAGCATTCCTCCTCCTTCCATCGCGAGATCGATCCAGCCCTTCGTCAGCGTAATTTCGCTCCCTCTCAACGACATCCCCGTCGAGAGCCAGGCCTCGGTGGCAATGAGGTCCGCCGACACCGCGCTGATCGCCGCATCGATCCTCAGGTTAGGGAGGATTGGGTATTGGATTATTTCGACCGGACCTGCCGGAGTCCCGAAGCGCTCGACCACTTCGGCCTGGCCTACTGCGACCGTGGCTTTCTCCCTGAATAACGGGAGGGCTATCATTACCAGCGCAGCAGCTGTAGCCAGTGACATAACCCCTATGAGAATCCTCTTGGATCGGCGTTCGGACTGGAACATCTCTGCCAGGGCCCGCTGTGGCGCCGGCGTTACTTCCCCGGCCTCCTGAATCTCGGCCTGACGCTCTCGATGGCCCCCGACCTTCGCCATCACCTCGGATGCGAAAGGAGGGGTCTCCCTCAGATGTTCATCGAGCTCGAAATGAACGAGTAGCTGCTCATGGAGTTCCACGGTTTGTTCCGAGGTGAGCTCCGCGACCTGTCGAACGAGGTCGTCGTCAATCGCCTGTCCGGGAGCTCTTTCACAGAGAAATGCGGCGACTCGCTCGAGACAGCGGCGATCTGGTTCGTGATCCTTCATGCTACTAAGACCTGTGATCCCCTCTTACCATAGATGGTGAGATCGCCGATTCCTGGGCGATACATTCTCGAAGGCTCTTGCGGATTCGGTAGAGCAGGGCATGCACCGCACCCTCGCTGCGGTTGGTCTTCTCCGCGATCTTGGAACTTGAGGTGCCCGAACAGTGATAGTCGAGCAACATAGCACGGTTTTCCTCTGACAATTTTCTCAGGCAACTGACAAGTGCCTCCGCCTTGGAGTCAGTTTGGGACGACATCTCGGCGAGGCGTTCTCCCGTGTGGCCGAGGTTCTCAACAATGGTATCGAGGTGCGTGTTGAGCAGGTGGTGTCGTCGGCCCAGCTTGCGGATCTCGGAACGCACCAAGTTCTTGGCGATGCCGCGAAAAAACGCGACGAGAGCTGATGGGTCTTGCAGTGAACCGATCCGGCGCAGTCCGATGACCAGTGCATCCTGGGCAAGATCGTTGACCGACAGGTCGGCCGGGCTGATCAGGGCGAGGTAGGCGCGCAACGGCTTCTCGACCAAACCGACGACCTCCTCCATCGCACGAAGGTCACCTTCGGAGGCGCGATCGACCAGTCGTTGCTCTGGTGAAGACGAGGGCATTCATCTATGGTGTCGTGAGTTCGCTAGCCATGACGCCATAACTGAGTCTGTCCGTCGGTGATGGCGAGTAGGTGCCGCTCACCACGATGGAGCTCGAAATCCTTCCGATGTTGGCCACCAACTATCTAAATCTGCGCCCAATTGAAAGCGCTAAGTCCTTGGCGATTCACGACTTATGACAATAGCTCAGCGGAGTTAACACCGTCTACAAAGGAAGCTGACGGCGCCAGCAAGGAGGAGCACGACCCGACTCGGTTCCGGGATGGCGACTGCGGACAGCGGACAGCGGAGTGCCATCCAGAGTCAGTTTAAAAGTAGTGCCGGCCGGGAGGGCCTCGGCACCGGCTGTGATCGACCACGAGTAACTGTGGGTAAAGTTAAAAGCGTTGCCCTCGAAATTATCGAGGACCGAAGCTTTGTAGGCGGAGTTCCCAAAGAGGTTTCCCGGACCATTCGCGAAGCCGAAATCAACATTCTCGTTGTTGCCACCGGAAATGACGCGGGTTGAGGCGGTTCCTCCATTTGGGTTGATGGTCGAAGTCGTCCAATCCCAAGGCCCCGGGGTCTGCCCAGTCGGAGCGAGAGGAGACGGGTTGGTAGCGAACCCGTAGGTGATGTCGCTGTAGGTCAAGTCATTCAGGTCGGCCGCCAGTTCGCTCGTGCGGATGGAAGAGGCAAATCGTGCAGTCGATCCAGTCAGAGGGCTGGCAAAGCCACCGGTTTCCCAGGTGCCGATAGGGGTATTGAAGTCGAAAGTGAGCTTGAGAGTTTCACCCGCCTCAAGTGGAGTGAGGAGGTCAAAGCAGATCGCTCCATCGTTCCCACCTCCAGTTCCGGTGTTAATGGTGCTTAAGTTATCGACCAGGACGGGAGCCCCCGAGCTGTCGGTGAAGGAGAGATCATGGCAGAGAGCCAAGTCGGAGCCGTTGAACGCTGCAAAAGTGTGAGGGTTGTTCTGGTCGATGCACATCCCAGTGTAGCCAGAGGCAGTCCCAGGGGTTCCTACGCTACCTGCGGCTGTGCCACCGACATAGGTGCCCGAGGCAGTTTCCCAGATCAACGCGGCAGAAAGTGGAGCGCTGGAAAGCGCCAAGAAAGAGAGCAGCGAGGCCGAGAATTTCATGGGGTTGGAGGATTTGATGGGGGTAATCGCCTGTAGGATGCGCGAAGAATCAATCCATAACAAGTAAAACCAGCCTGCGCATCGGGAGTCCCCCTCCGGCAAGAACGGTTAGTGCCGGAGAGTTCGCGTCGAGGAGAAGGAATAGGATTTCAAGGCCTGGGTCGATGAAGCCACGCGGGCCGGGTTCGACTCCTAGCCGGTCTCGCAGGTAGCCACGTTCCCCGTCGGGCATGTCGGCGAAGTGGTGATTTCCGAGTAGATGCCAGATTTCGATGCTCGCAGAGTCGATCACTTCGCAGACTTCGTCGGCGCTGTTTTTTCCTCCATCAATCAGATCGCCCAGATCGACGGCGCGGCTAATTTCTAGGTCGCTAGTTCACCAAGAAGCGCGCGCAGAACGACTAGCAGGGTGTTGAAAAAGGCGGTGACTCGTCGCGGAGCCTCATGTGATCGAGGGTTAGGCGCGAGGATCAAGT
>ENA-ORXR01000772-ORXR01000772.1-marine-metagenome-genome-assembly--contig:-NODE-772-length-39319-cov-17.836119_pt1 | contig 39319 bp, 25 predicted proteins | sample MGYA00237866_ERZ511479 | MGnify/ENA metagenome assembly ERZ511479
AGAAAAATTGAAAATATTTATATCGTAATCAATTTATTTTCAGCGACTTACGTATTTAAGGTTTACGCGTATGGGCAGAAGGCGAACCTATATAAATGCTTTCTTCCCCGCTCGTGGAGCTTGGGTAACGGAGACGGAGTTACAGCATTCCTCCATCCAGAGGGAGTCTACGACGACCCGAAAGGCGGAACTCTCCGCCGCACCCTATTCTTGCGCTTGCGGTTTCGATTCCAGTTCGCAAACGAGAAGAAACTCTTCCATGAAGTTGGCAATCAGATGAAGTTCTCTTTGAACGTTCTCGGGGCGCCGTCCGACACGCCGGGTATCCGCAGCATCTCAAATCTCTTTGTCCCTAGAACGATAGACCTTTGCTTCGAGGATTCTGGAGCGGGGGTCCCCCCGGGAATCAAGGACGATGATGACAACTGGGCGACTGAAGGCCATCGAGCGCGCATTGTTCCTGTCGGCACTACCGAACTTGCACTGTTTGCACGCCTCTACGATGACGAGGCAACACCGCCTCTTGAGGCCAGACTGCCTTCACTTCATACGCGTCAGCTCATAAGCGTCTTAGAAAACTTTGCCGCCTATAATCGGGGCTTTGACGAGCTTGATGTCTATTGCACTCAGCACTGGAACGAAGTGAATGCTCAGCATGACGGAACTATCCGCCGCGAGACCTGTTTTCCATCGTCCGCCAATCAGCTCATACTTTCCGGGCCGCATTTCTTCGTCGGGAAACCGCTCCATCAGACACCCAAAGAGATCTGCAATACCCACCGAGCCTACGATACACTGGATCTCGAGTCACTTCCTGAAGACTACCTCCCTCGCACAAATTACGTTCCTAACTGCGAACACAATCAATACGTCGAGAGCTCTCCCAAGACCCACTGGGGAGAAAAGAAACCTATTTCTGATTTTTATCGTGTGATCTCTCGGACAATGCTCGCGCAATCAAGTGAGCGAACACTAATCTCAGCGATTCTCCCTCCAAAGTCGTGCCACATTGATAACGTATTCAGCATCGCAGCAAGCTTCAAAGACACGTTGGATCTGGAGGCGTCATACATTTCGCTACCCTTTGATTTCTGGGTCAAAACAACAGGCAAAGGACATTTCAGAAACGAACTCGCGTCTCAACTGCCCGCTTGTAGCTTGGACTTGAACGCTCATCTCCGCGCTCTCTCCCTCAACTGCCTGACTATGCACTACGCAGAGCTCTGGTCGAAATGTTGGGACGAGGGCTTTCACGAGCAGCGCTGGTATGGCGATGACCCGCGTCTCGACCCGGACTTCTGGCGGGAGTTGACGCCCGAGTGGCAGCGAGATTGCGCCTTGCGCACCGACTACGCCCGCCGCTGGGCGCTGGTCGAGCTCGACGTCCTCGTCGCCCGCGAACTCGGCCTCACCCTCGAAGAACTCCAGACCATCTACCGGGTCCAGTTCCCCGTCATGCGCCAGTACGAGGCCGACACCTGGTATGACCAGAACGGCCGCATCGTCTTCACCAACAGCAAAGGCCTCCCCGGCGTCGGCTTCCCCCGCAACGCCGACAAGAAGAAGGAAGAACCCATCGGCTGGAACGACATCAAAGACCTCCAATCCGGCACCGCCCAACGCACCATCACCGACACCACCCTCCCCACCGGCCCCGTAGAACGCACGATCGTCTACCAAGCCCCCTTCACCAAATGCAACCGCGAGAAGGATTACGAACAGGTCTGGGCAACCCTTGATGAAGAGAAGGGAGGTTCTTGTGGGTAGGAGCTGTATGCAGACTCATTCGCTTTCGATCGCGAAGCTCAAGGGTGTCAAAGATCTTCCGGCGATCAAGCTCGACGAGAAATCCATTACCGGAATCTTCGGACCGAACGGTGTGGGCAAGTCAACTATTCTGCACGCCTTGGCGGCCGCCTATTCCGCACCTCAGGCCGCCAAATCTCATGACTTCAAGACCTTCTTCCCGAAACTCGTCGACGACGTGTGGAACGGAAGCAATTTCGAGATTGAACACACGATCAAGACACCAGCCTCTGAGGGCACAGAGATAACTAACTACCGAAAGGGAATAGCTACCACTCTCTGGAAACCGGTCGGGTCTCGTCGCCCCACTCGGGAAGTATGCTATGTAGCAATCAAATCCGTGGTTCCCTCTCTGGAACGTCATTCTCAGCACAATCTATCCATTTCGACTTCCGCAACGGTTAGTGATCCCGCAACGGTAGCTGCGCTAAAAGCTGCAAGCTCCATCTTAGGTATCCCCTACCAGTCACTGTCGAAAATTTCTGCACCCGCTCATCCGAACCGAGACTATTACTCGATAGCTCGGAGTGATTTAGGGGGAAGGGACTTAATTGATGTAACTCTCGGCGCGGGAGAACAAAGGCTTCTCGAACTTCTCCAGGCAATTCACCGAACAAGGAAATTCGCCCTTATTCTCATCGACGAAATTGACCTTCTGTTACATGGCAAAGCCCTCGTTGGGCTATTTACGCATCTGGACAAGCATTGCCGAAAGAACCAAAAGCAACTGGTTTTCACTTCGCACCGAGAAGAGATCCTGAGTCTAGGCAATCTGCTAAACGTAGTACATATTCACAAGGGAGTAGACCATCACGTCTGTCTTCCCTCAACAGATGTTGACTCGATTCATCGCCTGACAGGAAAACGCAGCAAAAAGTTAGAGGTTTTTGTAGAGGACTTGTTGGCCGAAACCGTGGTTAATCATGTCGCATGCGGCCTTGGCCTGGGTCGGCACGTCAGTGTTTGTAAATTCGGTGACGCCACCAATGCCTTCACTGTTTCAGCGGGGTTGTTGCTGAGCGGCCAATCCTGCAAGAACTCGCTGTTCCTTATTGATGGCGACGTCTATCGCTCAAACGAGGAAAAACGGATTCACATCAATAAAGCCTGCAGTGGAAATGACCGCCGAGCGACTACGGCTCGGGGAAAGATGACCGCCATCATTCGCGATTTCACACTACCGGAAGATACCCGTCCGGAAAAATACCTCCATCACCTTGTCTCAGAGATAGCTGCGAATACGCTGACTGACCAGGAGAGGGAAATCCAAAATCTTGCATCCGATATTATCGTGCCCGAAAACACGCATGACTACATTGATGCTATTGTGGAGGCGTTTGGAGGTGAGGCGGCAGTGCGGCTCGACCACATCGTGAAACTCGCGGCCAAGCACTCCGAATGGGATGGATATGTTGCTCCGCTCAAGGATTGGCTGACCGAGAAGAAGGCGGAGCTTTCACTCCAGTAGTCTTGCTTGATATATCAGGCGAAGTGCTCTACATCCTTTCATTAGCCTCTGTAAACGTAATATTGATTGATATATCACGCACAATCGTTGCAATTTAGAGATTTCACGATACTCTAGCTCGTAGCGCCTGATAAATCATGCAAACCGAAGAGCTAGCATCCCTGATCACGTGGCACCGCAAACGCGCCGGCCTGTCGCAGTCCGACCTAGCGCTTCATGCTGGTGTGAGCCGATACGTGGTGCAGGATCTGGAGGCGGGCAACGGCAGGACGACCTGGGGAAAACTCAATGCGGTGCTTAGCGTGCTAAACATTGATCTGAGACCGGACGGCCCCTTGGTAGAGACTTGGATGAACGAAATGATCGAGCAACCGGACGCCGCAGAGCGGGAGGAGGCTTCGTGAGTGGTCGCCGCGCAGCGATTTACCAGCACGGCTTGCTCGCTGGACAACTCTTCGAGCGGGAGGGCGGTGCCTGGGAATTTTCCTACTCAGACGACTACGCCGGAGATGCGGTGTCCCTGACTCTACCGGTTCGCCCGGAGCCCTACGAATTCGCTAGCTTCCCACCCGTCTTCGAAGGCCTACTCCCCGAAGGTCCGCAGCTGGAGGCCCTGCTACGCAAGCACAAGATCGACCGCACCGATAGCTTCCAGCAACTCGTCACTGTCGGACAAGACCTCGTCGGCTCGCTCACCATCCAAGAAATCTCTGAATAGCTAGTGCCCCATTGTCCGATCAGCCTTGAACCCATTGCCGAAGGAGCGCGTTTCTCCGACGAGGGTTTGCGTGCCCTCCATCCACGGCTCGGTGATTTGGCTCCACTTGACCTGTCTCACGAAGAGCAACTGCGGCAGGCGCGATTGCGGGCGGACAAGATGTCGGTGCAGGGCGTGCAGCCGAAGCTCTCGGCCGTGCTCCGAATCGGCGGAGAGACTCTTGAAGTGGTCGATCGGGATGGGCGTTTTTTGCTCAAGCCGAACCCCTTGCCCTACGAAGAAGTCCCTGCCAACGAAGCAGTCACGATGCGCATGGCGGCAGCCGCTGGCATCGACGTGCCGTTCCACGGCCTCGTCCCGGCGATTGATGGGAGTTGGGTCTACCTGATCCGTCGCTTCGATCGCACCGGCCGAAAGGGCAAGCTCCACGTCGAAGACTTCGCCCAGCTCCTCGGCGAAACGCGGGACACGAAATACGACAGCTCCTTGGAAAAGGTAGCCAGTGTCCTTGACGAACATTGTAGCTTCCCCGCGCTCGAGAAGCCGAAGCTTGCTCGACGTCTACTCTTTTGCTTCCTCACCGGTAACGAGGACATGCACTTGAAGAATTTTTCCCTGCAAGTGAGCGGAGGTAAGGTCACCCTCTCCCCGGCCTACGACCTACTCAATACCACCCTAGTTCTTGAGGAAGCCGTCGAGGAAAGCGCGCTCCCCTTGGCAGGAAAAAAGAGAAAGCTCACCCGCGAGCTATGGATCGACTACTACTGCCGTGAGCGGCTCCGACTCCCAGAGCCAATCCTTGAGGAGATCCTAGCGGAGCTAGCGGCGGTTCTTCCTCGATGGGAAGACCTACTAGAACGCTGCTTCCTGTCAGAACCCCGCCGAACGGCCTATCGGGAATTAGTTCATGAGCGTGCGGAGAGGTTGGGACTCGAATAAGGTGCTATGACGAAACAATCGATCCGTGTAGTCTAATCAGACTCGAATCCCCAGTATGCTCCCCACCGTTCTCACACAAGAACTGATCGAAAGTATCGAGGCATTTTTGCGCTCGACCTTCCCGACTTCGACTCCTGCGTTTGGCAATGCGTGGGCCGAGATCCTACTCGGCTCGGGCAAGGGAGGGCTATTCCGGGGCCCCTACTTTCGGATCGGACTTCCCTTCCAACCAGGGAAAAGCGGCAAGGACTTCTTCCCACGTCTCAAGACAAAGTTCCCTCCTTACGTACACCAGGAGCAGGCTTGGGAAAGACTGCGTCAAGAGGTCGGAAAATCGACTCTCGTCGCGACAGGAACGGGCTCCGGAAAGACCGAATGTTTTACATACCCCATCCTCGACCATATCTTGGCGAACCCCGAGAAGCGCGGAATTAAGGCGATCATCCTCTACCCGATGAACGCCCTCGCTACCGATCAAGCACGCCGATTTGCCAAGGAAGTCCATGAGAGCACGGCACTGAAGGGAAAAGTCAGAGTAGGGCTCTATGTAGGCGGTCTGGAAGACGGGGGCGGCTCCAAACAGATGAGCGACACCGAGGTGATTACCTCCCGCGATGAGCTGCGCTCCTCGCCCCCAGACATCTTGCTGACCAACTACAAGATGCTGGACTACCTCCTGATCCGTCAGGACGACCAGCCGCTGTGGGTGGAGAACCAGCCGGACACCCTGCGCTATCTAGTAGTCGATGAACTCCATACCTTCGACGGGGCACAGGGATCTGACTTGGCCTGCCTGATCCGTCGGGTGAAGGCGCGGGTAAAGGCTCCGAAGGGACACCTCTGTTGTGTGGGAACATCGGCGACCCTTGGTGGAGACGACGGCAAGGCCGACATGGTCAAGTTTGCCGAGTTGATCTTCGGCGAGGAATTCCCAGGCGATGCCGTGGTCATGGAGACCCGGAAGACATTGTCATCCCATCTGGAGATCGAGGGCGAGAGTGACCAAGAGATTCTCTATTTCGAGCCGCCCGGACCAGAATTCTTCCGGGAGCTGTCACCCGAACGTTCGGACTCGATCGAATCCTACATCGAGAAACAAACGAAGCTTTGGTTCGGAGAGCGGCGATCCATCGAGACTCCAGCAGACCGCCTCGCGCTGGCGCAGGCGCTTCGTCGCCACAACTTCCTCAGGACCTTTCTCCACTACTTTAATGACGGGGTGCTGGAAGAGGCCGCGATCATCGCTGACCTCAGATCACGCCGTGCATCGTGGGACGAGAAGCATCTCAAGCTAATACTCCACAGTTTCGCCTCGCTCTGCGCTATTGCACGAAGCGATCTCCACGGAGGCTACTTCCTGCAACTCCGCTCTGAACTTTGGATGCGTGAACTCGCACGGATCGTGGCCTCGGTCGAGCCGGAGCCGAAGCTCCGGTTCTCGATGGATCTCTCTGCCGATCATCCGCAACGACATCTCGCGGCAATGCACTGTCGTGAATGTGGTGTCATGGGCTGGGGAGGGCTCCAGAAAGCAAACCAGCCCCAGCTTATCCCCGAGCTTGATCGCTTCTACCAAGCCTTCTTCTCTCAGAGCCCGGATCCCCGGCTGCTCTTCATTTTCCCGTTAGCCAAGGACACCAGTAGCAACGAATCCTTGTTCGAGCAGCACCTGTGTGGATCATGCCTGACGCTCTTCGAGAGTAAAGATGGCACCTGTCCGGCTTGTAGTACTGGCCTTGCCACGGACGCTCAGGAGCCCGGCTCGGTTTCGACCTTCCGCGTCGAGGGGGCTATCCGCACAAAGCCGAGAGGAAACCTGCAGATCGCCGACAAGTCGTGTCCCTACTGTGAGAGTACAACCGGTCTAACTATCGTGGGATCTCGTGCAGCCAGCCTGACCAGCGTCGGGCTCAGCCAACTGTTCGGGTCACCGTTCAACGATGACAAAAAGGCAATGGCGTTCTCGGACTCGGTTCAGGATGCCAGCCACCGCTCCAGTTTCTTCAGCGCCAGGACCTACCAGATCGCCCTGCGCACCGCGCTCTACCGTGTGGTCGAAGCGTCGGAGGGAGAGCTTTCGGTGGCGAGCCTATCGGACAAGTTCCCCGCGTATTGGCTGGGCGAGCTAGGAGCGGACGAGTTCGTCGGGCGGTTTATCCCCCCGACTGCCGAATCATTGGACGAGTATGAGTCCTTCAAGGCGGAGCGAAAGTTGCCCGCCAAATCGAGTCTTCCTTCCAAGGTAACCGACCGCCTGAAGTGGGAAGTGATCCGCGAGTTTGGAAGTCAGTGTCGGATTGGGCGTACTCTGGAAAAGAGCGGAGCGGCGGCCTGTAGCCTGCATCGTGGGCGACTCACTGATTCCGCGACTGAAGCCCTAAAAGCGATTCATGACCTCAGGAACACCTACTCACCGATCACATCGACCGATGTCGAGCGCCTCATCCTCGGCATGTCAGAGCGTCAGAGGGTCAACGGCGGAATTCACCACCGCTTTATCGAGTCGTACATCTCGAACCGGGGTAACCAGCACCTCTTCAATAGGGACAACGGAGAGATTCTTCCAAGGATTCCGAAGAAAACAAAGGGACGGCGCCCTACCTTCTTTGCTACCTTCAACGAGAAGGACTCCTTCGAGCGTCTGCTCTCCGCCGGCACGACACCAACGTGGACGGAGCGCTGGGCACAAAAGTGGCTGGCTTCTCTGATCGGAGAGAAAGCCCAGGAGTTCGCCGTTGCCCCCATCATCGAGGCCGTGGTCGCCGCAATCACGAAAGCTGGACTGTGGTCGAAACATGAGGTGGCCCAAGGGGAGTTCGCCTGGGCGCTCGAACCGGCGAGCCTAATCGTCGAAGCTGGGGCAGCAGAGCACAGCTGCCAAGCATGTGGCCATCAGGTGACCTCGGCACTCTCCGCTGCCGAGTTGTGGAAAGATGCCCCCTGCCTCCGACACAAATGCGACGGGCGCTATCAACAGGTGCTCGCTCTGCAAGGCTCCTTCTTCGGCGATCTCTATCGCAAGGGGGATGTCGTCCGGATGCGAGCAGCAGAACACACGGGTCTTCTCGACCGCGATACGCGAGTACGAACTGAGCAGGAGTTCATGCGCAACCCTTCTCTGGCGACCGACCCTAAGCTCCTGTCCTGCACACCTACAATGGAGATGGGGGTCGATGTCGGCGATCTCTCGACAGTCGTCCTTTGCTCGGTTCCTCCTGAGCAATCGAACTACATCCAGCGGGTCGGGCGTGGTGGGCGTCGGGATGGCAATTCACTCGCGCTGACGGTAGCGACCAACGATACCCACGACCTCACGCACTATGAGGAACCGCTCAAGATGCTAGCGGGAGAAGTCGAGCGGCCTGCGATTTTTCTACGTGCGCCAGCAGTCCTTGAGCGGCAGTTGACCGCCTATTGCATCGACCGATGGATCGAGTCGGAAAGATCCGCCATGATTCCCAAGAAGATGGAGGCGATCTACGTCCGAATCGAGAAGGGCGATAGTTCAGACAAAGACGCCGGGACCTTCCCAAATGCGCTCTACCGCCACATCGAACTGAACTATACCGAACTCTTTGCCGGGTTCAGCGAGATGTTCGACCGGGGAGAGCTGGATGAGGCCAGTCTCACGTACCTCACTATCTTTCTACAAGGGGACGACAAGGACGAAGGGTCGCTTGGCTACAAAATCAACTCGGCCCTTACCGCTGCCGCCAAGAACCGTGACTCCCTCTACAAGAAAAAGAAGTCTCTGACCAAGGCGCTCGCTTCAAACAAGGCGAAACAGCCCAGAGACGAGAGACTAGACAAGGAGCAAGATGAGATGCAGGCGGAGCGCACGGCCATCGGACGCTTGATCAAGGAACTCAACGATAAGCAGACGCTCAACTTCCTCTCCGACGAAGGCTTGATCCCGAATTACGCCTTCCCTGAAGAGGGGGTGACTCTGCGTAGCATCATTCTCAAGAAGCCCGACAAGGGGAAGGGCGATGGAAAGCTGAGTAAGACCAAGTTCGAACATATGCGCCCTGCGGAGTCGGCGATCACCGAGTTGGCTCCAGGGAGTTCGTTCTACGTCGAAGGCCGTAAGCTTACCGTCGATCAGGTCTCGATTGAGCAGGAAGACTACGAGGAGTGGCACTTCTGCCGCTCGTGCTCACACCTTGAACCGGTATCTTCCCGTTCGGAAGCCTACCTGGAATGCCCAGACTGCAAGTGCCCCGGCTGGCGAGACAACTCCCTGCGACAAAGCATGCTCAAAATGCGCCAAGTCTTCGTCACCGCCTGGGATGGGAAGTCTCGCGTGTACGATCAGAAGGACAACCGCGATCCCACAATCTTCAACAAGCAGGTCTCGGTGAGCCATGAGAAGGCGGCGGTCAGAAAGAGCTACTCCCTACGTGCTGAAGGGACAACGTTCGCATTCGACTTCCTCGATCTCGTGACCCTCCGCGAGGTGAATTTTGGAGAAGATCGCCCCAATGCCGATTCTTTACAAATCGGCGGTAAGACACTCCAAGGTGTCGGCTTCCTCGTCTGTAGTAGTTGTGGTAAAATCCAATCGGCGAGATCAGGCGACGACCCGAAGCACGACATCGCCTGTAAGCACTACGGGAAGGGCGGCGGCCAAGACGAGTTCGAGCGCACCTTCCTCCTCTACCGGCAGCTCGAATCTGAGGCGATCCGAATGCTGATCCCTTCGGTGAGCCAAGACGACAACGTCGATACCCAGTCCTTCGTTGCCGCGATCCATCTAGGGTTGAAGCGAAAGTTTGGCGGTCATCTCTCTCATCTGAAACTAGCCATCCAAAACTTGCCAATAGCTGGGAGCAACCTCCGCACTCAATACGTTTTCGTTTACGACAGTGTTCCCGGCGGCACGGGTTACCTCAAAGATCTGACCCTCGATGGGCACGCCTTCATGGAGATCCTTGAGCTTGCTTACGAAGCGTTGAGCGAATGCTCCTGCGGCAAGACGGCTGATCAAGACGACGGCTGCTACCGATGCATCAAAGCGTACCGCTTCCGCTTTGTGCAGAACCACATTTCTCGTCGGACTGCGATCGGGCAACTGAAGCGAATCCTCGACCATCGCGAAAATATCGTGGAAAGAAGTGCAGATGACTCATTGATCAACCCGCTCCTTGAGAGCGAACTTGAGCGGCGCTTCATCGAATCACTTCGGCAAGTCGATGGATTCCTCGTAAACCATGAGGTTGTTGAAAAAAGGACTGGCTATCTCCTCCGATGTGAAGGCTCAGCATGGAAGATCGTGCCCCAAGTCGATCTCGGTCCTGAGGACGGGGTGTCGATCCCCTGCCGTCCCGACTTCATTCTCCGCCCGCTTCGCCCAAGCAGGGGGATGCCAATCGCCGTTTTCCTCGATGGCTTTTCCTTCCACGCCGATGTGGAGTTGGACAACAACCGCATCGCCGACGACATCGCGAAGCGCAATGCGATCCGTCGTTCAAATCGCTACCTAGTCTGGTCACTGACTTGGGGCGATTTGAAGGAAGACCATCCAGTACCAGTGGCGGATGCTTTCCTAGGCCAGGGCTTTGCCAACCTCCCCCAGATCCTCAATGAGCAAGCACCCGAGGCTGCGGGCGAAGACGTGTTTCAGTCCGCGGATTGGAACAGCTGGGATCTGTTGGTCGCGTTCCTCCAGTTCTTGGCTTCGAGTACCTCATCACATCCTCTTGAGCAGTGGCGTATCGCCACAAGTTTCCTCGCCTTCAACTTTCCCGAACGAGCACCGGTCGATGACGACGGAATACGTTCCGCCTTGGACGCTCTTCTGATCAACGAGGAATCGACCTTGATCCCTGCGAACACACCGAGCCATATGGCAGCCGGCCACAGTATGGAAGCCCTCAGGTTCGTTAGCGCGGTTCCTATGGCCTCGCTCAAGTCAAAGTCGCTCGACGGAGCTTTTGCCGCCCTGTGGTTCGATGATCTCGGAGACAAGCCGGCTACGGAGTTTCTGACTGAATGGTGGGAACTCCTTCGTGTCTGCAACTTGCTCCAATTCGTGCCTCGTTTCGGCTGTTTCACTCGGCTCATGCTGAAGTCTGGAGGAGCAACCAACGTTGTCGATTGGCTCATGGAAAGCGAAGAAACCTCTTCGGACGATGCAGATTCAGGATCCCTTTCGTCCGAACAGATCGAAGAACTCGAACTTTTAGATGAATCTCTCCAACCACTCCTCATCCCAGCCCTAAAAGACGCAGAGCTCCCGTGGCCTGAGATGGGCTACGAAGCCATCGGGTCCTCTGGGCAATGTTCCTCTTCTTTCCTCGAAGTTGCCTGGCCAGGAAAAAAGGTAGGCATTGCTCTACCGGATGACGAGACAACTGACTTCATCAAGGACGGCTGGACCGTTCTCCTCGCTGATGGACTCGACCTTGAAAACCTTAAATCCGTTCTAAACTCGTAAGCCAATGTCCAATCTCCAACTCAATGTTGCTATCGGGGATACCTTCCTCAAAGCGCTCATGGCTCTGCCGGAAAAGGCGATGAAGCGGAGCCGTGAGGCGATCACAAAGTTCCAGACCAACCCGACATCCAAGGGGCTGTATTTCAAGAAGCTGTCCCATGCCAAGGACGCTCGCCTCCACTCGTTTCGGGTAGATGATGACTACCGTTGCATTGTTCTCAAGCCGGAGAAGGGCGACACTTACTTGCTCTTGTGGGTAGATAAGCACGATGCCGCCTACGCTTGGGCTGAGAACCGGTCGTGCGGGGTGAATCCTCATTCTGGTGCAATCCAAGTTGTCGAGGTAGAGGAGCAGCAAGCTGCCATCAAAGAGGTGAAGGCGGCAGAGCCCGTTGCGCCCGCGAACGTTCCAGGGATCTTTGACAAGTTCTCTGATGCCGATCTCCAGCAACTTGGTTCTTCCGAGGAATCGATTATTCTCATTCGGTCGATTCAAGATGAATCAGCCCTAGAGGACATGCAGCGCCGCTTTCCTGCCGCTCTCTACGACGGCCTCTTCATGCTCGCGTGCGGCGAGAACTTCGACGAAGTGCTCGATGAGCTTGGTATCACCAAAGGGGAGAGCTACGACCCAGACGATTTCGAAAGTGCCCTAGAGCTGCCAGCTAACCAACACCACTTTGCTGCCGTATCTGACGATGCCGAATTGGAAGCGATCCTCAACGAGCCCCTCGCGTTCTGGCGCGTCTTCCTCCACCCGTCTCAGAGAAGGCTGGTGAGAGCCAATTTCAATGGGCCTGCTCGGGTTTTAGGCGGGGCCGGCACGGGAAAAACCGTCGTAGCAATGCACCGCGCCAAGTACCTCGCTTCGCAGTGTTCGCCGGGCGAGCGAATTCTATTCACTACCTTCACCAAGTCCTTAGTGAATGACATTAAGCAGAACCTGCAAAAGATCTGTAGCTACGACGAAATCAAACGGATCGAGGTGGTCCACCTCGACTCTTGGTGCCGCCAGTTCCTACTCGCGAGGAAGTTTAAGCACGATGTCGCCTACCAGAAGCACCCCAAGAAAAGAGAACTATGGGAGAAGGCTGTGAGAGAGGTCGAAACTGGAGGTGTCACTGAACATTTTCTCCGTGAAGAGTGGGATCGGGTCATCCAGTACCACGATATCGAGACCTTTGCCGACTACGCCCGAATTCCTCGGGTGGGGCGCCGTACCCGCCTTGGTCGGGCCGAGCGCAAGGCGATCTGGCCGGTCTTCGAAGAATACCGAACCCTCCTCAACGAGCACCAACTTTGGGAGCCGCCTGATATGATGCGCGCCGCTCGCTCACTACTCGAAACAGGCAAAGAGCGCGCAGGTTTTAAGCACATCATTGTAGATGAGATTCAAGATTTTCATCCTCAGGCCTTCCGCCTTCTCAGAGCGATGGTGCCGCCAGAGGAGTTCACAAAGAACGACCTCTTCCTCGTAGGTGATGGGCATCAGAATGTGTACGGCCACAACATTATACTCTCCCGCCTCGGCATTGACATCGTTGGCAGGGGACGCCGCCTAAGACTCAACTACAGAACCCCAGAAGAGACCCGCCAATGGGCTACGGCCATGCTGGAAGGTGTCGAGGTCAGCGACCTTGATGGGGGGACGGATCAAACAACTGGCTACCGGTCAGTGCTTTCTGGGCCCCTGCCTCAGATAGCGCCTTGCAGAACCTCCAAAGAAGAATTGTCAAAGATCTCCTCATGGATCCACGAGATAAAAGAGGGAAATCCCGATCACATTATTTGTGTCACACTTCGCACCAACGATGCGTGCAAGGATATGTGTAAAGCGCTTCGCAAAGCAGGGCATGACGTTCATGAACTCACTTCGAATCAGCACGACATCCCCGATACTACTCCGATTCGGGTCGCCAACATGCATCGCATCAAGGGGCTTGAGTTTGACCACGTCTGCCTCGCTGGGCGGCCTCCAGACTTTTCTAACTTCAACGAACAAGCCCGGGCCGCTCAGGAGCGCTGCTTGCTACATGTCGCGGCAACAAGAACAAAGAATAGCCTGCTGGTTACATCTAATTTTTCCCTTCACAATAATTCCGACAAATCCGCCAATATCCAGTCGGGCTGATCGTTGGCCCAACTTCACATGCCCTCCCCCACCCCAGATCCGGCGTTCGAGCAAGTGCTTGGGCTTCAACCGGGCTTTGTTTATACGGACGCAGGGCGGCATGAGCGCAAGAGCGGCCGCACAAGCCGTTGCTGGTGCTGGCGGCGATTGAGATGATCGAGGCGGGGACGGCTACGCCTGAGAAGGTGCCTTGGTCGGCAGAATCGCTAGGAGGACGGCAATTCTTGGGAGGCGAGGGTGATCCAGGTCTCAACTACTGACACATCCCGCATTACAGCCATCATTTCCTCCGGCTGGGCATAGGGCTGAGCGGAGACGCGCGCGATGTCTACCAGTCCTTCGTGGAATGCGACGAGCAGACTAACATCGATCCGATACATACCGTTGAGCAAAACCGTCGCTGTCTGGCGATACTCCGTAAGGCTAGACAGGTAGGTCCCCAAGGCGCGGAGGATGTGCTCAGAGTGAGATGAAGGATCGTCAAGGCATCCGGAAGGCAGGCCAAGAGCGGCTACGACCCTTGGCATGACGTCCGGAGCCGCGTGGAAACATCCCTGTTCACAGTGAGGGGATCCGCATCCACCTCCGAGGAAATGATCAGCTTCCACGAGTTCATTGAGCAAGTCTCCGGTCTCGAAGATTTGCTTCCCCCGGACGAACTCGGCGTGGGTGCTGTAAACGGAAAACATGCCGAACTCTTCGGCATTCAGGCCACCGCGCTCTTCCCATTCTTCGAGGATGGCATCGATGACTGGCTTGGATCGGCTCTCGACCCGGCACCCAGCAGGTGTCGTAGGAGCACCATCGAGTATCCACAGATCGCCTTCTTGGACGACCCGAGCCGTCGAGGCATCACCAGCATGAGGACCTACCCGAAGCAGGCTGAGATCAATGATCAAGAACAGATCGGTCTGGGAAAAATCGCTTCCCGTCGAGATGTGGACAGCGAGGCCTTCTGGGGCATCGTATTCCCTGAGGAATTTCTCGACTTCCTCCGCCCCAACCCACTCGTCCTCCAGGCTACCGACGAATTCCTGCCAAGTAGCCGCCATCGGCTCGCTTAGCTTCTCCGGATTGTAACCCAATTCGGAATCCCAGTATCCCCGCACCGCCGCGCTAGGTTCGAAATTACCGGGTTCAAGGATACAGGTTCCGGTGACGGGACAGTAGAAATAAACCGGATTGGATTCACCAGAGGGCGTGAGATCAAGGTATTGCATAGTAGTGAGGCTGGAACTTGGAAAACGAGTTCAGGTGTTCAATTTAAAGGCGCACCTCCGCCGGCACCGTGAACAACAGCTCGCAGCGGATCTTGGATTCGTCGAGGTCGATCCAGCCATCAACTCCAAGCGATTGCGGCAAAAACCCCTTGGTAGAGATCTGCGCGGTCGAAGTTCTCTGGTAGCGTCGCCCGCAGTTTTTCTCTGAACGCCACCAAGGCCTCGTCCAAGGAAGGTTGACTGCGGGAGCCAGGCTCATTGGGACTCACATCAGGAAGAACTGCAAACATCTCTGCCGAACTTGGACACCCGACAACCTGCCCGTTTTCATCTAGCGCCAGGGCAAAGAGACCGTCTGGACCAGCCCAGTCTGAAGCCTTCTTCCACCGGGCAACGAACACAATCCACCACTGGACATCGTCAGAGACAGTTTCCGGCCGGTTTAGCGAGAAGAACCTCCGACCCGCGCCGGCTTTGACGCCGGACTCGAAGAACCAATCCGTAGCCCGATCTCCGAATCCAGCCAATGTAGGAGTAATCGGGTTACCTCGCGCTTCGCCAAGTTGTTCGTGCCGAACCTCTGCGAACCGATCCCTGTCGAAGACAAGATAGCGTTCCTTTGTGGTGGTAAAGGTTCTCTTGAATCCATCTGGAAGCGTAAAGTGGTAAACGCCAGGGAGAAACTTCTGCTCAGAGGTCTTCGAAGAACTCAGCTTTACCCCCTGACCCGCAGCGGCCCACTCGAACGCTTGTCGGAAGTCGTCAGTTCCAAGCAGGTTGCCCCCGGCATCGAAGGCCTCCGGCATCCCAACAGAATCCGAATAGAGCTTGTCGAGGATCGGCTTTCTTCTCAGGACGCTCTGCACCGCTACGTCTGTCGCGGAATCGATGACATCAGGGTTTTTCCCCCAGTCAGAATCCGCGATCAATTTCGGGACGCTGACCGCCTCGTGGACTTCGCCCAGGATCATCTCCATGTAGTCCTCGTCAGCAACTTCGCCCATGCTTTGTTGCACGGTTTCAAGCTTGGTCCTGATCTTCTCCGAGATCTCCGCATCCCAGCTCGATGGTGCCCGGAGGTTTGCGACCCGCACAACGTGCTTCTGACCGTATCGACCTAGCCGGCCGATTCTCTGGAGAAGGCGCATCGGGTTCCAGGGTAGATCGAAATTGATCTCGAGGTGGCAGCGGCGATGCATGTTGGCACCCTCACTACCCGCCTCCGTAGAGATCATGATCGTGGCGTCGGTATCGAAATAGGCTCGTTGTTGTCGCCGCTCGTCCAGCGATAGGCCACCATGAATTAGCGCCACCTTCTCGCCAGCACCCTCGAGGGTTTCTTGGAGCCAGTTTTGCGTTTGCCGATACTGGGTAAAGATTAAGATCGTGTCGCCGGACTCTCGGAAGCCGCCGCCTTCGGCCAGCAACTGCCCGAGTTGATTCTCTTTGCTATTGGAATCCACGGCGCGGATCAGCTCGATCACCTCCTCAATCGCTACTGCCTCAGCTTCTCCTCCGAGAAGTTTGAACTCCCTGCCCACCGATGCACCGGAACCCTCTTCTTCCGGCTCCATCTTGCCTCCCAGTCGGCCAACCATCGCGGCTTCGAGGGCAGACCAACTGCTCGCCGCGATCTTTTGGAAGGTGTGATGGGCGAGAACTCGGACGAGTCGATCACCACGCTCATCGTCGACATCGAATACCATCTCCTGCTCGACATAGCGCGCCAACCTCCGAAGCACGGCACGCTCGGGTTCAGAGAGATCCACGTTTAGAGTCTTGGAGTCATGTCCTTTGAAGATGGGGTCCCCGTCCCAGTCGACCGCTCGCTTCTTCGCCGTTCTCGTCACAATCTCCGCAAGGACATCGGGATCGCTGATTGCGCCGCCCTCTGCGACGGCGTCCTCGGCCTCGCCTACCAGATCGGGGCGAATGAGCTTAAGGAGGTAGCCAAAGCGCAGATCATCGCCCTGATGCGGGGTTGCGGTCAGTAGCAGGAGCTTAGGGGATCTCTGGCGCCCGTCCGACGAGGTTACGGCCTCGATCCGCTGTTCCTCCACCAGCCACTCGACGAACCTGTAATTTTTTGTCCTCTGGAGTTTTTGGCTTAAGAACTCGCGAGTGGCAGTCAAACGGTGCGCCTCATCGCATACGACGAGATCGAACGGAGGCAGTTCCCTGAGGACGTCTTGCATCTGCTCCCGTTTGATCATGTCGATCGAGGCAAGCACGAGACTCTGGTTCTGCCACTCTTGTGATCGCTTCCCCGAAAAGTCCCGGCCCGCTATGCTAAAAGAGAGTCCGAAGTGCTCGTCCATCTCGTCCTGCCACTGCAGTAGCACTCCAGCTGGAGTGATCACGAGAATCCTAGATTGAGGATCCGACTGCCTTTGCGTGGCGATGAGCAACCCGGCCTCGATGGTCTTGCCCATTCCGACATCGTCCGCGATGAGATGGCCAAATCGACCATGGACGACGATCTTCTCCATAAGGAAAGCTTGGTGGGGCAAGGGTCGAACGAACGTCCTCAGAAACGAACCCGTCCTGCTGTTCTCCGCGAGGATCAAGGCCGACCCCAGTCGCTCCCTGAGCTCTTCGGCAGAACCCCAGCGCTTAGGATCGATCTTATCTTCGTCAGAGAGTGTTGGTACGACCACAAGCCGATCGCTCGGAATGGTCTCGACTCCTGGCTTCCACTCAAAGGCCACGCTGGCAATCTGTTTTCCTTCGAGAAAGTCCTCCTCGCAGTAACGGACTATCCCGAAGCCGAAGCCTGGATTCTCAGGGTCGAATACTGTCGTTCCTTTCTCGATTGGCTCGGGCATCACTTCTATGGGTTCCGTAGCTGGAGCATCTGGAGGGGGAGATCTAGGTGGTCGCGAAGCTCAATGATTTCGTCGGGCCAGTTCCTGTAGATGGTTTCGGAGTAGCTGACGAGCGAGGCAAAATCGTACTGGTAGGATGTGTCCTCTCCTATCCATCCGAGCCGTCGCGCCGCTCGACGTGCAGGCGAGTTCATATAGAGTGCGGCACTGCCAAAGCGCTCCATGGGTAGCACCCCGGTGCGACAGAGTTCGCGCATCACGAAGAGGAGTGGCGCCGTCATGCTCTGGCCGATCACCCCACGTAGACGTGGCATGTTGGGGTCTTGAACGGCTCGTGGAACATAGCCGTTCTTCAAGAACTCGATCAGGGAGCACCCATCGACTTCCTCCCTGTCTGCGAGTTCGAGGATGGTCTCAGGAAGATGGTTGCGGAAAACGAAATGGTGGATCTTACGGAAATCGTAGAACACCCGGCGCCAGAACCTCGCGTCTTCGCCGCTCGCGTTCGCGTCGGTGAAGAGCTGCTTCACGATCTCATCGAAGAAGGAGTCGACCTCCTCTGAGAAAGTTCCCTCGTCCAGTTCTCCACTTCCGCTCTGAATCGTGCGCTCCCAGAACTCTTCGCCAAGCCTCTCCCATAGTCTGGAGACTGATGTCACAGGGCCGCTACCTCTGCCTAGTGGTAGCGAGAGCGTACAGCCCATACAGAGCATCTTATACCATGCGGTCTTTCCCTCTAGTTCACTCGGCATCCGCAAAGCTTCATTGAGGTCTCCGTCCGCCGGATTCACAAATCTTCCGAGCTTTCCGGCTAGCGTGAACTCTCTGAGTGCTTGCTGTTGATCCCATGCTCTCAGGAGATCAGCGGGCGTTACCAGCTTGAAGTGCTCATCGGTTTCTGGATCGATGAAATCGGGCGGCGTGGCTGGTTCATCCTTTCCCTGTGCATGCCGAATCTTTCGCTCAACAGCGGCTTTCTCGAACCTCCCCTCGATGACTTCTTGATCGGGTTCGCCAAGTTTTCGCCACTCGTCCGTGCTCCGCATTTGTTCCAGCCATTCGGGGCCAAGCCGTAGAGCGAGATTGTCCGATGAATCGCCCGATTTCAAATACTGGAGGACAAGCCCAGTTTGGGCTCGGTACGATTCTTCACCCTTCGCCCATGTTGCGAGAAGATTCACGTCGATCGACGAGTCCTTCGTGCAGACCTCTCTGAGCAAGTGCCCGGCCGTAGCTTGATAGTCGGAGTGGAGCCGGTGCGAGGGCGGGGCCAACTTGTGTCTCCAAGCCTCTTCTGGTGTTGCTCCTTGCGCCGCACTTCGAAGAAGTTCCGAACGAGAAACCCAATTGCCGTCCTCACACCAAACCTTGAGGGATTCTCCGATCTCCCTTAAGCCAACAACCTCTGAAGGAGCGACCTTTTCCAACGAAAGGAAAGATCCATCCTCGGTCGTCAGCAGTTCCCGCCCGAGGACATTCGCCGCAGGCGCCGCGAGACGTTGGTCCTCCCCTCCGAGGTCTCTGAACAGTGACTCCACCGTGTAGTCTCGCAACGGGACATCGAGGTAGCGACGAAGGCTTTCGCCAACCGATTTTTTGCAAACCTGGGTAGTATGAGGCACCGGCTCTCCAGCCTCAGACAGCTGGCGAAGGCAACGCACTCCGGAAGCCTTGGCGAGACTTCCGCTGAGACAAGTATTCAGATCTTCTAGGCGGGCAAATTGAAGATCTTCCGCCTCCAGCCCGGTTGGGATGGCCGGGTGCTCCGAGATGAAGCCCGAGTAGCCTGAGTTCAGGGACATATCCCAGATCTTCGATGTGATTTGCTCGGCTCCATCCCAGGCGCTCGTGTCGGTTCCCCGCATAAGAGCTGGAGGCTTTGGCAATTTGGTAAACAGGTTCCACAGACTTCTGAGGAAAGCCTCTTTGTCGCGGACGACAGTTTCCTGCAAGGGGTTGGAGGCAATTAGTGCGACCAACTCCTCGTTCAGTATTTGACCCGCCCTCTCCAAGAGTGGCTCATTTCGGTTGGAGTCCTGCTTGGAGAGACAGATCCGGCCAGGGTCAGGTTGAAATGGCCCGTTCACCAAGAAACCCAGAGGCTTCTCCCGGGAGCAAGGGGCCGTGACGAAGAGCCAGGGGAGGTGATCGGGAAGCGGGCACACGCCGTTCTCATCGAGACCGAATACCCAGGATAGGTCATCGTCCACAAACTCGAGGTACTGCTGTATCCCTGCGTCGGTGGAGATCTCGCCTATCCTGCACCGCTTGCCGGTGCCGATGGCTCGTGGCTCCCACTTGTACTCGCATGTGGTCTGGTCGCGGATGACACGGAGGGACGAGATTCCCCTAGCAAACAGTGGCAGCCAGGGAGCGGTCTTGTGGAAGCGCTCCAGCGTCTCGTCATCCGCACCCTGGGGCAAATTCAGACGCGTGATAGTGGGAGACCGCTCAGCACCGAGATACTTTGCGGCTGAAGTCCTCAATTCTTGTTCCCGATCGGACTCCAGATCTACCGGCCAAATGCCGGCACGGATGGAGAAACTGAGCGCATCGCTGACCACAGACGGCTTCTCATCGAGTAGGAAGGCGCTCTTGAAGCCGAGGCCAAACATACCGGTCACAGCGCCTTCTCGAGCATATTTCTCTGAGGCGTTAACCATCAACATGTTCAGCAGGTCTCGCTTCCAACGCTCGGCGTTAGTCCCATCGGTGCCGAGAGCGTCGTTAATGGGGCGCCCGTTGTGAAGGAAGTCCAAGAAGCGGCGATTCTCGACAACGACGAACTGGCCATCGATGGCCGCGTCTTTGTCGGCACCGGTCTGGCGCTCTACGATCGCATCATCGGCGTTCTGGAAGAACTCGAAGGGGATGGATGCCACTTCGTACTGGTTGTGTCCGATCTTCCGCTTCAATGCCTCGACCATCTGGCGATGCACCTCCTCGTTCTCCGTGAGAGCGTCTCGGAACAGCCCCCGCGCTTCTTGCTCCGCCCTTCTTGCCAGCACTCGCGATTGCTCGACATTACCGATTCCGGTTCTCTCCTGCGCCCTGTTACGGCTCGCGATTCCGATCGCGTCGATAGCCTCCTCGAGCGCAGGTATGGTTACACCAAGCTGCCTCATCTGCGCCGGAAATCCATCTAGGATCTGCTCCTGGCTGACGACGAGCCTCAGCTGACCCAGTTCCGAGAGGCGTTCTACCAAAATCCTCAGGCCCTCAGGCTTCGCTCCGTCGGCAAGGATCGGAAACAGAAACTCGATACTTTCGATCAGTACCTCCAGAAGTTCTGTCTCATCCAGATGAGAGAGCCTGTCCGCGGAACACACGCGAAGGTGATGCGTGGGCTTCCCCCCCTCGATGATCGATCTGCGTCGGTTATCCGAGATCTGGCCTCCTTCGTGGGAGTGAGGAAGAAAGACGGTTGTCGCTCCGTCGTTCAGGTTCGCGAAGAACAGAGACCCTGCGATCGATTCGAGCTGGATGGCTTTCCCGTTGATTCTCTCCAAGCGCACACGTGCAGGCTGAGCGGAGGCTAGTCCGAGTTGATTCCTCAGATGGGAGGGCTCCAGATCATCGTAGAGATCACGAGCCTTCTCTTGCAGTTCCTCCATCCCATCCTCGTAGAGGAGAGCGGGCAGAAGGGCGACCACCCGGCTGGGAAGTTTTGCCTGAAGCACAGGTAGGAGCTGGGAGACCGCTCCGACCGACTGATCGATTGAGGGGAATTTTCCACTCTTTCTCTCCCCATCACTCTTGGAAATATCCTCGCCACCTGGGGGTAGCGACGAAACGAGGTCTTTATGCAGGAGGAACGTACGATCTACCTCGCTAGCGGTTCTGGCGATCTGCCCGGCCTCAACCCATTGGTTACGGCGGTTGGGCAGTCTTAGCTCTGGATGCGCTTTCAGCTCATTCCACACCGATGACTTCGAGCATGCCGCCAGTACGCGTCTCACTACAGCGTAGAAATGAGCTGAGTTCGATTTGCTCTGAACGTCTCCGAGACCCGAGATCAGTCCCACGCAATCAGAAGCATCCCAAGTCGCAGGAATCCCCTTAGCAGCTCCAGCGAGGGTGAGTGCATATTGTTCCCAGCCAGGCTGATTGGCAACGCGGCGTATCAGATCAAATGCTGGAGGTCGGTTGCGATTTTCCAGTAGGGAGAGCACATCGAGATGCCGTTCTAGTTCCACCGAGGTCTCGAAGGATCCCGTTGCAGAGAGCCGGTAGTTCGCCGCTGCAGAAAGGGAGGTAACAAGCAGATTGACGGACTGCTCCGCGTCGGGCAGTAATCGACGGATCGCCCGAGCGGGTCGCCCGTTCTCCTGGGAGAGACCAAGCAGCTGAGCCACCGAGAAGACCTCCTTTTCCTCGCTGCTATCGACGACGTTCCTGACTTGGTCATGAACGTTGTTGAGGTTCACGACCTGACACGGCCTTACTCCACGAGGAGGGGCATTCCCCCTCTGAACTGGGAGCCAGGATGCGGAGTCGAGAAGCTCGGTGAGATCTTCATCCACCGTTGGCTCAAGTCCGAGCAGGTGGACGATAAGGTCTGCGTATTTCTCGGGGGCGCCCTGCTTTACGGCGAACCGGATCGTGCCGGACACATCTAGTATATCAGCACCGAAAAATACCACTTGGTTCCTGCAAATCACTGGATCGCTTGATCTCGCGACGATCCTTGCTTTGGACTTCAGATCCACCCAGAGGCTATCGAGTTCTCCAGGTACTGCGACATCTTCTCCTTGGAGCAGGACGCCGTCATCGGTTGCAGCAACCAGTTCTCCCGATGGCAGCTCATGGATTCGCACGGCCCGGTTCGACTCGATGTCGGACTGTCGCAGTTGGCCAACGAGCCAGAGTCGATCCTCCGGACTGATTTCACTCAGACGCGACTCGGACAGCCCATCAAAGAGGGTATTTGTGCTCCCACTGCCTGCTTCGTGGATGGCGAGACGCGGGTGCTTATTCTGCGGAACGTAGCTTGCCAACTCATAAGGCACTGTCCGCCAGGCTTCTGATGCGCCAAGGAGTCCACTGTAGACCCGCTGCCATCCCTCCTCCACGTCAGGAATGTGATAGAAGATCGGGGTCTCCAGGTCTTCCTTTTTCGATTGCTCACCGTGGAGCAAGAACCGGATCGCTTTCTTTTTTACCTCCGAGAGTTGATCACCAGAGACGAGCTTCCGAAGGATCTCCGATCTAGCCTTCCCGGATGCGAACTGATCTGCCCGTAAGAGGAGCTCAGCGGCAGACTCGGCAGTGAGGCGTGGTGGGGAGATCTTGAGCGAAGCCGACTGGGCGAAGACAGCGATGTCATTAATACCGAGTGCTTTTGATAACGGTACAAGCAAGCCGTCAGGGTCTTCTCCAAAGAGGGAGTCTGCCTCAAGCAGGGACTCCAACTCGTCCTTAGAGGCCATCCGCTGGGCTTCCGAAGTGCGGATCTCGTAGAGGGGCACCGTCCTCCACTCGGATAGTTCAGATAGCTCTCTCAGAACGCGCCTGAGAGCCCTCGCCGTCTGCCTATTCCGATCGATGGTTTCGGACAGCAACTGCCGGAGCGCGACGGCAGCAGCAGCATCAAATTCCTCGGCTTTCCCGTGGAGACCATGATCCACCTCCGAAACGAGATAGAGCCCATTAGGCCATTCGGCCCGTGATGGCCCCATCAGTCCGCGGAGAACCTCTTCATGCTCTCGGTCTCCCGCACGGAGCACCACGAACCGACTGTTCTCGGTAGGAGCACAGTGCCAGCCCCACCTCTCTCCATCGTGGGCAAAAACGAGGCTGTGCGTCTGATAGACGGCTCTGGATAACTCGCCCTTCGCCCAGAAGGGAGAACTGTGTATCGCAGCTAAAAGTTGCCCGAATTCGCTACCGCTCAGGACATCTTGATGTTCCTCGCACATCTTCCAGAGCGCGGCCGGAAGTTGCGCTAGAACACCATGGGATCCGAGCGCCAGATCGCGATTCCATAAGACCTTTACCCGGTCGCTATCGCCCTTGGCTGGAGTCTTAAAGTTGGTAGCGACGCCGAAGACCTCTTTTCGTGTGTCGTTGGGGAAGAAGCACCCGTGGAGGAAGATAGTCGTGTCGACATGGGATCCCTCGATCGGTGTCTCCACAAACGCAGTCCCCACCGGTAGAAAAACAGACCAGTAGATCCGTAGCATCCCGCGCCTGGGCTTTTCGACCTTGCGACGGGTGACCAGCACCGCGTGTTCCCATCGTGCCTTCTCTGGTTGCTGACTAGCCTTGCCAGTCCTGCTGGGTACGAGGACCTTGGGCCAGCCCTCCTGGTCGTCCTGCCATTTCTGCCCGAAGGCAGCATCCTTGGTGGCAACCAAGGCATAGGTAGACTCGGTGGAATCTCCCCGAGAAACCTCCTTCTCTACGCGGTCGATCACGATCTGGCTGCGGGTCTCCGCTGTGCTCCAGAACTCGATCCGGTCGAGGTTGCCGACGAGGGGCAGCAGGTCGCCGATCCGTGGGCTGCCTTTCTCAAACGCATCGATCAGCGACGTCGGACACTTGTTGCTCTCGCCAGGGAACGCCCCCTTCTCCCCGCGGACGAATGGCTCTCCAAGTGCCTCACGCCTGAGAGGAATCCAGATCGCGAACCACGGCTCCATTCCGGCCACATAGGGTTCGAGTTTCGTTCGCACCAGATCCCAGTCGCCCGAATCGATATCGGTATCCCAGTCCGCATGCTCCCAGTCTCCCCATGGGGTGAAGATGTTCTGCAGCTTTGGATCCCCGCTACTCTCGAGGTAGAAGAAGGCGTCGGCAACGTGGAAGATCGCCTTGCTCCCGAGGCCGAATTTCCCGATAGAGTCCGCCTCGCCACCCTTGCTGCCGAACCCTAAGGAGCAGAGCCCCCTCCGGTGGTGCTCCTCGAACGGTCCGCTGTTCAGCACGATCAGTGCAGGCCCCTGAAACAGTGGGTGTATCGCCTCGGGAATGCCTGGATCCCAAACAAGCCGAAGGATCCCGCCGCCGTCGGGGCAGGCGTCATGGGCGTTCTGAACGAGTTCCTTTAGGAACGCGAAGCCAGCCTTGTAGCCATCGAGTAACTGACAGATTCGGCTAACGTCAGCCTCTGGGCTGGATTCTACTCCTGGCATATCATTGGGGGTATAGCCTACTCGGCAATTCAGCTCGCAAGCTGCTACAGGAACGCTCTGAAGTTAAGAACTTTTCAAGTAGTTGCGATGTCAATTCTGCTTACTCTTCCACTCACCTCAATTCCTCAGTGGATTGTAACATGAAGAGGATCTGGAAATCGTCGGTGGTAGGGTCTCTATCGTTCGACTTCTAACCACCAAGCCATTCAACTGCCTGATTGATGACGTGGTGCGCGATAGCGCTCGGGCTGTAGCCGGAGGGGAGGATGACGACAGGCTTGTTGCCCGCTGAGGCCTTTCGGACTGGCGGGCCGTAAGAGTGGGAGAAGAAGCGAATAGCTAGGATTATCAACTCTACATCGGGGCGGGTCACGGATGGTTCGAAATGCACGAAAGGAGTGTGCTTATCTCCATTTGGGCCAGATCAGTTCCTTGAGTCCAAGCACCTCTTCAATATTTTAACTGATTGCTGGTTTAAACTCCCAGCTTCAACAATCCGTAATGCGACGACCTCGCATTCTTTGAAGTCTGCTAAATCGCTAAGTCTCAGAAGCCGTCATATTCTGTGTCAACACTCCTCAATATCATCGTCGTAGGGCGATAGTCCGGCGTAGTGGTGATCAAAGACCGGGCGGGTGATGCCCATCCAGCGGATGATTTTGGTTTCGCTGACTCCGTCCATGACGAGGAGGGAGGCGAAGGTGTGGCGCATGGTGTGCGGGGTGACCCATTCAAGGTCGTTGGCCTTCGCGTGGATCTGCCACGGGCGGCGGGGATCCCAGCGGTAGTCGGCTTTGCCGCGATCGACATCGGGGCGAAGCATGAACGGCTCGCGCATGCCGTATTCTTCGAGGAACTCGCGGAGCTGGCGGCGGAGTGGGACGCGTCTTGGTTTGCCGGACTTGGTGGTGAACTCGTCGTCGTTCTGGATGTCGATCCAGGCGCGATCTTTGTGGAAGGTGAACCAACTTGGCTTGGATTCGATGATCTCTTTGGCTCGGAGCCCTGCATGGAAACCGACCATGAGGAAGTATTTGAGGTCTTCTCGCTCGACGGTTTCGAGGAGGAGGTCTCGCTGCTCGGCGGTACAAAACTTCTCGCGCTTGGATGGTCGTGGGACTGGCGGTCGAAAGAGGGCGGCAGGATTTTCCTGCACGAGGTTACGCTGGAGCATCCAAGCGTATACGGATCGGGCGAGGACGAGATGGCGGTAGGCTGTGGCGGGTGCTCGATCCCGCATGATCGATTGGTACCAGCGTTCGAAGTCGGAAGCCTCAAGAGTGTGGGCACCAACGTCACCGAAGAACTCGACCATCTTGTTGAGCATCTGATGGTTCCGCTTGTTGGTCTGGTCGCGTTGAATTCCTGAGGCGAGGCGGTCATCGAGCGCCATGCGTCCAAAGACGGAGATCGGTCGCTTCCCAGTCCCTGCGAATTTCTCAACCCGGATTCGTTCAGCCTTCGCGACTGCGGTCGGATAGTCATCCGTTCCGAGGGCCTGGGCCTTAGGTCGGGGAGCGCCCTTGGCAAGTTCCTTCATGGAAGGTTGGTAGTACCACCAACCCCGTTTCTGGTAGAGTCCGGGGAACTCCTTGTTCTTTGCCGCCTTTGCCGGCGTCTTCTTTTTCGTCTTCGCCTCCACGTCTTGATGGTAGCAGAAATGGTAACAAAAGTCACCGTTTTATGGGGTCTTATGGCTCTATATGGCAGGTAATAACTAGATAGTTGCTCACTTTACTAAGCAGGACGAGTTGCTCATAATCCCTTGGTCGCGAGTTCGAATCTCGCCGGGCCTACTTATTTATAATCAGCGGGTTATGCCGAATATTGCTGGCCTCTGCCACCGCTGGAAGCACGGGGACTTCCGGTTGTTCCTCCGTCGCGACCACGAACGAGCGAGTCTTCTTCTTCCGCCACTTGTCGATGAAGAGGTTCTTGGCGGTTGTATACAGGAGCGGAAGGTGGTCGAATTCCTCCACGTTGAACCTCTCGAACACGCAGATCTAGAGTTGCTGGGAGAGGTCGGCGGCGTCTTGGGGGTTCTTCGTCAGGCCGAGGAGACAGCCGTAGAGCGTGCCGCCATGGAGGTCCATGGCGGCGTCGAGGGATTTTGATTTGTCCTTTTTCCTGGGTGCTCAACTATTCGGGGGAATTCTTCCATCCATGTTGCAGGAAGGCGAGTCTTGAAGGCTGATCGGAACTGTTCTGGATGGTGGCAATGGAACGAATTCACTCTCGTTCTACCACTCGTCGGGGCGACGAAGCTTGAAGTTGGCGGGCCAGTCGGCGCCTTCATCGATCCACCGGATGATTTCTTCGACATCTGGCTCGAGGAGTTTGTCAGGGGACGGGGGCATGCCACGGAACTCGCTGTGGCCCAGCCTGAGAACGCGAACCAGATAGCTTCCTTCGCCGTTACCAGGAACGATGATTGGGGCGTGGTTACCGGTCGTGAGGGCGGAGGATCTGGTTTCGAGATCTAGGCCTCCATATTTGTGTTTCTCGCGGCTGTTGTGGCATTCAAGGCACTTGATCTCGATCTCCGGCGCGATGTCGTGAACGAAATCGACGGAGAGGTCGGAGGGAAGCGAGGCTCCTTCGGTGACTTCCGGATCGGCCGTCTGGCACGCTCCAAGAGCTAGCGTGAGGGATAGGAGAATTAGCTGGAGCGGGTAGTTGTTTTGCATGGGTAATGAGTGCCACGTCTACTGTAGGTCATCTTCGCACTGGTTGCCAGCCTGAGCGCATGGTTTGGTGCTACTCTGCTTCTGCTTTCAAACCAAAGTTACTCGGCTATGTTGGGAACGATGAACAAGGCGGAAATCCCCGTGAATGAAGTCGAGCGGATGGAGGCGCTCCGGTCCTACGATGTCTTGGACAGTGAGCCTGAGCAGGCGTACGATGACATCACCCTGATCGCATCCCAGATCTGCAATACGCCTATTGCGCTGGTTAGCCTGATTGATGACGATCGCCAATGGTTCAAGTCGCGGCAGGGGCTGGAAGCGAGCGAAACTCCCCGCGATCTTGCATTTTGTGCTCACTCGATTCTCGATCCAGATCACGTCACTGAGGTTGCGGATGCGTTTAAGGACCAACGGTTCGCGGATAATCCCTTGGCTACTGGAGATCCCCATGTGCGGTTCTATGCCGGTGCTCCACTCGTCGCACCGGGAGGCGAAGCCTTGGGCACGTTGTGTGTGATTGATCATGAGCCTCGGAAGCTATCGGGTGAGCAGACTGCGAGTCTACAGGCGTTGTCCCGTCAGGTTGTTAATCAGTTAGAGCTCCGACGCCGGGTGCGACAGCATCAGGAATCAGAACGGCATTTGCGACGTCAGGCGATAATTCTGGAAAGCGTCAATGACGCGGTTGTCTTGGTTTCGGCGGAGGGCATCATCCGGAGTTGGAACAAGGGAGCCTTTACCATGCTGGGGTATGCCAGCGACGACGTTGTCGGCAAGTCAGTAGTCGAGGTGTTCGGTCCCCAACTGACGACAGATCTGAAGAATGGAGTTGAGGAACTCCTCCTGACTTGCAAAACGGCTTCCGGTCGAAACATTCCTTTGAACGTGAGGAAGTCTTGTCTTTCTGGCGATTCTGGAATGGAGTATGGAGCTTGGATTCTCTGTGCTACCGACATGACCCGAGAGCGGGAGTTGCAGTCCCGTCTGGCGGAGGCTTCGGAGCAGGAACAGCGGCGGATTGGCCAGGACATCCACGATGATTTGTGCCAGCAGATGTCTGCGATTGCCTGCCTGTTGCGTTCTTTGGAGGACGGGTTGAAGGCCGACAAGTCGGAGCATGCAGAAACAATTGGCCAGATCGGGGACATGCTCGGTATGGCGAATACGAGGGCGCGCCACTTGGCCAAGGGATTGCTTCCAGCAGCACTCGAGACTCAGGGGCTGGTTCCTGCACTTCGGGATCTTGCTGAATCGACGGAATCGGTTTTCGGTGTGCCGGCCTTCTTTACCTCTTCCGGAGAGTTCGATGAGATCCCGCAGGCGCTGGGGGTGCATTTGTATCGCATTGCCCAGGAGGCTATTTCCAATGCTGTTCGCCATGGCGAGGCGTCGAATTTACACCTTCGCCTGACCGGGAAAGATGCCTCGGAAGTGCTTCTTCGGATTGAAGACGACGGTCGGGGATTTGATGTAGCGCTGGCAACCAGCAAGGCCACAGGACTCGGCTTGCCAGGTATGCGGCGCAGGTGTGGGGACATCGGAGCATCTCTAGAAATCGAATCGCATGATGAGGGGACGGTGGTTCGTTGCCGCGCCAGAATTCCAGCGAAGGAAGCTCAAGCAGACGAAAAATCGTGACCAGTGCACTGATTATTGACGACCATCCCATCATGCGGATGGGGCTGAAGAGTCTGCTCGCGGGGGCCGACGACATCGATGTTTGTGGTGAGGTGGGAACTGCCGCCGCTGGGTTGGAGGCTGTCGAGAAGGACTCGCCGGAATTGGTTCTCCTCGACCTCTCGTTGCCAGATCGAGGGGGCTTGGAGCTGCTTAAAGACATTCTGGCGGTTCGACCCAAGACAAAAGTATTGGTCGTGTCTTCCCATGACGAGAGCGTTTACGCGGAGCGGGCGCTTCGGGGTGGAGCTAAGGGGTATGTCATGAAGGAGGAAGCTGCGGACCGCCTGATCGATGCGGTCCGTGCCGTCACGGCTGGTCAGGTCTATGTCAGTGAGAGGATCACCGGTATGATCGTTGAGATATTCTCTGGCAACCGAGCAAGTTCCTCCGACCCAACGTCGGTATTGACGGATCGCGAACTGGAAGTGTTCACGAATATTGGCAAAGGCCTCGGGTCGAAAGAGATAGGTGAGTTGCTAGTTATTTCGGCCCGCACTGTGGATGCCCACCGAGCCCATATCAAAGAAAAGCTCGGATTTGGGGACGCCAAAGAACTGTTGAGAGAGGCTGTCCGGTGGTTGGAGGCGAACAATTCCTGAACCGGTCGAGCTACGCCTTTGAATTGGAGGTCTTCTCTCGCCCGGGGCGGACGGTTGGTCCTCCGAAAAGTTTCCAGTAGGCGAGGCCATTCTTGAGGTGGAAGATCTTTTCAAACCCTACTTCGAGAATTGGCTGTAGGGCCCTTCGACTGCGGTATCCTCCGTCGCAGTAGACGAGAATTGGTGCAGATGGGTCGAGTTTGCTCAGGTTTTCCCGGTCGATTTCCCAGGAGTCGAGCTTGAAGAAGGCACTCACCGCTCCCGGAATGTGTTCTTTTTCGAAGGCAGCGGGGGACCGCACATCGACTGGATTGAGTGATGGGTCGCTAAGGAGTAGGTGGAGGGCCTCAGTGCGCCCAACATTGATGACTCCCACGGGGATCGGTTGGGGAGTCCTTGGCCACTTGAGGCGCCGAAACACAAAGAAGCTAGCAACTGCGATGGCTATAACGAGGAGGACTTGGAAAATTTGAAAGTTCACAGTGTCGATTGGTTTGGTATTTCTCTATGAGTGTCCGAGGCTTCGGAGCCTACGGGTCTTTTGCTTTCTCATCTGGCGCTCGATCTTTTCCAACGTCAGGTCGATCGCTTCGTAAAGGTCGCGAGACTCGGTATCCGCCTCCAAGACGATGTTGTTGGCGCAGTGCAGGATGATCTCGGCTTTCTCGCCATGGCGGCTGTGGTCGGCGATTACCTTGGCATCGATGACTCTCGGGTAGGCTAACTTCAGCCGGGCTAGCTTGGTTTCCGCGTAGCGTACGATCGAATCGGTGCATTGCATGTGGCGGGCTTGAATGGTGACGGGAAAAGTTGGTTTCAGGTTCTTCATCGCCCTCAGCCTAGGTTGGGATTCGCTTGGGTGCTTGTCGTCGGTTGTTGCTGTCTGAGCTTTTCTTGCCCAAACGGAGGCCCCGAGTCGCCCAACGATTGCGCATCGTAGGCCAAGCCTCGCGGAGAGTTCGGGTCCGGTTCGTGGCAACCTTGGACAGCTCCGAAATGGGAGTTTCACCTATGATGAAGAAAGTCACCACTATTGCCGTCGCCGTCGATTTTGAAGAAGAAGTCGATGACGTTCTCGCCACTGCCGGTCAACTTGCCAGGGCGACCAACGCTGAATTGCATGTCGTGCATGTCTATGCGTCCGAGCCGGAGATCATGTTCACTCCGCCCTATGCGGTTCCAGTTGTATTGGAAGATCCGGAGCAGCATGAGCAAGCGCTTCAAGCCCAGCGTCTGAAAGTCCGCGACATGGTTCACGCCCTCAGTAGCGACGGAGTGCAGGCTTTTGGCTACATGAAGCCCTTTCACCTTGGAACGGCGAAATCGATCCGGGAGTTCGTCGAGGAAGTCGAAGCCGACCTTCTGGTGGTTGGTAGCCATCGGCGTGGACGAGTAGGCAAGGTTCTTCTGGGGAGTATTTCCGAGGCTCTTGTTCGCAAATCGAGAGTCCCTGTTTTGGTAGTTCCTCGAATTGACGGTTCAGGGGAGTAGTCGTGACCAATCCGAATGTCATGGCCTTAGAGAAGAAGGCGATCGTATCTTTGCCGACCGAGGAAGCTCCCAGAGGGAGGAGGTTTCTGGGTCGAGGTCGTGCTGTTCAGGCGCCGTTTCCGTATGTGGAAGCAGACGGCCTTCATTTGTTCGCCGATTCGGAAGAGACCTGGAAAGAACTACTGTCGGATCTGTCAGCTGCCAAGAACAGCATTTTGATCGAGACGTTCATCTTCGTGGACGGCGCGGCGGCCCGAGCGGTGACGAAGATTCTGGTCGAAAGGGCCCATGCGGGCGTTGATGTGCGGTTGCATGTCGATGGCTACGGTTCGTTGCCACTGAGCAAGGAATCCGAAGCGATGCTCGTCAGCGCCGGTGTCCAAGTCAGGCGGTTCAATGATCCGGTGTCGCATTTGGGGGCCTTGCTTGATGCTTCTCGTTTTCATCGGCGTAGTCATCGACGGATCATAGTTGTTGATGGCCGGGTCGGTTGGGTCGGAGGATTGGGGGTTGATGACCGTTGGTGGCCAAGCCCGCGGCGAATGCCAACCAGGGATGCGATGCTCCGATTCGGCGGCGCATTGGCGAAGCAACTTGAGCAAGCGTTCTTGCACCTATGGAACAATCCCAACGGGGTGATGTCGTCTGATCCGATCGCGGATGCTCGATTGGGACAGGCGCGGGTGGTTCCGAACCATCCGCTTCTGGCGAGAAGGTTCCGCTCGGTTCTTTACCGTCGCATGCTTGCCAGTAAGAAACGAATCTGGTTGGCGACCCCCTACTTTATTCCTAGCCGTCGACTTCGCCGTGTTCTCCGCCTCGCAGCGGGTCAAGGTGTGGACGTACGGCTATTCCTACCCGGCTCGCGCTATCACGATCACCCTCTCGTCCGCATGGCCGCCCACCGGCACTACATGAGACTTCTTGATGCGGGGGTGAGGATCTTCGAGTTTCAGCCAACGTTTCTCCACGGTAAGATTGGCTTGTTTGATGAGGATTGGACCGTCATTGGCTCGGCTAACCTAGATAGGTTGTCGCTGTTTCATAACCACGAGTTGTTAGTTGAGTCGAAGGACCAAGATTTGGCAAGCGATGTGCTGGAGGAATTTTTCCAGATCGTCGAGGAAAGCAAAGAGATTCATTTCGAGAGCTGGGCGAAGCGGCCGATACTCGGAAAAATCGTTGAGCAGGTCTGCGGCTGGTTTGATCGTCTGTTCTAGTGCTCTCTCTGAGAGCAAGCGATGCGCAAGGTGTGACAGGCGTTGCCGAGTGCTACCCCGAGATGGTTGCGATCCTAGCGCATGACTATCGCACATCAGGATGCAAAGAAGGCAATCCGCAATGTTATCGGCCCCGTTCTTGACGGCAGAGGAGAGGCATTGCTCGCGACGCAAGGGCTGGACGGTCGTCCGCACATGTGCTGGATGGGCACCTTGGGGTTCCCCGAAAAACAGGGATGGAAGCTTGTGACACTTACTTCGCCCGACAGCCGTAAGGTTCGCAATATTCAGCAGAATCCATTGGTAGAGTGGATGTTCTCGGATCGGGCAAAGAGTTCGCTTGTTTACCTCCAAGGGAAGGCAGTGGTCGTTGAGGATCCCGCTTCGATCAAAGCGGGGTGGGCCGCATTGGATGATAAGGACAAGGCCTACTTCCTAAATTTTATCAACAGCGGTATCGGATTCGCTGTGGTCGAAACCACGATTGAGGACGCCACCCTCTGCATTCCCCGGGCTGGGGCCTCGTTGACGGTCCCGTGGGCCCAGATCGTGGATTCCGAAATGCCTGTTGCAAGTGCTGCGCAGACTCGACCAACCAAGGCGGAGCAGTAGGGATCAGAACCCGGTAGCCTTTCAACATCGGGAAACCATCCCGGAAAAACAAAACACTGACGACCATGATCAAACGCATTCTTGTTCCACTCGACTCTTCCGCCCATACGCGAGCTGCGGTCGACTACGCCGCCCGTATCGCTCGGGAGAACCACGCAATTCTTGAAGGAATCGTCGTGATTGAGCATTTCACCAAAGGAGTGACGGAGGATCGTACTGTCGGATTGTTGGAGTGGTTTGCAGACCGTTGCAATGAACTCGGCGTGCCTCACACTGAAGCTAAGGCGGAAGGAGTTCCTGCAAGAGAAATTTTGGAGGAGGCACTGACCTACGATCTTATCGTCTCGGGTCAGAGAACCCACTTCCACACGAGGAAGCCAGGCGAAGTGGGAGACTCCCTCGCTCGAATGCTTGGCGACACAACCTGCCCAATTCTCGCGGTTCCAGCTCGGCCGGATGGCAGTGACGAGTTGCCTGACATCAACCGTGTGCTGATCGCCTACGATGGCAGTCCCAATGCATCCCGCGCGTTGAGGGCGTTCGCCGCCATGGCTGAAGCGCTCGACGATCCGGAGATTACTATTTTGAATACGGAACGCACCGAAGAAGATGGTAAAGAAATCGTCGAGCGAGCTGCCGCCTACCTGCGCTCTTATAGGTTCAACCGCATCGAAACCAGGGTCGAACCCCGTGGTCGTATTCTGGACCTGTTCCGTGCCGAGTACCGCAATTCTTGCGACCTCGTCGTCTGTGGCACCCACGCCAAGACCAATAGCCTGATCACGGACTTCTTCATTGGCGGGTTCACTCTGGGTCTACTCGACGACGACAGCACACCAATCCTTTTCGCTCACTAGTAAAACCATGAATCCATCCGAAAAACACATCACCATCCGGCGTTTGACCTTGGACGGCAGTGCCCTCGAGGTCGAAGTTCAAGGCAAGTTGGACCGTAGCGACTACAGCGAATTTGCGCCGCAAATTGATGCCGCGATCAAAGCTAGTGGCCAGCTCCGCATTCTCGTCAAGCTAGACGGATTTGGTGGAATGACGGCTGGTGCCCTTGCCGAGGACATTCGATTTGATCTGTCCCACTACGGAGACTTCGAGAAGATCGCAGTCGTTGGAGACCGTCGCTGGGAAGAGTGGCTTACCGCTATTTGCAAGCCGTTCACGGTGGCCGAGCTTCGTTACTTTGATATCGGGGACATCGAGCAAGCCGAGGAGTGGTTGCTCACCGGGCGCGCCCTAGATCCTTGTCCTGAGAGGGCTGTCCTCGCTACTCCTTTCTAATTTTGAACCTATCAACAACTAAATGAAACTTCCTAAACTGATGATGGTCGGAATCGACCACTCGCCGGCCAGTATGGCCGCTCTCAAGGAGGCCGAACGTCTCGCACAACACTACGAGGCCCAATTGTATGTCGTGGATGTCCTTGACCAGAGGCTTCTAGACGACCACCAATGGGACTACCCAACTCTGCGAGAGGATATCGTGGCCGCGCGCCAGCTACGTCTTGACCGGACGGTCAAGGAACATCTCACCGGTGATGTTGAAAGCCGTTCCGAACTTCGGGTCGGTCATCCGTTTGTCGAGCTCGTTCGCAGTGCTAACGACCGGAATGCGGACCTATTGTTGCTAGGAAGTCGGGGACTTTCGAATAGCCACCGGGGCCGCGTCGGAGCCGTTGCCAGAAAGTGCATTCGTAAGGCTCCGATGCCGGTGATGCTGGTGCGGGGATCTCAGGATGGTCCGTTTCGTAGGATCGTAGCCTGCGTTGACTTTTCCGACACCTCGCGACTAGCTGCTGAGCACGCTGCCAGGGTCGCGAGGGCCGAAAATGCAGTCCTTGAGTTCGTTCATGTCTGTGTGGCCCGGTCGATCGTGGACACTGGATTCGGATCGCTAGAGCCGATCGCTCCCATTATTACTCACGGGAAGATCCTTGAGGCCGAGCGGAAGGAATTGGACCGCTTTGTTAGCGAACTCGAAGAGCCACTGGATGGTATCGATTGGAGTTCGACTGTGATCGAGGGCTACCGAGTGGGAACGACTATTGCTGAGTATCTTGAGTCGACTGGGGCCGACCTCGCCGTCATTGGCACCCGTGGGCGGACAGGGCTAAAGGCCCTACTGATGGGTACTAACGCGGAGGGTGTGATCGAGGAGTCACCCTGTTCGGTTCTTGCTATCAAGCCTACCGGATTCACCTACGAAATTGACGAGGCACAACCATGCATTTAAGAAAGAGCATCGTTGTCGGATATGACGAATCGGAGGACTCCCGTGCGGCTGTCAGAGAGGCCGCCCGTCTTGCTGCATCAAACAATGCCAAGCTATTGGTCCTTGAGGTATTACCTGCCCAGCTGGTAGCAGAAGTTGTGCGTGAGACCACTGTGGATACCGAGGATATCCTTGCGGCACGAGGGTTGCGTCTTCTCCACCACGTCGAGTCGATTCTGGCACCCGAGCCGCTGGAGAAGCGGGTGGAGACGAGAGTTTCCATGGGACAGCCATTTTCCGAGCTGATCGATGCGTGCTGGGCGCAGGATGCCGACCTACTGGTGCTTGGTGCGACGGGAATGACTGGTGTGGCTCATTCTGCGATTGGCGCCGTGGCGCGATCTACGGTGCGTCATGCTCCCTGTGATACGTTGTTGATGCGACCGGGAGATGGCGATGAGTTCAAGTCTGTTGTCTGTGGCATTGATTTTTCGGATTTCTCCGCTCTTGCACTTCAGAGGGCCGAGTCGATTGCTGCGGCTGACGGAGCGCGTCTGGTATTGTTGACCGCGTTCACTAAGGACTGGTTGCGCTACGCTCGGGAGCATGCCGAAGAGGGGGATCTTCCGGAGAGTCTTTCCGATGATCATAGGGATCAGCTGATTGCGGAGTTGGCCGAATTTGCTTCGGAGCACTTGGAGGACACTAACGGCCTGAATCTCGTGGTAGCTGCGGTTGAGGCCGTGAGTCCGGCGGTTGGTTTGAGCGACTATGCGCGTTCTGTCGATGCCGACCTAATGGTCATCGGGACGAAGGGGAGAAGCATCGACGATGTTCGGCCGTTGGGTTCAACGGCGGAGCATGTCATCAGCAGTGCTCATTGCTCGGTGCTCGCCGTGCGTCCTGACCGGAAGTAGGGAGGTATGGACGGGGCTATCCTACAGGCCGTCGGTGGACTTGGAGTGTTCCTTATCGGCATTCATTTGCTCACTGAAGGGTTGCGTAGCGTCGCGGGAAACCGGATGCGCGACTACATTTCCCGGGCGGCAGGGACTCCCGCCCGGGGAGCGCTTACCGGCGCAGTAGTCACTGCGGTGGTCCAGTCCTCCAGTGCCACAACTGTCGCTGCCGTTGGATTGGCTGGTGCGGGAGTACTGGCGTTTGAGCAGTCACTGGGAATTATCTTTGGTGCGAACGTGGGTACTACGCTGACTGGCTGGTTGGTGGCCGTAGTCGGTTTCAAGGTGGAGCTAGGAAGCCTGAGTGGAGTCATTGTTCTTTGCGGGGCTCTTCTGCGATTGATTGGCCACCGACCGTTGGTCAAGTCCACTGGGGCGGCCATCGCAGGGTTTGGCCTGGTGTTCCTTGGAATCGACTTTCTCAAGGTCGGTATGTCCGGGTTGTCGGAGCACTTGGTGCTTCCAGAGGGGCTGGGGGTGACCTTTGGCGGAAAGCTTCTGGCGCTAGGGATGGGAGTTGTCTTGTCTTTGGTGACACAGTCGTCCAGTGCAACAATCGCGGCTACTCTCACTGCCTTGTCAGGTGGAGTGATTGAGTTACCAGCGGCACTGGCAGTGGCGATTGGGGCTGATATCGGAACGACGGGAACGGCAGCGCTCGCGACGGCTGGAGGCACCGTGGCGTCCCGACGCACAGGTTGGGCTCATGTCATTTACAACTGCCTGACCGGAGTTCTGGCTTTCGCCATTCTACCGCTGTATCTACTACTGATCCGGTCTGTTTCTCCGGCCCTTGAAACCAGTGACCCGGAGACCTTGACCGTGCTGTTCCACACGAGCTTCAATGTAGTAGGTACTCTCTTGGCTCTTCCGCTGACCAAGCCCTTTGGCAATTTGATCCGCCGTATCGTACCGGGAGGGGACGGCCCTTCTCTGACATCCGATCTCGACCCGGCGCTGTTGGCTGATCCGAGGGCAGGGTTGGAGGGGGCTACCCGGTCCACTCGGTTGATCGGCGCGATGTCGTTGGATGCGTTGGGGAGTGCGACTTCGGATGAGGCGTCAGACCTTGTCGATGCGAAATGCCGAAGGGTGCTTGGCGCGGTCGTCTTGGCTAGGGACTATTTATCTCGAATTTTTGCCTCAGGGCTTCCGCCTTCAGTTTCGTCGTCCGCCCTTGCACTGCTTCATGTCCTCGATCACTCCGAACGCCTGGCTGAGCGTTGCCTTGATACGGATGAGAGCCGAGTCGCGAGGGATTCGGACTTCTTTGCGGATGATCTGCGGTCATTGAGGCTAGCGCTGGACACGACAACCGACAGTTGTGATGAGGCAACGCCTCTGTCATTGTCGGAGGTAGGTTCGCTCCGACTGATCGCCAAAGATCTGGAAACAAACTATCGGAGTCGAAGACGGGAGATCGTCTCGTTGTCGGTGGCGGGGAAGCTGGGAGCACAAGCGACGGACGACCTACTGGACAGTCTTCGGTGGCTGGAGAGATGCACCTGGCATGCCTGGCGAATTCGGAGGTACCTGAAGAGAGCCTGAGCCCACTTCCTGCTACCCTACCTCGTCGAGTGAGTCGAAATTGTCTTGCGGGTGAAGCGAGTCCTTCGGGACAACACAGAGGATCGCCGTGCCATGGTCATTGCCAGTCTGCTCGAATGTCAGCGTAGCGCCCATAGCGTTCGCCCGATAAAGCATCGAGCGGAGTCCAAGCCCAGTAGTGAAATTTGTCTCATTTTCGTCGAAGCCGCAACCGTCATCAACGATGCGAAGTTCCAACGTATTGTCATGGTCCGCGAGGGTGAGTTCGATCCGTGACGCTTCGCCATGTCGGACAGCGTTGCTGACCGCTTCCTGGGCAATACGAAAGAGGTGGTGTGCTGCAATCGGGTCATTGACCGGGACTTCGCCGCTCCAATTACAGCGACAATCGTGATCCCTGTCCTTGTCGAAGGTGCCAGCCAGTTCTCGAAGCGCGGCGGACAAATCGTTCGGGTGGTTTCCGATGGCGCAGAGTTGGTGGGCGAGAGTCCTCGCCTGATTGATGCCTCCCTTGAGGTGCTCTTCGATCTCTGTGGACATCGAGACCTCTTTATCCAAGCCCTTCTTTTCCAGGGATCTACTCAAGGATCGAGCCAGCATGCTGATGCCACAGAGCATGGATGCGAGGCCGTCGTGGATTTCTAGCGAGATGCGACACTTTTCCTCTTCGGCCGTGCGCAAGACCTCGCGTTTAAGACGGCAAATTTCTTCGCGTTGGGTGTGTTCCTCGGCAACTTTCTCTAGCCGGTTGGTGAGCAAGTCGGGACTGACTGGCTTGATTAGGTAGTCATCAACCTTGGCTTGTAACGCCTTGATGGTGCCTTCGAGATCTGCATAGCCAGTGGCAATGATGATTGCCAAGTCGGGGGCCTTCTGCCGAATCATCGGCAGGGCGTCTTCGATCATTCCGTCGGGAAGGTTGCGGTCGAAAATGCCGGCCTGGAACCGATGCCAGTCGTCCCGTTCCAATGCCTCGGAGATTGACGTGGCTGACTCGGTAGCGTAGCCGCGCATCTTGAGAATCCGGCACAGGCTGGAAAGCACGTCGGCGTCATCGTCGATGAGTAGGACGGTCGGCTTGGAGTGTTGGCTGTGGGATAATTCTTCGGACACGGTGAATTTCGGCCTCCTATTCTCGATCCTATGATAGAATCATATCATGTCGAGCACGCGCTCTTTGTTATTTGCCCTTTTTGCAGTATCCATTGTCTTGGTCGGAGGGTGTGCTGATCAATCTAAGGGTGGGGGGGATGCTCCATTGATGATCGGCTCCAATCTTTGGCCTGGTTACGAGCCGCTGTATCTGGCTCGTGATTTGGGTAGCTATCCTGAGGAGCAAATTCGTTTGGTGGAATATTCGTCTGCCACCCAAGTGATTCAGGCTTTCCGAAATGGTTCTGTACATCTGGCCGCCTTGACCTTGGACGAAGTCTTGTTGCTCCGGCAGGGAGGGATCGATGCTCGGGTCATTCTAGTCAACGATGTCTCGGCGGGGGGAGATGTCATTTTGGCCAAGCCTGAGATCAAGTCGCTGTCCGCTCTCGCAGGCCGCAAGGTGGGAGTCGAAAATACAGCGCTCGGTGCCTACTTCCTCACCCGAGCCCTCCAGATCGCAGGTGTGTC